>Ga0316220_1001457_pt1 | contig 26054 bp, 39 predicted proteins | sample TBH18005metaG_FD_203632 | JGI IMG/M metagenome (GOLD analysis project Ga0316220, IMG submission 203632) | Freshwater microbial communities from Trout Bog Lake, Wisconsin, USA - TBH18005 | ecosystem: Environmental > Aquatic > Freshwater > Lake > Hypolimnion/Profundal zone | place: USA: Wisconsin...
GGACGGCATCGGGGACATCCGGCGGCAGCAGGCGCGCCTCCACCCCCGCGTCCGCCAGCAGGGCCGCGCGGCGCTGCAAGGCGTCACCGGCCCCAATCAGGCCGGCCTTCGTAAAATGGGGGTTGAGGGTGATGGGGAGCATGATAGGCCTTGAAAGCAGTCATGCGGCCTAACGCTGGCGGCCAGCCGCGCCTGGGCGCGTCTGGCCTGCCGGGCCGTCGCTCTCAAGTATGCCCCGGACCCCTAAAATGCAAGTTTCAGGTGGGGTATAAATAATTCCACAGTAAATTATAGTGTTATTTGTAGCCCTGCAGCAGTTCGACGACCGAAACCGCGATCTTGTCGCCCTGGATCTCAATCTCACCCTTGGCCACCGGCTTGTCGTTGGCCAGGATGGTGACGGGGTCGTCCTGATTGGTGTCCAGTTCGATCACGGCGCCGCGGCCCATGCGCAGCAGCTGGTGCATCGGGATGACAGAGCGGCCCAGCACGACCGAGATCTCGACCTTCACATTATCGACATTGGAAGCCATGCGCCGCGCCTTTACATTGCTGAACGGCGATGCTGCCGGATCATGGTTTCGGAAACCTTAACTTGGACGTCCTGTTGAAACCGGAGTGGAAGATTTCGGACGGGCTGGTGCCCTACCCCGAAGCCGTGACCGCCATGGAAGCCCGGGCCCAGGCCATTGCCGACGGCATGGCCGGCGAGCAAATCTGGTTGCTGGAGCATCCGCCGGTCTACACCGCCGGGACTTCGGCCAACGACGCCGACCTGCTGGAAGCGCGATTCCCCGTCTTCAAGACCGGGCGCGGCGGCCAGTACACCTATCATGGGCCCGGCCAGCGGGTCGGCTATGTGATGCTCGATCTCAAGCAGCGCAAGCCCGACGTTCGCGCCTATGTCCATGACCTGGAGCAGTGGCTGATCGAAACCCTGGCCTCGTTCAATGTGAAAGGCGAGCGCCGCGAAGGCCGGGTCGGTATCTGGGTGGCGCGCGGAAATGGGCGCGAAGATAAAATTGCCGCCCTGGGCGTGCGCATCCGGCGCTGGGTGACGTTTCATGGCGTGGCGCTGAACATCGACCCGGACCTTTCGCATTTCTCCGGTATCGTGCCCTGCGGCGTCAGCCAGCATGGCGTCACCAGCCTGGCCGATCTGGGCATCCTGGTTTCCACAGCCGATGTCGATGTGGCGCTGCAGCAAGCCTTCCACAAAGTCTTTGGCTGATCTATTTCAATGCCGGACTGCGATTTGAAAATGGGGGATTTCATGCCGCGTGTTTCTGCTGCTTTTTTCGCCGTTGGTGTCCTGTGCGCCCTGTGCGGCATGGGGTTTGGCATGTGGATGGGGGCGCATGCCGACTTCACCGCCGCGCCGGCGCATGCGCATCTCAATCTGGTCGGATGGGTGACGATGGCGCTGTACGGCACCTTCTACGCCCTGACGCGCAACACCCTGCCGGTGAAGCTGGCCTGGGTCCAGTTCGCCATATCAACCATTGGCATCCTGGTGATGATCCCGTCGCTCTTCCTGCTGCTGCTGAACGGCAACGACCCGAAATTCGAGCCCGGCGTCACGGCCGGCAGCATCTTCGTCTTCCTGGGGATGCTGATTTTCGCGGTATCGGTGTTCAAGGAACTGGCGCGCAAGCGCTGAGCGCGCCTAGAGCGGCGGTAGACGCTTGAAGCCGGTTTCGCCCGGCGGCTCGCTATTGTGCAGATCGACATGGCCCACACGCGCGCCGGGCGGGCCCTTCATGGCGCTGGCGACAAAGCCTTCCACCGCCTTGGTCGGACCGCTGACCAGCGCTTCCACCGAACCGTCATCGCGGTTGCGTACCCAGCCATCAAGCTTGTGATATTCCGCGGACATGGCGAGGAAGTCGCGGAATCCGACGCCCTGCACGAATCCCTTGATGTGAACGAGCAGGGATGTGAGGTCGTCGGTCATGGCTGGCTCCAGAGCTTGCTGCCGCTAGGGAAGTGGGGCGGCAGACCCGCGAGTTCAAGCGGCGACGGGCTGGGACGCCATCTTCTCCTGCAGGCGCTGCAGATTGTTCAGCGACAACAGGTGGGTGTAGATCAGTTCCAACTCGCCGCTGGCGTTCAGCTCGGCCAGCTTGTCCGCCGGCAGGGCGCGCAGCTTTTCTCGGCTGACGATGAGGAACCCTTGCAGGCGGCGCTCGGGCTCGTCCGGCACCGGCACATGCGCTTCGGCGCCATCCAGCAGATTCAGATCTTCCAGCTTCTTCACAAAGGCGCGGGTGGCCTGCACCTGGGACTGGTATTCGCCCAGGAAGGACATGGTGTTCTTGAGGAACGCGGTCTGCTCGCCGTCGGAGTCGAAAAGATTCTCGCCCTTGCCGCTCTTGTTGAGACCTTCGAATTTCTCGTCGATCATCAGGGTGAAGGTTTCCATCTTCTGGTCGGTGCCGAAGACGAAGGGATAGCGGCGGATGAAGGCCGGGATATAAGCCGCACTCCAGCTGCCATCGGCGGCGACGAAGACATTCTCATTGTCGCGGGCGCCAAGCACGGCGGCGGGGATGGCGCCGTCGGTGGCCTGGCCGAAGACGATGGCATAATGCTGGGCGGCCAGGCCGAATTCACCGGCCACCAGGGGCACCGAATTGGTCTGGCGGGCGAAGCCGTAGTCGTTGGTGGGCTTGATGGACAGCTTGGCATGCGTCTCGCGCGTCACCGGCACGATATCCTCGTAAATCAGCATCTGTTTCATGACGGTCCTCGAAGCCCTTTTTCGACCCGGGTTTCTAGCAAAGCCGCGGCACCACCGATAGGGCGCCGGCCCATTTGGGTTAAGGGCAAAGTGGCCCCCGCTTGCCCCCGCCGGGAGGGCGCGTTATCGCCTTTTGCATGCTGACTCTTCCCAGGCAATTGTCACTGGTGACGTTCCGGGTCCACCTGGAAAACGGGGTGGCGGTGGCGGTGGGGGTCGGCCTGACCGGCCTGGCCGCCGGATGGGCGCTGGGGTTCGAAGCCGCCCTGGCCGCTGCCAGCGGCGCGGTCTGCGTCTCCATCTCCGACCAGCCCGACCCTCTCAGGCAGAAGCCCTGGCTGATCGGCTTTGCCCTGGCCTCAACGGTCTTCTTTACCGCCCTTTCCTCGGCGGCGCAGTTCGGCGCGGGCGCCTTTCTGGCGGCCACCGCCTTCACCGGCCTGTGGACCGGACTGATCTCAGCCTATGGCAAGCGGGCGATCAACATCGCCATGACCAGCGTGCTGGCCTTCGTCTTCGCCATGGCGCAGGACTTCACCAGCGCCGCCGCTGCCATGGACCATTTCATCCTCGTCGCCTGCGGCGCCATCCTCTATGCCACCTATGCCATGCTCGCCGCCTGGCTGTTCGACGACCGGGCCCGGCGGCTGCTGCTGGCCGAGGCGATGCGCGCCTTCGTGGCCTATCTGCGGGCGAAAGCCGCCCTCTACAATCCCGACAGCGAGGGTCCCGCCGCCTTTCGCGCCCTGATCGAGGCCCATGCCACCCTGGCCGACCGGCTGCAGGCGGCGCGCGATTCCCTGTTTGCCCGCAAAGGCAATGAACTGCAGAAAAAGCGCATCGATGTGCTGATCGCGCTGCTCGACCTGTTTGAGACCATGCTGTCCAGCGACGCCGACATCGAGTTGCTGCGCCATGCCCGGGCGCGCGACCTGTTGTGGCGCTTCAACCAGTGCATCCACCTGATCGCCGACGAGGTCGAGAGACTGACGCTGGCGCTGCGCGACCGCCGCCCGCACGCCACGCCGCGCCACCATGAGACCGAGGTGGCGGCGCTGGTGGCGGCGGTGAATGCGGCGCGAGCGGAATATCCCGCCGACGAGACGCTCTATGCCTTCTCCGCCACCGCCGCCAAGCTGGCGCTGGCGGACACGTATGCGGCGGCGCTGGCGCGGGCCCTGGACAGCGCCACCCCGCCCTCGGCGTTCGCCGGGGAACTGGACCTGGAACTGTTCCGCCAGAACACGCCGCATGGCGCCGGGGTGTTGCTGCGCCAGTTTCGCTACCGTTCGCCGGCGCTGCGCTACGGCATCCGGCTGTCGCTGGCGATGGTGACCGGTTTTGCCCTCACCCTTGCCTTCCCCGCCATTGTCCACGGCAACTGGGTGCTGCTCACCATCGCGCTGGTGATGCGGGCCAATTACAGCGTGACGCGGCAGCGGCGCTGGGACCGTATTACCGGCACGCTGCTGGGCTGCGCCCTGGCGGTATTGCTGGTCAACACCATGCCGCCGCCGGTGCTGCTGGTCTGCATGGCGCTGGCGGTGGGGACCAGCCACGCCTATGGCGGCGTCGCCTATCGCATCACCGCCATCGGCGCTTCGGTATCGTCGCTGCTGCTGCTGCACTTCGCCGATCCCCACCCCCAGTTCCTGGAGCGCATCGCCGACACGCTGATCGGCGCGAGCCTGTCCTGGGTCTTCAGCTTCCTGCTGCCGCACTGGGAACGTTATGACCTGCCCGGCACGGTCGAAACCCTGCTGGCCGCAGATGCCCAGTTCGCCGATGCGGTGCTGCGGCGCCAGCCTGTCTATGCGGCCTATCGCCTGGCCCGGAAAAAGACGCTGGATGCGGTGGCGGCATTGTCGGGCGGCCTGCGGCGGCTGGCGGACGAGCCCAACGCCAATCGCCGGGTGCTGGCGGCGCTTGGCGAGTTGCTGGGGGCGAATTATCTGCTGGCGTCAGACCTGTCCTCGATGCCGGTACTGCTGAAACTGCGGGCCGCCGATCTGGGACCGGACTGCGACACGCTGATCGATGCGGCGCGCGCGCGCGTGGTGGCGGTGCTGTCGCCGCATCCGGACGGTGCCACGGCGCCGGAACCGTCGCCCCGCCACGGCCTGCATGACCTGCATGCCGATGCGGCGAAAGACATACTGGCGCGGCGGCTGGACCATATCGAGCATGCGGCCCGCAAGGTGGCGCGGCTCTCTGCCCGTCCAATTCTGGAGAACCTTTGATGCGGAACGCCGACGGGGGTAGCTGATCAGGCAGTATTCCCCACACAGGCGGCAGAGCAAGAAAGGCGGCTTGTGAAAAATTTCCTAACCGGAAAGCGGCGTCGTGACGGTTCCTTCTTTTGGCGATCTCCAGCTTGGCGAAATCTATCGCTACTGGCTTTCCCGGCGCCGGAACGGCAAGCCACCGCGCCGATCCGACATCAAGCCCCAGGATCTGGGACCGGCATTGCGTCACGTCAATCTTCTTGATGTGATCCGCGAGCCTGGCAAGACGCTGCAGTTTCGCCACCGCCTGGTGGGAACAGGCATCACCGAATGGCTGAGCCGCGACGCCACGGGCAAGATGGTCGACGAAACGCTTTACGGCGCCGACGCGGCGCAGATCGTCGCCAGCCTCAGCCGCATCGTCGAAACCGCGCAGCCGCATCATCGCCTGGCACGGCTGGACTGGAACGACCGGAAATATGCCGTGATGGAATCGGTGGAGCTGCCGCTGTCGGACGACCATCACGACGTCGCCATGATCCTGCGCGGCGCCAGCTATCGCCCGGTCGGTGACATGAAAAATCTGCGACAGTTCTTCGAGCCCCTGCCCCCGGACTAGTGTCCGTCGTCGGACCAGTGCGGCGGATCGCTGGGCAGTTTGATGACACCAAAGGTTTTTCCGACGGCGATCAGTTCCGGGTTGGAGCCGTTCTGCGGGCTGGAGGCGATGCTGTGCGCCACGCCGTCGAAATCGGTGATCTTCAATGTGCCCTGCCAGGCGATGGTCATGTCAACGGCGCGGCGCTGGGTGTGGCGGCTGACCAAGGCGGCGGGGAACTGGATGTCGTATTGCACCATCATCGCCTTGGCGGCGGATTTGGCGGCGGCGAGATCATGACCGCAGGTCCAGTCGATGTTCACCCCTGCCATGGACGGCACGCCGGCAGGGTCCTGGCCGCTGCCGCCGATCATGCAGCACCAGTGCATCAGGTAGGCGCGTTCGGGCGGCCGGTAGGTGGCGGCGACGGAAACCGTGGCGCCGCCTTTTTTGATCGCCGAGATGAAGGCTTTGGTGGCATCGCCGAAATCCGGCAGCAGATCATCCAGGCTGTTGCTGGTGGGAAAGCGCGGACACCATTGCGGACCGGACGGTTCGGACATGCGTTACCCCTTTTCAACGGGGCACAGCCTAATGCGATTCTGCCGCCGACAGGGTGTCCAGAACCTCGCGAATGCGGTGGAGAGCGCTGTGCAGGTCGCGCGCGGCCTCGATGCGCCAAAGCCGCAGGATGACATAGCCCTGCTCGCCGAGCAGGCGGTCGCGAACGACATGGACCGGCGGCGTGCGCTTGCCGGGCTCACCGTCCAGCAGGTCGATCACCAGCCGTGCGTCGTGTTCGACGAAATCCAGTGTAAAGGTCTTGAAGGGCGCGGCTTTGCGAAAATGCCAGCCCTGTTCCTTCAGTTCGCGCAGCCGCGCCCAGAGGCGGGCGTCGAGCGTGTTTCGGGGCCTGAGCGCATGCTTGCGCTGCATCGCTTATCTCTGGCGCGCTGCGGCGATGAACTGCGCCGCCGTTTCAAGTTCGCGGGCCAGGTTGCGGGCGCGGATTTCCGCTTCATGGTCGCGGCCCCATTTGCTGGCCTGGTAATCCTCGTCGATGCGCGACAGGGCGAAGATTTGCGCCGGCGCCAGTTCACCGTCCACCAGCGCCAGCGCCAGCACAACAGACCCGGCAACAGACGCGACCACATGCAGCGCCGCCAGCGAGAAGGGATCATGCGCGCCCAGCGCGGCGTGGAAAGCCGCCAGCGTCGCTGGCGGCTGGTCGGCATGGGTGAAGCCTTCGACCAAGATGAAGTCCACGCCATGGCGGCGGCGGGCCCAGGCCAGCACCGGGTCCCAGCCTTGCGCCTGCAGCGCCGCCAGTTCCGGCGGCTGGTGGGCGCGGTAGCAGAGCAGGTCATTCTCGCCAAAGCGCAGGATGGCGTCGATCACAGCGTCGCGGTTGGCGGCGACGCCGTCGATCACCGTATTGGCAAGTTTCAGGAACGGCATGGAGGCGGGATCGATGTCCTCGCCTTGTTCCTGCCATTCCGCCGCGATCATCTCTGCCAGGGCGCGGGTCGGCACCGCCAGGGTGTTCTTTGCCGGCGTCTTCACGGGGCGGCCATCGAGCAGAACGCGAAAGCCGTCTTCGGCCTCGCCGACCGCAGCGTCTTTATAGAACCGCTTCATTTGCGCCGGCGGCCCGTGGCGGTCGCCTTGCGCCGCGCCTTCTGCATGGTTGGCTTGGGCTTCTTGCTGCGCGGCGCGTCGGGGCGCGGTGGCGCTTTCGGCTTGCTCTCGTGCTTCTTGGGCGGGAATGGGCTCTTGCCGTCATCGGGATTGAAGCCCAACACCGCCCAGCTTTTTTCCATATGCGGCGGCAACGGCGCGGTGACGTTCAGGCGGCCGCCATCGGGGCGGGCAATGTCGATCTGACGGGCGTGCAGATGCAGCTTGTCGGCGATCTCGCCCCGGCCCCGCACATCGGCACCGCCATACTTGAAGTCGCCCACGATGGGCGTGCCCAGGCTGGCGAGATGCACGCGGATCTGATGGGTGCGCCCGGTGATGGGCCGCGCCGCCACCCAGGCGAACTCGGTGCCTGCCGTCGCCACCACGGCATACTCGGTGAGCGCGAATTTCGCCCCCTCCTCATCCTCGTCCACCGTGGTCATGCGTTCGTCGCGGCCATGGGGTCCGTGGCCGCCTTCCTTGGCCAGCGCCGCCTTGACGACGCCCCGCGCCTGCTTCGGCACGCCGCGCGTCAACGCCCAATAGACCTTGCTCGCGTCGCGATGCGCCAGCGCCTGTGACAGCCCCGAGGCCGCCAACGTGGTGCGCGCCAGCAGCAGGACACCGGAGGTATCGCGGTCGAGACGATGCACCAGCTTGGGGCGAACGGTCTTCTCGAACATCAGGCTGTCGAGCATGCCGTCAACATGCCTGGTCAGGCCCGAGCCACCCTGGGTGGCCAGGCCCGCCGGCTTGTCCAGCACGATGACATGCTTGTCCATGTAGAGAATGCGGTCGGCCAGCGAGCCCATCGGCTTCTGCTGTTCCGGCTTCGGCCTTTCGGGCGCATCGGACTTGGCATGGATCACCTGCGGCGGCAGCTTCATCGCCTGTCCTGCGCCGACGCGATCGGCGGACTTGATGCGACCGCCATCGAGACGAATTTCGCCTTTGCGCAGAAGTTTTTCCAGCAGCCCATGGGTGACGGCGGGATAGTGCCGCTTGAACCAGCGGTCGATGCGGATGCCGTCATCGTCGGCGTCGATGGTTCTGATCTCAGGCATAGACGGCCCGCACGGCCCAGAGGCCCAGGAACAGCGCCAGGATGGACAGCAGCGCCGAGCCGACGACATAGGCGGCCGCCGTCGTGTAGTCATGCCGTTCAATCAGCAGCGCGCTTTCGAGGCTGAAAGTCGAGAAAGTGGTGTAGCCACCCAGGATGCCGGTGGTGAAGAAGGCCCGCACTTCCGACGAGGCGTTGAATTTCAGCGCGAAAAGGCCCGTCGCGATCCCCATCAGCAGGCCGCCGGTGACGTTGACGAGAAAAATGGCATAGGGAAACGCCACGACAGGGTTCTGGAGGGTGGAGGCCGCATAGCGGGCCACCGAGCCAATGGCGCCACCGATGGCGACCACGCCCATGATGGATGGCTTCATGAACTTTCCCCGCCTTTTTGTTCTTTTGGCCGCTTCGCCCGCAGCTTTGACCAATATTCGAGGCGCTTGGCAATCTCGCGCTCGAAGCCGGTTTCCTTGGGGACATAGAACTGCTCGCGGGACATGGCGTCGGGGAAGTAATTCTGGCCCGAGAAGCCGTCCTCGGCGTCATGATCGTAATTGTAGCCCGCGCCATAACCGAGGTTTTTCATCATCTTGGTGGGGGCGTTGAGGATATGGGCCGGCGGCATCAGCGAGCCATGCGCTTCCGCGGCGCGGCGGGCGGCGGGGAAGGCCCGGTAAACCGCGTTGGATTTGGGCGCGGTGGCCATGTAGACGACGGCCTGGGCGATTGCCAGTTCGCCTTCGGGGGAACCAAGAAACTCATAGACATCCTTGGCCGCCAGCGCCTGATGCACCGCTTCCGGATCGGCCAGCGAAATATCCTCGATCGCCATGCGCACGACGCGGCGGGCTATGTAGAGCGGCTGCTCGCCCCCCGCCAGCATCCGCGCCAGCCAGTAAAGCGCGGCGTCAGGATCGCTGCCGCGCACCGATTTGTGCAGGGCGGAAATGAGGTTGTAATGCTCCTCGCGGCCCTTGTCGTAGAGCGGCATGCGCCGCTGCACGGCCGCCATCAGCGCGCCGGGATCAAGAGGCTTGGCGATCTTCAGGCCCGCGACTTCCTCAGCCAGGTTGAGCAGGTAGCGGCCATCGCCATCGGCCATGGCGCGCAGACTTTCGCGCGCCTGCGGGTCGAGCTTGAGCGGTTCGCCATAATACGCCTCGACGCGGGTGAGCAAGGTTTCCAGTGCTGCATCGTCGAGACGGCGCAGCACCAGCACCTGGCAGCGCGACAGGAGCGCACCGTTCAGCTCGAAGGATGGGTTCTCGGTGGTGGCGCCCACCAGCACCACTGTGCCGTCTTCCACCACTGGCAGGAAGCTGTCCTGCTGGCTGCGGTTGAAACGGTGAATCTCGTCGACGAACAGCAGTGTGCCCCGGCCCATGCGGCGGCGGGCACGGGCGGCATCGAACGCTTTTTTCAGGTCGGCGACGCCGGAGAACACCGCCGACAGCTGCTCGAATTCCAGGTCGAAGGCGGTGGAGAGCAGCCGCGCGATGGTGGTCTTGCCGGTGCCGGGCGGACCCCAGAGAATGATGGAATGCGGCTTGCTCGCGGCCACCATGCGGCCCAATGGCGCCTCCGGCCCCAGCAGGTGCCCCTGCCCCACCACATCGGCGAGAGACTGGGGACGCAGCCGGTCGGCCAGCGGGCGCGGCGCATCGTCGGCCCCACTTCCATTCTTAACGTCGCTGGCGGCAAACAGGTCGGACATGGCGGCAATGTACACGATGCGCCGCCGGGTCAGAAAGGCTGGCGCGGGCCGGTCAGACCCGCGCCAGACCCCGTCAGAGTTTAAATTTCAGGCCCATCGAGGCGTTATTGCTGATGTTGCCCACCGCATTGCCGCCGATATTGGCGTCATGGGCGTTCTGGTAGCGATATTCGGCGAACACCGCCATGGTCGGGCTGTACTGGTATTCTATGCCGCCCAGGGCCTGCCAGCCGAAGACGGTGGAACTGCCGCCCAGGTTGCCACCAAGTTCGTCGCGCACCGCACCCAGGCCGGCGCCACCATAGAGATTCCAGTTCTCGTTGATCGGCGCGTGATAGGTCAGGTCGGCCATGAAGCTGGAGGAATCCAGCCGCGCCGGGGAACCGCTATTGTAATCGGCACGGTTGAAGAAGTAGTCGGCGTCCACCGAGAATCCGGACAGAGGCAACATGCCGCCCATGTCGTAGCTGAGACGGGCACCAGCGTTGAAGCCGTCTCCGCCATTGGGGCGTGACGCGCCCAGTGTCAGGCCCGGATGACTCGCCCAGCCGCCCAGCACGGAAAGATTAAGACGGTCATCGGTGGTCTGCGCCGATGCCGCAACGCCGCTAACAAGAAGCATGGCGGCGGCGATAAGATATTTTTTCATACTCTGGTTCCCTTGCATGATTGCCCCCCATGCAAAGCGCTAACGCAGCGGCAACTCATTTGGTCGCCATGAAATAAACGTCAGCAGGCAGAGTTGATTGCGCGCAACAATCGGTAATGCCAACAGTGCACGGAACCAATCCGCCGCCGCGATTTCGCCGCAAGTCTGAATCGTCCCGGCCTCGTGTCGGCTATTCCCGGCTCACCCCGCGAAGGACAGCGTGGCGCGGCGGCCGCCGCGTTCCAGCACGACATTCCAGCGGCTGGCGGCGTTCAGCGCCCGCGTCAGGTCGCCGACTTTGGTGATCTCGGCGCCGTTGACGGAACGGATGATGTCGCCGGTCTGGAACCCCTGCGCGGCGGCATAGCTGCTGTCATCCACGCTGACGATAGCCACGCCCTTGGAGAAGATATCCAGGCCGAGATCAAGTGCCGCGGCGGGCGAGAGATTGGCGATCTTGGCGCCGCCCAGCGGATTGCGGCCACCCACAGCCTGTGTTTCGCGCGGCGGCGTTTCCGGCGGCAGGGCCACAGTGACGGTAACATCGCGCGCGGATTTGCCCGCAGCGACATGCACGCGAATGCGATCTCCCGGCTTGTGGGTGGCGACGCGGTAACTCAACGCCTGCATGTCGTCGACTTCGTTTCCGTCGACGCTCTGCACAACTTCGCCGCTGCGAACCCCGGCCGCGGCCAGCGGGCCGCCGGGGTAGATATCCTTGATCAGCACGCCGCCGGGCTTGGGCAGGCCGAGGCTGGCGGCGATGGTGCTGGTGACGGCCTGACCGTTGGCACCGATCCAGGACAGACGCACACCGCGGCCACCGCCTTCCACGCCTTCGACCACGCGGCGGGCCAGATTGGCAGGAATGGCAAAGCCGATACCGATGGAGCCGCCGCTGCGCGAATATATGGCGGTGTTGATGCCCGCCAGCTTGCCGTCGGTGGTGACAAGGGCGCCGCCCGAATTGCCGGGATTGATGGCGGCGTCGGTCTGAATGAAGTACTGGTAGTCGCCTTCGCTGATCTGGGTGCGCGCCAGGGCCGAAACGATGCCCATGGTGACGGAAGCGCTGAGGCCGAAGGGATTGCCCGCCGCCAGCACCATGTCACCCACCTGCACCCGGTCAGAATCGGCGAAGGGCACGGTGGGCAGCTTCTCGCCATTGGTGTCGATCTTCAGCACGGCCAGGTCGGTATGCGGATCGGCGGTGAGGACACGCGCCTTGAATTCGCGCCTGTCGGACAGCGCCACCACGATGTCGGTGCCCCCCGCCACCACATGGTTGTTGGTGAGGATGATGCCGTCAGCCCGCACGATTACGCCCGATCCCAGGCTCTGCTGCACACGCTGGCGCATCTCTGGCGTGCCACCGAAGAATTGCGAGAAGAAGGGGTCGGCAAAAAGCGGATTGGCCTGCTGCTGCACCACTGTGCGGGCATAGACATTCACCACCGCCGGCACCACTTTCTTCACCACCGGCGCGAAGGTGAGCTGCACCTCCGACATGCTGGTGGGGGTGATCAGGGCGGGCAGCGGCTTGTTGAAGCCGGGCGGCGCCAGCTGCACGGGTTTGGGCGCTTTGTTCTGGGCCGAGAGCGGGCCGACAAAGGCATAAGCCAGTGCGCCGGCGGCGAAGATCACAACCGCGGGCAGCAGAATGAGGAGGCGTTCGCGGGACATGGCGCTTTTCATTGCGGGCAGGCCTTGGAAAGAAAAAAGGGCGACATCGCTGCCGCCCTTATCCTATCAAAAATTGGCGAAAATCGGGATTACGCTTCGCCCATTTACTCCTCGGCGACGACGTCCACCGGGCCGGAATCGAGGCCCTTGGCGGACACATCGCGGTCCACGAACTCGATGATCGCCATCGGGGCGTTGTCGCCGAAGCGGAACCCGGCCTTAAGGACCCGGGTATAGCCGCCCTTGCGGTCGGCATAGCGGGTGGCCAGCACGTCGAACAGCTTGGTCACCTGGGCCGCGTCCTTGATCTGGGCCAGCGCCTGACGGCGGGCATGCAGGTCGGTCTTGCCGCGGCGCGACAGGGTCACCAGCTTTTCGATCACCGGGCGAAGGTCCTTCGCCTTGGGCAGCGTGGTCCTGATCTGCTCATGCTTGATCAGCGCGGCCGTCATGTTGCCCCACATCGCCTTGCGGTGCGACGCGGTGCGGTTGAACTTGCGGCCTTGGTTGCCGTGACGCATTTTAATCCTCCATGGCCGGCCAGCGAGCGCAGCGAAGCGCGAGCCGGCCGCCCAACTTCAAAAACTAATATTGGTCTTCGTAACGCTTGGCGAGGTCTTCGATATTCTCGGGCGGCCAGCCGGGCACTTCCATGCCCAGGTGCAGGCCCATCTCCGCGAGAACAGCCTTGATCTCGTTCAGCGACTTGCGGCCGAAGTTCGGGGTGCGCAGCATCTCGCCCTCGGTCTTCTGAATCAGGTCGCCGATATAGACGATATTGTCGTTCTTCAGGCAGTTGGCGGAACGAACGGACAATTCCAGCTCGTCCACCTTCTTCAGCAGCACCGGATTGAAGGCGAGGTCGGGCTTGGCCTCCTCGGTGGTGCGCAACTGCGGCTCTTCGAAATTGATGAAGACCTGGAGCTGGTCCTGCAGGATGCGGGCGGCATAGGCGACGGAATTGTCCGGCGTGACGGCGCCGTTGGTTTCGACCGTCAGGGTCAGCTTGTCATAGTCGAGGATCTGGCCCTCGCGGGTGTTCTCGACCTTGTAGGAGACGCGCTTGACCGGGCTGAACAGCGAGTCGACCGGGATCAGGCCGATGGGCGCGTCTTCCGGGCGGTTGCGGTCGGCAGGAACATACCCCTTGCCGGTGGCGATGGTCAGCTCCATGCGGAAGTCGACCTTCTCGTCCAGGGTGCAGAGCACCAGGTCGGGATTGAGAACTTCGATGTCGCTGCTGACCTGGATGTCGCCGGCCTTGACTTCGCCCGGCCCCTGCTTGCGCAGCGTCACGCGCTTGGGACCTTCGGCATGCATGCGCAGCGCGATCTGCTTGACGTTGAGAACGATGTCGGTGACGTCCTCGCGCACGCCCTGGATGGAGGAGAATTCGTGCAGCACGCCCTCGATCGAGATGGCGGTGACGGCGGCGCCCTGGAGCGACGACAGCAGCACGCGGCGCAGGGCGTTGCCCAGCGTCAGGCCGAAGCCGCGTTCCAGCGGTTCGGCGGTGATGGTGGCCGCGCGCCCGCCGTCATGACCGACATCGGTCTTCAGCTTCTGCGGCTTGATCAGTTCCTGCCAGTTCTTCTGAAACATTTTTTCCTCATCGTGTCCCGGCCATGTCGGACCATGGCCATACATTCGACGGGTTAACTGGTATGTCCGAACTCTATTCCTGGTCGCGTCGGCTTACGCCGAGGCGCCTACTCTGTAAGCCTTAGACGCGGCGGCGCTTGGGCGGCCGGCAGCCATTGTGCGGGATGGGGGTGACATCGCGGATCGAGGTGACGGTGAGGCCCACCGCCTGCAGCGCGCGCAGCGCCGACTCACGGCCCGAGCCGGGACCGGTCACTTCGACTTCCAGCGTGCGCATGCCGTGCTCGATCGCCTTCTTGCCGGCGTCTTCGGCGGCCATCTGCGCCGCATAAGGCGTGGACTTGCGCGAGCCCTTGAAGCCCATCATGCCGGCGCTGGACCAGGAGATTGCATTGCCCTGGGTGTCGGTGATGGTGACGATGGTATTGTTGAAGGTCGCCGCGACATGGGCCACGCCCACCACGATGTTCTTCTTTTCCTTCTTGCGGGGACGGCCAGCGGCCTTCTTGTCTGCAACAGCCATATTACTTGGTCACTTTCTTCTTGCCGGCGATCGCCTTGGCGGGGCCCTTGCGGGTGCGGGCGTTGGTGTGGGTGCGCTGGCCGCGGACCGGAAGGCCCTTGCGGTGGCGCAGGCCGCGATAGCAGCCCAGGTCCATCAGACGCTTGATGTTCATGGCGACGTCGCGGCGCAGATCGCCTTCGACGAGATAGTCGCGGTCGATCAGTTCGCGGATCTGGATGATCTCGGACTCGGTCAGGTCGCTGACGCGGCGAGTCGGATCGATCCCCAGCTGGGTGACGATCTGGTGCGCGACATTGGGACCGATTCCATGAATGTAGCGCAGGCCGATTTCGACGCGCTTCTGGGTCGGGATATTGACGCCGGCGATACGTGCCAAGGTGTTTCTCCGCTGGCCAACAGGCCTTTGAATTCATTGCAAAATTGCGTTCCAACGGTTCGCCGGTCAAAACCGGGGCCGGGGGCGCCTGTGAAACACCCCGAAAACCCTTGAAATGACAGGAAAACTGTCGCGAGGGCGCGGATTATATGAATGCCCCCCTCCCCGTCAATGGCTGGGTCAGAAATATTGCCGCAGCCGCCGAATTCCCCGGAAAAGGCCCATCGAATGGCCTGTCAGGACCGCGGTCGCCGGCCTCCGGGAACCCAAAAGCCGGGCGGGGGACGCCAACTTGCTGGTCAACCGGGAATCGGGGAGCCCCTTCCAAATATCGTCTGTCCTGCCGGGCCAGAATCAGAAGCTGTCGAGGATGCCGGCGATCTGCGCCGTTACCGTGTCGATGGGGGCCATGCCGTCGATGGAAGTGAGCTTGCCCTGGGCGCGGTAGAAATCGATCAGCGGCGCCGTATTCTTGTAGTAGACGCCCAGACGGTGGGCGAGCGTCTCCGGCGTGTCGTCGGACCGCAGCACGCCGCCCGCCTTGATGCGGGCCTCGACGCGGGAAAGCAACACGGCGTCATTCACTTTCAGTTCCAGCACCCGGTCGATCTTCCGGCCCCGCGCGGCAAGCATGCCGTCCAGCGCCTCGGCCTGGGGAATGGTGCGGGGAAAGCCGTCGAACACGGCGCCATGGGCACAGTCAGGCTGGTCATAGCGCTGGCCGATGATGTCGATCACCAATGCGTCGGAGACCAGCTCGCCCTTCGCCAAGACTTCCTTGACGCGCAGGCCCAAAGGCGAGCCGGCGGCAACGGCCGCGCGCAACATATCGCCGGTGGAAAGCTGCGGCAGGCCGCGCGTCTCGGTGAGGATCTTGGCCTGTGTGCCCTTCCCCGCCCCCGGGGGTCCGAACAGAACCAGATTCACCGGCGCGCTCCTCGCAGTTTCGACTTCTTGAGCAGCCCTTCATATTGCTGGGCGATGAGATGACTCTGAATCTGGGCCACCGTATCCATGGTGACGCTGACCACGATCAGGATCGAGGTGCCGCCCAGCGAGAAACTGACATTGTATTCGTAGAACAGGACTTCCGGGATCAGGCAGACGAATGCCAGATAGGCGGCGCCGACCACCGTGACGCGGGTCAGCGTATAGTCGATGAACTCGGCGCTCTTCTTGCCTGGGCGGATGCCGGGGAAAACGCCGCCATACTTCTTCAGGTTTTCGGCCGTCTCTTCCGGCGGCATCACCACCGAGGTGTAGAAGAAGGAAAAGAAGAAGATCAGCACGGCGAAAAGAATGATGTAGAGCGGCTGGCCGCGGCTGAGAAAGCCGACAAGCGTCGCCAGCCAGTCCGGCATGTTCTGGCTGTTGAAGCTGGCATAGGTGGACGGCAACAGCAGCAGGGAAGACGCGAAAATGGGGGGGATCACGCCCGAGACGTTGAGCTTGATCGGCAGGTGCGAACTCTCGCCGCCATAGACCTTGTTGCCGACCTGGCGTTTGGGATAGGTGACGAAGAGGCGGCGCTGGGCCCGTTCCATCCAGACGATGAATCCGACCAGTGCCACGCCGAAGACAGCGAATGCCACCACCACCGGGATGCTGAGGGCGCCGGTGCGCACCTGTTCCAGGGTCTGGACCAGCACGGTGGGCAGACGCGCCACGATGCCCGCAAGGATGATCAGCGAGATTCCGTTGCCGATGCCGCGGGCCGTGATCTGTTCGCCGATCCACATCAGGAACATGGTGCCGGCAGTGAGCGTGACCATCGCCTCAAGGCGGAAGAAGATGCCGGGATTGATGACGGCACTGCCCCAATGCTCAAGACCGACGGCGATGCCATAGGCCTGCATCGCGGCGATGAAGACGGTGCCATAGCGGGTATACTGGTTGAGTGTCTTGCGTCCCGCCTCGCCTTCCTTCTTCAGAGCTTCGAGTTCGGGGAACACCGTCGTCATCACCTGGATGATGATGGACGCCGTGATGTAGGGCATGATCGAAAGGGCAAAAATCGCCATGCGCTCGACCGCGCCGCCAGCCAGCGTATTGAAGACGTCGAGCAAGCCGCCACCCTGCTGCGAGACCTGCTGCGCCAAGGCCGCCGGATCAATGCCCGGCATGGGGATGAAGGTGCCCAGGCGCGCGACAATCAGGGCGCCCAAGGTAAAGAAGATGCGCTGGCGCAACTCCTGGGACTTGCCCATGTTGCTGAAGCTGAAATTGGCGGCCAGTTGTTCGGCTGCTGAAGGCATGGCTGCTCCCAAATCGCGGCCCAGAGTCCGGGCGTGGCACCCTAGCGGACAGGGCCCGGTTCCGGAACCAGTATTACGGCCTTATATGGGGCGTTTCCCGGCCCCTGCGAGGGGCCGAAAAGTCACAGCCCCGTTTTTTACGCCTTGCTGGCTTCGCGCTTCTTGGCAGCTTCGGCACGGCGGGTCTGGCGCTTGCCCAGACCGCCCTTCTTGTTGGCGTAGACCTTCTTGGCATAGGTGGTGGTGACGCTGCCACCGGCCTTCTCGACCGCTTCCTTGGCGGAAACCGAGACGCCCGCCACTTCGATATCGATCTTCGCGGTGATCTCGCCCTTGCCCAGCAGGCGCACACCGTCCTTGCTCTTGTGCGCCAGGCCGGCCTTGCGCAGCACCTCTTCGGTGATCTTGGCCTTGATATCCAGCTTCTTGCTGTCGATCGCCTTTTGCAGGCGGCCAATATTGATTTCCGAAAAATCGGTGCCGAAGATGTTGCGGAAGCCGCGCTTGGGCATGCGCATGTGCAGCGGCATCTGGCCGCCTTCAAAACCATGCACCTGGTTGCCGGTACGGGCCTTGGCGCCCTTGACGCCGCGACCGCTGGTCTTGCCCAGGCCGGAGGAAGAACCGCGGCCGACCTTGTCCTTGCGCTTGTGGGCGCCGGGATTGTTCTTGATCTCGTTCAGCTTCATCAGAATTCTCCATGACCGGGCAGCCCGAAGGGCGCGGCCCGGCCACCCAGTTTGTTACTTCTTCTTCTCTTCGACGATCTCGACGAGGTGCTTGATCGAATTGATCATGCCGCGCACGGAGGGCGTGTCTTCCAGTGTGCGTTCACGGCGGATCTTGCCCAGGCCCAGGCCACGCAGGGTGGCAGCCTGGATTTCGGGGCGGCGGGCGGCGCTGCGAATCTGGCGCACGGTGACGGTCTTTTTCTCGGCCATGATTGCTGTTCCTTACTGCGCCGAAACGGATTCGGATGTCGCATCCTCGCGGCGGGCGAGAATTTCCGAAACGCTGCGGCCACGGCGCTGGGCCACCATGCGGGGGCTCTGCTGGTTCTTCAGCGCGTCAAACGCAGCGCGCACCATGTTGTAGGGATTGGAGGTGCCCAGCGACTTGGAAACCACGTCGCTCACGCCCAGCGCTTCGAACACCGCGCGCATCGGGCCACCGGCGATGACGCCGGTACCGGCCGGGGCCGGACGCACGATCACCTTGCCGGCGCCATGATGGCCGCGTGCTTCGTGATGGATGGTGCGGCCATCCTTCAGCGGAATCTTGATCATGGACTTCTTGGCTTCTTCGGTCGCCTTGCGGATGGCTTCCGGCACTTCGCGCGCCTTGCCATGGCCGAAGCCGACGCGGCCATTGCCGTCGCCAACCACCACAAGGGCGGCGAAGCCGAAACGGCGGCCACCCTTCACGACCTTGGCGACACGGTTGATGTGCACCAGCTTGTCGATCAGGTCGCTGTCTTTTTCTTCGCGGTTACGACCGCGGCCGCCGTCACGGCGCCCGCCATCCTTGTTGTCCCGCTGCTGTCCTTCGCGCGCCATATCGCTAATCCCTAAAAGTCGAGGCCGGCTTCACGAGCCGCGTCCGCGAGCGCCTTGACGCGCCCATGATAAATGTAACCGCCGCGGTCGAAAACCACCTGGGTGACGCCCGCCGCCTTGGCGCGCTCGGCGATTTTCTTGCCGACCTGGCCGGCGGCCTCGATGTTGTACCCCTTCCCGACGCCGGCATCCTTTTCCGCGGTCGAGGCGGCGGCGACGGTGACGGCCTTAAGATCGTCGATCACCTGGGCATAGATGTGCTTGCCCGAACGGAACACCGACAGACGCGGCCGATCCGACTTGGTGCCGATATGATGGCGGGTGCGCGATTGGCGCTTCTTGAAGAGAGCGTTGGTCATCTTACTTCTTCTTGCCTTCCTTGCGGCGGACATATTCGCCTTCATAGCGCACGCCCTTGCCCTTGTAGGGCTCCGGCGGACGCCAGGAACGGATTTCAGCAGCGACCTGGCCAACCAGTTGCTTGTCGATACCCGAAACCGAAATCATGGTCGGCTTTTCGGTGACGATGGTGATGCCGGCCGGGATCGCATAGGGCACATCATGGCTGAAGCCGAGCTGCAGGTTCAGAACCTTGCCCTGCACCGCGGCGCGATAACCGACGCCCTGGATTTCCAGCTTCTGGGTGAATCCGTTGGTGACGCCTTCCACCAGGTTATTGACCAGCGTGCGCGAGAGGCCCCACATCTGCGGGCCACGCTCGGCGCCTTCGCGCGGCATGACCTCGATGCCATGGTCGCCGATGGTGGCGGAGACTTCCGGCACCAGCTTGACGCTCAGTTCGCCCTTCGGACCCTTGACCTTGACGGTCTGGCCGTCAACCGACGCGGTGACGCCCTTGGGCAGCGGGACGGGTTTCTTGCCGATACGTGACATGGCGGCTCCTTAGAACACCTGACAGAGAACTTCGCCGCCGACATTATTCTCGCGGGCGGAGTTGTCCGTCATCACGCCCTGCGGCGTGGAAAGAATGGAAACGCCCAGGCCCTGACGATGGGGCTTGAGGTCGACGACCGAAGAATAGACGCGGCGGCCGGGCGTGGAAACACGCTTCAGTTCGCGGATAACCGGTTCGCCTTCGTGATACTTGAGTTCGATTTCAAGTTCCTTGTGGCCCTTGACCTCAACTTCGGCGTAGCCGCGGATGAAGCCTTCTTCCTGCAGCACATCGAGCAGGCGGATGCGCAGGCGCGAGTTCGGCGACTTGATCTTGGACATACGGCGCATCTGCCCATTGCGGATGCGGGTGATGAGATCGCCAATCGGATCGATGATCATGATTGCTCCTTACCAGCTCGCCTTGGTCATGCCGGGGATCTGGCCGAAATTGGAAAGCGAACGCAGTGCGATGCGGCTCATCTTGACCTTGCGGTAATAGCCCTTGGGGCGGCCGGAGAGTTCGCAGCGATGATGGATGCGAACCTTGGAGGAATTGCGCGGCAGCTCGGCCAGCTTGAGGTGCGCGGCAAAGCGATCCTCTTCCGACACTTTCGGATCCTTGGTCTGGGCCTTGAGGGCCGCGCGGCGGGTGGCATATTGCGCCACCAGCTTCTCGCGCTTCTTGTTCCGGTTGATCTGGCTCGTCTTCGCCATTGGATTTCGCCCTTAGTTCGTCGTGAAGGGGAACTGGAAGCCTTCGAGCAGTGCCCGAGCCTCTTCGTCCGTCTTCGCGGAAGTGTTGACCACGATGTCCATGCCCCACACCGTTTCGGTCTTGTCGTAGTCGATTTCGAGGAACACCACATGTTCCTTCATGCCCATGGCATAGTTGCCGCGGCCGTCGAAGGATTTGGGGTTGATGCCGCGAAAGTCGCGCACGCGGGGCAGCGCCGTTGTGATCAGGCGGTCGAGGAATTCGTACATCACATCGCCGCGCAGCGTCACCTTGGCGCCGATCGGCAGGCCTTCGCGGATCTTGAACTGCGCGATGGCCTTCTTGGAGCGGGTCTGGATCGCCTTCTGTCCGGCAATGGCGGTGAGATCGTTGACGGCCTGTACGATCTTCTTGCCGTCGGCCGCGGCTTCGCCGGCACCGATGTTCAGGACGATCTTGTTGACCTTCGGAACCTGCATGATGTTCGTATAGCCGAACTTCTCCATCAGGCTCTTCTTGATCTCGTCATTGTAGCGCTTCTTGAAGCGCGGAACGTAGCCGGCCTCGCGGGCATGCTCGCCCACCGCCACCTGGGTGCCGGCATTGACTTCACGGCGCTTGGAGGCCTTGTCGGCCTTCGCCTGAGCCTTCTGGGCTTCCTTGGGGTTCTTGCTGTTGGCGCCTGCGTCAGACATCGATCACTTCTCCCGACTTCTTGGCGAAGCGGACCTTGCTGCCGTCGGCCATCGTCTTGAACCCGATGCGCGTCGCCGTGCCCGACTTAGGATCGACATGCGCGATGTTGGAAAGATGGATCGGCGCCTCCTTGGAGACGATGCCGCCCTGCTCCTTCTGCGTCTGGCGCTGGTGGCGCTTGACGACATTGACGCCGGCAACCAGAGCGCGGTCTTCCTTCGGGAAAACCTTCAGGACCTTCCCCTTCTTGCCCTTGTCGCGGCCGGTAAGGACGATGACGTTGTCATCCTTCTTGATGTTGGCCATCACAGCACCTCCGGCGCGAGCGAAATAATCTTCATCTGACCCTTGTTGCGCAGTTCGCGCGTGACCGGTCCGAAGATGCGGGTGCCGATCGGCTCGCCCTGGTTGTTGACCAGCACGGCGGCGTTGCCGTCGAAGCGGATCAGCGAACCGTCGGAGCGGCGCACGCCCTTGGCGGTGCGAACCACCACGGCCTTGAGCACCTCGCCCTTCTTGACGCGGCCACGCGGCAGCGCTTCCTGCACCGACACCACGATGATGTCGCCGACATCGGCATAGCGCCGATGTGAACCGCCCAGCACCTTGATGCACATAACGCTCTTGGCGCCGGAATTGTCGGCGACGTCGAGCTCAGTTTGCATCTGAATCATGAGTTAACTCCTTTGCCGCGCCGCTTACTTGCTGACGCGAGCCAGAACTTCCCAGGTCTTAAGCCTGGAAAGCGGACGGCATTCCTGAATACGAACGGTATCGCCGGTCTTGAATTCGCCCTTCTCGTCATGGGCGTGATACTTTTTCGAGCGGCGCACGGTCTTGCCCAGCACGGGGTGGATGAAGCGGCGCTCCACCTTCACCACGACGGTCTTGGCATTCTTGTCGCTGACGACGGTGCCTTGCAGGATGCGCTTTGGCATGGGGCTTAACCTTTCGCGGCAGCGCGGCGCTGCTCGGTGAGGACGGTTTCGATGCGCGCGATGTCGCGGCGCAGGATGCGGATGCGGCCGGTGTTCTCGACCTGGCCGTTGGCGCGCTGGAAGCGCAGATTGAACTGCTCCTTCTTGAACGCCGTCAGCTGGGTGGAGAGTTCATCGACGCTCTTGCCGCGGAAGTCATCGATCTTGCCGGCCGCTTTGGGCGCCGACTTCTTCGACTTGGTGGCTTTCGCCTTGGTTTCTTTCTTCGCCATGATGGTCTCTTACAGCGTGCGCGCGACGAACTTGGTCGCGATGGAAAGCTTGGCGGCGCCCAGGCGCATCGCTTCCTTGGCGGTATCGACATCGACACCGTCAATCTCAAACAGGATGCGACCCGGCTTGACCTTGGCGACCCAGAATTCCGGAGCGCCCTTGCCCGAGCCCATGCGGACTTCGGCGGGCTTCTTCGACACCGGCACATCCGGGAAGATGCGGATCCAGACGCGGCCGGCGCGCTTCATCTGGCGCGTGATGGCGCGGCGGGCAGCCTCGATCTCGCGGGCGTTGAGGCGTTCCGGCGCCATCGCCTTGAGGCCGAAGGCGCCGAATGCCAGCGACGTGCCGGCCTTTGCGGCGCCGTGGATGCGGCCCTTGAACTGTTTGCGGAACTTCGTGCGCTTGGGTGACAGCATGGTTCTTCTCTTTACTCCGCGGCCGGGGCGCGTTCGCGCTCACGTTCGCGCGGGCCGCGGTTGCCGCCTTCGGCTTCACTGGCCAGACGCTTCTCGGTGGCGAAGGGATCGTGTTCCATGATCTCGCCCTTGAAGATCCAGACCTTGACGCCGCAGGTGCCATAGGTGGTGAAAGCGGTGGCGACACCGAAGTCGATGTCGGCGCGCAGCGTGTGCAATGGCACGCGGCCTTCGCGGTACCATTCGACGCGCGCGATTTCGGCGCCACCGAGGCGGCCCGAGCAGGTGATGCGGATGCCCAGCGCGCCCAGGCGCATGGCGGTCTGCACCGAACGCTTCATCACGCGGCGGAACGCGACGCGACGCTCGAGCTGCTGGGCGATGTTCTCGGCCACCAGCTTGGCATCGATCTCGGGCTTGCGAATTTCGACTATGTTCAGGTGCACCTCGTCGGTGGTGAACTTCTGCACATCGCTCTTCAGCTTCTCGATATCGGCGCCCTTCTTGCCGATCACCACGCCCGGACGTGCCGAGTGGATGGTGACGCGGCACTTCTTGTGCGGGCGTTCGATGATCACGCGGGAGACGCCGGCGGCCTTCAGCTTGTCGCTGAGATAGTCGCGGATCTTGATGTCTTCCTGCAGGAGCTTTCCGTATTCCTTCTTGCCCGCATACCAGCGGGAATCCCAGGTGCGGTTGATGCCCAGGCGCAGACCGATCGGATTAACTTTCTGACCCATTAGGCAGCTTCCTTCTTGGCCTTGGCCGCGGGCTTCTTGGCCGCAGGCTTCTTGCCAGACGATTTGGTGGCCGACTTCTTCTTGGCAGGAGCGGCGGCTTCAGCCGTCTTCTCCTGGGCGACTTCCTCGACCACGATGGTGATTTGGCTGAAAAACTTCTCAATGCCGCCCGAATTGCCACGGGCGCGCGGATGGAAGCGCTTCATCACCAAATTCTTGCCGACGCTGGCTTCCTTGACGATCAGGTCATCGACGTCGAGATCATGGTTGTTCTCGGCATTGGCGATGGCCGACTGCAGCGCTTTCTTGACGGCGCCGGCAATGCGCTTCTGCGAGAAGGTCAGTTCATTCAGGGCGCGATCGACCTTTTTGCCACGGATCTGGTGCGCCAGCAGATTGAGCTTTCGCGGAGAAACACGGATGTTGCGGGCGACCGCCATCGCCTGATTGTCCTTGAGGACGCGCGCGCGAGATTCCTTACCCATTAGGCCCTCTTCGCCTTCTTGTCGCCGCCGCCGGTATGGCCGTGGAAGGTGCGGGTGGGCGAAAACTCGCCCAGCTTGTGGCCGACCATCTCTTCGGTCACCAGCACAGGAATGTGCTTCTGGCCGTTGTAGACGCCGAAGGTGATGCCGACGAACTGCGGCAAGATGGTCGAACGGCGCGACCAGGTCTTGATCACATCCTTGCGGCCGGACGTACGCGCGGCTTCGGCCTTCTTCAGGATGTAGCCGTCGACGAACGGGCCTTTCCAAACAGAGCGTGTCATTAGTTTGCCTTACCCTTGCGAGTGCGCACGATGAACTTTGTGGTGCGCTTGTTGGTGCGCGTCTTGGCGCCCTTGGTGGGCTTGCCCCAGGGCGTGACCGGATGACGGCCACCCTTTGTGCGGCCTTCGCCGCCGCCATGGGGATGGTCGATCGGGTTCATCGCCGTACCACGGACATGCGGGCGCTTGCCCTTCCAGACGTTGCGGCCGGCCTTGCCGATCACTTCGTTCATGTGGTCGGGATTGGAGACCGCACCGACCGTGGCCATGCAGGTCAGCGGAATCTTGCGCACTTCCGACGAATTGAGACGCACCAGGGCGTAACCGGCGTCGCGGCCCAGATACTGGGCGAAGGCGCCGGCCGAACGGGCGATCTGACCACCCTTGCCCGGCTTCATCTCGATATTGTGGACGATGGCGCCGACCGGCATGGCACCCAGCGGCATGGCGTTGCCGACCTTCACGTCCACCTTCTCTCCCGAAACCACGGTGTCGCCAACGGCCAGGCGCTGGGGGGCGATGATGTAGGACAGGGTGCCGTCCTTGTACTTCAACAGCGCGATGAAGCTGGTGCGGTTGGGGTCATATTCCAGACGCTCCACCGTGGCCGGCTCGTTGAACTTGTTGCGCTTGAAGTCGATCAGGCGATAGCGCTGCTTGTGACCGCCGCCCTGATAGCGCACCACGATGCGGCCGGTGTTGTTGCGGCCACCCTTGGAGGTCTTGCCTTCGGTCAGCGACTTGACCGGACCGCCCTTGTGCAGGCCCGACTTGTCGACCAGCACCAGCTGGCGGGTGCCCGGAGTCCTGGGTTTAAAGTGTTTGAGCGCCATGGATCAGAGCCCCGTCGTGATGTCGATCTGGTGGCCCTCTTCGAGGGTCACGATCGCTTTCTTGATATCGCTACGCGTATAGACCTTGCCGCGGGCCAGCTTGCGCTTGCCCTTGACGATGATCGTATTCACCGCCTTGACCTTGACCTTGAAGAGATCGGCAACGGCCTTGGCGATGACCGGCTTGGTAGCATCCAGCGGAACGCGGAACACAACCTGGTTGGATTCGGTCAGGCGCGTGGCCTTTTCCGTGATCACCGGCGAGAGAATGACGTCGTAATTCGTGCTCATGCCAGCCGCGCCTCGATCGCTTTGACGGCGGCGGTGGTCAGGACCAGCGTACCGCTCTTCATGATGTCATAGACGTTGATGCCCGCCATCGGCAGCAGCGAGACATCGGCCAGATTGCGGGCCGACATCTGGAAGTTGTTGTCGAATTCCGCATCGATCACCAGAACCTTGCTGACGCCGAGATTGCCGAACTGCTTAGCCAGGGTGCCGGTCTTGATTTCCTTGGACTTGGCTTCGTCGAGAATGACGATCGAACCGGCCTTGGCCTTGGACGACAGCGCGTGGCGCAGACCCAGGGCCTTCACCTTCTTGGGCAGATCGAACTCGTGGCTGTGGTTGACAGGGCCCATCGCCTTGGCGCCACCGACAAAGAGCGGGGCCGAACGGGCGCCGTGACGGGCGCCGCCGCTACCCTTCTGCTTCACTGACTTGTGCTTGGTGCGGTTCACTTCGGCGCGGGTCAGGATCTTGTGCGTGCCAGCGCGGCGCTTGGCGAGCTGCCAGACGACGACGCGCTGGATCAGGTCGGCGCGCGGCTCCAGGCCGAAGATGGCGTCGTTGAGTTCGACGTCCCCAGCGGCCTTGTTATCGAGATTGAGAATCTTGGTTTTCATCGCTTAGCCCTGCGCATCTTGTTCGGGGGCCGGCGCATCGGCGGCGGCAACCGCGGGGGCGGCGGCAGCGCGCTTCTTGACCGAAGCAGGCTGCGGCACATCCTTGTGCGGGCGCTTGATGGCGTCGCGCACCATCACCCAGCCGCCCTTGGATCCCGGCACAGCGCCGCGCACCATGATCAGGCCGCGCTCGACATCAACC
>Ga0316220_1001473_pt1 | contig 25840 bp, 22 predicted proteins | sample TBH18005metaG_FD_203632 | JGI IMG/M metagenome (GOLD analysis project Ga0316220, IMG submission 203632) | Freshwater microbial communities from Trout Bog Lake, Wisconsin, USA - TBH18005 | ecosystem: Environmental > Aquatic > Freshwater > Lake > Hypolimnion/Profundal zone | place: USA: Wisconsin...
GCGACTCCGCCAGAATGCTCAAGCACCCTCCCCGCACCACGCCCGCCGCCCGCCCCGCCTGCAAACTCTCCAGCCCATCCGCCTCTGCCATCGTCCAATCCCGCTTCCCGCCAAGCGCCGCATCCCAGCTCGCCCCATCCACTCCGTCCGCCCTCGCCCAGTCCGGCGACACCATCGGCCCGTGGAACGTCCCCATCCCGCACTCCTGTTGCAGCCACGTATGCAGCGCCGTGTGGTCGCTGTACCCCACAAACGGCTTCTGATTCTCGCGGAACACCTTTGCGTCCAGCAGCGGCAGCAGCTCCGCCGACCCCCATCCGCCACGCGTGCACACCACCGCCGCAATCGTCTTGTCCGCGAACGCCGCAGCCAAATCCGCCGCCCGCTCCGCCGCCGTCCCCGCGTAGTACAGCGGTCCGTGCGCCAGCGCATGCGGCATCACCACCGGCTCATACCCGGCACTCTTCAATGCCTCCACGCCCGCCTGCACCCGCTCCACCTTCGCCGCGCTCGCCGGAGACACCACCGCCACCCGCGCACCCTTCACGAGCCTTGGCGCCTTCATCACGGCCACGCCACCTCACCCACGCACACAATCTCCGCAGGCCCGGTCAGTTTCATCTCCGCAGTCGCCGACGGCCACACCACCCGCTGCGCTCCGCCCTCGGCCTGCGCCATCAACTCCCGCGCGCATCCCCGCAGAGCCATCGCCGCCGTCGCGCTCGCGCACGTACCCGTCCCCGAACTCGTCGTCGGCCCGCATCCGCGCTCATAGATCCGAAACGCAATCTCCCCCGCCCCCGTCACCCTCACAAACTCCACATTCGTCTGCTGCGGAAACGCCGCATGCGTGCAAATCAATCCACCCATCTCCTGCCAGCGCAGCCCATGTGCCGAAAAATCCTCCGCCTCCACGAACACCACAAAGTGAGGATTCCCGACGTTCACCTCCGCCCCGCTCACTGCGCCCACGCCCGGCACATCAATCGTCCGCTCGCTCACCCGCGGCACACCCATCCCGCTCTCAATCAGAAACTCCGTGCCCCGCTGCTCGATGACTCTGCACGCCCGCGGCCCTCCGGCCGTCCCCAGCGTCACCTCCCGCAGCCCCTCGCTCGATGCCAGCCAAGCCGCCACGCACCGCGTTCCGTTCCCGCTCAGTTCCGCCTCGCTCCCATCCGCATTAAATAGACGCAGATGCAGCCCGCCATCCGCTCGCCGCTCCAGAAACTCAATCCCATCCGCACCAACGCTCGTCGTCCAGGCGCACAGCTTCCGCGCCATCGCGGCATGTTCTCCACCCGCGAACTTTTCATCCACCACTAAAAAAGAGTTCCCGCAGGCGTGCGCCTTCACAAACGGAATCATCCCCGCCCTGCCCGTCTTGTGTTCATTGCCCATCACGATGATGGTATCAGCGCTCCGCCCCGGAGTAGACCACCGACCGGTACACCCGCACCTCCGGCTGCCCGGTGGACTCCAGTATGGACTCCAACTCCAGCCCCTCCGGATGCGCCTCCACCGCCCGCGCCACCGCGTCGCCCTTCACCGCCATCACATACGCCGCATGGCTCGCCGGCGCTGCCAGCGCCGCGTGGAAGCTCACCGAATCCCCTTCGTTCACAATCCCCTTCAACTCCAGCCCCGCCTGCATCACTGCCCCCGGATGGTCCGACACCCACATCATCACCGTAGCCCCTGGCGGTAACGCCTCCAGTTGCTGCGCCATCTGCCGCTCCATCGGAATCCGCGTGCTGGAGTTGCGGTACGCCTCCTGCAGCACCAGCGGTTGGTCGTGGAAGATGACCGCGCAGTTCGCCACCGCCGCCGCCATCGCCACCAGCCACACCGCCGCCTTCACGCGCTCGTTCCCGCCCCACCACCGCCGCTCCGCCCACGCCAGCGCCGCGCATCCGCTCACATACAGCGCCGGCAGCATCTCCATCCCGTACCGCGAGTTGTAGTACGAGTGCGGATACAGTTGCGGAATGAAGATTGGCACCGACCCCCACGCCACCGAGTACACATAGAACGGCAGCGGCAGCCATAGCAGCGTCATCACGCCGCGCGCCCGCTCCCTCCGCGCCCACGCCGCGCCCAGCCCCGCCAGCGCCAGCCCCATCAACGCGAACCCGCTCTCCCGCGCCGCCGCGTCCACCTGCGCCGTCCGTGTGTAAAAAATCAAAGCCCATCCCGGATTGTGCCATCCGCGATAGTGCGGTGCGCCCGTCGGCGTCGTCCGCCTCTCAATCGCCGCCGCCGAGTACGGCCCCCGCATAAAGTCCAGCGGATCCCCGCAGTAGTGCGCGTTGTATGCCAGCCATCCCACAGGTGCTGCCACGACCACCGCCGTGAACACCACGAACGCTCCCCACAGCCTCACCTGCCCGCGCGCCTGCCACACCCACGCCAGCGCCATGCACCACGCCGCCGCCCCCAGAATCCACCCGTCGTACCGCGTGTACACCGCGCCCGCAATCAGTAGCGCCAGCGCCGCCAGAATGCGCCTCGCCCGCCGTGCGTTACTCGCCTCCAGCGCCAGCTTCAACTCGAAAAGCTCCAGCGCCGTCCACACCATCAGCGCCAGAAACAACGGCTCCGTCATCGCTGTCGTCGAAAGATAGATCATCGCCGGATTCAGCGTGAACAGCGCCACCGCCACCATCGCCCAGCGCATGCTCATCCAGTGCCGCGCCAGCCGGTACAGCCCTGCCACCGCCGCCACGCAGCACGCCATCGAAGGCCACGCCCCGGCCAGCCCCGACCGCCACCAATCCATCTTCTGCACAAACGGCAGCAGCAGCACGTGCGGAAGCGGAAGCCACACGCCCCCCAGTTGTCCCAGCCCTGGATACCGCGAGTCGAACACCCGCCGCGCAATATGCAGATGCGCCACCGCGTCGCCGTACAGCAGCAGCATTCCGCGCTCTGAAAAATAATTCAGCGCCACCAGCAGGATCATGCACGCCGCCACCATCAGCGGCAGCAGTTCATCCAGCGTCGCGCGCCCGGGAGCCTCCCAGTCGTGCGCCGCATTCGCCGCCGCGCCCGTGCGACGTCTACTCAAGGTGGCTGATCTCCCGGAACAGCGAGAACCGCTCCTCGATCTCCGCCTTCGTGACGTTCTGCAGCCGCTCCGTCCCGAACCGCTCCACCGCGAACGACCCCATCACTCCGCCGTAGAACATCGCCGTCCGGAACACCGTCGGCGTCAGCTCCGGCTGCGACGCAATGTATCCGTAGAACCCGCCCGCGAATGAATCGCCCGCACCCGTCGGATCCACCACGTCGGCCAGCGGCAGCGCCGGCGCGCGGAACGGCCGCGCCCCCTTGTGCCCCGCAAAAATCCGCTTGCTGAAGAACCCTGTCGCCCCGTACTCCCCGTGCTTGATCACCACCGCCTTCGGCCCCAGCTCCGTCAGGATGTGCTCCGCCGCCCGCACCGTGTTCTTCACGCCGCCCAGCATCGCCGCCTCGCCGTCGTTGATCAGCAGCACGTCCAACTCCGCCAGCACCGGCTTCAGCTTCTCCAAGTGCGCACTGATCCAGTAGTTCATCGTATCGCCACACACCATCCGCACCTTGGGCATCAGCTTCCGCACCCGCAACTGCAGCACCGGATCAATGTTTGCCAGAAACAGATACTTACTGTCCATGTACCCCGCCGGAATCTTCGGGTCGAACTCCTGGAACACGTTCAGGTCCGTCTGACGCGTGTGCGCCGCGTTCAGGTCCTCTAGGTAATCGCCGCTCCAGTGGAAACTCTTCCCCTTGGCGTGCTCCAGTCCCAGCGTGTCAATGCCGCGCCGCCGCAGCACCGCTTCGTGCTCCGCGGTGAAATCCTCGCCCACCACGGCAATCATCCGCACCTGCGTAAAGTAGCTCGCCGCCAGCGCAAAGTGCGTCGCCGCGCCGCCCAGGCAGCGCTCACGCTTGCCGTACGGCGTCTCAATCGTGTCGAACGCCACCGAACCCACAACCAGTATGGACATGCCTCTCCTTGTGCCGCAGAAAATCGAATCGCCCTACAGATACTTGCCCAGCAGCAGTTCCAGCTTCTTCTTCGTCTCCGCCGGAATCACCTTCTTGTCCGTCAGCAGCGCGTACTTCAGCGCCTCGCAGTACGGAGACTTGCCCTTCGGCAGCAGCTTCACCGCCTCGCGCACCACCTTGCCGGCGTTCTCCGCATTCAAGTGCAGCACGCGCACAATCTCCTCGATCGTCACCGCGTCGTGTCCTTCGCGCCAGCAGTCGTAGTCCGTCACCATGGCCAGCGTCGCGTAGCTTATCTCCGCCTCGCGCGCCAGCTTCGCCTCCTGCAGGTTCGTCATGCCAATCACGTCCGCCCCCCAGCTCCGGTACAAATTGGACTCCGCCCGCGTCGAGAACTGCGGCCCCTCCATGCACACGTACGTCCCGCCCAGCTTGCCCACCACGCCTGCGGCCTTGCATGCGTCCGCCAGCGCCTTCGCCGTCACCGCGCACACCGGATCTCCGAACGCCACATGTCCCACCACGCCGTTACCGAAGAACGTCGCGTTGCGCGCAAACGTCCGGTCAATAAACTGGTCGGGAATCACGAAGTCCGTCGGCTTGTGCTCCTCCTTCAGCGACCCCACCGCCGATACCGACAATATCCACTCCACGCCCAGCATCTTCATCGCGTAGATGTTCGCCTGAAACGGCAGCTCGCTCGGCAGCAGCCGGTGCCCGCGTCCGTGCCGAGGCAGGAACGCAACCGCGCGCCCCTCCAGCTCGCCCACCATCAGCGCGTCGCTCGGGTTACCGAAGGGTGTCTCAATGCGCTCCTCGCGCAGGTTCGTGATGCCAGGCATCGCATACAACCCGCTGCCGCCTATGATTCCTATCTCTGCTTTGGACACAGTTCTTCCCCCGCTCAGTGGATGCCTTCAGTATAAAACCTATCGTTGTGTAACTGAGTGCAAAGCCGACTCTGCCGCACCGCTTTGTATGAGCGCATGCACCATGCTGAACCCCAGTTCCCCACGTGGCACACTCCCCGCCTGCTGCACCGGCCCCGTCGCCTGCGCCGCCACAATCTCCTGCTCCACCTGCCGCGCCATCGCCATATCAAACCCCTCGCTCACAAACACGCCCGTCCCGGCCGTCTGCACCAGCACGTCCCCCTCCGCGGTCGAGTACACTTTCTCTTCCTCGTTCTGCTCCTCCGCCGTGCGCTCTTTCAGCCCCACGTACTTCCGCCCCAGTTGTCCCGCGTACACATGCGCAAAGTTCTTCGCCGTGTCCTCGTTCGCCCACTGGGAGTAGTACACCAGCCCCAGCGACCGCGTATCCGACTTCTGCTCCGGTGTCACCGCTGTCTTCTGCTCCGCCGCATAGTAAACTCCCCCGCGCCACTCCGGAGCAATCGCGTCCGCCGTCTCGCGGCCCGCAAACACCTCCGTCAGAATGCGCACGTCCAGCTCGCCCATCACGCCTACGTCGTATGGCACATACCCGTTCGCGTCCAGCAGTGGATGGATGTCCGGCAGCCTCAGCACCGGAACGCCCTCGTGCCTCAGATACGCCTCCGGATTCAGGATCTCGTAGCTCGACGCCGGCGGACGGTCCAACGCTCCCGTAAACGCCGTGTCCACGCCGCCCGCCTTCAGCAGCGCAGCCTCGAATCCCAGCCCCTCGCGGTACGGAAACAGCAGCTCCTGCTGCAGCAGCAGCGGCGCCCGCGACATCACCGGCGAGTCGCTCACATCGCCCATCGCGTCCTCCACCTTCTGCGCCGCCTCCGGCGTCGTCCGCAGCGACAGCTTCTGCCCGCTCAGCCCATAGTCCGTGAAGACGGCCATCGCCTGCCCCTCCAGAACCGCCTCGCGCGCCGTGTCCGCCTCGTCCGTCTGGATGTGCTCGTTGTCCTCGGCCGCATTCTTCGCCACATCGTAGTGCGTCATGCTCGACCACTGCTTCAGCCCCACGTGCTGATCCTGCAGCGCGTGTGTCAGCTCATGCGCCAGCACCGGCCTCTGCGAATCCGGCTCCACCCAGTCCAGCATGTTGATGGTCTTGTCCGTCGGCTCGTAGTACCCTGCCACCTGCTCCGTCAGCAGGCTCAGCAAAAACGGCCCCAGATGGAAGTCGTGGTCCAGCATCCCGAACTTCTTCAGCACCACCTCGCTGCGCTCAATCTCCTGGACTCCACGGTCCTCTTTCATCTTCCCGTCGAAGTACCGCTTTGCCTCCTCCCGCGTCACAATCTTCTTCTTGATGTGCCGCACAATCGGCAGGTCCGTATCAATGCTGGCGAAGTTCAATATCTCGTCCGCCGACCGCATCAGGTCCTTCGCGTCCTGCTTGCTCATGCGGTACTCCGGCTTCACGACGGATATCCCCGCCGCCGTCGGCGTCTTCTGCTTCCCGTCCGCCACAGGCGTAGCCGTTTGAGACGGTGGAGCAGACGGAGCCTGAGCCTGCCCTACGGCCATCGCCGCCGCCAGCGCCAGAACCGCCCCGCACATCATCATCCGCCGCACGCTTGCTCCCATTCGCACCCTTCCTGCATCTCTATAATCAAGTGTACCGTTCACTCTCTCGTAACATGCCCACATCCGCACAATCCGAACTCTCCGCCCTCACCCGCTCCTGCGGCGTCTTCCCTGTCGCCTCTGCCTTCCTGAGCGTCGCCGGCCAGGACCGCCTCCGCTGGCTCAACGGCATGCTCACCAACGCCGTCAAGGATCTCGCCCCGGGCCGCGGCTGCTACAACTTCGCCCTCAATCCTCAAGGCCGCATCCAGGGCGACTGCAACGCATTCCTCCGCGCCGACGACATCCTCCTCCAGACCGCCCCCGCGCAACTCACCGCACTCACCAGCTTCCTCGACCACTACATCATCATGGACAATGTCACCCTCGCCGATGTCACCACCAACTTCCACGGCATCGCCATCGTCGGCCCCAGCGCCACCCAAACCCTCGCGCACATCGGAATCACCCTCCCCGCCGACTGCTCTCCCATCTCCCTCCATACCGTCGCTTACAACGGTACAGACCTCACTCTCATCGCCGCCCACTCGCCCCTCGTCCCCCGCTTCGAGTTCTTCGCCCCTGCCGCCGACTCCGCAGCCGCGCTTCTCTCCGCGCTCACGCAATCCGGCGCAACGCCCTGCTCACCGGAATCTGTAGAAGCACTCCGCATCCTCTCCGGCGTCCCGCTCTACGGCGTAGACATCCGCGACCGCGACCTCCCGCAGGAGACCGCGCAAACCCACGCCCTCAACTTCAACAAGGGTTGCTATCTCGGTCAGGAGATTGTCGAGCGCATCCGTTCCCGCGGCGCAGTCCACCGCACCTTCACCGGCTTCACCCTCTCCGGCTCTGTCCCCTCGCCCGGAACCCCGCTCACCCTCGACAACTCTCCCGTCGGCGAACTCACCAGCGTCAGCGGACATCTCGCTCTCGGCTACATCCGCCACGATGCCCTCGCGAAAAAACTTCCCCTCTCCTTCGACGGCGGCACTGCCACTCCTGCAACACTCCCGTTTCCAATCCCCGCTACATCGTATGATGGATAAAACCAGAGGAAATCCCATGTCCGACAAGCCCTTCGTCATCAACGACCGCCGCAAATTCACCGCCGACGGCACTCTCCGCCCCGACGCCGACCGCACCGCCGAACCCACGCCAACAGCGGCTGAAACCGCGCCTCCGCCTCCGCCCGAACCCGCTCCCGAAGCCGCTGCGCCCGACGCTCCCCCCATGCCTCCTCCGCCCACCGCCGAGGAGAAGGAGCAGTCTTCCACCGCTTACAACGCCCTCGTGGACCACCTCGACACCGCCGTCCGCGCCGCCGATCCCTCCCGCGGCCCCATCCCCCCCGTCAACTTCTCCACCATCGTCCACTCCGTCTACATGAACGCTGTCGTCCAGCTTGGCCTCGCCGCGCCGGAAGGCCAGCGCCCTCGCGCCGATATTCTCGGCGCGCGCCAGTCCATTGACATGCTCGACGTCCTCGCCGAAAAGACGAAAGGCAATCTCACCGAGGACGAGAGCAAGCTGCTGGAGACCGTGCTCTTCGAGCTGCGCCTCACCTTCATCGAGGTCACGCAGGCCATCGGCCGCGCCGCGCAGCAGCAGGACCCAGGCTCAGTTCCGCCCACTCCCGGCGCGGGTCCAAGCATCATCCGCTAGTTCATGGAAGCGCTTCTCACCATCCTCGGCAGCGGCACCTCAATGGGCGTGCCCACGCTCGGCTGCGCCTGCGCCGTCTGCGCCTCCGCCGACCCGCGCGACCGCCGCACCCGTCCCTCCGCCCGCATCGAGTTCGACGGCCGCACCGTCCTCATCGACACCGGAACCGACTTCCGCCTGCAGGCGCTGCGCGAAGGCATCACCCGCGTGGACGCCGTGCTCTACACCCACGGCCACGCCGACCACATCCTCGGCTTCGACGACCTCCGCCCGCTCAGCTATGGCCCCGCCGGCCCCATCCCCCTCTACGCCGACGACGCCACCGCCACTACCATCGAGCGTGTCTTCGACTACACCTTCTCCCCGCGCACCACCTACTCCACCCGCGCGCGCGTCACCATGCACCGCCTCACCAGCGACCCCGCCGAGCATGTGCGCTTCGACCTCTTTGGCGTTCCCTTCGAGCGCATCCCCGTCTTCCATGGCGCGCAACTCATCGCCGGCTACCGCTTCGGCAGCGCCGCCTACCTCACCGACATGAGCGCCCTGCCCGACGCCAGCCTCCCCTTGCTCCAGGGCCTCGACGTCCTCATCATCGACGCCCTCCGCCGCCAGCCCCACCCCACCCACTTCACGCTCGAACAATCCATCCAGATGGTGCGCCGCCTCAACGTGCCCCGCGCCTTCTTCACCCACATGTCCCACGACCTCGCCCATCAGGCCGTCAACAGCGAACTTCCCCCCGGCATGCAGCTTGCCTACGACGGCCTGCGCATCCCCTTCGAGCTCTGACCATGCAGGTATTCCACACTCTCGATGAACTCCGCGCCACACTGGGCACCCGCCCCGTCGCCGCAACCGTCGGCAACTTCGACGGCGTGCACCGCGGCCACCAGCTCATGTTCGCCGAGCTCACCCGACAGGCTCGCGCTCGCGGAATCCCATCCCTCGCCGTCACCTTCCAGCCGCACTCGCTGCGCGTGCTGCGTCCCCACGCCGGATTCCGCCTGCTCACGCCGTTGCCGCAGAAACTCGATCTGCTCGCCGCTACCGGCCTAGACGCCGCCCTCATCCTCCCCTTCACACCCGAGTTCGCCGCCATCAACGCTCGCGACTTCGCCGAAAAGATTCTGCGCGATTCGCTCCACGTCACCACCATGGTCGAGGGCGCCAGCTTCCGCTTCGGCCATCATGCCGCCATGGGCGCTCAGGAACTTGCATCAATCGGCAGCGAGCTTGGCTTCGACGTGACCATCATCCCCCCGCTCACCGTCCGCGGAGACGTCATCTCCTCCAGCCGCATCCGCCATCTCATCAGCCACGGACTCGTCCACCACGCCCGCGCGCTGCTCGGCCGCACCTTCTCGGTCTCCAGCACGCCCGCTCCAGGCCGCGGCTACGGCACACGTTTTACCGTGCCCACCATCAACCTGGCGCACTACGAGGAACTGCTCCCCGCCAAGGGCGTCTACGTCACCCGCGTCACCGTCGGCGCTGGCCCATCGCGGCACACCTTCGACTCCGTCACCAACATCGGCAACCGCCCCACCTTCGGCCCCGACTCCTTTTCCGTCGAAACGCACATCCTTGAGTTCCAGCCCATCCTGCTGGACGAGTCCACACCCATCCAACTCGATTTCCTGCTGCGCCTCAGGGACGAGGTTCGCTGGCCGGATGCGCAGGCGCTGAAGGCTCAGATTGCGCTGGATGTGGTGCGGGCGCGCCGCTCCCTGCGCCTGCTGTGCCACTTGCAGCAGCGGTAGCCACAGGTTTCGCGCTTTCCGCAGGCTTCTTCACATCCGCAGTTGGCTTTGCACTAGAAGGTGCATCCGACTGCTTCTTCCCCGCATCCGCTGGCTTCGCCGCACTCTTCCCCTTCGCACCCGCTGTCGGCGTGGCAGCCGGAGCCGAAACCGTTTCCGTCACCTGCCTCTGCGTCTCCTTGTCCATCGCGAACTGCTCGTCCGGACTGCCCGCTATCGCCGCGCGCATAAAGTCCATCCAAATCGGCAGCGCCGCCTGTGCGCCGGTCTCCTTCTTGCCCAGCGTCTCGGCCGGATTGTCGAACCCCACCCACACGCCGCACGTCACCGACGGCGAAAATCCGATGAACCACGCGTCCGTGTAATCGTTCGTCGTCCCTGTCTTACCGCCCAGCGGATGCTTGAGCTGCGCCGCCGCTGCGCCGGTTCCCGCGCGTGTCACCTCGCGCAGAAACACCATCATCGTCCGCGCCGTCGCCTCGTCAATCGCCGGCGACACCTCCGTCTGCGGCTCGTACACAGGGATGTCGTCGCGCGTGGACACATGCCGTATGGCGTGCGGCGCCAGACGTATGCCGTCGTTGGGAAATACGCTGTACGCGCCCACCTGCTCGACCAGCGTGATGTCCGCAGCGCCGATGGCCACCGGCAGGTACGGCGGCAGTGGACTCGTCACGCCAAAGCGTTTCGCCGTCTCAATCACCGTATGCATACCCACGCGGTCGGCCAGCTTCAGCGCCGGTATATTGCGCGACTCGGCAAATGCCGTCAGCAGTGTCATCGTCCCCTTGTAGTCGCCCTCGTAGTTGTGCGGTGTATACGGTCCGCTCGGCGTGGGAAAGCTCACCGGCCCGTCCACAATCGTGTCCGTCGGCTTCGCGCCGGCCTCCACCGCCGCCGTGTACACATACGGTTTGAACGACGATCCTACCTGCCGCTCCGCCTGCGTGGCGCGGTTGAACTGCGACAGCGCAAAGTCGCGCCCGCCCACCATCGCCAGAATCTCGCCTGTCTTGTTGTCCACGGCCATCAGCGAACCCTGCGCGCCGCTGTCCTGCTCCAGCGTCGCGTGCGGCCCATCCATCGCCGTCGCCTCTGCCAGCTTCACGTAGACGATGTCGCCTGTCTTCACCAGTTCATCCGCGGTCTTCATTCCCGTCCAGTGCCAATCTTCCGCTGTCATCACCGCCTGTTGCCGCGCCCCAACGCGCAGCAGCACCCGCTCCGGCGTCAGCTCCAGCACCAGCGCATGCACGTAGCCACCCGGCGCAGCTGCCACGGCCCAGTCCGGATGCCGGTAAGCATCGAGCGACTGCCCCTCCAGCACCACGTTCTCCAGCCGCCCCTTCCATCCATGCCGACGCTCGTACGCCGCCAGCCCGTCCAGCACCGCCTTCGTCGCCACACGCTGCAAATCCAAATCCAGCGTCGTGGAGACGCGCAGCCCATCCTCATTTACCGCTTCCGTCCCGAACTGCTGCTCCAGTTGCCGCCGCACATCCTCCACAAACCACGGCGCCGCCGAGTTTGCTGGCGGCGCAACATGCAGCCCTAACGGTGCGGCGATGGCGTCGTCCGCGTCCCGCTCGCTGATGCGCTTGTCGTGCAGCATCTCCTCAATCACCAGATTCCGCCGCCGCAGCGCGCGCTCCGCATCCCGCAGCGGAGAGTAAGCCTCCGGCCCCTTGGGCAGCGCGGCCAGCATCGCCGCCTCCGCCAGCGTCAGGTCCTTCGCGTGCTTGCTGTAATAGAACTCCGCGCCGGCCTCGAACCCATACACTCCGTGCCCCAGATAAATCTGGTTGCAGTACAGCGTGAAGATCTGCTGCTTGGTGAATCTCCGCTCGATCTGGATCGTCAGGAAGATCTCCTGCAGCTTGCGTCCGAAACTCCGCTCCCGCGACAAAAACAAGTTGCGCGCCAGTTGCATGGTCAGCGTGGAACCGCCCTGCTCGCGCCCGTGCGCCATCAGGTCGTGCGCCGCCGCGCCGCCCATGCGCAGCACATTCACGCCCCAGTTGCTCTCAAAGCTCTTGTCCTCGATGCTGATGATGGCATTGCGCAGCACCGGCGGAATCTCCTCGTACCCCACCACCACGCGCCGCTCCAGCGCAATTGAGCCGATGGGCCGCCCCTTGCGGTCCAGCAACTCCGTCATCGTCTGCGGGCGATACCGCGTCAACTCGTCCATCTGCGGCATATTCGTGCCGTAGATGAGCGTCAGCCCCGCCATCACACCGAACAGCGCCGACAGCAGCAACAGCAGCGCGAAGGCCGTGCGCCCCAGTATGCGGTGCCGCCGCGGCCCCGGCGGTGGCGCATGCCGCCACTTCGACCTCTGAATGTCCGGATCCACCACATGCGCAGAAGTCGATTCACTGCCGTCCGCCGACCCGCCGTCGGGCAGCTTTTCGTCAGGATGTGTGAATGGGCTCGGCACGCATCACCACCTTAGCACGGCGGAAACAGGCCCTGGTCTCTACTTTTGCTTCAGCAGATCGAGTGCCTTCGTCAGCGTCTCGTCCATCTTCGGCGCTTCCATCTTCACGGGCTTTGCGGCCGGCGTAGCCGCAGGCTCCGGCGCTGCATCCTCGTCCTCGTCCACCACGGGCGTCTCGTCGTTTGCCGCCACCAGCACGGTCGGTGTCACTCCAGTGTCCTCGATGACCTTGCCCGCCGGCGTCTCATACTTGCCGATGCTCAGCACCAGCGCTGCGCCGTCCGGCAGTTCGATGGTCTTCTGCTGCACCGCTGTGCCAAAGGTCTTCTCGCCCACTACGTCGCCGCGCTTGTTGTCGGCGATGGCCGCCGCCACAATCTCCGCCGCGCCCGCCGTCCCGCGGTTCACCAGCACCGCCAGCGGAATGCTCGTATTCACCGCCAGCGCCGGATCCGCCGCAAACGTCTGCTTGGCGATCTTCTGCCCTTCGAGCGTCGCGATGGTCCCCTTGGCCAAAAAGAAATTCGCCAGCCGCACACCATCGTTCATATCGTTGCCGGCCACATCACGCAGGTCCAGAATGACCTTGCCGTAGCCGCTCTTGGGCAGCGCGCGCAGCTTCTGCTCGATCTGCGCCACATGCGCCTTGTCAATCACCGGCGGCTTCAGTTGCAGGATGCTGTTGTTCTCGAATCCCGATTCCCCGTTCACCCCGTAGCTCACCTCGGTGCGCGTCAGCGTCAGCTTCTCCGGCGTGGCGCGCTGCGGACGTATCACCGACAGCGCCACCTGCGTTCCCGCTTTGCCCTCCAGCATCAGCGGAACCATCGCCGCCGGCACGTCGCGCGTGCTGGTCGTCCCGATGCTCTCCAGAATGTCGCCGTCCTCCATCTGCGCCTTATCGGCCGGGCTGCCCGGAACCACGCTCACCACCACCGCGTACCCGTAGCGCTTGCCCACGTTCAGGCCCACCTGCGCCGTGCCCGTCGGGCCGGCCTTGTACACCGCATAGTCCGCCGGCGTCAGGTAGCTCGAATCCGAGTCCAGCGACTCCAGCAGCCCGCGCAGCGCGCCCGTCGTGGCCGCGTTGATGTCCGGCTGCACCACATAATCGCTCTGCACGCGTTGCAGCACCTCGCTGTACACGTTCATCTGGCGGTAGGCGCTGGCCGCGCCCTCCTGGGCGCGCACCGTGTGCATATCCACCCCGCAGAAGGCGAAGACAACCAGTCCCAGCGAAAACGTCAGCAGCGCGATCTTGAAGATTCTCGGCATCCGGCTCCATGCGGCCCTTCGGCGTCCATCGGTTGGACGCAGCCGCTACCCCTCATGATAGCGGAATCGCCTGTGAACTCGTTTGACCGCCCCCGCCTACACTTCGTATCATCATCAGAGTGCCTCTTTTGCGCCTCCGCGCTAGGGCATCCCCCAACACGGCGGCGTAGCTCAGATGGTTAGAGCGACGGACTCATAACCCGTAGGTCATTGGTTCGATTCCAATCGCCGCCACCAAACTTTCTTGCCCACCTCAAGCCATCCCGCGCGCACTCTCGCCGTTATCCCGGCGCGTCTCGCCAGTTCGCGCCTGCCCCGCAAGCCTCTGCAGATGATCGCAGGCCGCCCCCTGCTCGCTTGGGTCGTGGACGCAGCCCGCGCCTGCCCTCAGTTCACCGATGTCATCGTCGCCGCCGACTCCGACGAGGTCGCAGCACTCTGCCGCGACAACGGCTGGCCCGTCCAACTCACAGACCCCGCGCTCCCCAGCGGCACAGACCGCCTCCACGCCGTAGCGCTCCAGAATCCGGCTGACATCTACGTCAACATCCAGGGCGACGAGCCGCTTATCACCCCCGCGCACATCGCTGCCCTGCTCCGCCCCTTCGCGCTCGGCCCCCACGTCGAGGTCGCCACCATCAAGGTCCTCTGCACGCCGGAGAACATCAACAACCCCAACGCCGTCAAAGTCGTCACCGCCGCCGACGGCCGCGCGCTCTACTTCTCCCGCGCCACCATCCCCCACGACCGCGACGGCTCCGGCGCATCCGTCTGGAAGCACATCGGCCTTTACGCCTACCGCGCCGCCGCGCTCCAGCGCTTCACCCAGCTTCCGCCCAGCCCGATTGAAATCACCGAGCGCCTCGAGCAGTTGCGCTTCCTCGAGAACGGAATCTCCATCTACGTCGAGCCTGTGGACGCCGACACCGTCGGCGTGGACACCGCCGACGACCTCCGCGCCGTCGAACAGATTCTGCTCAACAAGAAATAGCCAATCTAGAGCGAAGTGAACCGCAGCCGCATTCCCTCGGCCACCGTCTCCAACTGCACACCCGCCAGCGAGTCCACCCGCCACTCCGCGTGCCGCAACTGCATCAGTGTGTGCGTACCCACCACGCCCAGCACCCGCGAACCCGCCGCCCGCCCCGCATCCACTCCCGCCGGCGCGTCCTCCACCACAATGCAATCCGCCGGTGCCACGCCCAGCATCTCCGCGCCCTTGCGGTACGGCTCCGGATCCGGCTTCCCCTTGTGCACGCTGTCCGCGCTCACCATCCGCGCCGGAATCGCCAGCCCCGCGGCCTCCAGCCGCCGCCGCGCCAGCATCTCCGTCGCCGAGGTCACAATCGTCCACCGCTCGGCCGGCAGCTTCAGCAGCAAATCCTTCACGCCCGGCAGCGCCACAATCCCATCCACGTCCTCCATCTCAATCTCCTGAATGGCGTCCAGCCCCATCTGCGCGTCAATATCCGGACGCAGCGCCTTCACCGTGTCGATTGCGCGGCATCCATGCGTGATCTTCAGTGTGTGCTCCACATCCACGCCAAATCGCTCCGCCCACCGCGTCCATGCGCGCACCACCGCGCCGTGCGAGCTCAGCAGCACGCCGTCCATGTCGAACAGCAGCCCCCGCGTTGTGATGTCCACCGCTTTGTTCAAGCCGTCGCCCCGTTCAGCACATACGCCTGCGCGGCCTTCAGCACCTTCTGCACAATCTCCTGCGACGGCCCCTCGCAGTACACCCGCAACAGCGGCTCCGTGCCGCTCGCCCGCAGCAGCAGCCACGTCTGGGCGCGCTTCGCATCGCCCTTGCACAGCGGGTCCTCCAGAAAGAACTTGATGCCGTCCAGGTCTCCTTGCCGCAGCACCTTCATTCCCGCAAACTCCGCCACTCCCGCCTTCGCCCGCCGTATGGCCTCGCTCTTGATGGGATCGTTGATGTGCATGTCCACGCGCCCGTACTCGTGTACGCCATACTCCGCCTGCAGCGCGCTCACCAGCTCTCCCAGCGTCTTGCCCTCGTCGGCCATCACATTGGCGATGATCAGCGAGTTGAACAGTCCGTCGCGCTCCGGCAGGTGCCGCGTAATGCCGATACCGCCAGACTCCTCGCCGCCAATCAAAATCTCGTGCTCCAGCATCAGGTCCGTCACGTACTTGAATCCGATGCCGTGCTCGTACAGCTTGCGCCCGTACTTGGCGCAGATGCGGTCCAGCATCAGCGTCGTGTTGTACGCTCGCGTCACCGCACCCGGCCACTTCTTGCGCTCCAGCAGCCACTGCAGGATCACCGCAAAAATCATGTGGCTCGTCACCACGTTGCCCTTCTCGTCCACCGCGCCGATGCGATCCGCGTCCCCATCCGTAATCAGTCCCGCCGCGCACTGGTGCTCCACCACCGCCTCGCACGCCGCCTGGATGTAAGGCAGGATCGGCTCCGGATTGATGCCCGGAAACAGCGGATCCTGCACTCCGCGTATCTCCACGCACTCCACGCCGTCTGCGTCAAAGATCCCCTTCAACTGCCCGCTCGCCGTCCCGTACATCGGGTCAATCAAATATCGGAACTTCGCCGCCGCAATCTTCTTCAGATCCACAAACGCCTTCACCGCCTCCAGATACTCCGGCAGAAAGTTCACCTCGGTGGTCGTCGCAGGCTTCGCCGCCTTCGGCAGCGGCCTCTCCAGATACGTCTCGATCGCGGCGATGATGGACGGACTCCCCGAACCGCCGTAACTCGCCTTGTACTTCACCCCGTTCCACTGCGGTGGATTGTGGCTGCTCGTGATCATCACCCCGCCCGCCAGCCCCCGCGCCTTCACCGCGTACGACAGCGCCGGCGTCGAAGTAATCCGGTCCGCCAGTTGCACTGGCACTCCGGCCCCGGCCAGCACCTCGGCCACCGCCCTCGCAAACGCCCGCGAGTTGAACCGCGTGTCGTACGCCACGCCCACGCCCTTCTTCGCGCCATCCGCCTCCGCCAGCACGTAGTTGGCAATCGCCGCCGCCGCCACGCGCACATTGGCAAACGTAAAGTCCTCGGCGAAGATCGCCCGCCATCCATCCGTCCCGAACTTCACCGGTGTCTTCCGTGCTGTCATGCTCGTCTCCATTTATGTCAGATGCGTGTGTCCGTCCGCGCCCAGCTTCTTCACCACCTCGCCCACCCGCTGCGAGTTCTCCCGCGTCGTCACCAGCAGCGCGTCCTCGGTCTCCACCACCACCAGGTTGTCCACGCCGATTAGCGCCACCACCTTGCCCGGCGCGTAGATGTAGTTCCCGCGCGAGTTCAGAATCAGCATCTGTTGCGCCTCTACGGCGTTCTGCAGCGAATCCGTCCCCTCCGCGCCCACCGACAGCTTGTGCTCGTGCAGCGCCGCCCAGCTTCCCAGGTCGTTCCACGCAAAGTCCGCCGGCACGCATACAATCTTCGCACCGTCCGCCGTGCGGCTCACCGGCTCCAGCACAGCGTAGTCCACGCTGATGCTCTTGCACTTGCCGTACTCGGCCGCAAACACCGCGTCAAACTCCTTCGTCCCGAACGCCGCCGCAATCTTCGTCAGCGGCTCCACCATCTCCGGCTGATGCCGTCGTATCGCGTTCGCCAGCGTCCGCGCGCTCCACAGGAACATCCCGCTGTTCCACGCATAGTTCCCCGCTTCGATGAACTTCACAGCCAGCGCCTTCTCCGGCTTCTCCGTGAACCGCTTCACCTTGCGCACCGGCACGCTGCCCGCCTGCACCACCTCGCCCAGCTCGATGTACCCGTAGCCCGTCTCCGGCCGCGTCGGCGGAACCCCCAGCACCACCATCGTCTCGCCCTTGGCCGCCAGTTCGATTCCCGCCCGCAACACCTCGGCAAACCGCTCGTTGTTGCCCACCACATGGTCCGACGGAAAGATCCCCAGCACCGCCTCCGGATTCGTCCGCTCCACCAGAAACGCCGCCAGCGCGCACGCCGGCGCCGTGTTCCGCGCCACCGGCTCCGACAATATCTTCACCGCCTCCAGCTCCGGCAGTTGCCCCCCGATGGTCCCTGCCAGCAGGTCGTTGGTGATCACCCACACGTCGTGGTTGGCGGCCAGTTGCCGCAGCCGGTCCGCCGTCTGCTGGATCATGGTGCGCTCGCCTTCCAGCGCCAGCACCTGCTTGGCGCGCGAGCGCCGGCTCCGCGGCCAGAACCGCGTCCCGCTTCCCCCCGCCAGAATCACCGGCACAAACGTCGTTGCGCTCATATCCCATACCTCGTGCAAATAGAAGCGGGCTGCGGTTCCTCCGCAGCCCGCCCCGCAAGCATACTCTACGCAAGCTTACCGAAGAACTCCCTCATCCGCACCACGCCCTTGTCAATCACCTCGCGGCTGGTCGCGTACGACAGACGTATGTGCTCCTCAGTGCCAAACGCCGCGCCCGGAACCGTCACCACATGCGCGTCGTTCAGCAGCCGCGAACTCACGTCGCTCGAGCCCTTGATGCCGCCCTTGCCGATGAACGCCGACACGTTCGGATACACATAGAACGCGCCCTCCGGAACCGTGCACGTCACCCCCGGAATCGTCTTCAGCCCCGCCAAGATGTAGTCGCGCAGCTTCACAAACTCGTTGCGGAACTCCACCACGCAATCCTGCGGACTGGTCAGCGCGGCCACTGCCGCCTTCTGCACCATGCTCGCCGCGTTCGACGTCGACTGCGACTGCAGCTTGCTCATCGCCCCGATGATCTGCTTCGGCCCCAGCGCATACCCCGCCCGCCAGCCCGTCATCGAGTACGTCTTCGACAGCGAACCCAGCACCACGATGTGCTCCTTGCAATCCGTGAACGACCCTCCGCTGATCGGCGTGCTCGCATACGTCAGGTACGCGTAGCACTCGTCCAGCAGCAGGTAGATGCCCTTCGCGTGCGCCATCCGCACAATCGCTTCCAGGTCCGCCGCGCTCACCACCGCGCCCGACGGGTTCGACGGCGAGTTCAAAATGATTGCCTTCGTCTTCGGCGTCACCGCCGCCTCGATCATCTTCGCCGTCAGCCGGAAGTTCTCCTTCTCCTCCGTCCGCACATACACCACCTTGCCCCCCGCGTACTCGATGATGTCCTTGAAGCTCACCCAGTACGGAACCGGCAGCACCACCTCGTCGCCGTGGTCCACCAGCACCTGGATGGCGTTGAACAGCGCCAGCTTCCCGCCCGTCGCGAACACGCACTCCTCCGGCGCGTAGTTCGTCGCAAAGTCCGCCTTGTGCCGCTCCACAATCGCCTTGCGCAGGTCCGGAATCCCCGCCACCGCCGTGTACCGCGTAAAGTTCCCGTTGATGGCGTCAATCGCCGCCTTCTTGATGTGCTCCGGCGTGTTGAAGTGCGGCTCCCCGGCGCAGAAGTCCGCCAGGTCAATACCCTGCGCCTTCATGGCCAGCCCCTTGGCGTTGATGGCCATGGTCGCCGACTCTTCGATGCGGTTGATGCGGTCCGAAAGGATCTTGGTGGGTGCTGCGCTCGTTGTGCTCATACTGCTAGTTTCTCAGATTTGCCCCACCGGCGGAAGCCCGTCCATCCACAGCCCCGCAGGCTCGGAAAGCACTGCGCCTACTGCAACTCCGTTTGCGATTTCCGCTCCAGCGCCACCCGCGCCTTCAGCCGTTCCAGCACCAGCGGAGGCACCAAGCCCTCCACCGACCCGCCCAGCCGCGCCACGTTCTTCACCATCCGCGAGCTCACAAAGCTGTACTTCTCCCCAGGCAGCAGGAACACTGTCTCCAGCTCGTCCGCCAGCCGCCGGTTCATCAACGCCATCTGCAGCTCATGCTCGTAGTCGCTGATGGCACGTATTCCCCGTATCAGCGCCGTCGCCCCCTGCATCCGCGCAAACTCCACCGTCAGCCCGTCAAACGTCGCCACGCTCACGTTCTTGTACCCCGCCACCGCCTCCGTGATCATCTCCACCCGCTCCTGCACGCTGAACAGCGGAGACTTGCTCTCGTTGCGCAGTATCGCCACCACCAGCTTGTCAAACAGCTTGGCGCCCCGCTCCACCAGATCCAAGTGACCGTTGGTCAGCGGGTCAAACGTCCCGGGATAGATTGCCTTCACCGCGCGCATCGTGTTGCCAGCATACGTCCGCGCCCGCCGCCTCCGCAAATTGAGCCATCGCCTTTCCCGCAACATTTCGCGCACAACCCTCCCTCGTTGTGGGTAAGATGGTCTCCGCCAAACTGCGGGGCTCTTCACCGCTCCCGCATCCGGCTACTTCATCGCTGTTAGGAGAACGCGCGTATGTCCGAAACTTCCCCCGTCAAGCTCGCCAACCCCGGCCCGCTGGGCCTTGCCGCCTTCGGCCTCACCACCATCGTCCTCAGTTCCATCAACGCCGGACTCATCCCCCACGAATCCATCGCCATCGTCGTTCCGCTCGCCTTCGCCTACGGCGGCCTCGCCCAGTTCATCGCCGGCATACTCGAGTTCCGCACCGGCAACACCTTCGGCCTCGTCGCCTTCACCTCCTACGGAGCCTTCTGGTGGTGGTTCGCCCTGCTGCAGTGGACCATCGGCAACGGATGGCTAAAAGCTCCGCCCGCCGCCGGTGGCGTCACCCTGCTCTCTTGGGGCATCTTCACCTTCCTCATGTGGATTGTCACCTTCCGCACCAGCAAGGCCGTCTTCAGCATCTTCCTCCTGCTCTGGATCACCTTCTTCCTGCTCGCCGCCAACGACTTCGGCCACTCCACCGGCTCGCTGGGCGGCATCTTCGGCCTGCTCACCGGCTGCGACGCCCTCCTCGTCGCCTTCATCGAGGTGCTCAACTCCACCGCCGGCAAGACCGTCATCCCCCTCGGCAAGCCCTTCGTCCAATAACCATCCACCAACAAGAACGCCCGCCGGAGATTCCCCTCCCGCGGGCGTTTTTGCCGTTTGCTGTTTGTATCGGTGTGTTAGGCCTTGCCCTTCTTCACCACCGCCGCCGCCACAGCCGCCCCGCCCGCCGGAGCCTCCGGCACCGGTGCCGCCGCCGTGCCCGCCAGATTCAGCTTCGCGCGCAGCGCCGCATCCATCTTGGCCGTCACCTGCTTGTTCTCCTTCAGGAAGGTCCGCACCGATTCGCGTCCCTGCCCGATGCGTTCCCCGTCGTAGCTGTACCACGCGCCGCTCTTCTCCACCACGTTGTGCAGCACAGCCAGGTCCAGCAGGTCGCCCTCGCGGCTGATGCCCTCGCCGTAGATGATGTCGAACTCCGCGTCGCGGAACGGCGCCGCCACCTTGTTCTTCACAATCTTCACCTTGGTCCGCGACCCCACCACCACGTCGCCGTCCTTCACCGCCCCGATGCGCCGTATGTCAATGCGCACCGACGAGTAGAACTTCAGCGCCTTGCCGCCCGTCGTCGTCTCCGGATTCCCGAACATCACGCCGATCTTCTCGCGGATCTGGTTGATGAAGATCAGGCTCGTCCGCGACTTCGACACCGTGCCCGTCAGCTTCCGCAGCGCCTGGCTCATCAGCCGCGCCTGCAAACCCATGTGGCTGTCGCCCATCTCGCCGTCCAGCTCGGCCTTCGGCACCAGTGCCGCCACCGAGTCCACCACCAGCACGTCAATCGCGCCGCTGCGCACCAGCGCCTCGGTGATCTCCAGCGCCTGCTCGCCGTAATCCGGCTGCGATATCAGCAGGTTGTCAATGTCCACGCCCAGCTTGCGCGCGTACGCCGGATCAAGCGCGTGCTCCGCGTCCACAAACGCCGCCAGGCCCCCCGCCTTCTGCGCCTCCGCGATGATCTGCAGCGTGATGGTCGTCTTGCCGCTCGACTCCGGCCCGAAGATCTCGATCACCCGTCCCCGCGGAACCCCGCCCACGCCCAGCGCCGCGTCAAAGCTGATGCTCCCCGTCGGAATCACGGCGATGGGCACAATGGCCTCCCGCGACCCCAGCCGCATGATGGAACCCTTCCCAAACTGCTTCTCTATCTGCGCTACCGCCAAATCAACTGCCTTGCTCCTGTCGTCCGCCACTGTGTTTCTCCTTTGTTTTCAGTCCATAAACCTTGGGCGAGTTGAAGCATACCATCAATTTCACAAAAAGCGAAGAAAAAACGAAGCTACCTAAAAACGGGGTAAACTTTGGCCATGCACAAGCTAATCTCGGAATTCTTGCACCATGCGCTCCCTTACGCAACACTTCTGACAGCAATTGGTGGGCTTTTGTCTGCTGCAACAGCTCTCGTCGCAGTGATTGTTGGCCCGTATTTCAATTCCAAGCAGGTGCAAAAGCAACTTGAGGGTGCTGAAAAGAATATTGAGAAGCAACTCAAATTTTCGCGAGAAACATTTGAGTTGGACATGGAGGAATCACGTCTAAAAGCGGAACAACAGTTAGAGGCAGCTCGACGTTCTGCAAATAAGCAAATCGTTGCCCCAATGAGAGAGGCATGGATTAGCAAGATCAGAGAGATGATTGCCAGATATTTAACCGTATTGAATTTTATTATCGTCAAACACAAGAAGGAACCAAGCGATACTGAGACCTTGCAACAAGTTCAATTAAAAATATCGGAATTCCAACTACTATCAACCGAGATTATATTGATGCTGAATCCCGAAGAATCCGAACAATATTCATGCATCACAATCATTGGAGAATTGACGGGCTTACCAGTGAGGGCAGGAAATGGCGAACAATGTGGGGCTGAATATATGGCAAAAAGCAGAGAACTAATGCAATTAGCAAGAATTATGTTCAAGAAAGAATGGAACAGAGTGAAAACCGAAGACGCAAATTAGAAATGAGGATGCATGACGGCTTGGAGAATGCAGCTACACCCAGATGAAGCACAGCAGTCTACGCGGCACGTGGTAGAGAGTCTTTGCGCGGGATATGTTGGTCTCGATTTCAAATGGGATATTGGAGACCTGGAAAAAGCAAATAAAGAGGATTTACCTCCCGGCGAAAAAGTGCTTTGGGCATTCGCCCATGAAATGAAAATTGGAGACCATGTACTTGTTTTCGTTCATCACTACCCTTTTGCACTCGCAGAGGTATGCGGAAAGTACAACTACATCAAAACTCCGGTACCAGAGATTGGTGTATGGTTTCGACACTTTAGGGCAGTATGCAATGTTCGATATTTCGCAGACTTCAAGACAGATATGTCGAGCTGGAAACCTTTGACAATGACAGCGACATTGACCCCACTAAGAAGCGAAGATAGCGGTTCGCAAAAACTTGTCAGGGAATGGCTAGCGAGTAATTGACTCCTACCTCTTCAGCAAATCCACCGGCTCATTCACATCGCTGATCCGGAAATACTCCGCCAGCGTCGGATGCGCCCGCTGCACAGCCAGATACATCTCCCACGCCACCCGCCGGTAGCTGTAGTGTCCCGCCACCGTGCTGCGCAGCTCGCTGATGTACACCGCCTCCGCAAAATCCATCTTGAACAGGCTCCGGCACCGCGTCCCCAGCGGCAATAGATAGTGCGCGCCCGCCGCATCCGCCGTCGCCAGCCTCCGCGACGCACCATGCGCCTCCTCCATCGCCGCCGTGTACTTCACCAGCAGTCCGCTCTCCGCCAGCGTCGGCTGCCCCGGCGCGTCCGGCAGCTCGAACCCATGCGCCGTCGTGTACCCCTGCATCAGTTGTGTGCACTTCCTGTGCCGGTGCAGGTCGCGGAACCCCCCAATATCCATCAGCAGGTCGAACGCCAGCCCCTGCCCCGCGCTCCACGCCCGCAGCAGCTCGTCGTGCCGCCCCCTGTGCTTCGCCCCCATCCGCACAATCTCGTCCCGCCTTCCTGCCGGCAGCGCCGCCACCAACTCCCGCACCTGCCGGTACGGATGGTGGCAGTGCGTATACAGCAGCGACGCCGCAATCTCCACCTCCAGCGCCATGGGTTCCACTAAATCCACCACCGGAGCCTGCGCAATCTCCACCCCCGCCAGCAACTCCTCCGCCACCTGCTTCAGCTCGACGGCCGTCTTCTGCGCGTACTCGTTCACCGCCGCGTACTTCACCAGCGTCGGGGACACCTTCACCTCGCGCAGCAGCACCTGCCTTGCCCGCTCGCCCGCCTCCGCGTTCACCGCCGCAATCTCGTCCACCAATATCCGGCACTCGTCCGCCTTCAAGTCCCACGCCGCCCCGCTCGCCGCCCCGCGCAGCTTCGCTCCCAGCTCCCGAACCTCCGCGTACTCGCTCGTCAGCAGCCGGCTCACCTGCGTCTCCAGCGTCCGCGCATTCACAATCTGGCCCAGCGATGTGTTCGTCGCCAGCGGCAGCAGATACCGCGCCATGTCGAACGCCCGTGCCTTCAGCGTCCGCGTGTACTGCCCCTCGTCCATCTCCGCCGGCCGCGGAATCGCCCGCTTCAGCGCCTCCAGCATCCCAGCGTTCACCGCGTCGTATCCGGCAAACAGAGCCTCAATCGCCTCCGTGTACTCCCCCGTCCGCCCGCCGAAATCCGGCGTGTACCACCCCGACCGCCTAAAGTTCTGGTACCGCGTCGAACGCTCCTGCCCGTCCCACCGCTGCTCGTCCACCAACTGGATCGCCGCCACCATGCTCAGCCGCTCGATGGCGAACGCCACGTGCGCCAAATCCGCGATGGACCGGTGTCCATACTGGAAATAAAACGTGTTCAGGAACTCCTCGGCCCGCTGCGAACTGATCTCCCGCAGAGACTCCTTCATGCTCAGCGCGCTGCGCGAGTACTTCGCCATCGCGTACGCCAGAACCTCCGGCTCCGCCCCGAACACCGCATACACATCCGTCTGATTGCCCTTCGCTATCGCGCCCGCACCCGCACCCGCCGCCTTCACATCCGTTCCCGTTCCCATAGTGCCCACAGCATATACGCGCCGCGCCTGAGGATGGCGGCCTTATAATCACCTTCGCCGTCAATTTTCGTCGCACCACGCAAGGAGACGCATCATGTCAGCACTCACAGGCCGCATCGCACTCGTCACCGGAGCCAGCCAGGGCATCGGCCGCGCCATCGCCTTCGAGCTCGCCCACCGCGGCGCTCACGTCGCCCTCGCCGCCCGCAGCGCGGAAAAGCTCGCCGACCTCGCCAGTGAAATCGCGGCCGCTGGCGGCACCGCCCAGGCCTTCTCCCTCGACGTCGCCTCCGAGGACTCCATCAAAGCCTGCGCCAAGTCCGTCATCGAACACTTCGGCAAGGTCGAGATCCTCGTCAACAACGCCGGCATCACCCGCGACGGTCTCATGATGCGCATGAAGCGCCCCGATTGGGACGACGTCCTCACCACCAACCTCACCGGAGCCTTCCTCCTCACCCAGGCCTGCGTCTCCTCCCTGCTCAAGAACCGCTGGGGCCGCGTCATCAACATCACCTCAGTCGTCGGAGAAATCGGCCAGGCCGGCCAGGCCAACTACGCCGCCAGCAAGGCCGGACTCATCGGTCTCACCAAGTCCCTCGCCCGCGAACTCGCCTCCCGCGGCATCACCGTCAACGCCGTCGCCCCCGGATACATCGAGACTCCCATGACCGCCGTGCTCAACGACGACCAGCGCGCCGCCATGATGACCACCGTCCCCCTCGCCCGCCCCGGATTGCCCGAGGACATCGCCCGCGCCGTCGCCTTCCTCGCCTCCGACGACGCCGCCTACATCACCGGCCACACCCTCGACGTCAATGGCGGCATGTACATGAGTTAGCGGCGTGCCCACGCAATTTTGAACTGAGCGTGGTTCACGCGCCGCGCGAACCACACTCGTTACCCCTCCCACAACATCTAGACCCCACACACACACCCACCACAAGCACCCCATAAAGAGTCACTCGCGTGGTTCACGTACCCGCACCTGTACGCATCTCGAAAGGTACTCCCAAAGGCTCATTTTTGTTGGGTTTAGCTCATTTTCCGCTTGCACGGTTTCCAACCCCTGTTTACTGTTACCTCAAATGCAACACACCGATGCCATGACCGAGACCAACACACTCCGCTCAGACGCCACCCCGCCCCTCATGGAAGCGCCTCCTTCCATCGCCATCGGCTCCACCATCCGCGGCTACCGCTTGCAGCGCGGCATGTCCCAGGGAGACATCGAGAAGCGCACCGGTCTGCTCCGCTGCTACCTCTCGCGTGTCGAGAACGGCCACACCATCCCCTCCCTCGAGACCCTCTCCAAGATCGCCTCCGCCATGGAGATTCCTCTCTCCCAGTTCTTCACCGACCATGGCGTCCAGCAGCCGGAGA
>Ga0316220_1001477_pt1 | contig 25815 bp, 24 predicted proteins | sample TBH18005metaG_FD_203632 | JGI IMG/M metagenome (GOLD analysis project Ga0316220, IMG submission 203632) | Freshwater microbial communities from Trout Bog Lake, Wisconsin, USA - TBH18005 | ecosystem: Environmental > Aquatic > Freshwater > Lake > Hypolimnion/Profundal zone | place: USA: Wisconsin...
CGGGCCGTATAAACCAATAACTGCCAGCGGCCAGGAATTTCGCCATCGGCTCGCCTGGCTCCCTCTCGACATGGAGCGAATCCTGCAATGCCAGACGCAGGCGGGTCGCAGGGCTGGCCAGAGGCTTGCGCTGTTCATTGGGGGCCATGGGCAAGCGGATGCGCGGTCTGTTGCGCCGGGCGGCCTTCTGGCCGCCCAGGAACTGTCCCAGCGGATCGCCAGCGCCGGATGCCTCGATGAGCTTTATCATCCGCGCCACGAATTGTTTTCGGGTCCCCGGTTCTTCCATCTGGGTCAGGCTGATGCGCGTCTCCGGATGGCGGCGCAGGGTGCGCATCCACCAGGTGAGGAACTCCATACCGGTTGCAGGCTGGGCGCTGCAGGTCACGTGCAGGGAAGGTTCGTCCAGTGGCGTGGCGACATGCCAGAAGCCGCGCGGAATATAGAGGAGATCGCCGTCATTCAGGATGCCTTCCCAGATCGGCGGGACGGTGGGCGGCTGCGCGGTCTCGCTGTCATCGCCCAAGGGATCGATGCGGGTGGGGGCAAAGACCTGCCAGCGCTTGCGGCCGGAGAGCTGCAGCACAAAGACCTCATGCGCGTCCCAATGCACGTGGAAGCCTTTCTGGGTGCGCCAACCGGCATAGAGATTGGCGGCGCAGGCGCAGGAAAGCGTGGTTTCAAGGGATTGCGTGAGATGAGCCACGGCGGGCGAAACGTCCTGCAGCGCATCCAGGACCATGGTTGCACCCTGGCCCAGAAGCGCGATCAACCCGCCGGCATTGAGCCTGAGCGAGCCCACCGGACCGTCAATATAGCGGCGCAAATCCACCATCACGCCCTCCTGGAACATCCGCAGCTGCGGCTGGGGCGGCGGGTGCCATTCCAGGATGTGGCTTAACGCCTCCCAGGGCAGGATGGGGGTAAAGCGCCCCTTGGGGCCGGCGACATGCAGGAATTTCTTGGTCCAATATTCGGCCAGAAAGCGCTCGCGGGTCAGCGGCGCGATGATCTGGTCGAAATCAATAGCCAGGTGGGACATTCGTGGGATCGCTGCCGGAACGGGACACGAATTCTAATAGTGACCAAAAGGCCCAGGCGCAAATTCCGGGGCCTCTTGCCGTCTTGGGAGATTTGCCGGGAGGAGCCTTGTTCTTGCTGGCCTACAGCCAATGGCGGGAGGCATTTCCTCCCGTCCAACCATGTTCGATGGAACTGGCCATTTGTGCCGTCCAACAATGTTGGTGCTCCCACGGGGAATTGAACCCCGGTTTCAGCCTTGAGAGGGCCGCGTCCTAACCGCTAGACGATGGGAACGTAGGTCAGGGCCGCGCTTATAAGGGGCCCCGGCCGCCTGGGCAAGTTCCCGGCCTTCTGCCCACATTCCGGCCTAAAGCCCGGTATCCGCAGGGCAATCCGCAAAACGGGACCGGAACGGCGCCGCGGCTGACCCGTTCCTTCCAGGCAACAACACAAGCGAAAACCATGGCCCGCTTCTTCTTCAATGTCCGTGATGGTGCCGATCTCTCCTGCGACCGTGAAGGCCAGGAATGCGCCGATGCCGAAGCGGCGCGGCGCGAGGCTGTCAGCACCGGGCGCGAAATGCTGGGCGAGCGGCTGCTGCATGGCGGCGCGCTCAACCACCGCCAGATCGAAATTGCCGACGAAACCGGCCATGTCGTGGATGTACTGACGATCAGCGACGTTGTCTTCAGCCAGGGCAAGCTGCAAAGCTATGACGACGACATCACCCAATCGGCGCCGGTCATGACGCCGTCCAAATAGACGAAGGCGGCCAGCGCCCCGTCCGGTGTGGCGATCAGCCAGAGAAAATTGTTCTCGCCGCCGCCCGCAACATCATGAACAGACGGCTGTGCCACACCGTCCGGATGGGAGTGATAGCAGCCGATCACCGCCTGTCCCTGCTCCCGCGCCGCCCGCAACGCCGCGAAATGGTCCGTGGGCGCGATCTCGAAACGATCACTTGCCGCCGCCAGGTTGCCGGCGGGATACAAGGCCGCGGCTACGGCCTCACCGCCTGCGCGCGTTCCCAGCACCAGGCCGCAGCATTCGCGGGGCGCGGCGGTGCGTGCCTCGGCCAGGATCTGCGCCCGCAAATGTTCGGGCAAAGCCACCTTCACGGCTGGGTCTTGATGGTCTGCACCAGCTTGCCGGTGCCAAGATCGATGATCCGCACTTCCTCACCTTGCGGTGTCGCCAGCCGCAGCACCAGCCGCCCTGCTTCGGTGCTGGAGGAGACGATCTTCGCCCCGGGTGGCAGCACGATGCCGGCGGTTGACGGGGCAGTAGCCGCCGCCGGCTGCGCGGCCCGGCCTTGCATCAGGATGCGGCCTTGGCGGATGAAGCCCCACACCACCCCGACAAAGGCGAGCGCCAGCAGCACTGACATGATAATGACCAGCACCCGGGCCGCCTGGTAATTGGCGGGCCGGTCGGAAACGCTAAGGTCTTGCGGCGGCATGTCGGATTTGGACACAGAAAACTCCGGTGACGGGGCGGTACGGCAGGCGGTGGCGGACGCCGCCCATGCCGGCTGGCGGCTGGACCGTTTCCTCACCGCCGCCTTGCCGGAATTCAGCCGCGCCCGCTTGCAGCAATTGCTGGGCGAAGGCGCGGTGACGCTGTCCCACTTAAACCAACCAAGCCGGAAGGTAGAAGACGCCAACCACCGGGTCAAAGGGGGCGACATATATGCCGTCGCGGTGCCGCCGGCGCGCCCCACGCGGCCGCAAGGCCAGGATATCCCGCTGACGGTGATCTATGAGGACAGGGATCTCATCGTCATCGACAAGCCGGCCGGGCTGGTGGTGCATCCGGCGGCGGGCAACCCCGACGGCACCCTGGTCAATGCCCTGATCGCCCATTGCGGCCAGGACCTGATCGGCATCGGCGGGGAGGCCCGCCCCGGCATCGTCCACCGTCTCGACAAGGACACGTCGGGCCTGCTGGTGGCGGCGAAAAATGAACGGGCGATGGGCAGCCTGGCCAAGCAATTCGCCAACCACACCATCGAACGCGCCTATCATGCCCTGGTCTGGGGCACGCCCCGCACGGCGTCGGGCAGCATCGAAAGCCAGATCGGCCGCAGCCAGTTCGACCGCAAGCGCATGGCGGTGCTGCGCAGCGGCGGCAAGACCGCCCGCACCAATTACCGCGTGCTGGAGAAATTCGGGCCGCCGGAACGCCCCTTTGCCAGTCTGATCGAATGCCGGCTGGAAACCGGGCGCACCCACCAGATCCGGGTTCATCTCACCCATCTGGGCCACCCCCTGATCGGCGACCCCCAGTATGGGCGGGCCCGCCAGGCGCCCCGGGCCCGCACCCCCGCCGAGGCAGTGGCCTTCGCCGCCGCTGGCGATTTTTCCCGCCAGGCATTGCACGCTTTTGTGCTGGGATTTCATCACCCTGGCATCAACAAGCCCATGCGCTTCGAGACCCCCTGGCCCGCCGATTTCGCCGCCCTTGTGGCGGCCCTGAGAGGCTTGAACGGCGAATAGGGGATGCTTATTTCCATTCGTTACGGGCGGAAGGGGACGATAATCCGACCAAAAAGCCGGTTCCGGCGTTACACTCCCCTGCCCGCAGGCCCCGTCTTTTCCCTTGAAAAGGGCGGCCGGATGAAAGGGGAGTGGCATGAGCAGTCGCGGTTTACCGGTTCTGGCGGGCGAAAACGGCCTGTCGCGTTATCTCTCCGAGATTCGCAAATTCCCCCTGCTCACCGCAGAAGACGAATACATGTACGCCAAGCGCTGGCAGGAGCATGAAGACCCCACTGCGGCGCGCCATCTCGTCACCTCACATCTGCGCCTGGTCGCCAAGATCGCCATGGGCTATCGCGGCTATGGCCTGCCGCTGAGCGAAGTCGTGGCCGAAGGCAATGTCGGCCTGATGCAGGCGGTCAAGCGTTTCGAGCCCGACAAGGGCTTCCGCCTGGCCACCTATGCGATGTGGTGGATCAGGGCCTCCATCCAGGAATATGTGCTGCGGTCGTGGAGCCTGGTGAAGCTGGGCACCACGGCTGCGCAGAAGAAGCTGTTCTTCAACCTGCGCAAGGCCAAGAACCATATCGGCGCCATCGAGGAAGGCGACCTCACGCCCGAGCATGTCGCCACCCTGTCCGACCGGCTGGGCGTGACCGAGCGTGAGGTGACGGACATGAACCGGCGCCTCTCGGGCGGCGATGCCTCGCTCAATGCACCACTGCGCGCCGAAGGCGAAAGCGAATGGCAGGACTGGCTGGCCGACGACACTCCCGACCAGGAAACGCGCCTGGCCGAGCGCGAGGAGATGGGCGACCGTCACAATCTGCTGGAAAATGCCATGACCGAACTGACGACACGCGAGCAGGACATCATCCGCGCCCGCCGCCTGCAGGACGAGCCGGCGACGCTGGAAGAGCTGTCGCAGAAATTCGGCATTTCGCGCGAGCGCGTGCGCCAGATCGAGGTCCGCGCCTTCGAGAAGCTGCAGAAGGCGATGCAGGCGGCGATCAACACCCCGCCGAAGCAGCTGGAAGCGCGAGCCTGACGTGAAAGGGCTGTGTCGGTTCTGGCAGATCGTCAGCGTCGACACACCTTGGGTCATTTCCAACTGGCTGTGGGCGGCCCTCATCAATCCGCTCCTGGCCGGCCTTCGCCAGGTCACGCTGCGCGGGACCATGCGCGGAGCCCTTTTCGTGCTCATCCTCTGGGCGGTCGCGCAGGTTTTCCCGCCGGATGTGGCGGTCATGTTCGCGGGCGACACCGCCCTCTATATCGACCTCGCCAGCTTCGCCTGTCTCGTCATCGCGCGAGGTCAGGCACAACGCGCCGCGCGCCCGGCTATCCAGATGCTGCGCGCCGCGATGCGGGGCGGTGGACAAGGCCTCATCCGCGCCATGGCGCGGGCGCGCCGCATGCCGCGGCTGCCGCGCCTGTTCGACAAGGCTGATTCCGACGATGTGGCGGATGGGGCCATCGCCTGACTATTGCCGCGCGGGCTTGCCGGTCTTGCTGCCCAGCGGCTCGTCTTCGCCGTCGAGGCCTTCACGCGTATCAGCATCATCGACAACGCCTTCGTCGAACATGGCCAGGCCGTCTTCCAGGTAATCGCCCAGCAGCGGCAGACCCAGCAGATATTCCGCCGCGCGCGCATTGTGCTCGCGCCGCGCCGTCGCCACTGCCTCCTTCCACTCGTCCAAGCCATAGGTGCCACGCCCCAGCCAAGCCAGCGCCACCAGCCGCGCCTTCTGGTCGTCGCGCAGGCCGTTGATGGCGCCCAGCAATTCCTCGCGCACCGGATCGTCCGCCTTGTCCAACAGCACATCGGTCTGGCCGTCATCGGTGGGATTGGAGCTGTCGTCGGGATCGCCATCGGCTTCCTTGACATCATATTCGCGCGCCTTGACGATGATGAACGTCACTTTATCGAGCGGCAAACCCAGTTCAGGCGCGGCTTTTGCGCCGTTGCGGCCGTCTTGGCGGGATGAGGACTGAACCATGGCGGCGCTCCCTGGAACTTGTCTTTGACGGAAACGCCCGCTGGCGCCGCCTGTTCCCTTTAGTCGCGGCGCGCGCGCCGCGGTTGACGGCGCAAGAACGCAGACCTATATCGGCTGCGGGCCACGCCTCCCCAACGAGGCGCTATCATTCTGGAAGGAATGAAACATGACTGGCAAAACGCCGACCGTGCGTCCCGCACGGCCGTATTTTTCATCCGGCCCCTGCGCCAAGCGCCCCGGATGGAACCCCGATGTCCTCAAGGACGCGCTGGTGGGACGCTCCCACCGCTCCAAGCCCGGCAAAGCAAAACTGAAGGACGCCATCGACCGCACCAAGCGGTTGCTGGACATCCCTGCAGATTATCGTCTCGGCATCGTCCCCGCCTCCGATACCGGCGCGGTGGAAATGGCGCTGTGGTCGATGCTGGGCGCCCGCCCGGTCGATCTCTTCGCCTGGGAAAGCTTTTCCGAGGACTGGGTCACCGACACCGTCAAGCAGCTGCGCCTGCCCAACACCCGCTTGTTCAAGGCCGGCTACGGCGAATTGCCGGACCTTTCGCAATATCTGCCCGGCAATGACGCGGTGTTCGTGTGGAACGGCACCACCAGCGGCGTGAAAGTCCCCAACGGCGACTGGATTCCTGCAAACCGCGACGGCCTGACCATCTGCGACGCCACGTCGGCCGCATTTGCGATGGAGCTGCCGTGGGACAAGCTCGATGTCGTCACTTTTTCCTGGCAGAAGGCGTTGGGCGGCGAGGCGGCGCACGGCATGCTGGCGCTGTCGCCCCGCGCCGTGAAGCGGCTGGAAAGCTACACGCCGCCCTGGCCGCTGCCGAAAATCTTTCGCATGACCTCCAAGGGCAAGCTGACGGAAGGCATCTTCCAGGGCGAAACCATCAACACGCCATCGATGGTGGCGGTGGAAGACTGGCGCGACGCCCTGAGCTGGGCTGAAGGCATCGGCGGCCGTGCCGCGCTGATCGCCCGCGCCGACGCCAACCTCAAGGTGCTGGAAGACTGGGTGGCCGCGTCGGATTGGGCCGGGTTCCTGGCCCGCGATCCGGCGTCGCGCTCCAACACTTCGGTCTGCATCAGCATCACCGATCCCTGGTTCAAAGGCCTGTCCGCCGAGGCCAGGGAAGACGTCGCCAAGAAACTCGCCGCCCTGCTGGAACGGGAGGAAGTCGCCTTCGATATCGGCGGCTACCGCGCCGCGCCGCCGGGCCTGCGCATCTGGTGCGGCGCCACGGTGGAAGCGTCCGATCTCGTCGCCCTGACGCCCTGGCTCGACTGGGCTTATGCGCAAGTGAAAAGCGCTTAAGCACCCCCTCATCCGCCGCGCGGCGCGCGGCACCTTCTCCCACCAGGGGAGAAGGAAAATTCCATGGAGTATTCCCATGCCCAAGGTTCTTATCGCAGACAAGCTGTCCCCCGCCGCCATCGCCATTTTCCAGGAACGCGGCATCGATTTCGACAACAAGCCCGGCATGAGCAAGGAAGAGCTCCTCGCCTGCATCGGCGAATATGACGGCCTCGCCATCCGTTCGGCCACCAAGGTGACCAAGGAGGTGCTCGCTGCCGCCACGAAGCTCAAGGTGGTGGGCCGCGCCGGCATCGGCGTCGACAATGTCGACATTCCCGCCGCCACAGCCGCCGGTGTCATCGTCATGAATACGCCCTTCGGCAATTCCATCACCACCGCCGAACACGCCATCGCCCTGATGCTGGCGCTGGCCCGCGAATTGCCCGCCGCCAACGCCTCGACCCAGGCGGGCAAGTGGGAGAAGAACCGTTTCATGGGCGTGGAAATCACCGGCAAGGTGCTGGGCCTGATCGGCGCCGGCAATATCGGCAGCATCGTCGCCGACCGGGCCCGCGGGCTGAAGATGCGGGTCGTTGCCTTCGATCCCTATTTGTCGCCGGAACGGGCGGTGGAACTGGGTGTGGAGAAGGTCGAACTGAACGACCTGCTGGCCCGCGCCGATTTCATCACCCTGCATGTGCCGATGACGCCGGAGACCAAGAACATCCTGTCGGCCGACGCCATCGCCAAGACCAAAAAGGGCGTGCGCATCATCAATTGCGCCCGTGGCGGGCTGGTGGACGAACTGGCGCTGAAGGCGGCGATGGACAATGGCCATGTCGCGGGCGCCGCCCTGGACGTTTTCGAGACCGAGCCGGCAAAGGAGAATATCCTGTTCGGCAGCGAGAAGCTGGTGGCAACGCCACATCTGGGTGCCAGCACTTCCGAGGCGCAGGAGAATGTGGCGCTGCAGGTGGCCGAGCAGATTTCCGACTACCTCCTCACCGGCGCCATCACCAACGCCATCAACATGCCGTCGATCTCCGGTGCCGAAGCGCAAATCGTGAAGCCATGGATTTCGCTGGCCGAAAAGCTGGGCTCGTTCGCCGGACAACTCACCGGCACCAGCCTGTCGGCGGTGGAGATCATCTATGAAGGCACGCCCTCGCACCTCAACACCCGCGCCATGAGCCAGGCAGCGCTGACCGGATTGCTGCAGCCGATGCTGACCGGCGTGAACATGGTCAACGCCCCCATCGTGGCGAAGGAACGCGGCATCAAGGTCAGCGAAACCCGCCGCGACGCCCAGGGCATCTACGAAGGCTTCATCAAGATCGTCGTAACGATGACGGGCTCAATGGGCGGCGAAACCACCCGCCGTGTCGCCGGCACGGTCTTCTCCGATGGACGCCCGCGTCTGATTCAGATCAAGGACATTGATCTCGACGCCGAATTCGCGCCGCACATGCTGTATGTGGTGAACGAGGACAAGCCGGGCCTGATCGGCAGGTTGGGCACGCTGCTGGGTGACGCCGCGGTCAACATTGCCAACTTCACCTTGGGCCGCAGCGCCCCGGGGCAGGACGCCATCTGCCTGGTCGAGATTGACGGCAAGGTCACCGAAGACCTGATGTGGAAGATCGGAAAGCTGCCAGCGGTGCGCATGGCGAAAGCTCTCACCTTCTGAGCATAACGGGCTGTCGCCAGAAGATCACAGCCTACGTTTTGGATGACCGAATGGCTTCGTGGTGGCGGATGACTTCCGTCACCACGAAGTTGAAGAACTTCTCCGCGAAGTCGGGATCCAGCCTGGCAGCCTGGGCCAGATCGCGCAGACGGCCGATCTGGGCGGCTTCTCGGGCCGGATCGGCAGGCGGCAGATTGTGTGTCGCCTTGTATTCTCCAACCGCTTGCGTGCATTTGAAGCGTTCCGCCAACAAGTGGATCAGCGCGGCATCGAGGTTGTCGATGCTATCTCGCAGTCGCAGCAGTTCCGGATCGCTCACGGCCATATCTTTCTTGGTACGGTGGAACTCATACGGGAAAGCGCGGGAACCGCCAAGCGCCGCAATTTTCTCCAATCATCGTAAATATCCGCGCTTCGGGCTGGGACTCAGGAAAAAACCGTGGCTATAGTTTCCTCGGGGCGTGGGGGCTCGCAACCATCCGGATCGACCGGAAATGGCGCGTGTAGGGATGATGAAAGCATGGGGTTTTAAGGGGTTCCGTATCCTTGCGGCTGTGGCGCTTGGCAGTGCTCTGGCGGGCTGCGCCACACCGGGCAACGAGCCGGACGATCCGCTGGAATCCGTCAATCGCGTCGTCTTCGATTTCAACCAGCGGCTTGACCGCAACGCCGCCCTGCCCGCCGCCAGCTACTACGCCGAGACCGTTCCCAGCCCAGTGCGCGGGCATGTTCACAATGTGCTCGCCAACCTTTCCGGCCCAGTGACCGCCGCCAACTATGTGCTGCAGGGCGAATTCTCCTATGCCGGCGATGCGCTGGGCCGCTTCGTCGTCAACACCACCATCGGCGTGATCGGCATTTATGACGTCGCTACCGAGTGGGGCATGCCGGAGCGCAATCGCGATTTCGGCCTTACCCTGGGCACTGTTGGCGTGCCCGCCGGTCCCTATCTGGTGATCCCGCTCGGCGGCTCCACCGCGCTGCGTGACCTGGCAGGATCCTATGTCGACGGCTTCTTCTCGCCGCTGCGCTATATCGGCAGCTACAGCGGCCGTCCCTATGTCGGCATGTTCAAGAATGCGATCGGCACGGTGGACAACAGGTCCCGCAACATCGAATCTTTCCGCGACATTGAGCGCAATTCCGTCGATTATTACGCCACCATGCGCGACAGCTACCTGCAGCGGCGGACCCGTCTGATCGAGGAGAAGAACGTGATGACGGCGGAACTGCCGGATTTCTAAGCCGGACCCAACGAGCTTCCCGGCAGGCTGATTGCCTGATTTCTGGACACAAAGCACCGTTCCCGGCCATAAAGGCGGCTCATTTTCAACCGGCTGCGTTACTTCTCCATGTCCCTGGTCCAGCGCCTTGTCGCCCTTTGTTGCCGCCACGCCCTTCTCACGATCGGGCTGAGCCTGGCGCTCACCGCCGGCGCCGGCGTCTATGTGGCGAACAATTTCGCCATGAACACGGACTCCTCGCAGTTGATCACCGCCAAGGTGGCCTGGCGGATGCGGCAGGCGCAGTTCGACGCCGCCTTTCCCGGCTCCAGCAACCTGATCCTGGTGGTGATCGACGGCAAGACGCCCGAGCTGGCGGAAGCCGCCGCCGCCAAACTGAGCGAGACGCTGAAGACGAACCCCGCGCTGTTCCGGTCGGTGCGCCGTCCGGATGGCGGCGAATTTTTCAACCGCAACGGCCTGCTGTTTCTTTCCGAAAAAGAGGTGCAGGGCACCACAGCGCAGCTGATCAAGGCGCAGCCTTTCCTGGGTTCGCTGGCCGCCGATCCGTCTTTGCGTGGCCTGATGGCCAGCCTGCAGACCGTGCTGCTGGGCGTCAGCAGCGGCAATGCCAGCCTTGCCGACATCGACGCGCCGATGCGCCTGCTGGCGCCGGTGTTCGAGGATGCTGCCAAGGGCAAGGTCAATTACCTGTCCTGGCGCTCGCTGATCACCGGGGCGCCGCCGAAACCGGAGGAGATCCGCCGCTTCATCATCGTCAAGCCGGTGCTGGACTTCAACGCGCTGGAGCCCGGTGAAAAGGCCAGCACCGCCATCCGTGGCGAGGCTCGCGCCCTGAAGATCGACCCGGCGCATGGCGTCACGGTGCGCCTGACCGGCGATGTGCCGATGTCGGATGAGGAATTCGCCACCCTTGAGGAAGGCGCCGATGTGATGGGCATCGCCATGCTGTTGGGCGTGCTGCTGGTGCTGTGGCTGGCGCTGAAATCCTTCCGCATCATTGCCGCCATCCTCGTCACCATTACTGCCGGACTGGTCCTGACCATGGCGATCGGCCTGTCGGTGGTGGGCGTATTCAACATCATTTCCATCGCCTTCATCGCGCTGTTCGTGGGCCTGGGCATCGATTTCGGCATCCAGTTCGCGGTGCGCTATCGCCACGAGCGCTTCCATACCGGCAATCTCGACCAGGCCCTGTCCTGCACCGGCAAGGCGCTGGGGGCCCCTCTGGCGCTGGCGGCAGGCGCGACGGCAGCAGGCTTCTTTTCCTTCATTCCCACCACCTATACCGGCGTCGCCGAACTGGGAAAGGTAGCGGGCATCGGCATGATCGTGGCCTTCCTGCTGTCGGTGACGCTGTTGCCGGCGCTGCTGCGCCTGATGAATCTGGGCGGCGAGAAAGATGAAGTCGGCTTCGCCTGGATGGCACCCGCCGACAAGTTCCTGATGGCGCATCGCCGCCGGATAGTGCAGGGCGCGGCGGCACTGGGCGTGATCTGCTTCGGCATGATGGCGCTGGTGCGTTTCGATGCCGATCCCATCAATCTGCGCAGCCCCAAGGTGGAGTCGGTCTCGACCCTGCGCGACCTGATGGCGAACCCGCAAACCTCGCCCAACACCATCGACATCGCCGCGCCGTCACTGGCCGCCGCCGACGCCGTGGCGGCCAAGGTGGGCAAGCTGCCGGAGGTGGGCCAGACCATCACCCTCACCAGCTTCGTGCCGGAAGACCAGGACCGGAAGCTGGCGCTCATCGCCGACGCCAACAATCTGATCGGCGCCACCATCACGCCGTTTGAGGTCGCGCCCGCGCCCAATGACGGCGAAATCGCCGCCAGCCTGTCGGCCACTGCTACCAGGCTGCGCGCTGCCGCCAAGGGGAGCGCGCCCGCGGACGCAGACGCCCGCCGCCTGGCTGGCGCGCTGGAGGCCGTGGTCAAGGCCGGTCCTGCCGCCCGCGCCCGCGCCACCGAGGCGCTGGTGCCAGGACTTCAGACCATGCTGTTACAAGTGGCGACGTCTTTGACGGCGCAAAAGGTGACGGTCGCCACCATGCCGGCCGAGATGCAGCGCGACTGGGTTTCCGCCAGCGGCATTGCCCGGGTTCAGGTCTCGCCCAAGGACACGCGCAACGATCCTTCCGTGCTGAAACACTTCACCGATGCGGTCCGCCGGGTGGCGCCTGACGCCACTGGCGCCCCGATTTCGATCCGCGAATCCGGCAACACTATTGTCGGCGCCTTCATCGAGGCGGGCATCCTCAGCTTCATCGTCATCATTATCCTGCTCTTCATCACCCTGCGGCGCATCTTCGATGTGCTGATGACCCTGGCGCCGCTGGTGCTGACGGGCCTGCTGACGCTGGCGACCTGCGTCGTCATCGGCCAGAAGCTGAATTTCGCCAATATCATCGCCTTGCCGCTGCTGCTGGGCATCGGAGTGGCCTTCAACATCTATTTCATCGTCGCTTGGCGCGCGGGCGCGAAGAACCTGCTGCAGTCCAGCCTGACGCGGGCAGTGATCTTCAGCGCCGCCACCACCGCCACCGGCTTCGGCGCACTATGGCTGTCGCCGCATCCCGGCACCGCCAGCATGGGCGAACTCTTGATGATCTCGCTGTTCTGGACCCTGGCGACGACACTGTTCTTGTCGCCGGCCCTCTTGGGCCCGCCGCCGCCCAAAAAACAGCAAGTGGATACGCCACTGGTGCATTAAGCGGACTATGGCGAGAAGATAAACACCAGTCCAAGGATTGGACTGGGGTTCACCCTCTCGCGCTGAACAAAAACGCTGGATGAATCGGCTGCAAAATATACGGCTAGCTACGCCAGCATCTGGTCCGCGAGGGCGTTGATTTTCTTCGTCAGCCCCGCCGCACCGCTGGCGGCGAAGGTGGCGGAGAAGTCGGAGCGTCGCTGCGCCATCTGGCTGATATTGCCGTTGAGGTAGATGTCCTCGACCTTCCACTCCGAACCCACCTGATGCATGCGGTAGTTGAAGGGAATGGTGTCGGCGCCGCTCTTCAGCGTGCTTTTCACCAGCTTGTCGGCGGAGGGCGGGCGGGCGACAGACGCCGGATCGACAGTGAATTTCTCGCCACCGAAGGAATCGAAATTCTTCACATAGTTGGCGATGGTCATGCGCTCGAAGGCGTCGGTCAGCGCCTTCCTGTCGCCGTCGGAGAGGCCGGCGAAACCTGGGCCCACCGCCACTGCGGTCATGCCGGGCAGGTCGAAGGCCTTCTCCACAGCCGGCTTCAGCATGTCGTAGCGGCCCTTGGCAGGGCCACCCTTCTTCATCTGGGCGACCAGTGCGTCATAGAAGCCTTGCACCGTGGCAACGGCGGGATCGCCCTGCGCCCAAGCGGGGGCATTGGCGAACACGGCCGCCGAAGCCAGAAGGATGGAAAATTCACGCCGGGAAATCAGAAGCATCTGAAAAGCCTTTCGGGAACTCTTCGGGGAAACGCACGAAACAGAAATTTGCCACAGGCAGAACGTCAAAAAATGGCGGCTTTGTGTGAAAATGCAGGCAGGTGGATCAGGAGTCGCGGTCCAAAAGGAAAAACGGCAGCGCCGCCAGATGGGGCGCCTTGGCGGCATGGGGCCCCAAGGCCGTCACCGCCGCCTTGGCACGGCGCGTCGCTTCGGCCCGGGCGCCATCGACGCCCATCAGGGTCACCAGAGTCTGCTTGCCCATGTCGGCATCCTTGCCCACGGCCTTGCCCGTCTTCTCCGCCGTGGAGGTGACGTCCAGCAGATCGTCAGTGATCTGGAAGACCACGCCCATTTCCTCGGCGTACGCTTTCAGACGCTGGCGGTCCTCGGGAGAGGTTTCACCCAGGATAGGGCCGGCCTCGCAGGAAAATTCGAACAGCTGGCCGGTCTTCTTGCGCTGCAGCTCGATAACGGCGTCGATGTCGAAACTCTCGTCAGCCAGCATGTCGATGATCTGGCCGCCGATCATGCCGACATGGCCGGAAGCCTGGGCCAACCGCAGCACCAGTGCTGAGCGGACTTCGGCATTGGGGTGGGTCTCGGCCCCGGCCAGGAATTCAAAGGCGATCGTCAGCAGGGCGTCGCCCGCCAGCACCGCCGTCATCTCGTCAAAGGCGATATGGGTGGTGGGGCGGCCCCGGCGCAGGTCGTCATCGTCCATGCAGGGCAAGTCGTCATGCACCAGGCTGTAGGTGTGCAGCGCCTCGATGGCGGCCCCAACCCGCAACGCCCGCCCATCGGGAACCCCGAACAGGCGCGCCGACTGCAGCACCAGGAAGGGGCGCAGCCGCTTGCCGCCAGCCTGGATCGCATAGCGCATGGCCTCCTGCACCCGGGATTGGCGGCCTTCCGGGCGCGGCAACATCCGGTCCAGGGCGCCGTCCACCAGCCCCGCCGATTCGGCGATGGCGGCCTTCAGCGCGTCCACATCGTAGGAGTTTCCGGCCACGTTCCGCCCCGTCCTTGCAAGGCGCCCGGTTTGCCCCAAAAGTGGCAAATAGGCCAGAGCCTGCATGGGAACCAGCTAAGCCCTTACCGCAACACGGCTATTCGGCGACGTAACGCGCCCCGGAAAAGGTTGCGGCGTGGCCGCCGATGCAGGACAATGCTGCATTGCGGTCAGCTTTGGGTTATAGGGCGGCCGCCAACGCTGTCAGGACATTCCATGCGCGTCATTCTTGCCCAGCCACGCGGCTTCTGCGCCGGGGTCGTCCGCGCCATCGATATCGTCGAGAAGGCGCTCGATAAATATGGCGAGCCCGTTTACGTGCGCCACGAGATCGTGCACAACAAGCATGTCGTCGACACGCTGAAGAACAAGGGCGCCCGTTTCGTCGAGGAACTGGACGAAGTGCCCGAAGGCGCCGTCACCGTTTTTTCCGCCCATGGCGTGCCGCAATCGGTGGTCAACACCGCCAAGGACCGCGGCCTGCCAGTTCTGGACGCCACCTGCCCGCTGGTCTCCAAGGTTCACAACCAGGGCAAGCGCTATGTCGCCCACGGCCGTACCCTGATCCTGATCGGCCATGCGGGCCATCCCGAAGTGGAGGGCACCATGGGCCAAGTCGGCGCTCCGGTGATGCTGGTGCAGGACGAAAGCGATGTCGACGCCCTGACCATCCCCATCGACACGCCCGTCGCCTATATCACCCAGACCACGCTGTCGATCGACGATACCAAGGGCATCATCCTGGCGCTGAAGAAGCGCTTCCGCGATATCGTCGGCCCCGAAACCAGCGACATCTGCTACGCTACCCAGAACCGCCAGACATCCGTGCGCGAACTGGCCAAGCTGGCGGACGTCATCCTGGTGGTGGGCGCGGCGAATTCATCGAACTCCAACCGCCTGCGTGAGATCGGGATCGAGGAAGGCCTGCCGTCCTACCTGATCAATGACGGCAGCGAACTGAAGCCGGAATGGGTCAAGGGCAAGAAGGTGGTCGGCCTGACCGCGGGCGCTTCGGCGCCGGAAGAACTGGTGCGGCATGTGATCGAGGCGCTGGAGCGCATCGAACCCGTGACCGTCGAAACCATGGACGGCAAGAAGGAACATATCGAGTTCCGCCTTCCCGCCGAACTGAGGGCTTAAGATGGCTTCCCTACCGCTGCGCCAGGCTGCCAAGATCGGCGCCTATGTGATGAAGAAGCACCTGACGGGACAGACCAAATACCCGCTGGTGCTGATGCTGGAACCGCTCTTCCGCTGCAACCTGGCCTGTGCCGGCTGCGGCAAGATCGATTATCCGGACGACATCCTGAACCAGCGCCTGTCGGTCAAGCAGTGCATCGACGCCATCGAGGAATGCGGCGCGCCCGCCGTTTCCATCGCCGGCGGCGAACCCCTGCTCCACCGCGACATGCCCAAGATCGTCGAGGAATATATCGCCCGCGACAAGTTCGTCATTCTCTGCACCAACGCACTGCTGCTGGCCAAGAAGATCGACCAGTACACGCCGCACCCGAACTTCACCTGGTCGATCCACCTGGATGGCGACAAGGTTATGCACGACAAGTCGGTCTGTCTGGACGGCACCTATGACAAGGCCGTCACCGCCATCAAGATGGCCAAGGAACGGGGCTTTCGCACCCAGATCAACTGCACGCTGTTCGACGGCGCCGATCCGGAACGCACCGCCGCCTTCTTCGACGAGATGATGAAGATGGGCGTGGACGGCATCACGGTCTCGCCCGGCTATGCCTATGAGCGCGCACCCGATCAGGAGCATTTCCTCAACCGCGAGCGCACCAAGAAAATGTTCCGCGAGATTCTTTCGCGCGGCCGTGGCGGCCGCAACTGGGACTTCACCAATTCCAGCCTGTTCATGGACTTCCTGGCCGGCAACCAGACCTATGAGTGCACGCCCTGGTCGATGCCGCTCTACACGGTGTTCGGCTGGCAGAAGCCCTGTTATCTGCTGGGCGAAGGCTATGCCAAGACCTTCAGCGAGCTGATGGAAGGCACCGAGTGGGAGAAGTATGGCGTCGGAAAATATGAAAAGTGCGCCAACTGCATGGTCCATTGCGGCTTTGAAGGCACCGCCGCCAAGGACATGATCAAGCACCCGCTCAAGGCGCTGCCGATCCTGATGCGCGGCATCAAGACCGAAGGCCCAATGGCGCCGGATATCGACCTCTCCAACCAGCGGCCCGCAGAGTACAACTTCTCCCGCCATGTCGAGAGCAAGATGTCAGAGATCAAGGCCACCAAGGCCGCGGCCCAGCAGGCGACGGCAGCGGAGTAGTTCTTTAAAGGCTTTGGACGAGCCCCGTCCGGTGCGCATCAGCGCTCCGAGCTGAAGCGGGTTCTTGGTCAGCGACCATAGCACCCGGCCAATCGCTATGCCGCCATCCGGTTTCATCGCCACCAGCGCGGCGGGCGGCAAGGCGTGGCCGGCATCGTCGGAAATCACCCGCAACGCCGCCAGCGACAATTGCCGTTCGGCGGCAAAGCGCGCCGCGACCTGGCTTTCCATATCCACCGCCAGCGCCCCGCCACTCAGCTCGAACAAAGCGGACTTGGCAGCGGCATTGGCCAGCACGACATCGCTGCCGTAAATCGCCCCCTGGTGCGATCCGGCCAGCCGCGCCGCCAGCAGCACGCGCCAGGTATTGTCGCAGGTGAAACTGCCGCTTTCCGTGACGATGCGCTCACCGATCACCACATCGCCCACCTTCAGCAGCGGCGACAGCGCCCCGCCCAGGCCGATGGAGATCACACCGGTGATGTCGCCATGCAGGGCGTCGAGCTTCTTCTTGAGACCCGCGACATCGCCACCGCCCGCCACCGCGACCACATCATCGGTCCCGGCAATTTCGGCTTCACGGGTCAGACCGCAGACGGCGAGGATGGTCATTTTCCGTCCTGCCTGAGCTTGCGCGAAGCCTTCACTTTTTTAATTGCAGGATCGAAGAACTGAACCGAAACCAGACCGAGAAGACATAGCGCGATGGCAATTGACTTGTCGTTAGGTCGAAACCATTCAGCCTCGCTGAATACCCTATATCCGGAGAGAATTAAAAAGAAGAACAAGATCGCCATAGTTATGCGCAGAGTGAAAATCGACTCGCACAACCTCAAAGCCCAAACTCCACCCGGCGGCTGTTGGTGGCCTTGAGATTGCGGTAGCGCGCCAGGGCCCAGAGCGGAAAGAAGCGCGGATAGCCGTGATAATTGAGATAGAAGACACGCGGGAAGCCGCCGCCGGTGTAATGCGGCTGGGTCCAGAGCCCGTCGGCTTCCTGCCGCGATGTCAGCCAGGCGACGCCGCGCGCCATGGCGGGATGATCCACCTGCCCCGCCGCCATCAGACCCAGGAGGGCCCAGGCGGTCTGTGATGCGGTGGAGGGCGCCGGCTCGTAACCCTTGTAGTCCAGCTTGTAGCTGTCGCAGTTCTCGCCCCAGCCGCCATCCGGATTCTGGATGGCGACCAGCCAGTCGGCGCCCCGCTTCATCGTCTCGTCGTCAGGGCCCAATCCCGCGCCCGCCAGCCCGGCCAGCGCCGACCAGGTGCCATAGACATAGTTGACGCCCCAGCGGCCCCACCAGCTGCCATCATCTCGCTGCGTCCTGCGCAGATAGGCGATGCCTTCGTCCAGCCGATGCCCGCCCGCGCCCAGCTGCGCCAGCATGCCGACGCAGCGACCCGAGACGTCCTCGGTCGGCGGGTCGAGCAGCGCACCATGATCGGCGAAGGGAATATTGTTGAGGTAGAAATAGGCATTGTCGGCGTCGAAGGCGCCCCAGCCGCCGCCCTTGGACTGTAGCCCTTCCACCCATTCGTCACCGCGCGCGATGGCGGTGTCGTAACCGGAAGCGATCCCGGCTTTCTGCGCCCGGTCCATCGCCATCACCACCACCGCGGTGTCGTCGAGATCGGGATAATGGTCGTTGCGATACTGAAAGGCCCAGCCGCCCGGGCGCACACCGGGTCTTTCTTCCGCCCAGTCGCCTTTGACATCCAGCACCTGCAGCGGCTTCAGCCAGGCCAGGCCCCGCGCCACGGCGGCGTCGGCTTGCGGCGTCCTGGCTTCCATCAGCGCATGCGCCACCAAAGCGGTGTCCCACACCGGCGAGACACAGGGCTGGCAATAGGCTTCATCGTCCTTGACCACCAGCAGCTTTTCGACCGAATGCCGCGCGATGGCGTAGTCGGGATGATCCTTCGCATAGCCAAGCAGATCGTACATCATCACGCTGTTGGCCATGGCGGGATAGATCGCGCCCAGCCCATCTTCGCCGTTCAGCCGCTCGGTGGTCCAGACACGGCACTTCTCGATGGCGCGATTGCGCGGCCCTTCCGGCCACTGCACCCTCTTCAGTACTTTATCCAGCATGGTGAAAAAGGCCGACCAGCCAGCGCTCTGATGCGGCGCGCGTGGCGAGGCGGCGGGCACCCCCGGCACGAACAATTCGGGCACATGGATGCCGCGCGGATTGCGCGCCAAAGGTTTCAGCGCGCACAGCACCAGCAGCGGCACGATCACCGTGCGGGCCCAATAGCTCATCTTCGACAGATGCACCGGGAACCAGCGCGGCAGCAGGATCAGCTCCGGCGGCACGGTGGGCACATCATTCCACGACACTTCGCCATACAACGCCAGCAGGATGCGGGTGAAAACATTGGCCTTGATGGCACCACCACGGGCATGGATCGCCGCGCGGGCCCGCGCCATGTGCGGCGCGGCGATATCATCGCCGATCATCTTGAGGGCGAAATACGCCTTTACCGTCGCGGAAATATCGAAGGCGCCTTCGTGATAGAGCGGCCAGCCGCCATGTTCGCCCTGGATACGGCGCAGATAGGCGCCGATCTTGCGTTCCAGCTCCAGGTTTGGCGCCTCGGCCAGGTAATGCACCAGCAGCACATACTCCGCCGGAATGGTGGCATCAGCCTCCAGTTCATAGACCCAGTGTCCGTCCGGCCGCTGCTCGCGCAGCAACCCGTCTGTGGCGGCGCGAATGGCCGCTTCCAGCTGTGCGTGATCTGCGGGTGCATTCATGGGCGGATTATAAACGCAGATGTCTTCATAAATGTAGATGCTTGGCCGCCAAACGCGCCGCAATGTCGCCGGATTGGACCGCCCCTTCCAGGGTGGCGGGCAGGCCGGTCTGGGTCCAGTCACCGGCCAGGATCAGGTTGCGGGTGGCCGTGCGCGGGCCGGGGCGCAGCGCATCCTGCGCCGGGGTGGCGGCGAAGGTGGCGCGCTTTTCCTTGACGATCTGCCAGGGTGGCAGGGCGGCGTCGAGCTTCAGCGCTCGGGCAACATCGGCCCAGATGCGCAGCGCCAGGCTCTCGCGCTCTTCATCCACGATGGCGTCCGCCGCCGAGATGGTGACCGAGACCCGGTCGGGGAAACTGAAGATCCATTCCGCGGTCCCGCCGATGACGCCCAGAATGGGCGGCGCATCCGCGGGCGGGATGATCCGGAAATGCGCGTTGACGATAGCGCGAAAATCATCGGGCGCCGTCAGGCCGGGCACCAGGTCCCGCGCCACCGGCGCATTCACAGCCAGGATGACGGCGTCCTTCATGCCGGTGGGAATGGTGGCGTCGGCGAATTCCAGGGCCCGCACGCCCGTGCCCGCGATGGTGAAGCGACGCAGCCGCTGGCCCAGATGCACCTTGGCGCCCTTGTTCTCCAGATAAGCGAGTGCCGGTGTGACGAACGCCGCCGCCAGATTGGGCTCGGCGATGCGCGGGCGGCAAGCGCGGCCGCCCGCCATCAGGCCATGACGCAGCACCGCCCCCGCCAGTGTGGCAGAGGCCGTCCGCGGTTCGGTGTTCAGCGCCGCCAGCAGATAAGGGTTCACCAGCCGCCGCCACAACATGCCGCCCGTCTTCATCGTCTCACCGATGCTGGCGCTCTTCTTCGCCCATAGCAGCGGTGCAGTGGCGAGATAATCCTTCGGCCGCGTGCCGGGAACGCGACGCGACGGGGACAGAACCCAGGCGGGAAACGGCCCGTCATTCAGCGTCACCCGCCAATGCAGATCGTCCGCCAGATCGACAAAATCGACCGTCGCGGCGTCAGGCCCTTTCAACGTTGCGGCAGCGCCGATGCGCTGCAAATAGGCATAAACAGCGCGATTGCCCGACAGCACCAGGTGATTGCCATTGTCAATCACCGCGCCGATCGCCGGATCGAAATAGGAGCGGCAACGTCCACCCGCCTGCGGACCGGCCTCGAACAGCTCGACCTGCGCGCCGCGCTGGACCAGCGCCGTCGCCGCCGCCAGACCGGCGACGCCACCACCTATCACATAGGCCTTAGCCAAGGCTGACACGCGCCACGAGGGTCAGCAGCCGCCACTTGCTGAGCGAAACACGACGACGCGGCGGCGCAAAGCCCTGCTTCTCGCTTTCCGCCAGGATCTCGGAATAGACCGCGCCCATCAGGCCCGGCGTCGCGAGGCGGCCCTTCGGTTTGGCGGCCAGAATTTTCTTGGCGGCGTCGTAATGGACATGCGCCAGCGCCGCCACCTTGCGGCAGACGATGTCGATCTCCCGCCGCGCGATCACCGCCTTGGGATCGAGCGAGGCGCAGCACTTCATTTCTTCCAGATACTCGCGCGGCAGATAGAGGCGGCCAATATCGGCGTCCTCGTCCACATCGCGCAATATGTTGGTCAGCTGCAGGGCGCGGCCCAGATGGTGCGCCAGCTCGAAACCGGGCCCCTCCTCCATGCCGAAGACCTTGATCGACAGACGCCCCACCGCGCTGGCGACACGATCGCAATAGAGGTCGAGGGTGACAAGGCTGGGGGCGACGATGTCCTCGGCCACATCCATCGCCATGCCGTCCAAGATGGCGGCGAAGTCTTCCTGCCGCAAACCGTAATGCGACACGATATTGGCGAGGAACTGCGCCTGCCCGGCAGGCTGGCCGCGGTACAAGGCAGCAATGTCGTCGCGCCAGGCGTCGAGTTTGCGGCGGCGCTCCTCGCGGGTCCCTATTCCGTCATCGGCGATGTCGTCCACCTTGCGGCAGAAGGCATAGATGGCGAACATGGCATCGCGCTCGGCTTCGGGCATCAGCCGCATGGCGAGGTAGAAGGAGCTGCCGCTGGCCTTCTTCTTCACCGCCGCCGCTTGGGGCGCATCCAGCGTCGTGCTCATTGGCGCCCCACAAGCCGACCCACGGCAAAGGCCGGCAGGCGGCCCAGGAACAGGCGCGCCACGTCGAACTTGGAATGGTGGACAGGCTCGGACAAGGGATCGCGGCGCATGAGCTTGGCGTTCAAATCTTCGGCGAGGGTTTGAATGAGATCGACCTCCAAGGCAAGCCGGGTGTCGCCGATACCCCGCGCAAAGGGCCTGGATATCGCCAGCAATTGCGCGTTTTTCGCCGCCAGGCTGTGGATACCCCCCTTCAGGGCCGGGCCGGCGACCGTGGCGGCCAGGTCTTCCACGCGGGCTCCGGCGGCCGCCAGGGCGTCCTCGGGAATGTAGACGCGGTTCAGGCCGCGATAATCCTTGGCGCAATCCTGTAAATGGTTGATCACCTGCAGCGCGGCGCAAAGCGCGTCGTTGGCGGGCCAGAGGTCGCGGCTTTCGCCATGCACATCCAGCACGAAGCGCCCCACCGGCATGGCGGAATAGCGGCAATAGTCGAGCAGGTCATCCCAGTCGGGGGTGCGCAGTCTGGATACGCAGTCGCGGCGGAAGGCTTCCAGCAGATCGAGCGCGTGGGTAATGGCCAGGCCGCGTTCGGCACAAATGACGCGCAGGCGCACACCCTCGGGCGAAGCATCGCTGTCGCCGACCAGCGTCGCCCGCATCTCTTCCAGCAGGCGCAGCTTCTCGTCGGGCGTGACGCTTTCATGATCGGCGATATCGTCTGCGAAGCGGACGAAATTGTAGAAGGCCATTACCGGGGCGCGGAAGCGGGGCGCGATCAGCACCGAGGCGACGGGAAAATTCTCGTCCTTGTATCCCTTGCCGGATTGCAGCGCGATAGCGTCGCTCATGCCTCGCTCCGGGCCGGCGGCTTGTCGTGGTGGGCTTGCGCCCGGCCCTTCCACATGCCGCCACGCCCGCGCCAATAGGCCCAGGCCGAATCCAGCGTGAACAGCGCATAGAAAGCCGCGATGATGGGCAGGGCGAAACCCCAGAGCGGCGACAGGCGATAAACCCGCAGGATCGGCTGCAGCAGCACCACCATGATGGCGCAGGCGATCCAGCCCGTGATCTGCGACGGGCCCCAGGCGAACAGCGCCGTAGCCGGCGGCGCCAGATAGACCAGGATCAGTCCGGCCAGCGTGCCCAGCAGCTTCAGGACGGAATAATCCAGCTCGGCGAAGGCAGAGCGCGCCACCATGCGACGGACTTCGGTCAGGGTCTCATAGGGCCGCAGCGAGACGGCGCGATTGGACAGGCCCAGCCATATCGGGCCTTGCGTCTTCATCAGCCGGCCAAGGCTGACATCGTCGATGATGTGGCGGCGGATGGCCTCGATGCCGCCCACGGCCTGGAGCGCCTCGCGCCGCGCCAGCATGCAGCCCCCCGCCGCGGCGGCCGCCTTGCGTTTGGGATCGTTCACCGCCCCGAAGGGATAGAGCATGGCAAAGAAGAAGACGAAAGCGGGAATGAGGAAATGCTCCACCGCCGTCTTCGCCGAGAGCTTGGCCATCTGCGAAGTTAGCACCAGCCCGCCGTCCTCGGCCCGCGCCACCAGACGGGCGAGATTGTCGGGAGCATGGGCGATGTCGGCATCGGTGAACCAGATATAATCGGGTGCCCGCGCCCCATTTAATCCTTGAGCGATTTCGACGCCCTGGTGCATGGCCCACAACTTTCCCGTCCAACCCGGCGGGCGTGCCGCGCCCGTCACCACGGTGAGGCGGGACGAACCCAGCGCCCGCGCCGCGATGGCGGTGCCGTCATCGCTCTGGTCGTCCACCAGGATGATGCCGAATTCGCCGCTGTAGTTCTGGGCGATCAGACTGCCCAGCGAACGGGCGATGACATCGGCCTCGTCGCGCGCGGGCACCACCGCCACCACCGACGGCCAGCGGGCGGGCGCAGCGAGCCGGGCATCGGCATCACGCTCGCGGAACAGCCAGAACATGCCGCGGCCCAGGGCGAGATAGGCCCACACCGCCAGTGGCAGGACGCCAAAAATGATGCCCGCGATATTGTGCAACGGCCATTCCAGCAGGGCGATCATGTCAGATACCCGTTGGCGCCGAACCAGGCGAAGGCATCTTCCAGCGCGCGCCCATAGGGCCGGGCGGTGTAACCCAGTTCGCGTTGCGCCTTCGCCGAAGAGAAGAACATGTGATAGCGCGACATGCGCAAGGCGTCCGCAGTCAGCATGGGCTCTTTGCCGGTGAGACGGGCGAAGGCTTCCGCGCCCCAGGCCAGCGGGAACAGCGGCCCGCGCGGCAGCTTGATGGTGGGGGCTTTGCGTCCCGCCAGGTCGGCGATTTCGCCCAGCATGGTTTCCAGCGAAACGTCGGCGCCACCCAATATGTAATTTTCGCCGATTCTGCCCCGCTCCAGCGCCAGGAAATGGCCTTCGGCCACATCCTCGACATGCACCAGGTTGAGGCCGGTATCGACAAAAGCCGGCAGCTTGCCGTTGGCCGTTTCGGTGATGATGCGGCCGGTCGGTGTCGGCTTGATATCGCGCGGACCGATAGGGGTGGACGGCGCCACGATCACGCAAGGCAGCCCTTCCTGCGCGATGCGGCGCTCGACTTCGCGCTCGGCCAGGAGCTTGGACAGCTTGTAGGCGCCGATGACGCTTTGCGGTGTGTGGCGCGACGTTTCATCCACCGCCTGGCCGTGACCGGGCTTCAGCGCCGCCACCGACGAGGTATAGACGATGCGTTCAACGCCCGCCGCCTTCGCCGCCTCCATCACCGCTTCAGCACCCTTCAGATTGTTGCGGGCGATCTCGTTCGGGTCACGCGCCCAGAGCCGGTAATCGGCGGCGACATGGAAAAGATAGCGCGCACCGTCCAGCGCCCGCGTCATCGAGGCTTGGTCACGCATGTCGCCGGTCACTGGCTCCACCTCCAGGCCCGCGATATTGCGGCGGTCGGCGGTGGGGCGCATCAGCACACGTGTCTTGAAGCCGCGCGCCACCGCGGCACGCGCCACCGCGGCGCCAACAAAACCGGAGGCGCCGGTAACCAGCACGGTGTCGTTCATGAGGCGCTCCGCAAGGCGGTGCGGCCCTCGACCATCTGCCAATAGATCAGCGCCGGTACCCCCAGCACGATTTCGCGCGCGCGCTTCAGCAACGATACCGCCAGGCCCATTTCGGCGGGCAGCCCAAACAACTGCGCCAGCAGGGCATAGCCGCCTTCCTGCACCCCGACGGCGGCAGGCACGAAGGCCGCAATCGAGCGCAGCGTGCAAAGCAAGGCCTCCAGCGCCATCGCATCCGCCAGGCCGATATCGGCGCCGACCAGACGAAAGCCCAGCCAGGTGCCACCGCCGGCGCCGACCCAGGCCAGCAAATGCCAGCTGGCCGATACGGCCAGCCGTGCTGGCGAGTCATAAAGGTCGTGGATGGCGGCGCGGAAAGACGTCCCGTCCTTGATCTGCGGAAAGAAGCGGCTGGCCATCCTCTGCGCGAAATCAGCGCCCTTCTTCTGCAGAACGATCAACCCGGCAATGCCGGGCACCGCCAGCAGTAAGGTGGCGATCATGGCGTGCAGCACCGTCCCGGCATCGTTACCGCCGCTGAAATGGAGCGTCGCCATGGCAATGCCGAAGGCCAGGAACGCCACCTGCGCCATCGCCTCGGTGGTGGCGTCGCCCGCCACCGAGGCCGCGGCATAGCCAGGGTTCATGCCCTTCAGGATCATCAGCCGGGCCGCCGCCACCATTCCGCCCACCGGCGAAAAAGGCGAAATCTCGGCGATGGAATCGCGCACCAGGCGCGCGAGATAGAAATCCGGAATGGTGCGCCGCTCAGGCGGCGGCAGCAGCGACGACCAAGCGAAGGCCAACGTCACGAACACAGCCAGCGCATAAAGGCACAGCAGCGCCAGACCGCCGATCCCGGCGCGGGCAATGGACGCAAAGACGGCGTCGAAGCCGATGGCCCAGATCAGCCAGACGGCGGCGACCAACCCTGCCAGCAGCGCAGCGGCAAGCCCTGCCTTTGGGGCCCACTTCATCAGACGGGCAGCGGCTTGGCGCGGAAGCTCCACAGGCGCATGGCGCCCAGCGCGGTTTCCGCCAGTTGCGGCAGGAAGCTGGGGCGCAGCAATTCCTGGTCAAATGCACCCATGCGGCGGCGGTTTTCCGAATAGCAGTCCTCCAGGAAGCGGCGGAAGGTGAAGCCGTCCAGGAACACCGAAGCCTGGGTGGTGGAGAATTCCTTGCCGTCGTTCATTTCGGCGCCGCGCCTGGCCGTACCGATCATGCGGCCCAAGGCACGCATGTAATAGCGGAAGTCGGTGAAGGGCAGCATCATCTTTGCGAAAAAGCCCTTCTGCGCCTGATTGTAGGCCATCCAGTTGACGAAGAAGACGATGTGGCGGGTCTCCTCGTACATCAGGGTCTCGAAGATGTTGAACATCTCCTTCGGCAGGAACTCGTTGGCCATGGCAATCTTGAAGACGC
>Ga0316220_1001489_pt1 | contig 25644 bp, 31 predicted proteins | sample TBH18005metaG_FD_203632 | JGI IMG/M metagenome (GOLD analysis project Ga0316220, IMG submission 203632) | Freshwater microbial communities from Trout Bog Lake, Wisconsin, USA - TBH18005 | ecosystem: Environmental > Aquatic > Freshwater > Lake > Hypolimnion/Profundal zone | place: USA: Wisconsin...
GTCGGCTTTCGCCTCCGCGCCCGGGGCTTATTTGTTCAGAAGATCGACGGTGCGGGCGAGCATGGACTTGGTCGCGTCCATCGCCGTCAGGTCGGCCTCGTAGGAACGCTGCGCCTCGCGCATGTCCATGATTTCCACCAGCGAGTCGACATTGGGCAGCTTCACATAGCCCTTGGCGTCGGCATTGGGATTGCCAGGGTCGTACTGGGTACGAAACTCGCTCTTGTCGGCGATGCTCTTGCCCGCCGTCACCAGGTTGGCGCCCAGTTCGCGGTCGAAGCTGCTGGCGACGGTGGCGATCTTGCGGCGATAGGGATCGCCGCCCGGCGTGGTCGCGGTCGAATTGGCGTTGGCGATATTTTCCGCAATGGTCTTCATCCGTGCGGACTGGGCCTTCATGCCCGAAGCGACCACCGCCATCGATGTCGAGAAATCCATTCTGGCTCTCCTTTTCAAAGTTGCAAAAATTAGTGGCCGATGGCCGTTTTCATCATCGTCAGAGCTTTGGCATAGAGATTGGCCGCAGCCTGGAATTGTGCCTGGGTCTCGGAGACCTTGATCATCTCCTGCTCCAGGCTGACGGCATTGCCGTTGGGATTGGCCTGGCCGGGCGTCGTCTCTTCTTCAAACTGTGTATGGCCGCTGGTCGAAATCGCGATGTGGCGCGGATCGGTGGCGCGCAGGGCATTGCCGCGTGTCGTCTCGCCGGAGAGGATGTCGCTGAAATCCTGGGCCTTGAGGTCGCGCGCGACATAGCCGGGCGTGTCGGCATTGGCGACGTTCTGCGACAGCACATCCTGGCGCTGGTGCAGCCAGGTCATGCGTTCGCGCAACAGCGATAATAGCGGCACATCGGGCATGCTCATCGAAAGTAACCTTTTGTTAGCCCTGAATTCGCTGCCGACAATGCGCCGGACATGCTTAAGCGCGACTTAACGCGGACGATTTTGCCGGGCAGAAAATTCCCCGCCTTAACCCGCGATTAAGGTTGACGAGGTCTTATCGCGGCCATGGACGTGATCAACCTGATGCAATATTTCACCGCGCTGCTCTTCGTGCTGGCGCTGGCGGGCGCCGCGCTGCTGATCAAGCGCTATGGCAACAATCCGCAGGCCTTCCGCGAGGGGCTGAACGGCAAGCTGGCCGGCAAGCTGGGCAAGTGGGATTTCAAGATCCCCGAACGCCGCCTCGCCGTGGTCGAAACCCTGATACTGGGTCCCAAGCAGCGCCTCTTCATCATCCGCCGCGACAATGTCGAACATCTGGTGCTGAGCGGCCCCGACGGCGCCACTGTCGTCGAAAGCAATATTTCTGCCCCGTCCGCGAAAGCGCCCGCGCCGTGACGCGTCTGGCCCGGCTCCTGCCCTATCTGCTGCTGCTGGCGGTGCTGGCGCCCGCCGCAGCCTTCGCCGCGCCGCTGGCGCCCACCGCAGCCAATGCGGCCGCGGCGGCCGGGTCCGCCGCCAGCAACGGTTTCTCCATCGACCTGGGCGGCAACGGTCTTTTCAGCGACCGCATGATCCAGATCATCGCGCTGATGACCGTGTTGTCGGTGGCGCCGTCCATCCTCATCATGATGACCAGCTTCGTGCGCATCGTGGTGGTGCTGTCGCTGCTGCGCACCGCGATGGGCCTGCAGCAGAGCCCGCCCAACAGCGTGATCGTGTCGCTGGCCATGTTCCTCACCCTTTTCGTGATGAGCCCGACCCTGACCGATGCCTACAACCAGGGCATCAAGCCCATGATGGCCAACCAGGTTACCACCGAGCAGGGCTTCACGGCCGCGATGGTGCCGATGAAGAAATTCATGCTGGCGCATGTCCGCGACAGCGACCTGAAGCTGTTCATAGACATGGCCAAGGCCAAGCCCACCAACGATCCGGCCCAGGTCGCGCTGACCTCGCTCGCCCCCGCCTTCATGCTGTCCGAGCTGAAACGCGCCTTCGAGATCGGCTTCCTGCTGTTCGTGCCCTTCCTGATCATCGACATGGCGGTCGCCTCGATCCTGATGTCGATGGGCATGATGATGCTGCCGCCGGTGATTATCTCCCTGCCCTTCAAGCTGATCTTCTTCGTGCTGGTGGATGGCTGGAAGCTGGTGGCCAGTTCGCTGGTGCAGAGCTATCTGCATTCGCCACCCCATAGCTGACGGCCAACTTACGGGCGTTTCAGCCCCTGCAACCGGCCCCGCGCCCGTCCTTGACGGGGGGCGGTGATCAGCAGCTAATCCGTCCAAAACGCGGAGGGCGCGCATGAAAAGCACCATTTTCCTGGCTGGCGCGTCGGCTCTGGTGCTGGCATCGATCTTCACCACCATCCATGCTGCGCCAAAGCCCTCCGGCGATGCCGCCAGCTGCGCCGCCCTGCAGGGGCGCAAGATCGCGCCCGACACCGTGATCGACCGTGCCACCTGGTCGCCCGATGGCGATACGGTGGGCGGCACCAAGGTCACCCAGCCTTTCTGCCGCGTTTCCGGCATCGCCACGCCGTCGAAGGATTCCCATATCGGCTTCGAGGTCTGGCTGCCGCCGGCTTCGGCCTGGAACGGCAAATTCCGCGGCGAGGGCTCGGGCGGCTCGGCGGGGGCACTTTCCCCCGGCCCGATGCGCGAGGCGCTGGCCGCCGGTTACGCCACCATGTCCACCGACAATGGCCATCTCACCGACAACAAGGACCCACTGGGCGGCAGCGCCCAGGGCTGGGCCTACAAGCACCCCGAAAAGATGATCGACTGGGCCTGGCGGGCGCTGCATTTGTCCACCGTCGCCGCCAAGCAGGCGGTGATGGCCTTCTATGGCAAGCCATCGAACGAGAATTATTTCGTCGCCTGTTCTGCGGGTGGCCATCATGCCCTGATGGAAGCAACGCGCTTTCCCGCCGACTATGACGGTATCGTGGCAGGTGCAGCGCCATGGAAATGGTCGTCCCTGATGTTCGGCCACACCTGGAACGCCAATCCCGCCCTGCATGACATCTCGGCCGTCACGCCCCAGAGCGCCGCCATTCTCAACCGCCGCATGATCGCGGCTTGCGACGAACTGGATGGCGTCAAGGATGGTGTCATTTCCGATCCCCGCCGCTGCACCGTTGATCCGGTGGAGTTCCAGTGCCGCGATGGCCAGACCAGCGACTGCCTGACGCCGGTGCAGGTGGCGGCAGCGCACCACATCTATCATGGGGCGACGAAATCCGACGGCACGTTCCTGATGCCCGGCCAGGTGCGCGGCAGCGAGGAAGGCTGGCCGGCGCAGAATGGCGGCGCCACGCCGGGCGGCAGCAGCCTGGAATTCTGGAAGCTGACGGTTTTCCAGGACCCGGACTTCCGCAACATCGATTTCGATTTCGACAAGGATTCCGCGCGGGCGCTGAAAACCAAGGTCGGCAATTCCACCCTGGCCGCTACCTATGACCAGACCACCAACCTGGACGCCTTCCGCCGGCGCGGTGGCAAGTTCATCTTCTTCCAGGGCTGGGCGGATTCGGTCATCACGCCGCTGATGGACGTCGACTATACCAACAAGATCACCGCCCGCTACGGCCAGACCAAAACGGACGATTTCTTCCGCTTCTTCCTGCTGCCGGGCATGGGCCATTGCGGCGGCGGCCCCGGCTTCTCGCATATCGGCGGCGCCACCGGCACCCCCATCAAGGACGATGCCGACCACGACATGGTGCGGGCGCTGGACCGCTGGGTGACGAAAAAAGAGGCGCCATCGCTCTTCATCGGCGCCAAGCTTTCCGGCCGCACCGTCACCGCCACCCGCCCCATCTGCCGCTATCCATTGGAGGCGCGCTATCTGGGCCGGGGATCTGTCAACGAAGCGGCGAATTTCGCCTGCCGCATGCCGGAGGAGAAATTCCCGCCACAGCCCATGTGACGCGGAATTACGGCGGGTTTGTAATTTCCACCGGCGCGATGGACGCGCTAGACTGCCGGCATGGCGCACGACCACAGTCCGCACGATCACGACCATGCCCACGGGCGTGCGCATGGGCATGACCATAAGGGCCATGCTCCCAAGGGGGGCGGGCACGATCACGGCATCTGGACACAAGGGCATGTCTTTCTGGGCGCCAGTCATGATCGCGCCGCGGCGCGGGCCAAGGCGGCCACCCTGGTCACCGCGGTTTTCATGGTGGTCGAAATCGCTTGTGGCCTCGCCTACCACTCCATGGCGCTCCTGGCCGACGGCATCCATATGGCGACGCATGTGGGTGCGCTGGGACTGGCGGCGCTGGCCTATTGGCTGGCGCGGCGCCATGCCGGCAGTGGCCGTTTCAGCTTCGGCTCGGGCAAGTTCGGCGACCTGGCGGCCTTCGCCAGTGCCCTGCTGCTGGGCGCCACCGCCATCGCCGTGGCGGTGGAATCGGTGCTGCGGCTGGTGACGCCGCAAGCCGTGGCCTATCGCGACGCCCTGCTGATCGCGGCGATCGGTTTGGCGGTCAACCTGGTCAGCGCCCTGATCCTGAAGGATTCCCATTCGCACGATCACGGACACGGTCATGATCACGCTCATACGGAAAGCGGGCATGGCCATGACAACAACATGCGCGCCGCCTATGTGCATGTGCTGGCCGACGCCGCCACCAGCGTACTGGCCATCCTAGCGCTGGCGGGCGCCTATTACTGGGGCCTGACCTTCCTCGATCCGCTCAGCGGCCTGATCGGCGCCGCGGTAATCGCCTCTTGGGCGATCGGGCTGATCCGGGATTCCTCGCTGGTGCTGCTGGATGCCGATGCCGATCCGGCTTTGACCCAGGCCATTCGCCAGACGCTGGAAAGCGAGACCGGCGCGCGCATCTCCGACTTGCATCTGTGGCGGCTGGGACCGGGGCACCAGGGACTGATCGTCAGCTTGGTCTCGCCCGCCGAAACCAGCGCCGAAACCATCAAGTCGGCCTTGCGTGCGCGCTATCCCGGACTATCTCATGTGACGGTGGAAGTGGCGGTCTGCGCCGATTGTACCTAGCAAGAGTGTGAAGCCGTGTTCTGGCGCCGCAAGAAAAAGATCACCGAAGACCTGAAGAGCGTGGCGGAAGTCGCGGGAGACCAGATCGCACCGGGCGTGGGAACCTATGCCCTGATCCTGGGTGGCCTGGCGGTGGCGGCGGCGGGCGCCTATGTCGTGCACCAGACGCGCAAAAACAAAAAAACCGCCCGGTGAGGGGCGGCTTTTTCGAAATCGGATAACCGGAACTTACGTGCGCGGCTTGCTGGGCGGCAGCAGGCCTTCGCGCTGCATGCGCTTGCGCTGCAGCTTGCGATAGCGGCGGACCGCCTCGGCACGTTCGCGGGCGCGCTTCTCGGAGGGCTTTTCATAGGCGCCACGCAGCTTCATCTCGCGGAAGATGCCTTCACGCTGCATCTTCTTCTTCAGGGCCTTGAGGGCCTGGTCGATGTTGTTGTCGCGGACAATGATCTGCAAAGGAAAGGCTCCGGTTCTCGAAAGGTGGCGGGTGATAGCAGACCGGCAAAACCCTGTCTACCCGCGGGTTTTAACTGTTTTGGGGGCAACCAGCCCCCCCAAACGGCCCGCCGGAGAAACCAGCCTTTTACTTGGCCGGAGGGGCGCTTAGCGCCATATTGCATGCCATGGCTATCCTGAAAATCGCTCGCATGGGCCACCCGGTCCTGGGGACCGTGGCGGCCCCCGTTTCGGACCCCACGGCCCCGGAAATCCGCCGTCTGATCAATGACATGGTCGAAACCATGGCCGACGCCAATGGGGCTGGACTGGCCGCCCCCCAGGTCCATGTGCCCCTGCGGGTGGTGGTGTTCCAAGCGCCTGGCGAGCGGAGCGAGCCATCAAAAACAGGCGAGCGGCCCCCCGCCTCCGGCCAGGCCGGGGAGGAAGCATTCGACCACACCGCCCCACTGACCGTGCTGATCAACCCTGAAATCGCGGTGATGGACCTCAAGGCCGAAGGCGGCTGGGAAGGCTGCCTGTCTGTGCCCGGCCTGCGCGGCTGGGTCGAGCGGCCAGCCCATATCCGCTATCGGGGTTTCGGCCTGGATGGCAGGCTGATCGAGCGGTCGGCCCGGGGTTTCCATGCCCGGGTGGTGCAGCATGAATGCGACCATCTGGACGGACGGCTCTATCCTTCGCGGATGACTGATCTGAGCAGGCTGGTGTTCGAATCGGAAATCCGCCACTTCATGGCCCCGGCATGAGCGACGCGCCGAGGAAGAAAAAAGCGGCGCCGCGAAAGGTGAAGCCCAACGTGGAAGCCCAAACGGAAAACAAGTCGGAAATCCCGAGCGACGACACGTTGAAGGCAGCGGTGCTGAGTGCCGCCCTGCCCCACGCCGCCTTTGACGGCTTCACGGACAAGGTGCTGGAGACGGCGGGCAAAGAGGCCGGCGTGCGTGGCACGGAACTGACGCGCCTGTTCCCGGAAGGGCCGCTGGCGCTGGTCGAATTTTATTCCGCCGCTGTCGACAGGGAGATGGAAGAGCGGCTGGCGGCGATGGACCTGCCTGCGATGAAAATCCGCGCCCGCATCGCCGAGGCGGTGAAAACGCGGCTCGCCATCCTGAAGCGCCACAAGGAAGCGGCCCGCCGCGCCGCCGCGCTGCTATCACTGCCCATGCATGCCGGGCTGGCGGCGCGGCTGATGTATCGCAGCGTCGATGCCATGTGGCGGGCGGCGGGCGACACTGCAACCGATTTCAACTTCTACAGCAAGCGCGGGATTCTCGCGGGCGTCTATGGTTCGACACTGGTGCGCTGGTTCGCCGATGCGTCCGCCGATGAAGCCGCCACCAACGAATTTCTTGCCGCCCGCATCGAAAACGTGATGCAGTTCGAGAAATTCAAGGCCAAGGCGAAGGAAGCTTTTGCGAACTTCCCGGCTTTCGCCGACTGGGTGAAAACGAAAAAATAATCGCGGGGTGTCACACATGCGTTGGGGTTGCCTGATCTTCACCTTGACGCTGGCAACGGGAGCGCAGGCGCAGAACCTGCCCATGCCGGGCACACCATCCGACAATCTCGCCACGGCAAAAGTCTTCGATCCCGCATCGTTGCCGGTGATGCACAATCCCAATGGCAGCGAGTGGCGCGATATCGTGCCGTCGGGCAAGCTGGCCACAGGCGAGCCGGTGCACATACATTCCTCGATGCAGCCGGGTGGCACGCCGCCAGGCGCGGCGCACACAATCGAACATTCCGAATTCATCCTGGTGACGGAAGGCACGCTGGAAATCACGCATGACGGCAAGACCGAGCGCGCGGGTCCGGGCGGGGTGATCTATGTCGCCTATGGCACCCTGCACCAGGCACGCAATGCCGGACCCGGGCCGGTTCGCTACACCGTCATCGCCATTGGCGGCGACGCGAAATGATCAGGGAGAACACGATGGATGGTATCGATCGCCGCGATCTGTTCGCGGCCTTTTCAGCCTTCGCGGCAATGGCGGCGGCCACAGATGGGGCAGAAGCGCAGACGCCGAGGCAGGGCCGCATGACGACAAAGCAATTGTCGGCCTCAAAGGTGATCCGCTATGCCGACCTGCCGGTGGTGAAGCTGGATAATGGCGGCCAGCAGCGCCCGGTGATGTCGGGCACGCTGCCGACCGGCGAGTTCGTCGAGATTCACGAGACCGTGCTGCCGCCGGGCAAGACGCCGCATCCGCCGCACAGGCATCCCAACAGCGAATGGCTGTTCATCCAGAGCGGCAAGCTGGAATACAACGACAATGGCAAGATCGTTCCGGTGGGGCCGGGCGACATTGTCTTCAGCGCCTCCAATGTCAGCCATGGGCTGAACAATGTCGGGACGGCGCCGGCAACCTACATCGTCTTTTCGGTGTCGAAGCAGTTGCCGGGCTAGAGTGCCGCGAACAGCCGCTGGGCTTCGGCCCAGTCCCCGACCAGCCGGTGCGCGCCCGCCTCGACCAGCAACGCGCACATATGCTCGTCCATGTGCGCACCGCCAGAAAAGCCCCACACCGTCATGCCGGCGGCCAGCCCCGCCTTCACGCCATTGACGCTGTCCTCGATCACCAGGCAGCACGCGGGCGGCACGCCAAGCTGGGCTGCGGCATGCAGGAAAAGATCGGGCGCGGGCTTGGCATCGGCGACATGCTCTGCGGAATAGATATGCGGATCGAAGCCGTCCCGCAGGCCGAAGCGCTTCAGCTTGTGATCCAGCGCCTTGCTGCTGCTGGAACTGGCGACGGCCTTGGGCAAACGCACATGGCCGACGGCCTCCAGCGCCCCCGGCACAGCCCGCAGTTCCCGCTCGAACCGTTCCAACACCCGTGCTTTCATGCGCGAGCGCAACTCGGCGATGATGGAGCGTCCCAGCCTTTCGTGCGCCTCTACGTCCAGCGCGGCGTAAAAGGCGTTGTCGCTCATGCCCATGAAACGCGCCTTGAAGGGACGGCTCTCATAGACAAGGCCGAACTCGGCCAGCACTTCGAGTTCAACGGCGTGGAACAGCACTTCGCTATCCACCAGCACGCCATCGCAATCGAATATGACCGCCCCGAACATGCGAGGGCCTATAGCCCGCACGCCTTCGCGCCCGCCAGACACGAAATACGACCGTTTTCCCTTAAAGCAACTCCGCGATCTGCACGGCGTTCAAGGCCGCACCCTTCAACAGCTGGTCTGCGGCGACGAACATGCTGATAGACCGTCCGCTGGGATCGGACAGATCCTTGCGGATGCGGCCGGCCAATACATCGCCCTGGCCGCTCGCATCCTTGGGCATGGGGAAGTAATTGTTGGCCCAGTCGTCCACCAGTTTTACGCCCGGCGCCTTGGCCAGCAGGGCCCGCACCTCTTCGGGGGTGATCGGACGTTCGCACTCGAAGGTCATCGAGACGGAATGGGCGCGCAGCACCGGCACACGGATGCAGGTGGCGGAGACGGCGATGGCCTCGTCCTCGAAGATTTTCCTGGTCTCCTTGATGACCTTGGTCTCTTCGTCATTGTATCCGGTCGCCATGTCGATGGCGGTGTTGTGGCTGAAGAGATTGAAGGCATAAGGGTACTTCACCACCTTGGGCTCATAGACCTTGCCTTCGAGATAGGCGCGGGTGGATTGCTCCAGCTCCTCCATCAGCGCCGCGCCGCCGCCGGAAGCGGCCTGGTAGGTGGAGACGATCAGGCGTTTCACCCGGTTGACCTGGTGCACCGGCCATAGCGGCACCAGCGAGGTGATGGCGGCGCAGTTGGGATTGGCGATGATGCCCTTGTGATCGGCGATGCGGTGGCTGTTGATCTCCGGCACCACCAGCGGAATGGCGGGATCGGCGCGGAAGGCCGAGGAATTGTCCACCACCACGGCGCCCGCCTTCACGGCGATGGGCGCATACTGCTTGGAGATGCCCGAACCTGCCGAGAACAGGGCGATATCGACGCCGTCGAAGCTGTCGTCCTTCAATTCCTCGATGGTGAGTTCCTGCCCGCGGAATTGCTGCTTCTGTCCAGCCGAACGGGCGGATGCCAGAAGCTTCAGCGAGGTGAGCGGAATGCCGCGGCTTTCGATGCAACCGACGAATTCGCGGCCGACGGCGCCGGTGGCGCCCACAATGGCAACAGTCTTGTTCTTCACGTGTGTCTTCCTTTTCGGCAACAAAAAAGCCCCGTCCAGTCTGGAGCGGGGCTTGGGTCTTCGGTTCGCCTTGATCTAAGCGCGCACGACAGCCCCAGCCCCGATGGGCTTGGTGGTCGTGGTGGCACGCTTGAGCAGGGCGATCATTGCGGCGGCAGGGCTTTCAATTCCATGTCGATGGCCGCCAGCTTGTCCGGGGTCACCTGGTCCGGCACATACTGCACGATATCCGGCAGGGTCAAGTCGCGGCCCTGGTCGATCTGCGGATTGACGGCGATATAGGGCAGGTATTTCACGAAAATCGCCTTCAGGGCGGGCTTGTCCAGCAGGTCGGCGATCTTGGTCGTCGCCACCGTGTAAGTCGGCGTGGCCGCGGCAGGCGCAGGCGTCTGGGCCAGCGCCGGACCGGCAAAAAGCGCCATGAATGTGAAGGCGATCAGCGTTTTTTTCATCTCTGTCTCCCGGTTTCGGCGAGATTGCCACAGCTGCCGCGGCGCCGCTAGCGCCCCAGTGGCTTGAGCCGGGTGATGTGTCCCATCTTGCGCCCCGGCTTGGCGTCCGCCTTGCCATAGAGATGCAGCGCCCCGGACCGGGCCAGGCTTTCCCAGGCCCGCACCTCGTCGCCGATGATGTTTTCCATCACCGCATCGGCATGGCGTTCGGCTGAACCCAGCGGCCAGCCCGCCACGGCGCGGATATGCTGCTCGAACTGGGAACAGGCGCAGGCTTCCAGCGTCCAGTGACCGGTATTGTGAACCCGCGGCGCGATCTCGTTGACAATGAGGCCGCCGTCCTTGCCCACGAACAGCTCCACCGCCAGTACGCCGGCATAGTCGAGCGCGTCCGCGATCTTTTTCGCGATGGCCTTGGCCTCTTCGACCTGCGCCGGCGTCAGCCGTCCCGGCACGCTGGAACGGCGCAGGATGTGATGCTCATGCACATTCTCCGGCGGATCGTATGCCGCAAAACTGCCATCGGCGCCCCGCGCCGCCACCACCGATGCCTCGTAAGCGAATTCGACAAAGCCTTCCAGAATGCAGGGCGCGCCGCCCAACGCCTGAAAGGCCAGCGCCGCATCATCGGCGCTGATGGCGCGCATCTGGCCCTTGCCGTCATAGCCAAGACGGCGTGTCTTCAAGATCCCTTCACCGGTCAGCCTGCCGAATGCTTCGCGCGCCTGCTGCGGCGACGAAACCTCGAAGAAGGGCGCGGTCTTCAGGCCCAGCCCCGCGACAAAATTTTTCTCGATGAGGCGGTCCTGCGTCGTCGCGAGGGCTTTCGCGCCGGGGCGCACCGGCACCAGCCCGCCCAGAAATTCCACCGCGTCGGCGGGAATGTTCTCGAACTCAAAGGTGACGGCACTGCAGACATTGGCCAGCCCCGACAGGGTGGCGCGGTCATCATAAGGCGCCACCAGTTGCAGCGGCGTCACCTGGAAGGCGGGCACATCGGGCAAATCGCTGTAGATCAGCGCCTTCAGTCCCAGCCGCGACGCCGCCAGCGCCATCATGCGGCCAAGCTGGCCGCCGCCGATGATGCCGATGGTGCCACCCGGCGGAACAGGCTTGTCGAGGGTCTTCATCATTTCGGTTTCTTGGCAACCGAACGCGTCTGCTTCGCGCGCCAGGCATCGAGGCGCTTCTTCAGCGCGGCATCGGCGAGGCCGAGAATCGCGGCGGCATGGAGCGCGGCGTTCTTGGCGCCCGCTTCGCCGATCGCAAAGGTCGCCACCGGCACCCCGCCCGGCATCTGGGCGATGGAGAGCAGGCTGTCCAGGCCCTTGAGGGTGCGGCTTTGCACCGGCACACCCAGCACCGGCAGCGTCGTCATCGAGGCCACCATGCCGGGCAGATGCGCCGCACCGCCCGCACCGGCAATGATGACCTTTAGCCCGCGGCCGTCCGCGCCCTTGGCATAATCGGCCATGCGGTCCGGCGTGCGATGGGCCGAGATGATGCGGCTTTCATGGGCCACGCCCAGCACCCCCAGCATGTCGGCGGCCGCCTTCAGGGTGGGCCAGTCGGACTGGCTGCCCATGATGATTCCAACCAAGGGCGCCTTGGCGCCCGTTCTTCTGACAAGAGGGGGTGATTTGCGGGCCATGGTCTTTTTGGGTGGGGTTACTGCGGAAAGGGCGGGAGTATAGGGGGCAAAAACCCTCAGGAAAGGGGCTTTTTGGCTGTTGTTAACCATTCATTGGGATTCATAAACACAATCTTAAGCCCGTTCTGCCAGTCTTGAAGGGCCGACCATGAAAGTCGAACGCACCACCGCTGCCCGCGCGCCCCGCCAGGTTGCGGCGGCGTATCGCCGTGCCATCGAGGCCAGTGACGGCATCGAGCCCGTCGATCCGGTTCCCGCCAGCGTGCTGGGCATTCCCGAAGCCGAATTCACCCCCCGGGTGCGCGACGCCATCATGGGCCTGATGAGCGAGGTCGACAATCTGCGTCGCGAATTGGGCGACACCCGCAAGCGCCTGGACGAAGTCGAGAAGACCGCCGATCAGGATGGCCTGCTGCCCCTGCTCAACCGCCGCGCCTTTGTGCGCGAACTGACCCGCTACATCGCCTTCACCGGCCGCTACAACACGCCGGCCTCGCTGATCTATTTCGACCTCAACCACATGAAGAAGGTCAACGACACCCATGGCCATGCCGCGGGCGATGCCATGTTGAAGCATTTCGCCGAGGTGCTGCAGGCGCATGTGCGCGACAGCGACAGTGTCGGGCGGCTGGGCGGCGATGAGTTCGGCGTCTTGCTTTCGCACGCGAACCAGGACCAGGCGCTGAAAAAGGCCGACGCCCTGGCCGAGGCATTGCAGAAAAAGCCGGTGGCCTGGAACGGGCAGCAGATCGATGTTTCCTTCGCCTATGGCGCCTTCGAACTGAAGGCCGGCGACAATGCCGACATCGCCATCGCCCGCGCCGACGAGGCGATGTACCGGCACAAGAAGGCCGGACGCAGCGCGGCGGAGTAGCGCCCGGCGCGGCTTTTGCCGGCATCGGCACGGCAGGAACGGCTCGCACGTCACGGACGATAATGACGTGCCGCGAGCCCTGCGCCTTGCGCCGGGCGATTTGCGCTTCCGCCAGCCAAAGGATGGCCCTGGCGCGCCGCAGAAATGCCCGGACCTGTGCGTGCGGGCCGCGCGCGCTGTAGCGGCCGTGGCGCAGGCGGTTGCGATTGCCGGGCTGGCCACCCCGCTTCCGTTTAAGCCTCAGTACCGGCCTGACATTCGCATCCATTCGAACCACCAAAACCCGGCACCCCCTCCCCGGGTGCCCATGCTGCATCACCAGCCGCCATCATAGGCGGCGGCTGCGCGTGGACGAAGATGTGGGGATAGGCGTCGCTGCGGTTTCAGGCCTCAAGCCGAGGCCGCATCAGGCGAAAATAATTTTGGGCGGGCGGGGATAGGCTGCCGAATGGCTGATTCAAGCCGCATCAGGAAAATATCAAGAAAAAGGCCGGGCTTTCGCCCGGCCTTTTCCTTTCCTCGCTCACTCTCCATGGCCGGCCTTGATCCGCCCATGGTGAAAATGGGTTCAGGCCATCGCTTTCTGCAAATTCTCGTCGACCTTGTCGAGGAAGCCTTCGGTGGTCAGCCACTTCTGGTCGGGCCCGACCAGAAGTGCCAGGTCCTTGGTCATGTCGCCGCTTTCGACGGTGGCGACGGTGACCTCTTCCAGCTTCAGCGCGAACTTGGCCAGCTTGTCGTTGCCGTCCAGCTTGGCGCGATGGGCCAGGCCGCGGGTCCAGGCGAAGATCGAGGCGATGGAGTTGGTCGAGGTCGCCTTGCCCTTCTGGTGTTCGCGGTAATGGCGCGTCACCGTGCCGTGCGCGGCCTCGGCTTCCACCGTCTTGCCGTCGGGCGTCAGCAGCACGGAGGTCATCAGGCCGAGACTGCCAAAGCCCTGCGCCACCGTGTCGGACTGGACGTCGCCATCGTAATTCTTGCAGGCCCAGATATAGCCGCCGCTCCACTTCAGGGCGCTCGCCACCATGTCGTCGATCAGGCGGTGTTCATAGGTAATGCCCAGCTCCTTGAACTGCGCCGCGAATTCCTTGTCGAAGACTTCCTGGAACAGGTCCTTGAAGCGGCCGTCATAGGCCTTGAGGATGGTGTTCTTGGTCGACAGGTATACCGGCCATTTGCGCATCACGCCGTAATTCAGCGAGGCGCGGGCGAAATCGCGGATCGAGTCGTCGAGGTTGTACATCGCCATGGCGACGCCGGCGCCGGGCGACTTGAAGACTTCATGCTCGATGGTCTTGCCGTCTTCGCCGACGAACTTGATGGTCAGCGTGCCCTTGCCGGGGAAGCGGAAATCGGTGGCGCGGTACTGGTCGCCAAAGGCGTGGCGGCCGACCACGATCGGCTGGGTCCAGCCCGGCACCAGGCGCGGCACGTTCCTGCAGATGATGGGCTCGCGGAAGATCACGCCGCCCAGGATGTTGCGGATGGTGCCGTTGGGCGACTTCCACATCTTCTTGAGCTTGAATTCCTCGACCCGGGCCTCGTCCGGGGTGATGGTGGCGCACTTGACGCCGACACCGTATTTCAGGATCGCCTCGGCGCTGTCGACCGTGACCTTGTCGTCGGTGGCGTCGCGGTGCTCGACCGACAGGTCGTAGTAATGCAGATCGACATCGAGATAGGGCAGGATCAACTTCTTCTTGATCAGGTCCCAGATGATGCGGGTCATCTCGTCACCGTCCAGCTCGACGACCGGGTTGGCGACCTTGATCTTGTCCATGAGGTGTCTCTCTTTGAAGTGGGCTCGGATTTTGGTGGGAAAAGGGATATAGCGGGCCCCAATTACCCCGCCCGCAAACGTCCGTCAAAGCGTCCCCAAAAAAGCCGATGACCATTCCTCTCACCCCGCCCGCCATCGTCCTGTCCCATACCCAGATGGGGGAAAATGCCGGTGCCGCCGCCCGGGCGATGAAGAATTTCGGCCTGTCGGACCTGCGCCTGATCGCGCCCAAATTCGAATGGCCCAATGACCGGGCCCAGATCCTGGCCAGTGGCGCGGGCGACATCCTGGCCGCCGCCACGCTGTATCCCGACGCCGCCGCCGGGCTGGCGGGCTTCAACCTGGTGCTGGCGACGACGGCACGCGGCCGCGACGTGGTGCGCGACATCCTGACGCCCGAAGAGGCGGGCCGGCGGCTGCGGGCGGCGGCGGCGGCGGGCCAGAAGACCGCCATCCTGTTCGGGGGCGAGCGCGCCGGGCTGGACAATGACGAGATCAGCCTGTGCGACGCCCTGATCACCATTCCCACCGCGCCGCTGCCGCAGGTGAAGGAGACCGAGCTGAAGGCCGGGTCGCTCAATCTGGGCCAGGCGGTGCTGCTGCTGGGCTATGAATGGCTGAAATCGGCGGATGCCACGCCCCCCAGCCGCACCCGCCCCAGCCTGGCGGTGCCCGCCACGCGCGGCGAACTGATCGGGCTGTTCGAGCATCTGGAAGCCGAACTGGATGCCAGCGGCTTCTTCTTCCCCGCCATCAAGCGCGAGGCCATGGTGCGCAACCTGCGGGCCATGATATTGCGGTCGGGCCTGACCGATCAGCAGGCGCGGACCATAAGGGGCATGATCGTGGCCCTGGTGCGAAACAAATATCGAGGCCCGGCGTGACCCTGCTTCCCTATATCGGCTTTGCGCTGCTGGCGCTGGCGGCGGCGGCCTTCGCGGCCTGGCCGGCCTGGCGCGCGGCGGAAAGCAAAGGCGCACGGCTGCTGACCATGGCCGCGCTGACGCTGTTTGTGCTGGGCATCGGCGCCGGCCTTTATCTGGTGGTCGGCCAGCCGCGGCTGGCACTGCGCGAGGCGCAGGGCATCGAGAACCGCGATCCCAACGGCCTGGCGCCGATGCTGATCAAGCGGGTGCGGGCCAATCCCGATGACGAGCAGGCCTGGATCTTCCTGGCCCGCATCTATGTCACGGCGGGCGATGCCGGCCAGGCGGCGGGCGCCTTCGGGCGCGCTGTGCTGGCGGCGCGCAAGCACGGCCGCGAAACCCCCGACCTCGACAATGCCTATGGCGAACTGATGGTGCAGGCTGCGGGCGGCCAGGTGCCGCCCGGCGCCGTCGGCGCCTTCACTGCCGCGCTGGCCGCCGATCCGAAGAGCGCGCCGGCGCGCTATTATCTCGGCATGGCGGCGATGCAGAAGGGTGACCGCGCCGGCGCCCAGCGCTACTGGGTGAGCCTGCTGGATGACGTTCCCGCCAACGCGCCGCTGCATTCCGAACTGGTCGACCGTCTTGCCTCCATCGGCGCAGCGCCGCCGTCCATCGCGGGCGCAAGCGGCGCACCCGACATCAACGCCATGGTCGCCGGCCTGGCGGCGCGCCTGCAGGCCAAGCCCAACGATCCGGCGGGCTGGCTGCGCCTGATCCGCGCCTATTCGGTGCTGGGCGAAACCGACAAAGCCAAGGAGGCGCTGGCAACGGCCCGCAAAAGTGTCGGCGCGGATGCGTCGGTGAAGGCCGCGCTGGATAGCGAAGCCGCCGAACTCAAGCTGCAATAGAATTCAAGACGAGACGCGGCCCTGCCAGACAGGCCAGCAGGTCGAATGACCTTCGGCTTTTTCGGACGCATAGAGCTTGTCCTGCGCGTCGTCGGCGGACAGCCCGTTCTGGTAGACGGTGCGGCTGGCGCCACCGGCACACCAGACATAGAACTGATGCTTGCCCGGCGAATAGAAATCGCTGTGCTGGCTGGAGGTCAGGTTCGCGGCCACGGCAACGCCCATCGCCGCCAGAGCGGCGAACGCCAGAAGTCCGAAACAGATGCGGATGGCCTGCATGGGCCAAAGCCTTGCACGGCGGGTGCCGCAGGCCAACCTTAATTTGAATTTACCGATGTGATGAAATTGGGGCGGAACTTACGGGGGCCGGTGGAGCCGGCCCCCATTGCACGGCGTCAGTAGGGCATCTTGCGCTTGGTATAGAGACGGTCGGCCTGCACCCGCGCTTCGGGACCGGCGGGGCCCATGCGGCGGCCCTGGTCGATTTCCTGTTCCGGCGTCGCGCCGGGCGGGCCATTGCCCAGCCATTTGATATTGTTCTTTCTGGCCGCGAGGCGGATCAGTTCCAGATCCTCCTGCAGCCGCTTGGTGGCGGGCAGGGCGGCGCGCTGGGCCGGCGTGATGTCGGCCCGGATCGCATCCCAGCCCAGATGTGACCAGCCATTGTCGCTGGGGCCGGGTTCGGCGAAGGCCAGCCCCTTGATCGCCATCAGCTGGTCGGCAACCATGACGGAGCGCCGGTTCTCCAGCTTGAAGCCCATGGTGATCTCGCCCTTGGGATTGTGCGGCCAGGTATCGGCCAGACGCAGATATTCATTGCCGCTGACGCCCCAGATATGGGCGGCGAAGGCCTGACTGCCTGCGCCACGCACGCCTTCCAGAGGCAGTTCCTCGACGCCCGGCCAGGTCCATTTGTAGCGCCCACCGGCGATGGCGATCTCGCCCGCTTCCGGCGATTCCATTTCGCAGATCAGCACGCCATGGGCGCCCGCCGCCAGCGCCTGGTGGATCATCCAGACATTGGCGCGCATGGAGACGCCGTCGGAACCCCAGCAAGGCAGCGTCACGAACACCATCGGCGTGCGGTGACCGGACGGCGTCGGGCCGCCATCGACCAGGCCCTGCATGAAGTTGCGCAGGCTATCGAAGCTGAAGGAGTCGTTCTCCATCTCGAAATTGATGGCGTCGCACCAGGTCTTGGCCATCCGCTTGCCTTCTTCATAGCAATCGGGGGCGCCGGACGCGCCATACTCGGCATAGGCGACGACCTGGTTGTCTTCCCACAGTTCGATCGCCTTGTTGATGCGGCGCGGCTTGTAGTTGGGATCGACACTGGGAACCATGGGCAGGGTGCGGGCCCAGTTGGCGCGGAAGCCGTAGCCCTTGCTGGCGGTGCCGATATAGTTGGGGCCGTCCAGCATGCTGCCGCCCTTGGCCCTGGGAACCCCGGCGGGAACCTGCGCCTCGGCCTTGTCGGCGACGGTCGCGGCGGCAAGACCGGCGCTGACCATGCCGAAGCCCTTCAGAAAATCGCGTTTCTTGATGTTCTTGATATCCATGGCTCTCCCCAGCGTGCGTTTCTTTCGACCGCGTGGCGGGCAGCTTGCCACCCCTTAGGGGGGCTGAACAGCCGGAATAATACGCTGCGGTGCAGCGCCAAGCGCGGAAAGATGCGCTTCAATCGCCTGCGCCGCCGCTTCCACCGCGCCCACATCGCGGCCCCGCACAACCAGTTGCACGCCGAAGCCGCCATCCGCCGTGGTGAAGGGATAGGAACCGATGGCGGTGTCGGCATGGTTTTTCTGGATCGCCGCCAGCCCTTCGGCGACACGGCCTTCCGCGATGGGGCTGGCGATGGTGATGGCGTGCACTTTGCGGCCTTCCGGCAGCAGCGGCGCCAGCGCCTCCAGCATGGCGCGGGCGATGGCGGGCACGCCGGCCAGGACGAAGACATTGCCGATATGAAACCCGGGCGCGGCGGAGACGCTGTTCGCCACCAGCGCGGCGCCATGCGGCACCCGCGCCATGCGTTTGCGCATCTCGTTGAACTCGCCCGCTCCATAACGCGCTTCCAGTGCGGCATAGGCTTGCGGGTGATAGCCGATGCCGACGCCGAAAGCCGCCGCGACGGCATCGGCGGTGATGTCGTCATGGGTGGGGCCGATGCCCCCGGTGGTGAAGACGAAGTCATGGGTGGTGCGCAGGGCGTTAAGGGCGGCGACGATCTCGCCTTGCGCATCGCCGACCACCCGGGCCTCGCGCAGATCGATGCCCTTCACGGCCAGGAACCGGGCGATAGTGTTGATATTGGTGTCCTGGGTGCGGCCGGACAGGATTTCGTCGCCAATGACCAGGACGGCTGCGGTTTTGGTCTTGTCCATGGCGGATCACGCTTTGGGGGTGTAAAAAGATCGTCCGAGACTATATGGGTTCGTCATGACCGTCATTCCCGACAGCGAAATCTTCGAGGCCGCGCGCCAGGCGCATTTCGCCGTCGCCCTGCACAAGCCCGAAGATTTTGAAGGCATGCGGCGGGCCGGACGGCTGGCGGCCGAGGTGCTGGACATGCTGGTGCCGGAAGTGAAGCCCGGCGTCACCACCGCCCAACTCGACAAGCTGGCCTATGACTATGTCGTTTCCCATGGCGCCACGCCGGCCTGCCTGGGCTATCGCGGCTATCGCCACACCGTCTGCACCAGCATCAACCATGTCGTCTGCCACGGCATCCCGGAAAACAAGGGCCTGCGCGAAGGCGATATCGTCAATATCGATGTCACGGTGATCCTGGATGGCTGGCATGGCGATACCAGCCGCATGTATGCGGTCGGGCCGATCAAGCGGAAAGCGGCGCGGTTGATCGACATCACCTATGAATCGATGATGCGCGGCATCGCCGTGGTGAAGCCGGGCAACACCACCGGCGATATCGGCCACGCCATCCAATCCTATGCCGAGGGCCAGGAGAAATGCGCCGTGGTGCGCGATTTCTGCGGCCATGGCCTGGGCAAGATTTTCCATTCGCTGCCCAACATCGTCCATTACGGCAAACCGGGCGGCGGCATGGCGCTGCGGCCGGGCATGTTCTTCACCATCGAGCCCATGATCAATCTGGGCGGCTTTGGCGTGAAGGTGCTGAATGACGGCTGGACGGCGGTGACGCGCGACCGCTCGCTGTCGGCCCAGTTCGAGCATTCGGTGGGCGTGACCGAGACGGGCGTGGAGATCTTCACCCTGTCGCCGACGGGGCTGGACAAGCCGGCATACGAAGTCGGCTGACACCGGCAATTGCCGCATGGCGCCCGGGATCGGACCTCCATCCATCCTGCTGAACCGCGGTGCGGCCGGTTTTTCCCGCCACAGCGATGTTTGCAAAGCAAATACGGAAAAAATTGGTGTCAGAACCGGGCGGTCGCAATCCTTTCAAAAGTTTCTGTTTACGTGAACGTTTATCCGGTGTAGACGCCCAGCCTTCACGTGCTGCGCACGCTTCAAGTTTTGGCCGGATTCCTTGTTTTCCCAAGACGAAATTGGCCATGACCTGAACCTGGCTGCCGGGGCGTTGAAAGCGGGAAATCTTCCCGCCAGCGAGATCGCCTGCCGGAACATCCTGGATAGAAATCCGCATTGCGCCCAGGCCCTGAACATCCTGGCCATTATCGCTTCGCATGTGGGCGGGACGGAGCATGCGGTCGCCTATCTGGAGGCTGCGATGGCGGCCCAGCCGGGCAACGCGACCCTCGAAAGAAACCTGCAACGGGTTCGCGAGCGGCCAAGAATGCCCCCTGCGCCCGCCACGCCCCGCTACCTGCTGATCAAGGCCTGGGGGTTCGGCTTCTGGTCCGACGTTTCCCATGTGCTGGGCGCGCTGCTGCTGGCGGAAATCACCGGCAGGACGCCGGTTACGCATTGGGGGAAAAACAGCCTCTTCCATGACGGTTCGGGCCAGGACGCCTTCCAGTTCTATTTCCAGGCGGTTTCCGATTTCGATCTTGCCGATCTGGAACAGATCGAAGACGCCACGTTCTTCCCCCGCAAGTGGAACACCGGCAACTTGCGAAGCGAAAACGTCGCAAAATGGAATGGAGACGGCTCCCGCGCCGGGGCGCTCTACTTTCTCAACTGCACGGCGACCATCGCCGTCAGCGACTTCTACATCGGCGTCATAAACGTGATGCCATGGATCCCGGCGAACCATCCGCTGGCGAAGAAGTCGATCGAGGAGATCTACCGCTACCTGGCGGAAAAATATCTCAAGCTGAGCGAAAGATGCCGCTCCCTCTGCGAGAAATTCTTTCTCGGCAATCTGCGCAATGCGCCCTACCTCTCCGTGCACATGCGCGGGTCCGACAAGGCCCTGGAAGACGGCGGCCTTTCGACGGCCCAGCAGTCCGTTTTCTCCGAGATTGAACATCTGGATGCCGCGTATGGCGTCTTCCTGCAGACGGATGACGAGGCCCTGCTGGCGTCGGTGAGAGAGCGGTTCGGCGACCGGTTTGTTTCCACGGACAGCCAAAGGTCCAAGACGGCGCAGGGTATTCACTACGCGCCCACGCTGGACCGCGTGAAAGCCGGTGTTGAGGTTGTCGTGGACACGTTTCTGGCGCTGCGTGGCGACCGCTTTGTCGGAAACGGGCGCTCCAACGTCTCCGCCATGATCGCAGTGATGAAAGACTGGCTTCCCGGCCATTGCCGGCTGATTGGCAGCAACCTGCTGCTGGAACGGAACCTGTTCATCCATCTGGTGCAACGGCCGGACGAACTGACCGCAGCCGCCTGATCTTCGCGCTCTATTTCGCCCAGTCCGCGTTTGAGGTGAATGTCCCGGTCTTCAGAATCTGGCCCAGGACTTCCTGCTGCCGCTGCAGATAGGCTTCCTGTTTCTGCGGCGTGATGTGGTTGTGGTCGGATTCCACCATCGGGATGGCTTCCTTGGGGGCCGGGATCTGGTCGAAGGCGGTGAAGACGCCCGCCGGCGGCGAAGTGGTATCGATCAGGCCAAAGGCGACCACCGATTTTGCCCGGATATTCGGCGCGAAGTTGACCGGGTCGAAATACTGGCCCGCCTGCATGATGGCGGCATCGTCGGCCGGCCAACCGGGATAGCCGGTCTTGCGCCCCGCCTTCTCGCCATTGACGTCGAAGCCCGCCGGCACATTCACCACCAGGGCCGTGACATGATCGGGATTGAGCCCCGCTGCGGCGAAGCTCTGCTGCCCGCCCATGCTGGTGCCCATCACCACGATGGTCTTGCCGTCCCAGTCGGGGCGCGAGCGGATATAGTCGATGGCGCGGCTGTCGCGCAGATACATGCTGAGGAAGTAAGAGGTCTCGCGGTCGTTCGCGCCCACCATGGCATAGTTGCGCGGCGCGCCATCGGCCGCAGCGGGATCCTGGTCATGGGAATCGACATTGAACGCCAGCCAGCCTTCGGCGGCGCGGTCGGCGGCGGTGCGCGGGTCAAGCGCATAGACGCCCGCATACTGGAACAGCACGATGGCGGGATGTTTGCCGCCGCCCTTGGGCGTGGCGAGATAGCCTTGAACATGGCTGCCCAGGCTGTCGAGCTGGACCTTGGTGAAATCGATGTTGGGCTTGGGCGCGATGAGTGGCGTCAGCTGCGGATTGACCGGCACTTTCGCCAGCGCCGCCAGCTTGGCCGCCCAGAAGGACTCGAAATCGGCAGGGCGCGGAATCGACGGCTTGAAGTTGGTGGGATCGATGGCGGCGCCGACGGTGAGCTTGTCGAGATCGGCGGGGCTGGGGCCGGTGGGGCCGCGCCCCGGCGCCGCTGCTACAGGCAGCGGCGCGGGTGGCGTGACCATGCCGGCGCGGTTTGGCGTCAGGCGGACATAGACCATCGCAGGATGATCCAGCGACCCGGTGATGGTGGCCGAGCCGGAGGACAGGTCGATGGTGCCGCTGGCGATGACGTTCAGATTGTTTTCGCGGATGGTGTAGTCGTAAGCGAGCGGGTCCTGGGTGCTCATGCCCATGGGAGCACGCACCGTCCAGCCATAGCGCTCGCCCGCCTTGTAGAGTCCGTTGGCGTGTAAGGGCGTGAAGGTGATGAAGGGATTGAGCGGCTGCGCCAGCGCCGGCACCGCCATTAACAGGAACATGCCGGCCGCGAATTTCACGAATGCTTTCATGCCGTCCCCCGCGCCAGGTTCTGCGACCGGCCGGCCGAAGACTAGTGACTTGGCGAAATGCATTCCAGCGTGTTCAATGGCGCCATGTCGCCGAGCCGCAGCAAGGGCCCAGACGGCGTTGTTGGCGTTGAGGACGCCGGGGCCTTCTTCGCCCCGGTGGAAGCGCCGCATTCCGGTCACCGGACACGTTTGCGGGCGCGCTTCCTCAAGGGCGGCGCCGAGGCGATGCCCGATTACGAACTGCTGGAGATGACGCTGTTCGCCGCCCTGCCCCGGCGGGACACCAAGCCGCTGGCCAAGGCGCTGCTGGCCCGGTTCGGCAGCTTCGCCGAAGTCATCGCCGCCCCGCGCGAGCGGCTGCGCGAAGTGGACGGCGTCGGCGACAGCGTGGCGACGCTGCTGAAGATCGTGGAAGCGGCGGCCCACCGGCTGGCCAAGACACGGGTGATCGGGCGGCCTGCCTTGTCGTCCTGGGCGGCGCTGCTGGATTACTGCATGGCGGCGATGGCGCGGGGGGGACGCGAAGAATTCCGCGTTCTCTTCCTCGACCGCAAAAACGTGCTTGTCGCCGACGAGGTACAGAGCAGGGGCACCATCGACCATACCCCGGTTTATCCACGCGAGATCATCAAGCGGGCGCTGGAATTGTCGGCCACCGCGATCATCCTGGTGCACAATCACCCCAGCGGCGACCCGACGCCGTCCAAGGCCGACATCGACATGACCCGCGATATCGCCAAGGCCGCGCTGGCGCTGGGAATCACGGTGCATGATCATCTGGTGATCGGCCGCAAAGGCCATGCGAGCTTCAAGTCGCTCAACCTGCTATAGTTCCGGCTGCCGCCCCAGGACCGGATAGGATCATGGCCACAATTTACGATGTCGCGGTGCTGGTGGGCAGCCTGCGCAAGGCCTCCATCACCCGCAAGGCTGCCCACGCCCTGATCGCGGCCGCGCCGCCCGCCTTGCGCTGCCGGATCGTCGAAATCGACCTGCCGCTCTACAACGAAGACCACGAGGCCGCGCCGCCCGAAGGCTGGGTGCGGTTCCGCCGGGAGATGGCGGGCGCGGACGCGGTGCTGTTCGCCACGCCGGAATATAACCGCTCCCTCCCCGGCAACCTCAAGAACGCCGTCGATGTCGGCTCGCGGCCTTATGGGAACAGCATCTGGAACGGCAAGCCCGGCGCCATTGTCAGCATCAGCCCCGGCAAGATCGGCGGCATGGGCGCCAACATGGCGTTGCGCCAGACGCTGGTGTTCGTCAACGTGCCGGTGATGCAGCAGCCCGAGGCCTATATCGGCGGCGCGGCGGAACTGTTCGGCGATGACGGCGCGGTGAAGAATGCCGACACGGCCAAGTTTCTCACCGCCTACATGGCCGCCTTCGCCGCCTGGGTCGCGAAGCTGGCGCCCGGACACGCCTAGCCGCCGTCGAACGCCTTTTGCAGCGCCGCGATATCCAGCTTGATCATCGTCATCATCGCTTCCGCTGCCCGCCTGGCGGCGGCGCGATCAGGGCTGCGGTACATGTCGAAAATCACCCGGGGCGTGATCTGCCAGGCCAGGCCCCAGCGGTCGAGAATCCAGCCGCAGGCCTGGGTCTTGCCGCCATTCTGCAATATCGCGTCCCACAGCCGGTCGATCTCTTCCTGCGTCTCGCATTCGATCAGCAAGGAGACGGCATGGTTGAAGGCATCGTGGCGGCCCGCCTGCATCGCCTGGTAGCGCTGGCCGCCCAGGGTGAATTCCACCACCTTGACGCTGCCGGCGGGGCCGGACGGCGAGTCCGCCGGCAGCGCCGTGACATGCTCGATGCGGGAATTGGGCAACAGCGAGACATAGAAGGCCGCCGCCTCTTCCGCTTCTTTCTCAAACCACAGGAACGGGACCGGCGCTTTCATGGATAACACCCTGTAATTGCTGATATTTACGGCATATCCGCCATGCGGTCCAGCTTGCTTGGCGCTGACAATGGGGGCTGCTAGAAGCCAACGTCAAATGCAGAAAGTGGCTCCATGATCCCGCGCTATTCCCGCCCCGCCATGACGGCGATCTGGTCGCCGCAGACCAAGTTCCGCATCTGGTTCGAGATCGAGGCCCATGCCACCGACAAGCTGGCCGAACTGGGCGTGGTGCCGAAGGAAGCCGCCGCGAAGATCTGGGAAAAAGGCCGGGACGCGAAATTCGATGTGGCGCGGATCGACGCCATCGAAGCCGAAGTGAAACACGACGTCATCGCTTTCCTGACGCACCTGTCCGAGATCGTGGGACCGGAAGCGCGCTTCGTGCACCAGGGCATGACTTCCAGCGATGTTCTGGACACCTGCCTGAACGTGCAATTGATGCGCGCCGCCGACCTGCTGATCGCCGATACCGATGCGCTGCTGGCCGCCCTCAAGAAGCGGGCGCTGGAATACAAGATGACGCCCACCATCGGGCGCAGCCATGGCATCCATGCCGAGCCCACCACCTTCGGCGTCAAGCTCGCCACCTATTATGCCGAGTTCACCCGCGCCCGCGCCCGCCTGGTGACGGCGCGTGCCGAAATCGCCACCTGCGCCATTTCCGGCGCGGTCGGCACTTTCGCCAATATCAATCCCGCCGTGGAAGAATATGTCGCGGAGAAGATGGACCTGGCGGTGGAACCGGTTTCCACCCAGGTGGTCCCGCGCGACCGCCATGCCGCCTATTTTGCGGCGCTGGGCGTGGTCGCCTCGTCGCTGGAACGGCTGGCGGTGGAAATCCGCCATCTGCAGCGCACCGAGGTGCTGGAGGCGGAGGAATATTTCTCGCCCGGGCAGAAGGGCTCGTCAGCCATGCCGCACAAGCGCAATCCGGTGCTGACCGAGAATGTCACCGGCCTGGCCCGCATGGTGCGCAGCTATGCCATTCCGGCGATGGAGAATGTCGCGCTGTGGCATGAGCGGGACATCTCCCACTCCTCGGTCGAGCGCTATATCGGCCCCGACGCCACCATCACCCTGGACTTCGCGCTGGCCCGGATGACCGGCGTGATGGAGAAGCTGGTGGTCTATCCGGAGCGGATGCAGAAGAATCTCGATGCCACCCATGGCCTGGTCCACAGCCAGCGGGTGCTGCTGGCCCTGACCCAGGCGGGGCTGGCCCGCGAGGACAGCTACCGGCTGGTCCAGCGCAATGCCATGCGCGCCTGGAACGGCGAAGGCGATCTTCTGACCCTGCTGAAGGCCGATCCGGAGGTCGCCAAGGCCCTCCCGGCGGCCCAGCTGGAGGCCATGTTCGACCTGGGTTACCACCTCAAGCAGGTGGACACGATCTTCCGGCGGGTCTTCGGGTAAGGAGCGATGCGCGAAGCGCACGAGCCGGTCCAGTGGGCCTGCGAGAGCGACGAACGCCGCAGCGGCGCGCCCTCAAGC
>Ga0316220_1001495_pt1 | contig 25547 bp, 20 predicted proteins | sample TBH18005metaG_FD_203632 | JGI IMG/M metagenome (GOLD analysis project Ga0316220, IMG submission 203632) | Freshwater microbial communities from Trout Bog Lake, Wisconsin, USA - TBH18005 | ecosystem: Environmental > Aquatic > Freshwater > Lake > Hypolimnion/Profundal zone | place: USA: Wisconsin...
CGAAGAACCCGGAAGTGCCGATCTCGCCGGGCATCTACAACGAATGGCTGCACCAGGCCACGGTCTTCGAGGACCTGGCCGCCGCGACCTTTCGCGGGGTGAAGCTGGCGCAGGGCGACCGGTACAAGGAGATTTATGCCGTCAGCGTGACGGCCAATTTTTTCCCGGTCTATCGCTTCACCGCCGAGAAAGGCCGGCTCTTCCTGCCCGAGGAGATGCGGGCGGGAAAGGACCAGGTCGTTATCCTGAGCCATGCCCTCTGGAAGGAACAGTTCGCCGGCCGCGATGAGGTCATCGGCCAGACGCTCCGCCTTGACGACAAGACCTACACGATCGTGGGCGTCGTGTGGGATACCGAGCGCAATGGCAGTTTCGTCTACCTGCCCTGCGCCCAGGCGTCGGAACACCAGGACTTCAAGACGCGCGCACTCTGGGCGGAAGGCCGGCTCAAGCCCGGCGCCACCCTGGAACAGGCGCAAATGGAGATGAAGCTGATCGCCCAGCGCGCGGTGCTGGAGCATCCCGACACCGAAAAGGACCGCGGCATTCACGTGGTCCGCGAAATCGACGACTGGAGCTCCAACGTCAAGGGCCAGCTCTATGCGCTGCTCGGCGCCGTGGGCTTTCTGCTGCTGATCGCGTGCGTCAACGTCGCCAGCCTCCTGCTCGCCCGCGCCAACGCCCGCCAGAAGGAAATCGCCGTGCGCGCCGCGCTCGGCGCCAGCCGCGGCCGCATCATCCGGCAGTTCCTCTGCGAGAGCCTGCTCATCGCCGTCTGCGGCGGCGTGATCGGCATCATGCTGGCCTACGCGTCGATGGGACCCTTGATCGTACTCGCCCGGCATTTCATGCCCCACGCCGATCGGATCGCGGTGGATGGGAACGTGCTCGTCGTGATGTGCGGCGTGATGCTCTTCGCCGGGCTCGGCTTCGGCCTGGTGCCCGCCCTGCAGGCCACCCGCGGCGACCTGATCGGCGCCATCAAGGAGAGCAGCCACAACTCCTCCGGCGGGCGGGAGCGTCTGCGCGTCCGCAATTTCCTGGTCATTCTCGAGGTGTCCATCGCCCTCGTGCTCCTGATCAACACCGGCCTGCTGGTCCGCAGCCTGCGGGCGATGCAGACTTTCGACCAGGGACTCAAACCGGACAACGTGTCCGGCGCCCAGGTAGCCCTCAACTCGCAGCAGCGCTACGGCAGTCCCGAGAAAATCCTGGGCTTCACGCACCTGATGCTGGAACGAGTTCGGGCCCTGCCGGACATTGACTCCGCGGGCATTACCATCGGTTACCCCTCGGTCGGCGGAGGCCGCAGCCGGGTGCCGCAGCGGGGATTCATCCTCGAAGGCGGACACGCGCCGACGACACCCTCCGAAACCGGCCCCACCACTGATCGTTACGCCGTAACGTCGGACTATTTCAGGGTGATGGGCATCCCGCTGATCCGGGGCCGCGTGTTCAATTCCCACGACACCGCCGCCACCGCCCGGGTCGTGGTCGTCAACCGAGAGATGGTCCGACGGCACTTCGCCGACAAGGATCCGATCGGGCAACACATCCAGATTTTGGGTGACGACCCGGGGCAGACGCCCTTCCCCGGCAAGTCGTCGCCGGAAGTCTGGTTGGAAATCATCGGCGTGGTCGGCGACGTGAAGCCGTTTGGACCGAGGAGCGAAACGGGGCCCCAGGCTTACGAGGTCTTCGATCAGGTGCCGGAGCAGGTGATGACCCTCGTGGTCCGCGCCAAGGGGCCGTCGCCGGCGCTGTACGCGGCGATCCGGGATATCATGGACTCACTGGATAAGGATATCCATTTCACCACGCTCTATCCGCTGATTGCCACGCTCGAGTGGTGGTGGACGCAGCAGCGGTTCAACATGATCCTCTTCACGCTCTTTTCCGTCATCGCGCTGGTGCTCGCCGCGATCGGCATCTACGGCGTAATGGCGTATGCGGTCACCCAGCGCACCCACGAGATCGGCATCCGCATGGCGCTCGGAGCGATGCCGCGCGACGTAATGCGGCTCATCCTCCGCAGCGGTCTGCGGATTGTGCTCATTGGGTTGCTGCTCGGCACCGCAGGTGCGCTGGCCAGCACGCGCGTGCTCAGCGCGCTCCTCTTCAACGTCAGCCCCTACGACCCGGCCTCGTTCATCGGCATCATCGTGCTCCTCTCCGCCGTCGCCTTCCTCGCCTGCTGGATCCCCGCCCGCCGCGCCACGAAGGTGAACCCCATCGTCGCGCTGCGAGCAGAGTGACGTGTTTCTCGCGACGAGCGCCACGGACGCGACGTGCAATCTTTCAGGACATACGACCGTCGCGGTCGTCGCGAGAAATCAAACCACCCCGATGCTCTTCGCGTAGCGCATCAGGCCGCCGCGGAAGGCCGGGAAACCCGCCCCCATCAGCAGTGCAAAGTCGGCGTCGTCGGCGCTCTTCAAGACACCTTCGTCCAGCACGCGCTTCGTCTCGTCGATAATCACGCGGTTCAACCGTGCCGTGATCTCTTCCGCCGTCAGCGCTGACTTCCCCTCCGGCGCAAACTGCGCCATCGCGGGGTTCAGTGCCTCCTTGGCGCCGGCGTACGTGTAAAAGCCCGAGCTCGCGCCGTTCTTCCGGCCCTTCATCCCCGCCGCCAGCATCCGTTTGCAGATCGTCGCCCCTTCGAAGCGCCCGGGAAAATAATGCGCCATCTCGCCGTAGATGAAATCGGCCACGTCCACGCCCACTTCGTCAATCAGCCGCATTGGGCCCATCGGCCAACCCCAGCCGCGCAGCGCGGCGTCGAGCGTCTCCGTCGCCACACCCTGCTCCCAGAGCCGGCACGCTTCGTTCAGGTAGAAAAACAACACGCGCGTCACGAGAAACCCCGGTGACGACCGGCAGATCACAGGCATTTTGCCTAGCGCCTTCGCGAAGAGGAGGGTCCGTTCCGCGGTCCCGCGCGCGGTGTGCGGGCTCAGCACCAGCTCCACCAGCGGCATCCGGCTCACCGGGTTGAAGAAGTGCAGGCCAATCGTCCGGCCCGGCTCGGTCGCCGTCGCCGCCAGCTCCTCGATCGGGAGCGCCGACGTGTTCGACGCAAGCACGCAGTCAGGGCGCACCACCTTGGCCAGCTCCGCGAACAGCGCCTGCTTCGCCGCAACGTTCTCCACGATCGCCTCGATCACGAGGTCGCAGTCGCCAAATCCGTCCCAGCCCGTCGTGGTCTTCACGCGCGCCAGTCCCGCGGCCGCCGTCTCGGGCGTCATCTTCTTTCGTGCCACCGACTCGTCAAACACGCCGCGAATCACGGCCAGCCCGCGCTCCACAAACTCCGGCTTCACGTCGCGCAACACGACATCGTGCCCACGCGCTGCACACCATTGCGCAATCCCCGAGCCCATCACGCCCGCGCCGACGACGCCGATTTTCTTAAACGGCGCCGCGGCGGACAGAGCCGCCGCCGGCGGAAACCACGTGTCGACCGTCAGCTTCTTTACGGCCTCCTTCAGGAAGAAGACGTGGATGAGATTCTTGCAGACTTCACCCGCGGTCATCTCCCCAAACACCCGGGCCTCGGCTTCCAGCGCCGCGTCCACCGGAATGGCGGCGCTCTGCGCGATGAGGTCAATCACCGCCACCGGAGCGGGCTCCTGGCCGCGCGTCTTTTTCAAGGTCGTCGCGCGCAGCCCCGCGAAATGGGCCGCGTCCACCGCCGGTGGCGTGGCGCGGGTCGGCCGGCCGCTTTCTGCCAGCCGTAGCGCGGCCGCTTTCGCCCGCGTTTTGAGCTCCGCCGCGGGCACGACTTCGTCGACGAGTCCAACCCGGAGCGCCTCCGCCGCTGGTAGGAGCGCGGCTTTCAAAATGTGGTCCAGCGCCGCCGGTGCGCCGATCAGCCGCGGCAGCCGCACGGTCCCACCCCAGCCGGGAATCGTCCCGACGCTTGTCTCCGGCAAGCCGATGGCGGTCTCGCGCGCATCGCTCGCGATGCGCCAGTGGCTGGCCAGCGCCACCTCGGTGCCGCCGCCCGCACACGCCCCATGGATGGCACAGATGACGGGGGCCTTGAAACGGGCGAGCAGTTCGAAGCAGGCCTGGCCCTCGCGGGAAATCGCCGCAGCGGTGGCCGCATCCGGCACGCGCGACAACCACTTGAGGTCGGCGCCGGCGATAAAGATGCGCTCCTTCGCGCTCTGCACCACCACCGCGCGCACCGGCTTCGCCTCGAGTGCCCCGATCGCCGCGCGCAGGTCGGCGAATACCGCTGGCGTGAACACGTTGGCCCGCGCCGCCGGGTCGTCGAAGACGATCCAGCCAATGCCATCACTATCCACGGAATGCGTCACGGTGGGGTTCATGGGGTAGCGGCGAATTTACGCCTCGGCCCCGGCGAGTAAACAGCCGAGTCCGGGTTGATGGCCGCAAAGAGGCGCAAAAGACCCAAAGAGGTCGTGGTTTTTCTTGCGCAATTTTGTGCCTCTTTGCGGCCATCCAAGCACCCCGGCTTTTCCGCGTTGCGACAGGACGGGGAAACCGAAACCTTCGCGGCAATGTCCTCGCGCCCCGCGAAGCCCGGCCCGCTGTCGCCCGTTCCGGGCGCGCCGTCCGCCGCGGGCTGGTGGCTGCGGTGGCTGGGCCTCGCGCTCGCCTGCGTCGTCGCCTACCTCCCGGCGCTCTCCGGTGGATTTCTCTGGGACGACAACATGCACGTGACCGCCGCCGGGCTCCGCTCGCTCGGCGGACTCGCCCGCATCTGGTTCGAACCCGGCGCCACGCAGCAGTTTTACCCGGTGCTGCACAGCGCGTTCTGGTTCGAGTATCATCTCTGGGGCGAATCGGCCGCGGCCTATCACTGGCTCAACGTCCTGTTGCACGCGACGGCTGCCGGCCTGCTCGTGCGCGCACTGCAGCGCCTTGCCGTGCCCGGTGCGTGGCTCGCCGGCCTCGTCTTTGCCTTGCACCCGGTGGGCGTCGAGACGGTCGCGTGGATTTCCGAGCAAAAGAACACGCTGTCCGCCGTGTTCTACCTCGCGTCCGCGCTGGCCTGGCTGCGGTTCACGCAGCAGCGTGATCCCGCCACGGCGGGATCGACCGCACTCGCCCCATCACACGCCTGGCGCAGCTACGCGCTCGCCACCCTGCTCTTCCTCCTCGCGATCCTGACAAAGTCTGTGACCGCCACGCTGCCCGCCGCGCTGCTGGTGATCGTGTGGTGGCGGCGCGGCACACTGTCCTGGCGCCGCGACGTCGTGCCGCTGTTGCCATGGTTTGTCCTGGGACTCGCCGCCGGCCTCTGCACGGCGTGGGTGGAGCGCAAATTCGTCGGCGCCGAGGGCGTCGCCTACGACCTGCATCCGCTGCAACGCTGCCTCTTGGCGGGCCGCGTGCTGTGGTTTTACCTCGGGAAACTGCTCTGGCCCGTGAACCTGAGCTTCGTCTATCCGCGCTGGTCCATCGACGTGGCCGACGCGTCGCACTTTGCCGGCCTCATCGCCGCGGTGGCCGGCCTGCTGGCCCTCTGGCGCCTGCGCCGCCGTTCGCGTGCACCGCTGGCCGGCGCGTTATTCTTCGCCGGCACGCTGTTTCCCGCCCTCGGCTTTTTTAACGTCTATCCCTTCGTCTATTCCTACGTCGCCGACCATTTCCAATACCTCGCGAGCCTCGGCGTCATCGTGCCAGTGTGCGCGGCGCTGAGCCAGGTTGTGGGTGAGGCTTTACGCCCCACTGGGGTCGAAACTGTCGGGGATTCCGCCGTCGCCAAGGCTATGGCGGACCAGAAACCCGGGCCCACTTCAGGCCCAGCCACTTGGCTCCGCCGTGTCATCCCCGCCGTGCTTGTCGCCGTGCTCGGCGGACTGACGTGGCGGCAGGCCCACGATTACGCGGACAACATCACGCTCTACCGTGCCACGCTCGCCCGCAACCCCGCCGCCTGGATGGCTTCCTACAACCTCGGCATGGAGCTTGCCGCGCGCAACCAGACCGACGCCGCCATCGCGTCGTATCGCGAAGCGCTGAGCGTCCGCCCCGATTACGCGGAGGCGCACGCCAACCTCGCGATGTCGTTGCTCACGGTGCCGGGCGCGAAAGACGAGGCGATCGGCCACCTCGAGACCGCCGTCCGCCTCAAGCCGGAACTCTGGCAGGCAGAGAACAACCTGGCCAACACGCTCGCCGCGATGCCGGGCCGCGAGGACGAAGCCATCCGGCACTACCAAGCCGTGCTGCGCCGCCGGCCAGAGCTTGCGGAAATCCAAATGAACCTCGGCATCGCCCTGCTCGGCCGCAACCGCCAGGCCGAGGCGATCCCCCATCTTGAGTCGGCGGTTCGCACCAACCCGGATCTCTGGCCCGCGCACTACGTCCTCGCGCACGAACTGCTCACCCTCCCCGACCGCCGCGCCGAGGCGATCCAGCACCTCGAAGCAGTTCTCCGCCTCAATCCCGGTTTCGCGCCGGCCCGACAGCTGCTGGAGCAGTTGCGGTGAGAAGTCAGATTCCCTTCGTGGCGAGCCGCTTTTCCAGCTCCGCCACGCGCGTTTCCAGCCGGTTAACATACCCAGTGATGGCCACTCCCACGAAAAAGAAAGCCATCGGCAGAAAGCTGACAAAGGGAATCAGGGCGGAGGAATCCAATACCCTCGGATTGGATGCAAACGGGCGAAGGGCGCTGATGGACAGATATGCCGCATAAAGAAACGGCAGGAACACGACAATGTAGGATGCGAGTTTTTTCATGGATGGGGGGATGGCCGACGATTGGGGTGCTCTTTCAGACTAACACCCATTCCCTTACGTAGTCTACCCTGCTCTTGCCGGCTGCCTTTGGCTTCACCGACGTCGTCCAGTCGAAAACTTCCGCAAATACTTCAGCGCGATCTCGAACTCGTGCGGCAGCGGGGCAGTGAGCGTGATCGGCTCGCGGGTCGTGGGATGCTTCAGCGCAAGTTCGCCGGCGTGCAGCGCGAGGCGGCTGAGCATGGGCTTCTCCTCGTCCCGGCCCTTGTAGCCGCGCTTCAGGTCGGAGAGCAGCAGCTTCACCTCGGGGTCGCCGTAAAATGCGTCGTTCAACACCGGCGCGCCGAGCGCGGCGAGGTGCACGCGGACCTGGTGCGTGCGGTTGCCGACCGGGCTGCACTCCAGCCAGACAAACCGCCCAAAGCGTTCCAGCGTGCGCGCCGCCGTTGCGCTCTCCCGGCTTTCGCGGCCCTTGCCCACGCGCAACCGGCCCGGCTCGTGCTCGTCGTCGCGCAGCGACAGCTCGATCGTGAACGCGTCCGGCAGGCTGTCGTTCGCGGCGCGCAGGATCGCCACGTCCTTCAGCGCCCGCTCCGCCGGCTGCACCACCGCCAGCGCGAAATATTTCATCGCCGCCGTCTTCGACTGGAACTGCCCGCTGAGAAAATCCAGCGCGACCTTCGTCTTGGCGAAGACCACCACGCCGCTCGCGTCGGTGTCGAGCCGGTGCACATTGGCCACGCCCGGCCCGTAGCTCGCCTGCACCAGCGCCACGAGGGACTCCGCTCCCTTGCGGCCGCGCTCGGGCGCGACGGGCAGTCCGCTGGGCTTGTCGAACGCGACGAGGGTGTCGTCTTCAAGGAGGCGAGGCGGGAGCGGCATGCGTCCTTGTGACAACGCCAAAGCCCGCGAATGTCACGCCCGCGTTTCAAACAGGGGCGAAGTGCCGTGGACACTAGGGCCGTCCGGCCCCTGCCCGCGGTTAAAAGCTGGTAAGGTGCCCGCCCGGACCGGAATGCACTTGCGGCCCCGGGGCGGGCGGACAGGACTGCCTGAGACTGCGAGCGCCCCGCCATGCCGATCCTTCCCAAGAACCTGCTGGTTTTAGGCGCGCGGGTGTTGGCCGCGAAGACGGCCCTCGAGTTGCGGCAAAAGCAATCCGCCGTCCCCGCGCAGCATCGTGCGTTCCGCGCGCTCACCAGGCGTTTCGCCAAGACGGCCTTCGGTCGCGCTGTCGGCCTCGAAGCCGGCTGCACCTACCGCCAGTTCCAAGCCCGGGTGCCGTTGCAGACCTACGAAATGCTCTCGCCCTCCATCGAGCGGATGAAGCGGGGCGAGGCCGATGTGCTCTGGCCCGGGCGGTGCGCGTTTTATGCGCTGACGCCGGGCACCGCGCCGGGGCCGGCCAAGTGGATCCCGATGACCTTCGATTTGCTCACGCATTTCCGCCGCGCGAACCGCACCGCGCTGCTTTATTACTGCGCCCGCACCGGGAGTTCGCGCGTCTTTCACGGCCGGCACCTGCTGCTGGGCGGATCGACGGCGCTGAACCTCCTGTCCGAGTCCGCGCAATTCACCGCCTACGAGGGCGAGCTCGGCGGTTTCATGTCCCTCAACTTCCCGCGCTGGGCCGTGCACCATCTCTACGAGCCGGGCGCTGAAATCGACCAGCTGGGCAACTGGGACGAAAAACTCGCCGCCATCGTGGAGCGCACGCGGTCCCTCGACCTGACGCTCGTCGCCGGGCTGCCCCACTGGCTGCTCGTGCTCGCGGAGGCGCTGCGTTCCGGCGGCTCACGAAGCCCGACCGGATCACGCGCGCCGAGCCTGCAGGCGGTCTGGCCCAATCTCGAATGCCTCATGCACTCCGGCCTGCCGCTCGGGCCGTTCCAAGGCGAGCTGCGCCGGGCGTTCGGCCTCACGGTTAATTTTCACGAGACCTACTCGGCCACGGAGGGCGTCATCGCCGCGCAGGACGCCAGCGCGCCCGAGGGGCTGCGGCTCCTGGCGGACGCGGGGATCTTTTTTGAGTTCGTGCCGCTGAAGGATTTTGATGAGGACCGCCTCGGGCCGCTGGGCGCCAGGGCCGTGCCGCTGGAAGGCGTGACGGCGAACGAGGATTACGTGCTGGTGGTTACCACGCCGGGTGGACTGTGCCGCTACCTGATCGGTGACGTCGTTCGCTTCATCTCCACGACGCCCCCGCGCCTGATCTACGTGGGCCGCACGCGGCTGATGCTCGACGCGTTCGGCGAGCACGTGATCGAGAAGGAGCTGACCGACGCGCTCCTCGCGGTCTGTTCGCCGCACGGCTGGAGCATCACCAATTTCCACGTGGCGCCGGCGTTCATCGAGTCCCACACCGGCAACAACCGCGGCCGACACGAGTGGTGGATCGAGCTGCGTCCCGGCTCCGTGCAGACGCCCACCGGCCCGAACCTCGCCGACCAGCTCGACGGCGAGCTGCGCGCCCGGAATCCCCACTACGAGCTCAAGCGCCGCGGCGTCGTGCTGGAGGCGCCCATTGTCCGCCTGGTGATGCCGGGCGTGTTCGAGCACTGGATGCGCCACCACGGCAAATGGGGCGGGTCAAACAAGATGCCGCGCTGCCGCAGCGACCGCGTGATCGCCGACGAACTGATGCAGCTCGCGCGGTTCAACGAGTGACGCCTGGCTGCATTGGGGTGGGCCGGGCGCCCGGCCCACCTTCTTACTTCAGGTATTTCAAGATCGTCTGCTCGTAAGCCGCCTCGGGCTCGGCCCCGACCTTGCGGTCGCGGAGCTGCCCGCTGCGGTCGATCAGGAACGTCGTGGGAATCGCGTCCATCCCGCCAAACGCCGCCTGGATCTCGTCATCCGCCATCACGACGACGTAATTCATGCCGCTCTTCGCGACGAAGGACTTAACCGTCTGCACCGCGTTCCGGTCCTGGTCGCAGGAGACGCCGATGATCACGAGGCCGTCCTTGCCGTATTTCTTCTGCAGCGCGATGTAGCCGGGGATTTCCGCGCGGCACGGCGGGCACCACGTGGCCCAGAAGTCCAGCACGACCACCTTGCCCTTGAACTGGTCGGAGCTGATGACGTTGCCGTCGAGGTCCTTGAGTTTCCACGCCGGCGCGGCCGCGGCGGGCACGGGTTCGGCCCGGAGGTGGGCGACAGCGACAAACAGGAGGGCAAGACCGAGGAGCGAACGAAGCGTTTTCATGGGAGGATAAAGTAAGAGCCGCGGAGCGCGGATTTCTTCCCCGACCGCTCCGCGGGCCCGCAGTGCCCGGATTTACGAACTGCCGGGCATGTCGAGGCCGAGGGTCTCGATGAATTTCTTCATGGCCGGCGTCAGGACGCGTCCCTTGCGGTGGAGGATGGCCAGCGGGCGGGTGAAATCCTTGCCCTTGAAATGCACCGCGATGAGCGTCCCCTGCTTCACCTCCTGCAGCACCGTGGCCTGGGGCACGATCGCGATGCCGTGGTCGATCTCGACCGCGCGCTTCACCGTCTCGATGTTGTCGAACTCCATCACGGGCTCGATCTCGAGCTTGTTGTCGCGGAAAATCTGGTCGACCGCCTTGCGCGTCGGGATGTCCGGGTCGAAGCCGATGAACTTCTGCCCCGCCAGCTGCTTGATGTCGATGTCCCCGCCCTTCGCGAGCGGGTGGCCGGGATGGGCGATGAGCACGAGGTGGTCGTCGCGGAACGGCAGGGACTCGATCTGGCGCTGCTTCACCGGGAACGCCACCAGGCCAAAATCCACGGCATTGTGCAGGATGTCCTCGTAAACCAGGTTCGAGCGGCGGTATTCCACGCGCACGTTGACCGACGGGTAGTCGTGCAGGAACTTCTTGATGTAGGCCGGCAACTCGTGAAGGCCGATCGAGTAAATCGTCGAGATCCGGATCGTCCCGCTGATCACCTTCTTCATCTCCTGCAGCTCCGAGAGCAGCTTGTCGTAGGTGTGCAGGATCTCCTTCGCCGACTCGTAAACCCGCTGCCCCTCGCGCGTGAGCTGGAACTGCTTCTGGCTGCGGTCAATCAGCAGCGTCTTGAAGTGCCGCTCCATCGCGCGGGCCTGCTGGCTGACCGCGGACTGGGTGATGCCGTTCAGTTTGGCGGACTTGGAAAAGCTCTTCGTCTCGACGAGGTCGGCAAAGATTTTGAAGTTCTCAATTTGCATAACTGGCGTAAGGAATGTCGGCCGACCATAACTCCCGCTAATCTGACCGCAACCCATAAGCAGTTTCACTTTTCCGCCATGTTTTTACCTTATGAGGATTTTTGCCGCCGCGCCGACGCCGTGCGGGCCGATATTGCCGCGGCCTGCGTCCGCGCGGGGCGCGATCCCGCCGAGGTGGGGCTGCTCGCGGTGACCAAGAATCACCCCGCTGCCGCCGCCGAGTATGCCGCCCGCTACGGGCTGCCGGCCGTGGGCGAAAACCGGGTGCAGGAGGGCGTGGACAAGCGCGCACAGACCACGGCGAACGTGCGCTGGGAGCTGATCGGCCACCTGCAATCCAACAAGGCCAAGCTCGCCGCCACGCACTTCGACCGCATTCAAAGCGTCGACAGCGAGAAGCTCCTCCGGCTCCTCGACCGCGCCGCCGCCGAGGCCGGGCGCATTTTGCCCGTCCTCCTGCAGGTCAACGCCGGCCGGGATCCCGCCAAATTCGGCGCGGAGCTCGAGGACACGCCGCGGCTGCTCGAAACTGCGCTCGCGCAAAGCCACTTGCGCGTCGAGGGCCTCATGACGATCGCGCCGCTTAGCGACGACTCCACCGTTGCCGTGCGCACGTTCACGACCCTGTGCGAGTTACGCGATCGGCTCGCCGGCGAGACCGGTGCCCCGCTGCGCGAATTATCCATGGGCATGAGCGGCGATTTCGCCGACGCCATCGCCGCCGGGAGCACGCAGGTGCGCATCGGCACCGCGCTCTTCGGCGCTCGCGAGGCCGAAGAGAAGTAGCAAGTAACCGGTATCAAGTATCCGGAGGTAGCCCGCGCCCGCGCGCCGCACTCCTGATCCTTGTTACTTGCCCCTTGAAACTTGGCCGCGGCGGCGGCGGGCCACTGGCACGAATGTTGCGTTTCCGGTTGCCACCATGACGAAACTTTTCTCGCCTCACCGCGTGGAAACCGCCCCCCTCGACGAAGCCCGGCAGCAGGCGCTTCGCGATCTGCTCGACGATTCCAGCCCCGCCGTCCGCAAGGCCCTGCTCATCCATTTCGCCGGCCTCGGACCCGCCGCCCTCCACTTCCTGCAGGAGACCGCGCGCAGTCCCCACCGCCTCCTCGCCCGCCACGCCGCGTGGTTTCTCGAGGAGCTCAAGTTTTCCGATCCCGTCGCGGAATTCCGCGGCTTCATCCGCTCCCTCAACTACGAGCTCGAGAGCGGCGCGCTCCTGCTCAGCCGCACCGTCACGCCCGCGCTCGACGTGGGCGCCTGCTGCAGCGCCCTCGACGCCATCGCCGCCCGCTGCCGCGAGCTCATCAGCGAGCCCGCCAGCACGCGCCAGCAATGCCGCATCATCAACCGCGTGCTGTTCCACGAGTGGGGCTTCCACGGCAACGTCGAGCACTACACCGACCCGCTCAACAGCCTGATCGACCAGGTTCTCACGCGCCGCACCGGCATCCCGCTTTCCCTCAGCATCATTTACCTGCTCGTCGCCGAGCGCCTCGGCCTCGCCCTCGAGCCGGTCGGCCTGCCCGGCCACTTCATCATCGGCTGCTTCGAGGACTCGCCGCCCTTCTTCGTGGATCCGTTCGACAAGGGCGTCTTCCTCGACCCGGACGAGATTTTTTCGCTGCTGCGCGCCAACCAGATCGAGCCGCAGGTGACCGACCTCGCCCCCACCCCGATTCGCGAGGTGCTGTGCCGCAACTGCCGCAATCTCGTCAACCACTACACCGCCAGCGGCGACGCCGACCATGCGCGCCTCTTTGCCAGCTTCGTCGCCGAGTTCGAAACGACCCACGAGCGCTCCGCGCAGCCGTAGGTGGCGGTTCGCTTGGCCGCCGGTAGCTGCGAGCGTGAGCGAGTGGATCAGGGCCTCTTACAGACCACTCGCTCACGCTCGCAGCTACCAGCCAGACACGGATCAATCGGCCAAATTCTTCCGCTACCCGTTGAAGTTTTCGCTTTTTCCGTGTCCTCCGTGTGTTCCGTGGGCTATCAGATGGTTTTTCGTGTCTTTCGGGTATTTCGTGGTGATTCTCCTGACGCATGAGCGTCCCTGACCCCGTCCTGACTCTCCGCGACCTCGAGGCTTGGTCGCGTCCCGGCGTCTCGCTCGCCGTGGTCGGGTCGCCCATCGGCCACTCGATCAGCCCGCCGATGCACAACGCCGCACTGGCCGCGCTCGCCCGCACCCAACCCGCGTTCGCCGCGTGGCAGTATTTCCGCTTCGAAATTCCGCCGGCCGACCTGCCGCGCGCCCTCGTCCTCTTCCACGCGAAGAAATTTCGCGGCCTCAACCTCACCGTCCCACACAAGGTGCTCGCCTTCGACCAGGTCGCCGCCGTCGCCGACACCGCGCGCCCCGTCGGCGCCGTCAACACCCTGCTCTGGACCGAACGCGGCTGGCTCGGCCACAACACCGACGGCTACGGCATCGCCACCGCGCTGCGTCTCGACCTCGGCTGCGATCTCGCCGGCACGGATGTCATCCTCCTCGGCGCGGGCGGCGCCGCCCGCAGCGCGGCCGTCGAGTGCCTCAACCGCCGCTGCGCTTCCCTCAGCCTGGCCAACCGCACCCGCGGAAACCTCGACGCCCTGCTCGCGCTCCTCGCGCCGCTCGCCCGCGGCATCCCGCTGCGCGGCTTCGCCCCTTCCACGCCGCCGGCCGATCTCCCCGCGGGCGCCGTGGTGATCAACGCCACTAGTGCCGGCCTGCACGCGGACGATCCTTTGCCGATTGATTTGCCGCGACTGCCGCGCCCCGCCAGCGTGTGCGACATGATTTACAACCCGCCCCAGACCCCGCTGCTGCGCGCGGCCGCGCTGCTGGGCGTCCCCCACGCCAACGGGCTCTCGATGCTCGTGCACCAGGGCGCCAAGGCGCTGGAGATCTGGAGCGACATCCCGGCCGGCCAGACCGCGTCCATCATGGCCACCGCCGCCCGCGCGGCACTGCAGCGCAAATGAACATGACCGACTACCACCAGTTTGCCGCCACGTTCCCGTGGTTCCTGCCCGCGGTTGTGACCGTGCTCGGCGCCATGGTCGGGAGCTTCCTCAACGTCTGCATTTACCGGATTCCCGCGGAGAAATCGATCATCCACCCCGGCTCGCACTGCGCCTGCGGCCAACCCATCGCATGGTACGACAACATCCCCGTGCTGAGCTGGTTCATCCTCCGCGGCCGCGCCCGCTGCTGCGGCCGGCCGTATTCCTTTCGCTATGCCTTCGTCGAACTCCTGACCGCAGGGCTCTTCCTCGCGTGCTGGCGCCTGTTTCCGCACGACAAGGCCGCGTGCGGGCTGGTCTTCGTGAGCGTGCTGATCGCCGCGACGTTCATCGACCTCGACCACATGATCATCCCCGACGTGTTCACGCTCGGGGCGGGTGTGTTCGGCGTGCTGCTTTCCTTCCTCGTGCCGGCGCTGCACGGGCAGCACAGCGACTTTTTCATCGTCGACAGCCTGCGCTCCGGCACCGCGGGCCTGCAGGGCCTGCTCGTCGGTTCGGGTCTCGTGCTCTGGATCGCGCTGCTCGCGGAAATGGCGCTGAAGAAGGAGGCGATGGGCTTCGGTGACGTGAAGTTCGTCGGCATGATCGGCGCGTTCTGCGGCTGGCAGGGCGCGGTGTTCTCCGTGTTCGGCGGTGCCGTCGTCGGCACGATCTGGTTCGTCATCGCGCTGATCGTGCAGAAGCTCTCCGGCAAACCCGCCGCGATCGCGCCACCGTCCGAGACGCCCGAAGGCGAGTCCGCGCCGCTCGGCTTCGGCATGCACGTGCCCTTCGGTCCCATGCTCGCCATCGCCGGCCTGCTCTACTTTCTCGTCTTCCACCGCTACGTCGCCGGCTACTTCGCCACGCTCACCGAGCTGCTGTAAGCTCCGGAGGTTTGGCCACGAAGAGGCACAAGAAGAGGCCGGGGCTTCGAATAGAATCTCCCGCGCGCCTATAGGCGCAATGTGCGCACGGCCGCAGCAGCCAACCCCTTTTTGTGCCTCTTCGTGGCCAAACTTCCGAGTCTGGTGGCTAAACCAAACCCGCACCGTCGCCGGTCTGCGCGCGTAGCACTTCCGGCCGCGAGCCAAATTTCCTCGCGTAGGCTTCCGCCACGGCCGCCGCCTGCGCGTCCGTAAACTCCGGCGAGGTCACCGCCATCACCGCCCCGCCAAATCCACCGCCGCTCAACCGCGCGCCAAACACGTGCGGCGCTGGCTCGAGCTGGTCCACGAGGAAATCCAGCTCGGGCGTGCTGTTCTCGAAAAGGGTCTGCGAGCTGCGGTGCGACGCCGTGAGCAGCTTCCCCGCGGCCACCAAGTCTCCCGCGCGCAACGCGAGCACGGTCGCGTCCACCCGCGCAATTTCCTCCACCACGTGCCGCGCCCGCTTGAACTCCAGCGCCGGCAGCCGGTCGCGCGCCGCCACCACGCTCGCGGGCGTGGCGTCCGCCAGCAGCGCGACGCCCAGCGCCTTCGCCGCCGCCATGCATTCGCGGTGACGCGCGGCGTACAGCCCGTCCACCAGCGCGTGCTTCGTGTGCGTGTTGAACACCCAGAACCGCGCGGCTTCCGGCAGCGGCACCGTGGCGAATTTCGGGCCACGGCAGTCGATGAACACGAGATGATGCTCGCGGCCAAAGCCCGACACGCCCTGGTCGAGCACGCCGCAGGGCACGCCGACAAATTCATTCTCCGCGTGACGGCAAAGCTGCACGACCACCTCGCGCGCGGCCTGCTGGCCGCTCAGCGCGAGCAACGCCAGCGCCGAGGCCAGCTCGAGCGCGGCGCTGCTGCTCAAGCCCGCGCCGGACGGCAGGTCTGACGCCGCGAGGAAATCAAAGCCCTCCGGACGCCGGAGCCCGAATTTCGGTAGCGCGGCGATGACGCCCAGCGGGTAGTTGGCCCAGCGGGCCGGACCACTTTGTTTCGCCGGCGCGTTGGTCGCCGGCACCGTGATGATCTCCGGGTGCGTCTCGCTGCCCAGGCGCCACTCAGCCTCGGCGTGCGGCGCCACCGCCACCCACACGCTGCGGTCAATTGACACGCCCAGCACAGTGCCGCCGTTGTAATCCGTGTGGTTGCCAATGAACTCAAGTCGCCCCGGCGCACGGGCAATCACCACCGGATTCCGCCCGTAGCGGGCCCGAAAACTGGCGATGAGCTTCTCCTTCATGCGGGGGTTACGTTCCTCCAATGGCCCGGCCGGGAGCGTGCACCGTCACGTTCAAATCGCGCCCTTCAAGAGGACGCCGGCCTTGAAACGGACGGTCTTCATCGCGCGGATCTTCATTGGCCGCCGCGTGTAGGGATTGTAGCCGCGGCGCGCCGCGCGGGTCGCGACGTCAAAAGTCCCGAAGCCCACCAGCTGCACCTCGCGGTCGCGCCGCAAGCCCTGGCCCACGGCGGCAAGCACGGCGTCCACGGCGCGCTCAGCGGCGGCGTTGGAGGTGGCAGAGCCCAGGCGTTTCTGCACGGCGTCGGTCAATTCAGCTTTGTTCATCGGGTCAGGTCGGTGTTGCGCCAACGAAGCAACGCCGCTCCCGATGGCGCAATCTCGGAATTTGCCACCCGCGAATGGACGCGAAAATTCGATCCCAGAGGTGGGCCACAAAAAGGCCCAAAGATTTCTGCGGTTAGGAATGTGCTCTCCCGCGCGCCTATGGGCGCAATGGAGACTCTTTCGCAGCCCCTGCGCCCTTGTGCCTTTTTGTGGCCAAAACTCCGGAGGTTCTGATTCGCGGTTACTTTTCCGGATTGGTGGGGGAAAAGCCCGGCGGCGTCTCACCGTTGCGGCCCTTGACTACGACATTCAGCAGGTGCGCCAGTGACGCCTCGCGCGTGATTCCCCGCTCCACGGCCAGCTGACCGACGCGCTTCTGCAGTTGCGCCGCCATCGTCGTCGCCTGCTCCGGACTCGCTCCCAGCCGGACGCATAACTCTCGCAGCTGTTCGTCTTCGCTCATGCCGGGTCCGAAAATTTCACCACCACCGGGCCACCCGCCTCGCGGGACAGCCCGTCTTCACGGCGGAGTTGCACGAGCGAAAGCATCGCCAGCCCAACCCATTCGGCGCCGTCACGCGCCGCCGACCGCAGCTCGCCAACGCGGCGTTCGCCCTGGAACAGCGGTGCCGGTCGCGGCGGAATTTCGCCCGCGCCGCGCACTTTCAGCAGCCGACGCCGCACCTGACCCATCGACTTCAGCCGCGCCATCACTTCCTGCCCGAGGTAGCAGCCCTTCGTGTAGGAAATCGCCTCCGCCTCGAGTCCGCCCTCGTTCGGCAGGTCGCCCGGCCCGATATCCACCGGGACCGCCGGGATGCCCGCCGCAATCCGCCGCCGCTCCATGTCCTCCAACCCGAGCGCCGTGCCACCGCGCATTCTATCGTCCAACGCGGGCGCTTCGCTGATCGGGAAAATAATCTCCGTGTGAACCTCGCGCCCGCGGCGTCCACAAAACGCCCATGCCGTGCCGCCGAACGCCAGCTCGGCCGGCGTCGCCTCACCGTCAAGCGTCACGCCCGCCATCGCGGCCGTGACATCCTCGATCACCACGTCGTCCGCGATGATGTACGCCTCGAGCCGCTCCCGAATCACGCTGGCGGGAGAAAAATAGCTCACGATCCACGCCTCACTCGCCGACACTTTCCGGACAAAACTGTCCGCCAGCACTTTTCCCTTCTGATTCAGCCACAGCCCGTAGAGCGCACCCTCATTTCCCGCCTGTTGCAAATCATTGGTAAACTGCCCTTGCAGAAAGGTTAGTGAATCTCCCCCCAACACCCGCAGCACTGCCGCCGGCTGCCAGCGATAAAATCCCTTCGGCGGTGTCAGATTCATCGCTTTAATAAGACGCTATTTTACAGCTACTAGCAAAAGAAAGTGGGAGAAATTGATAACTTTGAGTTGACGATGCGGGAAACGGGTTTATCTATCAACTCATCAGTTTAACACTTCTCCCGCCTAGCGGGAGTTTTGGGGTAACTAAGAAAGCAAAGGCCGGCCACTTAGGGGTAAGTGGCCGGCCACTTTTTTTGCCCATTTTTTCCAGTTAGCTTCCGAACCATCTTAGCCGGAAGCCAGGAAACCAGGATATGGGCAACCCATGCATTCTTCTTGGTTTCCTGGCTTCCGGCTAAGACAGCTCACTCTTGCTCCGCGGCGCGTGATGGACGACGGGCTTGCGCCGGCACAGCTCGCGCCGCCAAGCTGGCAGTTCATGCAGAGAACATCGGACATCAATGTCGTCGAGACCCGTGCCCTGCCGTCACCCGCCGCCCTGCTGGCGGAGTTGCCCAAGAGCGAGGTCCAGGCCGAATTCGTCACCCGCGCGCGCCGGGAAATCCACCGGCTCATCTTCACCGACGACAAGCGTTTTCTCCTGATCGTCGGGCCGTGCTCGATCCACGACCTCGCCGCCGGGCGCGACTACGCCACCCGCCTCGCCGCCCTCGCCCGCGAGGTTTCCGACCGCGTGATGATCGTGATGCGCGTCTACTTCGAGAAGCCCCGCACCACCGTCGGCTGGAAGGGCCTGATCATGGATCCCCACCTCGATGGCTCCCATGACATCGGCGCGGGCCTGCGCCTCGCGCGGACTTTCCTGCGCGACGTGCTCGACCTCGGCCTGCCCACGGCGACGGAACTGCTCGACCCGATCACGCCGCAATACATCGCCGACCTCATCTGCTGGTCCGCCATCGGCGCGCGCACCACCGAGTCGCAAACCCACCGCCAGATGGCGAGCGGCCTTTCGATGCCTCTTGGTTTCAAGAACAGCACCGACGGTTCGCTCCAAGCGGCCGTCAACGCCATCAAGGCCGCCGCCCAGCCGCAGACTTTCCTCGGCATCAACCTCGACGGCGCCGCCTCGGCGATCGTCACGCGCGGCAACCCCGACTGCCATGTCGTCCTCCGCGGCGGCGGCGGCGGGCCCAACTATTCGCCGGCGCATATCGCGCAAACGGAAGCGCTCCTCGAAAAGGCCGGCTTGCCCAAGGCCATCCTCGTCGACTGCTCGCACGACAACTCCGCCAAGCAGCCCGAGCGCCAGCCCGAGGTCATGCGCGAACTGCTCGGGCAATTCAGCGCCGGCAACGCCTCCATCATGGGCGCCATGATCGAGAGCAACCTCGGCACCGGCAGCCAGAAGTTCCCCCAGCCCAAGGACCAGCTCCGCTACGGCGTTTCCATCACCGACGCCTGCATCGACTGGCCGACCACCGAAAAGCTCGTCCGCGAACTCCACGCCGCCCTCGCCCCGCGGTTCAAGTGAATGCTTTGGCCACCACGAAAGACACGAAATACTCGAAAATCCTGCCAATCCTTGCCCACGAATCAGCCGAATGAGCGCGGTTGGTTAGATTTCGAATTCGTAAATTTTCGTTCGATTTATCCGCGTTCATTCGCGTAATTCGCGGGCCTCACCCAGCGTTTCAACTTTCGTGTTTTTCGCGTCTTTCGTGGTTACCTCCCCCTCATCTAACTCTTCCTCATGAAATCTCCCATTCGCGTCGCCGTCACCGGTGCTGCCGGCCAGATCGGCTACTCCCTTCTCTTCCGCATCGCGTCCGGCGCCATGTTTGGGCCCGACCAGCCCGTCATCCTCCAACTCATCGAGGCCCCGATCGAGAAGGCCCTGTTGGCCCTCAACGGCGTCGCCATGGAGCTCGATGACTGCGCGTTCCCGCTGCTCAAGGGCATCGTGCAGACCTCCGACCCCGCCGTCGGCTTCAAGGACGCCAACTGGTGCCTCCTCATCGGCGCCAAGCCCCGCGGGCCCGGCATGGAGCGCGCCGACCTGCTCAAGGACAACGGCAAGATCTTCATCGGCCAGGGCAAGATCATCGACGCCGTCGCCGCCGCCGATGCGCGCGTGGCGGTGGTTGGCAATCCCGCCAACACCAACTGCATGATCGCGGCCAGCCAGGCCAAGCGCCTGCCGCCCGAGCGCTTTACCGCCATGGTCCGCCTCGACCAGAACCGCGCGCAAACCCAGCTCGCCAAGAAGGCCGGCGTGGATCTCACCGCCGTGAAGGACATCTTCATCTACGGCAACCACAGCCCGACCATGTTCCCGGCTTACGCCCACGCCACGATCAACGGCCAGCTTGCGACGTCCGTTATCACCGACACCGCCTGGCTGCAGGGCGCGTTCTGTGAGACCGTTGGCAAACGCGGCGCCGCCGTCATCGCCGCCCGCGGCCTGTCCTCCGCCGCCTCCGCCGCCAACGCGCTCGTGGATCACGTCCGCTCGCTCGTGACGCCCGGTGCCATCCATTCCATCGCCGTCAAATCGAACGGGCTGTACGGCTTCGACGCCAACGTCTGGGCCGGCATGCCGGTCCGCACCACGACGCCCGGCAGCTACGAGGTCATCACCGGCTACGCGATGGACGACTTCGCCAAGTCGAAGATCGCCGCAACGAACAAGGAGCTCGTGGAAGAGCGCGCCTTCGTCGCCGAGATGATCGCGTAAGTCGCGTGCCTGCGCGCGATGAATTGATGTAGGGCGGGGTCTCCCGACCCCGCCTAACCGACGGCCTGCGAATGCGCCCGCAGACAAACTGACGCTACGGCGGGGTCGGAGACCCGCCCTACATCCGCACCGTCTGTTCGCCCGCCTTCAGCGCGGTCTCTTTGCTCGCCCAAACAAACACGCCGGTCGTATCCGGCGGCAGGTCGACCGTCGCCTCAACGCGGCCGTTCGCAAAACTCGCGCGCAACCGGATCATCCCGCGCGGATGCGGCAGGTCGCTTTCGATTTTCTTGAGCGTGCCCGGCTGCGGCGCGATGCGCACCTGTCTGAATCCCGGCGCCGTCGGGCGAATGCCCGCCACCGTCGCATGCAGGTGAAACACGGGGTGCGCGCCCCACGCGTGGCAGTCGGACCGCGCCGGCTCCGGGCTCTCGACCGGCGTCTTGAAGCCCTGCGTCACCAACCCGCGCCACATGGCCAGTTTCTCCAACACCAGGTCCGCGCGCCCGGCCTTGCCCAGCGCCTCGAACAGGTAGTGCTGGAAATAAATCGTCGCCGCGGCGAGGCCATTGGCCGCCGCGTCCGCCCACTTGGCGGGGTCCGGCACACGCAATCCGCCAATCACGGCGAACGCCTGCGCGTGCTGGCTGAAGGTCGCGTGCGAATCGTCATCCGCCCACAGTCCCCTCGCTTCGTCCCAGAACACCCGGCCCAGTGACGCCGCGACCTTCGCCGCGCGCTCCGACCAGCGCGATGCCATCCGCGCATCGCCCGCCCAATTTTCCAGCTCCGCCGCCCGTTGCAGCGTCAGCAAATATTGCAGGCTGATCAGCGCAGACCGGCGCCCTTCGCGCTGGCCCGGCGGCCAGCCGGCATACCAGCCCGGCACCCAGTCCATGAACAACCAGCCCGGGGGTTTCACCAGCAACCCGTCGACGTCCTCCTCCGTCTGCAGCGCCTCCAGCAGCGCCCGCATCCCGGGCAGCCGTTGCCGCAGCCAGGGCAGGTCGTCGCGCCAGAGCGCAAAGTCATGCAGCATCCACGGCCAGATCATCGCAAACGTCGCGCTCTCCTGCCGCAAATACGACGGAGTCCGCATCGTCGGATACCCGCTGCGCGCCCGCGAGAGGTCGAACAGCTCCATCCCGCGCCGCGGCAGCCGCTCCTCGCCCGCCATGACGTAGGCCAGCAACATCTGGATGCGCGTGTCGGCCACGTACATCATCTGCTCGTAATACGGGCAATCGACGAAGATGTCGTGCATGCACGCGCGCAGCCCGCGTTCGCTCAGCTCCAGGATTGGCGGCAGGCTCGCGTCGTCCGACACAAACACCGCCCGCGGCGCAAACGGGAAGCCCGTGCGCTCCACCGCCAGCGAATGCAGCACCACCGGCTTCGTTCCAACCTGCACGCTGATCATCACGTAGCGCCCCGCCCGCCACCACGGCGAGCTCGCCCACCGGCGGCCGCTCCCGCCCAGCCGCCACTTGTCGCCAAAGCCCATGAAGGTCTTCCCCGCCACCGCCGCGCGGTCGCCCTTCGGTCCGGGCGTGTTGTCGATTTCCGGCGCGAGGCGGTCAAAGAGCGACTCCGCCCATTCCCAGCGCACCGTCGTGCCCGCGCCGCCGGAAAACTCCAGCTGCGGGTAGCCGCAGAGATAATCGTCCGTGTCGATCAGCACCGTCACTTCGTGCCGCGCCGGCAGTTCCAGCGGGGTCCCGTCGCGCAGCAGTGCCGTCCAGCCCGCCACTTTCTCCGGCGCCACCTCCGGCCCGAATTTGAAATTCTGCGCCCGGGCAAACCGCGGCAATTGCGCCCGCACGCGACCGCCGCGCCACAAGTCGTGGCGCTGCTCAGGCAACGCCGACGGCTCCAGCGTCCAGCCCGCTTCGACGATGCCCGTCACGTTGACCGGAATCGGGCCACGCACCACGGCCGGCTTCACCCATTTCACGTTCCGCGCATCGAGCTTGGAAAGATCCATGTGCCCCGAGCAGCCGATGACGTGATACGAACGGTTCAACTTCTCGCCCCACGCCAATCCCTGCAGGCGACCGACGCGCCAGGGGGCAATTCCCGTTGTGAACCGCGCTGCGGCACGGTCCAACCCGGCGCACGCAAAACCTCCGCGCCAGCTCATGCGGCCCTCGGGCGCCTGGGGGGCGCGCGCCCACCACACCAGCGCTTCGAGACGATGCACCCCCGCGCCCAAATTCACTTCATACGTTGCATACGACCAATGCGACGCGTCGCCGGTGTCCGGGCCGCGAGCGATCACCGCGCCGTCCAACGCCAGCGTGTAGCACAAGTCCGCGCTCACCTGCAGCTGCACCGTTTCGGCGCGCGTCGACTTCACGTTCAGCCGGAAGAGCACGCATCCCGGTGCGCCCTCCGCGAGGTCCGGGTGCCACAGCCACGTGGCCGCGTCGAGCGGATGCCGGGGCTCCATGTTAGGCGTGCCGTGGGGAACCGGCGGATTGGGGATGCGCCGACAGACGGCTTCTCCGGCAAAGGGGGCGAAAAGCATGCTGCAGCCAATCCCGTGGACGGAAAAAATCGAAGACTAAAATCCGAAGGTGGGCCGGGCGCTCCGCGCCCGGCATGATTTCTGGAGTTTGCCGCGCGCGGAGCGCCCGGCCCACCCCAAGACAGAATTACCCGAGCAATCCCGCCAGCTCGCGCGTCACCGCGAATGCTCCCCGCACCGCCGCAAACGCCGCCATCAACTCGTGCGGCGCACCCGCCCGGGGAAAAACCATCTCCAAGGCCGCTCCCGTGCAGCGCACTTTCGCGTCCACGCCTTCGACCGCGATCACGCATTCGCGGCAGTCCGAGGGATACGTCACCGTCAGCCCGCCCTCGCCATCGAGATTTTCAATCACGTCCACGATCGACTCGACTTTGGCTCCTTTCCGCAGCGCAAATGCCAGCTCGGTGAACTTCCCTGCAAAGCACGCCGCAAACTCGTCGCGCTGCGCCAGGTCGCCGTCCCGCAGGTCGCGCAACCCGGTCGTCACGAGGTAACGCGCCGGCGCGGCGTCCTCGAGCGCGTAGGAAATCTCCACGGTGAAATCCTTCGCGGTCAGCACCGCCGTGGCCCCCGCGACCGTGAGGCTGACGTCCTTCCGCTTGTAGCCGAGCCGGGTGCGCGTGTCCTGGAACAGCTTCTCCGCCGCCGCCGCCAGCTCGCGTTCGCAGATTTTTCCCAGGAACGCATTCGTCACCGCGTTGGCCGCGTCCGGCAGCGTGTGATGCCCCTTCTTGAATCCTTCCAGCGTCTTCACCATCCCACCGCCCCGGCCGATGAAGCTGATGCCCGCAATGATGCTGGAGGGAAGTTCACCCGTCATGAGCCGCCGAGCAAACAAACCGCCTGCCCCCACGCCAATCCGAAATCGCAAGGATTGCCCACGGAACACACACGGAGGACACGGAAAGGAACCGGCATTTCGCCGATTCCGTGTCGTTCCGTGGGCAAACTCAGGCCGCCGTCGTCTTGCCGCTGCGACGGCAGAGCGAGACGAGGCCGACAATCGCCAGCACCGGCAGCCAGATCGGCGACAGCACCGCGGCCACTACCAGCACCACCGCCAGGAGGGCTGCCACGGCAGTGAGGCCGGTTGCGGCCACCGCCGCCACGCCGCCGGCCAGGACGATTGCGACGCCGAACAGCGCGGCCAGTGCCAGGAGCGACGCACCCATCAGGAGCGGCAGCAGCCGGAGGCAAACGAGGGCGAGGATCACGATCAGGAGGACTTTGCCGAAGGTTTTCATATCCCCAGAACCCCGCTCGCCGCGAAAAGTCGCAGCCGGCCCGCAATAAGTTGACCTGACGGACGGCTTTCCCTCCCCTCGACTGTCTCAGTAACCACCATGCCCCATCCCGCCACCGCGCCTCGTCCGGCCTGAGCCGTCATGAACTTGCTTCATCAGGCCTGGCTGCGGCTGCGCGCCTTGTTCGGCCGGCGGCAATGGGAGGCGGACATGGCGGAGGAAATGAGGCTGCACCTGGAGCAGCGCACCGACGACTTTGTCGCCACGGGTCTTTCCCGCGAGGAGGCCCGCTTTGCCGCGCAACGGGAATTCGGCGGCGTCGAACAGCTCAAGGAAATCGCCCGCGACGAGCACGGCTGGGCGTGGCTCGACGCCCTGGGCCGTGACCTGCGTTTCGGCCTGCGGATGCTGCGCAAGCATCCCGGCTTCACCGTCGTCGCCGTCCTCACGCTGGCCCTCGGCATCGGCGCCACCACGGCCATCTTCAGCGTGGTCAACAGCGTGCTGCTGCGTCCGCTGGACTATCCCCGCTCGTCCGAGCTGGTGGTGCTGAGCCTGCGGTCGCCGCGCGGCGCCCAGTCGGGCGCCACGCCGGCCAATTTTCTCGCGTGGGCCCGCGAGGCCCGGGGATTCACCGCGCTCGCCGCCTGGGTTTACGGGCCCTACAATCTCACCGGCGAGGGCGAGCCCCGGCGCGTCTTCGCGCAGCGCGTCACGACGGCCTATTTCGGCATCCTGCAAACAACTCCCGCCCTCGGGCGGGATTTCCAGCCGGGGGAAGACCAGCCCGGCAAGGACAACGTTGTGCTCCTCAGCCACGACCTGTGGCTGAGCCAGTTCGGTGGCCGGGCCTCCGTGGTCGGCCAGAGCATCCGCCTCGACGAACGTCGCTGCACCATCATCGGCGTCATGCCCGACACTTACCAATTCGACCGGCGCGCGGATCTCTACACGCCCTGCGTGCTGAACCTTTCGCGCAATTCCGCCGGGCAGGCCTTGCTGGTGCTGGGACGCCTCAAGCCGGACGTTTCGCTCGCGCAGGCCCGGGAGGAAATGAACCGGATCAACCGCCGGCAGACGCCGAACCCGCCGGCCGCACAGGCACTTTCGAGCGTCAGAATCCAGCCCTTGCTGCAGGCCAAGGTGGGCGGCGTGCAGGCGCTGCTGCTCGTGTTGCTGGGCGCCGTCACCTTCCTGCTCCTGATCGCCTGCGTGAACGTGGCCAACCTGCTGCTGGCCCGGGCCAGCACGCGGCACCGGGAAATCGCGGTCCGCGTCGTGCTCGGCGCCGGTCGCGGCCGCATTGTGCGCCAGCTCCTCAGCGAAAGCCTGCTGATTGCCGTGCTCGGTGGCGCGCTGGGCGTGCTCGTGGGCTACGGCGGCATGCGCGCACTGGTCGCCCTGGCGCCG
>Ga0316220_1001505_pt1 | contig 25406 bp, 22 predicted proteins | sample TBH18005metaG_FD_203632 | JGI IMG/M metagenome (GOLD analysis project Ga0316220, IMG submission 203632) | Freshwater microbial communities from Trout Bog Lake, Wisconsin, USA - TBH18005 | ecosystem: Environmental > Aquatic > Freshwater > Lake > Hypolimnion/Profundal zone | place: USA: Wisconsin...
ATCCCGTGTGTAAAATCCTCCTTCTGTTTGCCCGTCATTTCCCTTCCCTGGATATCTGCCAATAATGGTTCCATTTCTATGAGATCCTATTTCGGTGAGTTTGGGATACTTCTTAAGTTCTATACGCCAGCCCTGGTCGTCAGTCAGATGCCAATGGAAAGTATTCATCTTATAGAGTGCAATGAAATCAATGAATTGCTTCACAAATGAAACCGGGAAAAAATGTCTGCTCACATCCAACATCATTCCGCGATAGGCAAAACGGGCGGAATCAAGAATATTCACTTGTGGAATAAGTAAAGGGCTGCTTTTATCTACTGGCAATAATTGAATGATGGATTGGATACCATAAAACACACCCGCACCATTGTCTCCTTTAATCTGAACATTTTTACCACTAACTATAAGCGAATACCGGGTATGTGTTTCATCTTTCCGGGCTTCTGAAAGATTGATGGTATTGCCTGACTGGTTACTACCTGATTCAACTATGCCAACCGAAACCCCATACACTGAACGAAGATAATCGGCAAGAAAATGTGCACTTTTTAAACACTCAGTTCCTTTAGCAACAATTTTTGTGTTGGCATTAATCGTAAAACTACCCACTCCAACCGTTATCGAAACCGGCTTCGGTATAATATTGATTTCCTGTGCGTGGGTAAGTAGGGTGTTCATAACTAAAAGAAGCAAAACTATTTTTCTCATATCTGGGAGCATTGAAGGATGAAAATAATTAAGAATTAACAATTACTAATTAATAATTTATGCTTTGTGGAAAACCCAGAACAATCAGTTAAGTAAAGAACGAAAGCAAACCTCTTGCAAAAAAAGAAGTCCCCTAAACCAGGAGACTCCAAAAATTATTAATTGCTAATTATTAATTGCCCTACTCAACGTTTGTCAACTTAATAATATTCGTCGGTAAATGCAGGTGTACCGGTGTGCTTCCTGTATTGACAACTACATCGCCGGTTTTGATGAATCCTCTTTCTTTTAAGATATCAATCTGATCCTGGATAATTTCATCCAGACTGCTTTCTTCCTGGTAATAGAATGCGCGAACACCCCAGCTAAGACTCAATTGGTTTACCAGGGTACGTTCTTTGGTAAAGATATAGAGTGGTGATGAGGGGCGATAGCTGCTTAGCATAAACGCTGTGTAACCACTTTGTGTCATTCCAATCAAGGCAGAAGCTTCTACATCGTCTGAAATTTTACAGGCATTGTAGCAGATGGCATCGCTATGAAAAGAAGGGGAGTGGGGTTGGGGTTTCAGGTCTTCCGCACGGTTGTATCGGTATTCTTTTTTCTCAACTTCAGCGATTATTTTACGCATGGTTTCTACAACCAGGGCCGGATGTTGTCCGGTGGCAGTTTCGCCACTTAACATTACCGCATCAGCGCCTTCCAAAACGGCATTGGCCACATCGGTTATTTCACTACGGTTAGGTTTTACCCTGTCAATCATGCTTTCCATCATCTGGGTAGCCACAATTACGGGTTTCGCCCTGTGGATACATTTGCGGATCAGTTCTTTTTGAATCAACGGAATTTGTTCAATCGGTAATTCAACACCCAAATCACCTCTGGCAACCATGATACCATCACTTTCGAGGATGATTTCACGGATATTTAATAAAGCTTCAGGCTTTTCTATTTTTGCAATGATCTTTGTTTTGCTATTCTTCTCAACCAGCTTACTTCTTAATTTCACAATATCATCCACACTTCTTACAAAACTTAAGGCAACCCAATCACATTTTTGCTCAATGATAAAAGCAAGATCTATCAGATCCTTATCAGTTAATGCAGGAAGAGAGATTTTAGTATCCGGTAAGTTGATCCCTTTTTTGGAGGATAATATTCCACCTAAGGTTACCATTACTTTTACATCACCATTCTTCTCAATGCTCATTACTTTTACTTCCAGTTTTCCATCATCAATCATAATCACATTACCCAGCACCACATCACCGGCAAGATTGGGATAGGATACATAAATCTTCTCTAAAGTGCCAATACATTTCTCATTGGTAAAAGTCAGGATATCACCCACTTTTACTTCCAATGCATTGTTCTCAATTTCACCCACTCTTAATTTCGGTCCTTGCAAATCACCCAGAATCGCAATATTATAAGGTTCTGTTTTGTTGATATTCCGGATATGCTCAATGATGGTCAGTTTATCTTCGTGACTGCCATGCGAAAAATTCAATCTGAATACATTCACGCCTGCCTTAACCAGTTCCAGTAATTTATCATAGGTATCGCAAGCGGGGCCAACGGTAGCCACAATCTTTGTGCGATGATTCACGTGGGCAACGCCTGCTTCTTTATCCATATCCTTATGCAGGTATTTCTCTAGTTTCTGTGACATTTTCTTCTGATTGGGTGGTTGATTAGTATACAAATTAATTATCCATTAACTGGCCAAAATCTTTACGATTTTAAACCAGTCGTCCGTTATTTTTTGTTTCGCTTTTACGGCTTTGTCTAAGGGCGTGTAATGTACCTTATTATTTAGTATTCCTACCATAACATTATTCCTTCCTTCCAGCAGACATTCTACACTATGGTATCCCATGCGACTGGCGATTAGTCGGTCTAGACAGGTAGGAGAGCCCCCACGTTGGATATGACCCAGAATACAAACCCGTGTATCGGTTTGTGGTAATCTTACCCTGATTACTTCTGCAATTTCATTGGCACCAAATTCATCACCTTCTGCTACAACAATCAGGTTAACCAGTTTCTGGCGCTTTTCCTTTTCAGTGAGTGAATTCACCAATTCTTCAATGTTTGTTTTGGCTTCGGGTATCAATATATTTTCTGCACCTGTGGCAATACCGCTATGCAAAGCTATATAACCAGCATCGCGACCCATTACTTCTACAATAAAAAGGCGATCATGGGCATCGGCTGTATCCCTGATTTTATCAATGGCTTCAACTGCTGTATTTACAGCTGTATCAAAACCAATGGTGAAATCCGTTCCGGCAATGTCCTTATCAATAGTACCTGGGATACCAATACAGGGAATATCAAATTCGTGGCTAAATTTCTGCGCACCACGGAAACTGCCGTCTCCACCAATAATCACCAAACCATTGATCCCACGTTTGGCCAGGTTTTTATAGGCTTTTTCGCGCCCTTCTATCTCAAAAAAATCTTTGCTTCTGGCTGTTTTCAGGATGGTTCCTCCCCGTTGAATAATATTGGCAACAGAACGGGAATTCATTTGTACAATATCATCATCTATCATTCCACTATATCCGCGATAGATGCCAAAAACTTCTAAACCATGATAAATTCCGGTTCTAACTACGGCACGAACTGCGGCATTCATACCTGGTGCATCTCCCCCTGAAGTAAGGACACCGATCTTTGTTACTTGTTTCGCACACATTGTAATTAGTCTATTCTTCTTTAATTCGATGAAATATTAAAACAAAACAAATCGTAAATTATTGTGTATCAAGTACACGGAATTCCAAAAATAAGCATTTGAAAACAAATGCCAATTTATCTAGAAGTATTCTCTATTTTTTAATCGAAAAAAATGCTGTTTGAGCCTGTAATCGCGTTTATACTTAAATAAACCGAGTTATATGATTTTTTAAAATACAAATCAGCGTGCGCTAACAACTGTTAGCAAAAAATCAAAATAAGTTTGCTGACTCGCCATAAAACTAGCTAGCGTACCGGCAGAAATACTTCCGCAATCATGCAACGTGCACTGCCACCACCATTGGTTTCGATAGTACTGATATCTGAATGAATCAATCGATTAAACTGAGTGAGGTCTGTAATTTGCTTTTCAGTCAGGCTTTGATAAGCTTGTGATGACATTACCAGAAGCTTTTCACCCTTTCTATTTTGCAATTGCAGCATATTGCCTGCAAAATGTTCCATTTGTTCTTGACTGATTTCAATGATCTTTTTTCCTGAAGCCAATATCGAAGATATAACCAGTTCTTTCTCTTCAGGTTCGGGAATACAATCCAGACAAATCACTACGAAAGCATCGCCTACACACATCATTACATTGGTATGGTAAATGGGTTGGTTACCAGCATCCATTGCGGTAAAGCTAATAGAAGCGTATCCGGTTCTTTTGCAAAAATCAGCCAGGATAATTTTATCAGTTCTTGGTGACAAACAGGCATAGGCAATTTTATGATCCCGATCTAAAACCATACTTCCGGTTCCTTCCAGGAATAAATTTTGGGATTCATAACCGGTTAAATCAACCCGGTTATTGATTATAAATTTTTCATTGACTACCTCCAATACTGACTCTTTTCTTTCCGCTCGTCTATTTTGGGCAAACATTGGATACAAGAATATCGTTCCGTCTTCCAAAAACGAAATCCAGTTATTTGGGAAAATGGAATCGGGGGTATAAGGTTCGGGGGTATCCTGAACAACAGTCACATCTATTTCATTTTTTCGGAGTGTTGACACCAGGTTATCAAATTCCCGAACAGCATTATCCTGCGCACTTGTTTGATCTGATTTAACCTGAAAAAGATTGTTCACAGCTGTTTCTGCATTAAACCCAAAATTTACGGGTCTGATCATTAAAATATGAGAACTCGTTTGCATTTTTAGTGTTTGTGTGTTGCTAATTAGCTATTTACTGTTTATTGGGTAATAGAAGCACGAGAGAGAGGCATACTCATACAATGAAATCCGCCACGGGCTCTAGATAATTCAGCCGAAGGCATCAGAATAAGTGTGTCATTTATTTCCTCAATTTTAGTGATCCCCGCTTCCAGATCCTGCAACAATTGTTTCACATGGATGATGGAAAAACCTGCATTGGCAAATGCTTCAATGGTTTTATCGTTACGGTCATATCCTAACACAACCCCTTCCTTAATTGCCAGCAGATTGCAGGAATCGGTCCATTGCTCTCTGGCACTGAAAGGAAATTCGTTATTACCCGAGAAAATAATCTTTATTTCACCCTTACAATGCAAATCCTTTCTACTGATATCGATCAATAGGTCTTCCAGACTATCAAATGAAATCGGGTTTTCAGGATCGGTTTTATGAAACTGTAGAATTTTAATCTTTTCTTCTTTTTTGATTTCCAGAATTCTTTCAATCGGATTTTCATCTTCATGCTTTACCGCTTTTCTGGAGAAATTGCCCAGCATCACCCATACATCTCTTTTCACCTGCGTGAAAATCGTATCAATATGCATATAATCCCTTTTCTTAGGAATTTTCACGATACTCACTTTTTTCATCAGTCCTTTTTCAAATACCATATTCGTAATCCGCACAGCAGCTTCCGGTGTGGTTCTTTCGCTAACACCTACCAGTAAATGGTCTTCACTTACCACCATAATATCTCCACCTTCCAGCGTGATCTTTCTTTCTTCATCTTCTTTGGGTAATAAAAACCCATGATGAGAATCGGCCAGTTCAATGATATGATTCCGGTAATCCGCAAATAAAGGGTGATGAAAGAAAATATACTTTACCAGCAACGCTTCCCGTGTACGGGCTTTCTTAGCTGGTTTATTCAATAAAACATGGTCTTTAATAGTAATGCCGATATCCCGTGTGAAAATAAAATTAGGGATAGGTGCAAACAACAGTTCCTTATTGCTGGAACTGCCTGAAATAAAGGTTTTGGCCAATTCTACGGGAGAATAATTCTGTAATTTTTTCTGCGTTGCATAGGTACAACTTTCAATGGCCGAAACAGAAGCCACCAGTTTGGCATGAACCTCTTTATCTGCCAACACCTGGGCCAGTAACCATTCCAGTTCAATCACTTTATCAGAGGCAAAGAATTCGGGACTTTCGGGTTTATAGAAATTTCTTTTCGACTCCTCTGAATCTATCTGGGCCAGTTTTCCCTGAATAATGGCAGGATCCAGAAAATAGAGTAGGATCTTGGTATAATAATCGTATTCATTTTTCCGGATCGTTTCCAGGTGCACAATATCTTCAAATAGCCAGTCCTGCGCTTTGGAAGGAACCACTTTTCCCAAACCACTGTCCGGACTATGCACCAATAAACGTTGTAAAGTTCCTATTTCGGAGCTTACAGATAACTTGTTATCCATACAAAATATTTTGTAGTAAAAGTTGAGGTAAATTAAATTATAGATTGACTGTCAATAGCTAACACTATACCAACGTCAATGATCTGGCATTGAATTCAGGCCACGGTAAATCCAGGCAAAATAGCTTTGGTCCGGCAATATGGTAGAACAAGGGTTCATAAATCAACTGTAAATTACAACTTTCCGGGTAAAGGGCTTTTCCCCCTTAAAGTTCCGGTGGCTGATAGTATTCGAAACCGAACAAACATTTCTTCACTATACCATTTCTCTGCATGTGTTTTTCTGATTACTTCCGCATGCTCCTGCATCTGGTAAGCAAACTTTTTCATAGCCGCTTTGTTCTCCCAGATACTGAAAGTGGCTTGTTTGATCCAGGGTATTTCCCCAATTCCGAATGAATGGATGAGTCCTTCCGCATGCTCCATTTGTTTGGCTACAACCGGAACATGCTTCCAGAACGAGGTAAAACCGGAAAATCGAATAGTTGCCCGGGTAAGTATTCCAATCATTCCATTATAATCTGATGATTTGGGTAATTGGCCAAAACAGGGTTTTCCATCCCAGGTACCATGTCCTTCAATAGGTTCCAGAACCAAGGTAAATATTTCGCATCCAAAGAAATGCCACCATTTTTGGATGAAGTAAGGAGTTGCCAATTGGTTTTCATCTGTACTAACCAATAAAACTGCCCATTGCCGCCAATCAGGCACTTTATCGAATGTGCCATTTTTACCACTGCCCATCAATTTCCAAAAACTATACTTTTTTCCAAGAAGGCTCAGTGGAATCCTGAAAACTGCCATTGACAGAACACCTGCCCAAGCCAGCCATTTCGGATATCGCGTTATCGTTAAAGAACAAACCATACCCGAAAATACTGTCTTAGAATCGATTATTGCCATGGCTTACTCCTGCTTGTCTGAATGAAAGGTGTTTATGCTAAGTTTATCTGTTTTGTTTCTCAATCAGAATCTCTCTAAATTTCCTGTATGAAACTCCTGATCACAAACATAGACCAACTGATAAATGTTCGGGCAGTTAGCAAAGTATTGAGGGGTAAGGAGATGGCCGAACTTCCGGTAATCAGGGATGCGTATCTTTGGATTGAACATGGACTGATCCGTGAATATGGAGAAATGTCAGCACTAAAACCCCATGATGCCACTGAAGTATTTGATGCCGCTGGGGCAAGTATTCTTCCATCCTGGTGTGATAGTCATACACACCTGGTTTTTGCTGCAGGCAGAGAAGAAGAATTTGTAGATAAGATTAAAGGAAAGAGCTACGCTGAAATTGCTGCCAATGGGGGAGGTATCCTTAATTCAGCCAGAAAATTGAATGCCATGACAGAGGACGCATTGTTCGAGCTGGCATGGAATCGACTTTCAGAATTGATGAGACTAGGAACAGGGTCCATAGAAATCAAAAGCGGGTATGGACTTTCTACCGAAGGCGAATTAAAAATGCTTCGGGTAATTCAACGTTTAAAAAAAGAATCACCCATACCCATAAAAGCAAGTTTTTTAGGCGCACATACCTATCCGGATGTTTATAAAGACAATCACCAGGGATATATCAACGAGATCATTCACCAAATGCTTCCTGCAATTAAAGCGGAAGGTCTGGCTGATTATGTTGATGTATTCTGTGAAAAGGGATTTTTTAGTCCAGAAGAAACCGAAACCATCTGTTTGGCAGGTATTCAACAAGGACTGCAACCAAAAATCCATGCCAATCAATTAACCCTTTCAAAAGGAACCCAAACCGGTGTAAAATTGGGTGCTATTTCTGTGGATCATCTCGAAACCATGGATGAGGAAGCCATTCAATCATTGGCCAATTCTTCCACCATTGGCACTTTATTACCCACGGCCGCATTTTTTCTGGGTATGCCCTTCCAACCTGCACGGGCTTTACTAAATGCGGGTTGCGCACTGGCTTTGGCGTCTGATTTTAATCCAGGTTCCAGTCCAAGTGGTAATATGAACATTGTCGTATCCATAAGTTGTATCCAAATGAAAATGTTACCCGAAGAAGCCATCAATGCCGCTACTTTAAATGGCGCTTATGCCATGGGCCTGGGTAATGAACTGGGCAGTATTACCCCGGGCAAAAGGGCCAACCTGATCTTTACCAAACCCATTTCTTCCCCTGCCTATCTTCCCTATGCATTTGGCACCAACCTGATCGATAAAGTGATGGTGAATGGTGTGTTTATTTGAAGTATATTTAATATGCATTACACATTATAGCAATGCAACCATGTAACCATTAAACGATTGTTGCATTGTTTAATGGTTACATGGTCAGTATATAGTTTACTTCGATTTCTAAACTTCTACCAATGAGCCATTTCAAGTTTTACCACAAACAGGATATCTTATCGGTTACACGAATCAGGCGTTATGAAACCAAACTGGGGGAGAGGGTTCAGGTATTGGCCGATCCGGCTTCCCTGGAAAAATCTTTACAGGAATCTTCTGCAAGTTTTGTATTACTCGGTATTCCGGAAGATATTGGCGTGAAAGCGAATATGGGTATTGGGGGAACAGATTCTGCCTGGCTTGCTTTTCTGCATTCTTTTTTAAATATCCAGAGTAATGATTTTCTGGAGGGGGGAGAAATCCTGTTATTAGGTCATTTTGATTTTTCTTCGATTGAACAACTGATCGATAAAAATGCGTTCGATTTTGATGAGCAATTAGCGGCTTACCGTCATGCCGTAAATATGATTGATGATGAAGTAGAACAATTGATTCATATTATTACCCAGAATAAAAAAATACCGATTGTAATAGGGGGTGGACATAATAATTCCTATCCCTGTATCAAAGGGGCTGCCAAAGGATTTTATAAAGCAGGACTGATTCCCATTGCTCAGATCAATGCTATTAACCTGGATGCCCATGCAGATTTCAGACCCATGGAGGGCCGACACAGTGGCAATGGATTTACTTATGCAGAAGCAGATGGATACCTGGAAAAATATTGTGTGGTGGGATTACATGAGAATTATCTTCCGCAGAATGTTTGGATGGATATGGTTAATAATCCTTTTATAGATTGCATTACCTATGAAGATATTTTTCTGCACGAAAAGAGAAATTTCCTGCAGGCCATTGGTCATGCTACCGCTTTTACAGACGATACTTTATGTGGTATTGAACTGGATCTGGATTGTATTGAAAACACATTAAGCAGTGCAACCAGTCCTGTAGGTATCAGCATTAATCATGCGCGACAATATATTAATTTAACTTCTGCCGACTGTAAAGTAGCATACCTGCATATATCAGAAGGAGCCATCCAATTATCAGATGGAAGATCCAATGCCAGCACCGGTAAGCTGATTAGCTACCTGGTAAGTGATTTTGTAAAAGGGATGCTGATTGAGTAAACAGGATTGAATCGATTATCCCATCTTTTCTTCCAGCTCCATTAGTTTTTCAAAAACGAGATCATATTGTTTTTGCAATTCTTCCCATTTCTGTTTCGCCTGATTATAATCGGATTCGAGGGTAACAAACTTTGCTTTATCCGCATAATTGGCCGGATCGCCCATACTGGCTTCTAATCTCTCTTTTGCTGCTTTCGCTTTCGCCAGTTCAGGCTCCAGGTTTTCCAGTCTGCGTTTTTCTTTCTGGTATTCTTTTTGTTTTTCCTTAATCAGGTTGTTATCCTGTGGGGATGGTTTATTGGCCGTAACGTTATTATTTTTATTTACCGGTTCCTGTTTTGGAGAAACCGGGGTTTCGGTTTTCGGAGATCCGGTAATACCCAGTTTTTGTTTTTCTGCAGCAATCTTGGCCATTCTTTCGTTCCAATCTACCCATTCCTGGTAAGTGCCTTTGAATTCTTTGATTTTATGGTCTACAATCTCCCAGATTTTATTGGCTGTTTTGGATATAAAGAAACGATCGTGACTAACCAGTATATAACTTCCTTCGTATTTATTCAAAGCCTCGGCCAGTAATTCCACTGAATGCATATCCAGGTGGTTGGTGGGCTCATCCAATATCAGGAAATTGGCTTTGCTTACAATGGTTTTGGCCAATGCTACCCTTGCTTTTTCTCCTCCGCTTAATACTTTGATTTTCTTATCTACATCCTCACCGCTAAACAGGAATGCACCTAACAAACTTCTTAGTTCTACATCTGTTTTTTTACTACCGCATTGTTGTAACTCTTCGAGGATATTATTATTGAGAGATAAGGCTTCTAACTGGTGCTGTGCATAAAAGCTCTCTTCCACATTATGTCCCCAAACCCGTTCACCGCTAAAATTTTCTGTACCGGCAATCATCCGTAATACGGTTGATTTACCCTTACCATTGGCACCGATCAGGGCAATTTTATCACCTCTTTCTATTTCTGCAACGGCATCTTCCACAATTTTGAGTTTGCCAAAATGTTTGCTGACTTCTTTTAATTCAACCAATACTTTACCCGGCACTTTTTCCAATTGAAAATTGATCCGCAGGTCGGGTCTTTCTAATTTAACATCCTCAATCTTATCTATTTTATCCAGTCTTTTCTGTACGCTTTGTGCCTGGGCAGCTTTACTCGCTTTGGCTTTGAATCTTTCAATGAATCTTTCCTGCTGACGAATATAATCCTGCTGATTTTCGAAAGCTTTCTGCTGCATATCAATCCGGATCATTTTCTCCTGCTCATAAAAAGCATAATCGCCGGTATAAATATGTAATTGTTGCTGGTATAACTCAACAATCTTATTTACCATCCGGTTTAGGAAAAATTTATCATGACTCACAATCACCACACTACCCTTATAATGCAACAGGTATTTTTCCAGCCATTCGATAGAAGGCAAATCAAGGTGATTGGTAGGCTCATCCATCAACAATACATCGGGTTGTTGCAGAATCATTTTAGCCAGCAAAACCCGCATACGCCAGCCTCCGCTGAATTCTTTATAGGGACGAACCAGGTCTTCATTGCTAAAACCCAGTCCATGTAATACTTCTTCTGCTTTGTGGTGAATATTATAGCCATCCAGCACATCCATTTCATGGAGACTATCCGTGTATTGAATCAATAAAGCTTCATTCTCGGGATCTTTTTCCAGAGCAATACCCAGTTCTTCGATTTCTTTCTCCACCTGCATAACCCTTTCAAAAGCACTCAGGGCTACCTGGGTAATGGTATCGTTGGTATCGAAACTGAGCAAATCCTGGTGCAGGTAGCCAATGGTGGTCTCCTTGCTTTTTTCAACCGATCCTTTGGAAGGAGTGTATTCTCCCACCAGCACTTTCAACAAAGTGGATTTCCCGGTACCGTTATAACCGATCAAACCTATCCTGTCGCCGGGTTGAATATGCCATGTGGCGTCTTCAACAATCACACGGGCACCAAACTCAAACGTAACATTTTGAAATCCTATCAGCATCTCTTAACAAGTATTTAAGGGCGCAAAGGTAAATGCAAACAGCTCCCAATTCAATTTGCAGTAATTTTGGGTAGAACTTTTTTTTATGAAACGATATATTCCCGTTCTTTTTCTGCTTGTACTGGCTTCCTGCGGAAATAAGGATCAAAAAGCCCAATCTGATAATAGACCCGATGTAGCATTGACCAAAAGCGCCAATTCAGCAGCATTTAACCAGTCATTTTCTAAAATATTAGCTGATTATTATGCCATGAAAGACCATTTTGTTGCCGAAAGCGACTCCGGATCACTTAACCAATCAGCCAAAACCTTAAAAATATCCATTGATAGTTTGCCGTTGGCAGAATTAAAAGCAGATTCCGTGCTGGTTTCCACCGCCAAATCCTTTACCGAAGGTATTTCCTCTGAATTGATTGGTTTGATCGGAGAGCCCACTATAGAAGCCAAACGCAGATCCTTTCAAATGGTCAGCGATCAACTATACGACCTGATCAGAACCGTTCAATACGACCAGGCAGTCATATTTCACCCCTATTGCCCCATGGCCTTCAACGACCAGGGTGCCTATTGGCTCAGCAATTCCCGCGAAATCAAAAATCCCTATGTTCCCAAGAAAATGGTTACCTGCGGAGATATAAAAGACTCTATTGATTTGAGAAAGCGGTAAGATCAATTAATATTTAAGAAATACCGAGAGTAATTAATGTACTAGACTATAAAAGTCTTGAATTATTAATTATTAATTGCCTTTCTATATTCTATGATCACTTTCGCATTTCTCTCCTCTGTAGAAGCAAGGAAAACTTCTTTGCGGAACCTGCCTCCATTGGCAGTGATGACCATCAGGGCAGTATTGGGAGGGATATCTCCGAGATTTTCGGCTACCACGATGATTTCGTGGTGACTATCGGTTTTACTGCATTTTATGTTGACCCTGATAGGGGAATAACTTAAGCGGCCGTTGCTGACTACCAGTTTATTATTATGATATACAGAAATGGTATCATTATCAATGGTTCCATTATCAAAGAAATCGACCTGAATATCTTCCTGATCAACCACAATAGTTGCTACCAGGTTGTTTTCCCTTTCCATAAGCACTTTTGGTAAAGGCATTTTTTGAATTGGAATCTGATTTTTCTGGATGACTGCTGCGGTATCCATTTTGGGTGAATTCACAGAAGATTCCGGAATCCGATCTGCCGGCTGCTGGATAGGGTTGGGTTTAGTATTTTTTACAGTCGGGTTGGCATCTGTAGTATTTGTTTTGGGTGCTGGTTTCACTACTGGTTTCTGCGTAATAACAGGCAACTGCTTTGGTTTTTGCTTAGCAGTATCTGTTTTTTTGGGCAGATTGGGTATAACTGTTTTTGGTTTTGGAACTGCGGTAATATCATTTTTCTTAAACGCCGTATCCAACCCATTCTTCTTTAGTAGAAAATCTTCTTTTTTAAAATCTGATTTGGTTACTTTCTCCAGGTATATTTTTCCGCTGCCGCAATCACTCTTATCATTGGAACTGACAGATATGAATGTACCCTGCAGGAATTCCATTTTACCCATTTTCGAATAATCCAGGTAACAGGTCATTACACAGGCCTGTCCATCCCCTGCAATCTTCATTTCTACCAGCTTGTTTTCTTTGATGATCAGGCTTTTGGATGGCACAGAATAAATCCCCTGCATGGTTGCTTTCCCGTAAAATTCTGTGCTTTTATAAGAGTAGGTAACCCCACTAATTCCATTATTGGCTTTCTGGGAGATTTGTACCTCATATTTATACATCTCCTCTTTTGCGCCGGGGTACATATTGGAGGAGGAACTGAAATACCCTCTCCAAATGCCTGTTAAATCCTGGGCTTGGGTGAACTGACTAAGCAATAAAATAGAGAAAATTGTAAAAATCAATCTCATTTTACAAAACTACGCCCCTCAGAGGGTCTTGTTTACTAAAGAAGCGTTAAGGTTTTATCGGTAAATAGTCGGTTTTCATCGATTTATCTGGCTTTGATTTGTTAGTTTTGCATTCCTTACAAAAAAGGTTGATTACCATAATATGATTAGTATCAGTTTCCCGGATGGAGCAGTAAGAGAATACGATAATGGAGTTACTGCCTTAGATATTGCCAAATCGATCAGTGAAGGATTGGCAAAAAAAGTATTAGCAGCTAAAGTAAATGGAGAAGTATGGGATGCCACACGACCTATTAACGCCAACGCTACCCTTAATTTATTAACCTGGAATGATCCGGAAGGTCAGAATACATTCTGGCATTCTTCTGCCCACTTATTGGCAGAAGCTGTTGAATCTGTTTTTCCTGGAGTGAAATTCTGGGTAGGCCCGGCGCTTGAAAAAGGGTTTTATTATGATATGGATCTGGGCGATCGGAAAATGAATGAAGAGGATTTGTTATTGCTGGAAAAGAAAATGAACGAGCTGGCAAAACAGTCCAATCAGTATATCCGCAAGGAAATATCCAAGAAAGATGCGATTGATTATTTTGCCGAGAAAGGGGATGAATATAAACTCGATCTTCTGAGTAATCTGACCGATGGAGAAATTACTTTTTATTCGCAGGGTAGTTTTACCGATCTCTGTCGCGGTCCACATATTCCCGATACCGGTTTTATCAAAGCCATCAAATTAACCAGTATTGCCGGTGCTTACTGGAAAGGCAATGAGAAAAATAAAATGCTTACCCGGGTATATGGTGTCACTTTCCCTAACCAGAAAGAGTTGGATCAATACCTGCTGATGTTGGAAGAAGCCAAAAAACGCGATCACCGCAAGCTGGGTAAAGAACTGAGCATCTTTACGATGCATGAAGATATCGGTCCGGGTTTAATCTTATGGATGCCCAATGGAACCGTTATTATCGAAGAGCTCGAAAAATTAGCGAAGGAAACAGAAGCAGATGCCGGTTATAAAAGAGTGGTTACCCCGCATATTGCGAAAGAAAACCTGTATTTCACCAGCGGACATCTTCCTTATTATGCAGATAGTATGTTTCCACCCATGGAAATGGATGGAGAAAAATATTATCTCAAAGCCATGAACTGTCCGCACCACCATAAAATATTTGATGCAGAACCAAAAAGTTATCGCGACCTGCCTTACCGGATAGCTGAATATGGTACCTGTTATCGTTATGAGCAAAGCGGTGAATTATTTGGACTGATGCGTGTTCGTTGTCTGCATATGAATGATGCGCATATTTATTGTTCGAAAGAGCAGTTTAAGCAGGAATTCAAAGCGGTGAATGATATGTATCTCAAGTATTTTAAAATATTTGGGATCGATAAATATGTGATGCGTTTATCACTGCATGATCCGGAGAAACTGGGACAGAAATATATAAATGAACCGGAACTCTGGTTAGAAACAGAAGAATTGGTAAGAAATGTATTGATAGAAACCGGTGTACCTTTTGTAGAAGTAAAAGGAGAAGGTGCTTTTTATGGTCCGAAAATAGATGTACAGATCTGGAGCGCGATAGGAAGAGAATTTACACTGGCCACTAACCAGGTGGATTTTGCGCAGCCACGTAGTTTTAAATTATCTTTTACCAATAAAGAAAACGAACCGGAAATACCTCTGATCATTCACCGCGCGCCATTGGGAACGCATGAACGATTTATCGGATTTTTGCTGGAACATTATGCGGGTAAGTTCCCGGTATGGCTGGCACCGGTTCAGGCTAAGATTTTGCCTATCAGTGATAAATTCCTGGAATATGCAGAAGCGGTTCAAAAGCAGTTACGCAGGGCAGGGGTAAGGGTAGAGATTGATGACCGACAGGAAAAGATCGGGAAAAAGATTCGGGATACTGAACTGATGCGGGTACCTTATATGCTGGTAGTGGGAGAGAAGGAGATGACAGAAAACAAATTATCGGTACGCAGACAGGGGAAAGGAGATATCGGCACACAAGATATTTCTGTTTTCATAGAAAATATCCTCGACGAGATTGAAAACCGTAAATCAGGTGAAGAGGCAGGGTAATTATTTTATATCTTTACAAATAACCGGATACGGGTTTTACTGGTGTGAAACCTGTTCCAAAGAAGATTTTTATTCACTAAACAAGTTTTAATGGCATTACCACCAAGAGCGGGGGGAAGGTTTAATCCCCGGTTTAACAGGCAGCCGGAGCCTGAGCATCGTATAAACGAGAGAATCCGGGTACCACAGGTTCGATTAGTAGGCGACAATGTAACCGTTGGCGTTTATTCTACACTGGAAGCATTAAAGATTGCACAAGAGCAGGAGCTGGATCTGGTTGAGATATCTCCAACCGCCGATCCGCCGGTTTGCAAAGTGATCGATTATAAGAAATTCCTCTACGAAAAGAAGAAGAAGGAAAAGGAAATGAAAGCCAATTCCAAGCAAAGCGAGGTGAAAGAGATTCGCTTTACGCCTGGAACGGATGATCATGATTTTGACTTCAAAGCTAAACACGCTGAAAAATTCCTGAAAGATGGTAATAAAGTAAAAGCCTATGTTCAGTTTAAGGGACGTGCCATCATGTTCCAAGACAGAGGTCAGTTACTTCTATTAAAATTTGCCGAAAGACTTGCCGAAGCCGGTGTTCTGGAAAGTATGCCCAAACTGGAAGGAAAACGCATGTTTGCCATCTTCACTCCCAAGACAGGTAAAAAGACAAAAACAACCTAGTTAATTATCTGATAATCAATAGTTACCAATTAATAATCTATGTTTACGCATATATTTTAATTGGTAATTGCTAATTATTACTGATTAATTGCTAATTTTGCATCCCATTTCCCACAAGGCTCAACAAGTGTCCCGCCAGTGCAGGACCGCCAGCAGGGTGTAATCTTTTATAGATTATTTAATATGCCAAAGGTAAAAACAAACTCCAGCGCCAAGAAGCGCTTTAGGGTGACCGGTACAGGAGAGATCACCTTCCAGAAAGCTTTCAAACGTCACATTCTGACTAAGAAATCAAAAAAACGTAAAAGAGCTTTAAACAAAAAAGGTTTAATCGGCTCAACCAACAAAGATTTTGTGTTGCGTCTGTTAAGATTAAAAGGGTAAATACCACCCGGATCGATCAATCAATTAAAAACATCCGTTAGCAAACAGCTGTACCGCTAACCAAAAAAATTATAGTATGCCACGTTCAAAAAATGCAGTAGCCTCAAGAGCCAGGAGAAAAAGAATCCTGAAACAAGCCAAGGGCTTTTATGGTAAACGTAAAAACGTTTATACCGTAGCCAAAAATATTGTTGAAAAAGGTATGACTTACAGTTATGTAGGTCGTAAATTGAAAAAACGCGAATACCGCCAATTATGGATCGCACGTATTAACGCTGCTGTTAGAGCAGAGGGAATGACCTACAGCCAGTTTATCAATAAACTGAGCACCAAAGGAATTGACCTGAATCGTAAAGTACTGGCTGATCTGGCTATGAACGAACCTGCCAGCTTCAAAGCTTTGGTAGATTCTGTAAAATAGATTTCAGCAAAAAAGATTGAAACCGGAGGTGATTTTCGCCTCCGGTTTTTTTTATTCCGGGAACTCAACAATGCTTTATTTTTGTGCTTCAAAAAAATACAGGCCCTACGTTCACAATTTAATAAGCAACCCATATAATGAACAATAGCTACACCTCTCTGGTGAACCAGACTTTCCATTTTCCACAAGAAGGCTTTGACCAGAACGATGAAGGATATCTCGAATTCAACGGTCTCGATCTCAAATCACTGATAGATAAATATGGTACGCCAATGAAGCTTACCTATTTACCGAAAATCGGGATGCAGATCAATAAAGCCAAAACCATGTTTGCCAATGCTTTTAAAAAGCATAAATATGAGGGTGAATATTTTTATTGCTATTGTACCAAGAGCTCTCACTTTTCATTTATTGTAGAGGAAGCCTTAAAACACAATGTACATCTTGAAACTTCTTTCGCGTATGATATTGAGATCGTAAACAGACTTTACCAAAGAAGAAAAATCAATAAAGAAACCTATATCATTTGTAATGGGTATAAACAAAAGAATTACACTTCCCGTATTGCGAAACTGATCAATACCGGGTTTAAAAATGTGATACCCATACTCGATAATAAAGAAGAATTGCTGGCCTATAAAAAAAGTGTAAAACAACCTTTTCGTTTGGGTATACGGGTAGCTGCAGAAGAAGAACCGAATTTTCCTTTTTATACTTCCCGTCTCGGTATCCGTGCCAAAGACATTTTAGAATTTTATGTAGATGAGATTGAAGGATACGAAGAGAAATTCCAGTTGAAAATGCTGCATATCTTCCTGAACAAAGGGATCAAGGATGATATTTATTACTGGTCTGAATTAAACAAGATCATTAACCTCTATTGTCAGTTAAAAAAGATTTGTCCCGAATTGGACAGCATCAATATTGGTGGCGGTTTCCCGATAAAACATTCTTTGGGTTTTGAATACGATTATCAGTTCATGATTAATGAGATTGTGAGCAATATCAAAAAAGCCTGTAAGAAAGCCAAAGTGCCTATGCCGAATATCTATACCGAGTTCGGCAGCTTTACGGTTGGAGAGAGTATGGCACATATTTATAGCGTAATTGGTCAGAAAATCCAGAATGATCGTGAGTGTTGGTATATGATCGATTCATCTTTTATCACCACTTTACCAGATACCTGGGGTATTGGCGAGAAATTTCTGATGCTGCCGGTTAATAAATGGGATAATGAATACCATCGAGTCGTTTTGGGTGGTATCACCTGTGATAGCCATGATTATTACGATTCTGAAGAACATATCAATGAAGTGTTTCTGCCCAAGCTGACTTCTCCTGATGCAAAAGAACAAATCGCTAACAAAGAGCCGCTCTATGTCGGCTTTTTCCATACGGGTGCCTACCAGGATCAGATCAGTGGATACGGTGGTATCAAACATTGCCTGATTCCTTCCCCTAAACATGTAATCGTGGAAATGGATAAAAATGGTAAGCTGGTGGATTGGGTATATGCGAAAGAACAGACTGCGCAGAGCATGTTGAAGATATTGGGGTATATGTAGAATAGGTGGTTTGGGGTTTGGGGTTGGTTTCAAAAATCAATTTATGAAGAGAATAATTTTCATTGCATTATTGCTTTCTGGGTTTGCAGTTGGTGCTTTTGCTCAGTCTTCTGTGGATTCGGTTAAGGCGGTGATCAATACTTTGTTTACGGCTATGAAAACCAGTGATGGGGTTTTATTGGCTACCTGTTTTTCGGATAGCGCGATTATGCAAACCATTGCAAAAGACAGAACCGGAGGCGCATTGATCAGGAATGAAATTGTGGGTGATTTTATTAAGCAGGTAGCAGGTTTACCCAAGGGAGCTGCCGATGAGCGTATTAAATATGATGTTGTAAAAGTGGATGGGCCGCTGGCCATTGTTTGGACACCCTATCAATTTTATTATAATGGCCAATTCAGTCATTGCGGGGCCAATTCTTTCCAATTAGTCAGATTGAATGGGTCATGGAAGATCCAATACCTGATAGATACCCGGAGAAAAGAGGGATGTCTGGAAAAAAAGCAGTAATCATTTCTGACTGATCACCCAAGAAGGGTAGCCCCTCCGGGCAAAGGGATTTTAGGTGAGGGGCGGAGTTACAGGGCAGTTGCCTCTGACGAGGCATTAAAAGCAAGCATTTCTTTTTATATCGACAAGATGTTCCTGATGGAAATGATTAACATCACGGATCTAAGCATAACGGCCTCCTGATTTTGATCGATGCTGTTGCTTATTTGCTGCGTATCTGCGTCTTATTTGCTTTTGTATTTCTTCGGTTATAACCGAAGCGGCTTCGGTTGTACTCGAAAAAAACCAAAGCAAGCTTCGGTTGTACCCGAAGCGGAACCGACTGAAATATGATGCAAATACGAAGAAAATACCTGATTTGTTTATACCAATCCAGTTTCCTGCAATTCATCTATACAGGCCCTTAACTGGGTAAGGTAATTATAGTATAATTTTTTGAGGTACCATTTGGTGAAATAATATACGATCACCCCTAAAATCAACATATAAATAAATACAATCACCAATACTTTGGCTAATCCAAGCGAATGCTGGGGGCCAAAAAAATGATCTAGCTCAGGAATCGGTTGGCGATCGTTATAACCCAGGATAGCTGCAAAAACAAAACAAACCGGGATCAATGCCATGGTAAATTGAAAATAGCGACGGGTAAAGTCTTCAATGATTTTTACTATGGTTTGTAAATTGCTTTTTACGGGAAGGGTAGTGCCACCCAGTTCATTGATCCGTCGCAGCAGATAAATAATGATTACTAAAAATGCAATCGCTAACAGCGCAAATACAGAAAAATAAATTCGGAGAGAATTCCATTTACTAAAAATCCCGAATCCTGCAAAACACAGGATCACAAGAATACAGGTAAAGATCTCAAACCATAAACTTCGTTTCAGTTTATCAATTACAGAAACCGTACGACGATTTAACAGGGATGCAATATCTGCATCAGACCTGCCGACATGATCGGTTGCCAGTTTGTTCCTGATTTGGTTTTTAAATTCGTCAAGTTCCATGAATCATATATTTACATAGTATCTAATTGCTTTTGCGCCCCCTCTTTCAGCTTTAGTTTGATGCGGTTCATTTTTACCGCTACATTATTAGCTGTAATGCCCATCATCTCACCAATTTCCTGGTAGCTATAATCTTCCAGGTATAACATCACAAGGGCTTTGTCAATCTTGGAAAGTTCACCAATGGCGGCGTACATAGCTTTTACCTGTTCTTCTACCGGATCTGTATTCTCTTCTACTTTCTCCGGCATCGTATCGGTTGAATAGATATCCGGTTTTTTCTTATCCTTTCTAAAAAACGTAATGGCTGTGTTCAAAGCCACTCTGTATAACCAGGTAGAAAATTTAGCATCTCCTCTGAAATTGCCATAGGCTTTCCATGCCTGTAAAGTAATTTCCTGAAAAAGATCTTCCCTGTCTGAATGCAGATCCATATACAGGTTACAAACCTTGTATACGATTTTCTGGTGCTGGTTCAGTAAATGGATAAATTCTTTCTCAGGTTGCATCCAACAAAATTAATAGTTGACAGGGGTAAGCCTGTATCCCCGTTTTCGCAAAAGATTCAGTACGCCATCCGGTCCACCCAAATGTCCGGCGCCCACCACAAAAAATGCAGGTTGTTGTTTAATTGCCATTTCAATAATGGGCACCCAATTATGGTTTCTGGTAATCAGCATATCCAATTCAAAATCATCACTTGTCCCTTTTTCTTTCATATACTGGTACAAGGAATCTACATTCCGTTGTTTATAGATCGCAATCATTTCTTTCAATGCTCTTTTGGAACTGTCGAAATGTAAAACAGATTCAGTAAGCGCATGTATTTGCGAATCAAGCGACCATTTATCGATAACGGCAATCTGTTCATCAATGGTTTCCAGGCCAAGATTAGGAACCTTATTTTCTTTGGCAATTTTTGCAAATTCTGTTTCGGGAGATGATTTTTCTTTACAGGAAAGTGTATTGATGGTAAGCAGACTAATGGCCATAAACGGTTTGAAATGATCCAGCATCTGTAAAGGCAGGTTAGTGATCTGCTGAAATCTTTCATTTACCATGGCGTAGTCGCTTTTGCCAATCAATGCCTCCAGCGTAGTATTCTGCATACGCATTTTCAGAGCCATTTTGGCTTCCATGCCTTCTTCATCCAGTTTTATCTCGCTGTAGAATACTTTGGCATTGGCTATTTTGGATTTGAGGGTATCGGAGATTTTCAGATCATCTTTACAAAGTATGTGAAAACTGCCGAATAGATAGGAGTCCTGTTGCAAACCATTCCCGCTGATCTTCCATAAAAGAGAGTTGGCAGGCTGTTGCGACCAGGAATGAAAAAAACCTGTTAACGATACCAGGAAAAGGAGAAGGGCTTTTTTCATGAAATGCTTTTTGCATAGGTAGCGAATTATGGGAGAATATTACAATCGCTATCACAAAAAATAGCCCCGTGTAAAAACACGGGGCGTTACCAAAACCAACTGCTTGAAACAGTATTCTATAAAAGCCGGGAAATCCCGATTTCTTAGAGAATAGCTATTTGCTTAGGAGCATCTTTTACTTCTTCTTTTTTAGGAAGCAGTACTAATAATACTCCGTTTTCATATTTAGCCTGAATACCGGCTGTGTTAATCTTTTCGTCCAGATTAAAGCTTCTTTTGAAACTTCTGGAACTGAATTCTTTGCGAATGGTTTTGTAGTCTTTTTTCTCGGTTTCTTCTTTCTTTTCGAAACTGATGGTCAATAAACCATTCTCTACCTGGATAGCGAAATCTTCTTTATTCCTGCCCGGAACACTTAATTCTACATGATATGCATCTGCAGTTTCATGAATATTGGCAGGGGGAATCGCAAAACCGGCAACATCTTTGCCCCAGTTTGCTGGAAATGATTGGAAGATTTCATCAATTAAACCACCAAAATGGTAAGGGTTTTGTTTTACAAGTGTCATAACTATACGTTTTATTTTTTTATGAATAATAATGATGAAATATTTTCAAAACCTATACCAACCCAAAAAACAAGCTAAATAAGCATCTAAATGTCAGAAATACCTAAACAATTAAGCCATAATGACAGTTGAACTATTTAAAAAACGCCCTTATGGCATGTTTCGATCTTTTTAGAGATAGAACTTTTGTCCTAACTTTGCGTTATTATAAGAACTACTAAACAACTATACACATGTATCCAGCAGAGATAGTATTACCCATGAAGGCAGAATTGACCGATAGTGGATTTGATGAAATGGTATCAGCAGCCGAAGTAAATGATACTTTACAAAAAGAAGGAACCACCCTGGTGGTGATCAATTCTGTTTGTGGCTGTGCAGCCGGTACCTGCCGTCCAGGCGTGTTAATGGCCGTGCATAATGCTACCAAGAGACCGGACAGGTTAACCACCAGTTTCGCCGGATTTGATATTGAAGCCGTAAACCAGGTAAGGGCGCATTTATTGCCTTATCCTCCTTCTTCACCCGCGATTGCCCTGTTTAAGGATGGTCAGTTGGTAAGTATGGTGGAGCGTCACCAGATTGAGGGCAGACCGGCCCAGGTGATTGCCCAGCACCTGATTTCTGTATTTGATGAGTTTTGTAATTAGATTTTCACTTAGTTTTGTTCATAGATGGGTTAGTAAGTACAGGCTCCACTTCTCGTGGGGCCTTGCTTTTTTATACCCGGCTATCCATCGGTAAGCTGTATGAATCAGCCTATTATCTATCCTAGTCTCAGTATTTCTGAGTAACATTGCAGGTAATTATTTCGGATCAATTCAAGTATAATCGTTCATACATACATGTACCCAAATCTATACTACGCTTTTAAAGATATTTTCGGAGTGAGTTTATCCGGTTTGAAACTGGTGAACTCATTTGGTTTTTTTGTTGCGATCTCTTTTATCATTTCTGCATGGGTGCTTACCCTGGAATTACGCAGAAGACAACAACTGGGACAATTCAGTTTTACCGAACAATCTATTGTAATTGGTGCCCCGGCTGGATTTGGTGAATTACTGATCAATTTTTTATTGGGTTTTATTTTCGGTTATAAAATTGTTGGTGCATTTACCATTGCAGATGCTTTGAATGATCCACAATCCTATATTTTGTCTGCCCGAGGTAATCTGCCGGTAGGATTGTTGGTGGGACTGGCTTTTGGCGTTTTGAAATGGTGGGAAAAGAACAAAGAAAAACTGGATAAACCCGAAACCAGAACGGTAAGAATCTGGCCACATGACAGGGTAGGAGATTTTGTGATTTATGCAGCTTTATTCGGATTTCTTGGGGCCAAAATATTTCATAACCTGGAAAACTGGGATGATTTTGTAAAAGATCCGATGGGAGCTTTGGTATCCTTTAGCGGACTAACTTTTTATGGTGGATTGATCTGTGCGGGACTGGCCATCATTCTCTATGCCAGAAAAAATAAGATCCCGGTCATTCATTTAGCAGATTGTATGGCGCCTACCATGATGCTTGCCTATGCATTGGGACGAGTTGGCTGTCAGGTAAGTGGTGATGGTGACTGGGGGATTGTGAATATGCACCCCAAACCTTTTTCCTTTTTGCCTGATTGGCTCTGGGCCTATCAGTATCCGCATAATGTGGTGAATGAGGGGATTCCGATTCCGGGTTGTACCGGGCCTTATTGTAACCAATTACCCATGCCGGTGTATCCGACAGCTTTGTATGAGATATTGATGTGCCTGGTTCTTTTCTTTGTGCTTTGGGCAATCAGGAAAAAGATTAAAATACCCGGACAATTGGCAGGCATTTACCTGATTTTTAATGGTACTGAACGGTTTTTTATTGAGAAGATACGGGTGAATACCAAATATGAATTTCTTCCATTTCATCCGACACAGGCAGAAATCATCTCTTTTTTATTGATTATTGGGGGGATTTTGATGGTGACGAAGTCGAAAAACTGGTTTGGGAAGGTGGGTGGTGATTCCTGATATAAGTTAGTTTATAATTGTTTTGAAGCCTGTCTTTTGACGGGCTTTTTTTATGATTATAGAACTCTTCGGGTGGTCTGGATGGGTGATATTTTGGAGATGTAGGAAAAGCAGCATCGCCCTCCTAGTCGGCGGGCAAGCAGAAAACGCGGAGAACCGCAGGGAACGCAGAGGAGAGGCTGAGGGTATGAAAGGAATCGTTAGGGAATAAGATATTGATAAAGAATTAGTTAGGAAAATATAGTCCAGAAAGCGCTGAGAATTACTTTCATAAAACCCACTCGGGTCTGCCACTTATCACGTGATTTTACCGTTAAATACAAAACTATGTACTATGCTAAACACAGTACATAGTTTTGACTTGTAATTAGTAAACACTAAAAGGATTCAATACAAAAATCTTTACACATTTAGATTTATTTAATGGGAAAACGTGTAGATGTATTTATCATTTTTATATACTTCAATCTGAAAATCCGGCTTATTTGACAATTACCTACCCAAAAAATGATTGACCCATCCAACATCGATTTAAATACTTTAGAGAAGGTATCGCCTACCCGAATTGACATGAATTACATCGGCATTACCTTATTAATTACAGCTATAGCTTTTGGCGGAATCTTATTTTATAAATTCAAAAACTTAGAAAATGACAAATCAAATGGAAATGGCAATTGAGTATCACTGAAAATGAAACAGCCGTTAAAATATTAAAAATAGCCGGAATAGTTTTACTCTCACTTGGTGGAATATATTTTCTGGGGCATGTATTTAAAATTACAGCTCATACTGTCAGAGGGTTTAATGACTTAAAAACATCATTAAATGGCAAATAAAATATCAAAAGTAGCTTTATACTGTAGGGTATCAACTTCTGAGCAAGATACTTCTAACCAAGAATTCAGATTAGTTGAATATGCAAAAAAAATGGAATGGGATTATGATATTTTTACAGAAATTGAAAGTACACGTAAAAGCCGTCCAATTAAACAGATTCTTTTAAAAAGGCTTCGTAATAAAGACTATGATGCAATATTAGTCTTCAAATTAGACCGATATGCAAGAAGTTCATCTGAACTGATACTTGAAATTAAAGAGCTTATTGAACGTGGAATTACATTTATATCTCTTACGGATAATTTGGATTTTACAACTGCTTCAGGAAAACTTCACTTTCAAATACTTTCCGCATTTGCTGAATTTGAACGGGAACTCATTAGGGAAAGAACAATAGAAGGATTAAGACGAACTAAAATGCAAGGAACACAGTTAGGTAGACCAAAAGGTTCAAAGGATAAAAAAAAGCGTTCTAAAGCTGGCTATTTAATTCGTGAAGCAAATAAACGAAAGGCAACTGATGAAAATACTGGCAAATACCTACCGCTGAGTT
>Ga0316220_1001507_pt1 | contig 25370 bp, 18 predicted proteins | sample TBH18005metaG_FD_203632 | JGI IMG/M metagenome (GOLD analysis project Ga0316220, IMG submission 203632) | Freshwater microbial communities from Trout Bog Lake, Wisconsin, USA - TBH18005 | ecosystem: Environmental > Aquatic > Freshwater > Lake > Hypolimnion/Profundal zone | place: USA: Wisconsin...
CGCCGCCGTCAGCGTCGTCTTGCCGTGATCGATGTGTCCGATGGTCCCCACGTTTACGTGCGGCTTGCTCCGGTCAAACTTGCCCTTTGCCATGTGCTTGTTCCTTCCTTGTCTCAGTGACTGCGTTTGAAATTGGTGAAGCAAAAAATCTACTGCAAACTGGTTGTGCCCTGGCGCTTATTTCTCCTTGCCCTGCACCTTGGCGATGATCTCCTCGGAGACCGCGCGGGGCGCCTCCTCGTACTGTTTGAACTCCATGGAAAACGTGGCGCGCCCCTGCGTGGAGCCGCGCATGGAGGTGGCGTAGCCGAACATGGTGCTAAGCGGCACGGTGGCCTTGATGACTTGCACGCCAGCGACCATCTCCATGCCCTCGATGCGGCCGCGGCGGCTGTTGAGGTCGCCGATGATGGTGCCCATGTAATCCTCGGGCGTGGTGACCTCGACGGACATGACCGGCTCGAGCAGCACAGGCTTGGCCTTGCGCGCGGCCTCCTTGAAGGCCATGGAGCCGGCGATCTTGAACGCCATTTCGTTGGAGTCCACGTCGTGGTAGCTGCCGTCGTAGAGCGAGACCTTGATGTCCACCATCTCGTAGCCGGCGAGCACGCCGCCCTGCATGGCTTCCTGAATGCCCTGGTCGATGGGCTTGATGTACTCCTTGGGAATGGAGCCGCCCTTGGTGTCATTGCTGAACTCGTAGCCCTTGCCGGGTTCGTTGGGCTCCACGCGAAGCTTGGCGTGGCCGTAGTTGCCGCTGCCGCCGGTCTGACGGATGTACTTGCCCTCGGCCTCGGCCTTGGAGCGGATGGTCTCGCGGTAGTTGACCTGCGGCTTGCCGACGTTGGCCTCGACCTTGTACTCGCGCATCATGCGGTCGACGATGATCTCCAAGTGGAGTTCGCCCATGCCGGAGATGATGGTCTGGCCGTTGGTCTGGTCGGTGCGAACCTTGAAGGTGGGGTCCTCCTGCGCCAGCTTGGCGAGGGCGAGCGACATCTTCTCCTGATCGGCCTTGGTCTTGGGCTCGACGGCGACCTCGATGACGGGCGCGGGGAAGTCGATGGACTCGAGCACGATGGGCGACTTCTCGGTGCAGATGGTGTCGCCGGTGACGAGGTTCTTGAGGCCGACGGCGGCGCAGATGTCGCCGGCGAGGATCTCGGTGATCTCTTCGCGCTTGTTGGCGTGCATCTTGAGCAGGCGGCCGATGCGCTCGGTCTTGCCGGTGCGCGGGTTGAGCACGGAGTCGCCGGTCTTGAGCTGGCCGGAGTAGACACGGAGGAAGATGAGCTGGCCGACGAAGGGGTCGGTCATGATCTTGAAGCCGAGCGCGGCGAGCGGTTCGCTGTCGTCGGGTTTGCGGGTGATCTTGTCGCCCTCGGGATGGTCGGGGTTGATGCCCTGCATGGGAGGAACATCGAGTGGGCTGGGCAGGTACTCGACGACGGCATCCAGCAGCGTCTGCACGCCCTTGTTCTTGAAGGCGCTGCCGCACATCACCGGAAAGACGTGCATGGCGATGGTGGCGCGGCGGAGAGAGGCTTTGATGAGCTCGACCGAAATCTCCTCGCCCTCGAGGTACTTGTGCATCATCTCGTCGTCGTGCTCGGCGAGGGTCTCGATGAGCTGGTTGCGGAAGGCCTCGCACTTGTCCACCATGTCGGCGGGGATGGGCTCGACCGAGTACTCGGCGCCCATGGTCTCGTCGTGCCAGAGGATGGCGCGCATCTCGACGAGGTCCACTACGCCGACGAACTTCGACTCCTGGCCGACGGGCAACTGGATGGGAACGGCGCGCGCGCCGAGGCGTTTGACGATGGTATCTGTGGCGTACTCGAAGTCGGCGCCGGCCTTGTCCATCTTGTTGATGAAGCAGACGCGCGGAACCTTGTACTTGTTGGCCTGACGCCAGACGGTCTCTGACTGCGGCTGCACGCCCTGCACGGAGTCAAAGCAGGCGACGGCGCCGTCGAGAACGCGAAGGGAACGCTCGACCTCGGCGGTGAAGTCCACGTGGCCGGGGGTGTCAATGATGTTGACGCGGACGTTCTTCCAGGTGCAGGTGGTGGCGGCGCTGGTGATGGTGATGCCGCGCTCCTGCTCCTGCTCCATCCAGTCCATGGTGGCCGTGCCTTCGTGCACCTCGCCGATGCGATGCGTAATCCCCGTATAGAAGAGGATGCGCTCCGTGATGGTCGTCTTGCCGGCATCAATGTGGGCCATGATGCCGATGTTGCGACACTTATCGAGTGAGACGGTGCGTGCCACTGGTTCCTTCCTGCTCTTCTGCGGATGAGTCCGCGGTGAATCCAAACCTTGTTGCCCGCGACGCCAAGCTTGCGCGCCACGAAATCTTGCTGGCGATTACCAGCGATAGTGAGCGAAGGCCTTGTTGGCCTCGGCCATGCGGTGCACATCTTCCTTCTTCTTCATGGCGTTGCCGCGGCCGTTGGCTGCATCGAGCAGCTCGGCGCTGAGCTTTTCCACCATGCCCTTTTCGCCGCGCTCGCGGCCGTAGCTGATGATCCAGCGGATAGCCAGCGAGGTGCGACGCTCGGGAGCGACCTCGATGGGAACCTGATAGTTGGCGCCGCCGACGCGACGCGACTTCACTTCAAGCAGCGGCTTGACGTTCTCGACGGCCTTCTTGAAGAGCTTGAGGGCCTCGTCACCGCCGCGCTGCTCCAGGTTCTGCATGGCTTGGTAGAAGATCTTCTGCGCGGTGGACTTCTTTCCGCCCCACATCATGGAGTTGATGAACTTGGCGGCCAAGTCGGAGTTGTAGACCGGATCGCCGGCCACGGTGCGCTTGGATACTGTTCCTTTTCTGGGCATCTTCCTGTTCTCTCTTCTTCCTCCAGGGCCGTGGACCTCTCAAGACCTGGACTTGGTGACTCAGTATGAACTACCGAAAACTTTGCGACCCGCGCGGCACAACGCCGCGAGGAGTTATTTGGCAGCCGCCTTGGGGCGCTTGGCGCCGTACTTGGAGCGGCTCTGCTTGCGGTCGTTGACGCCGACGGAGTCGAGCGTGCCGCGCACGACGTGATAGCGCACGCCGGGCAGATCCTTCACACGGCCGCCGCGGATGAGCACGATGGAGTGCTCCTGCAGATTGTGGCCGATGCCGGGGATGTAGGTGGTGACCTCGATGCCGTTGGTGAGGCGGACGCGGGCGACCTTGCGCAACGCGGAGTTGGGCTTCTTGGGCGTCTGAGTATAGACGCGGGTGCAGACGCCGCGGCGCTGGGGGGATCCCTGGAGGGCGGGGGAGGCGGTCTTGTAGCGGGTGGGCTTGCGACCCTGCTTGACGAGCTGATGGAACGTAGGCACTCTAAAAACTCCTTCAACCGCAAACGACTGGACGGCCATGATGCAGCCGACGAAAAATTTGATGCTTCCGCAGACGCCGATGCAGGCCGTTTGCGTGGCGAAAGAAACTGCACGCGCAAACGAGCGGCAGCGTGAAAGCTGCCGCGCGAAGTCCTGACCTGCTTCGCGTCTGTACTACCGTTGCCAGACGAGAACAGTCGACGGTGGCCGAGCAGACTGGCGATAAAACCCGCGCCAGGCCGACTCCGTTTCGCTGTTCCGGCCTGCATAGTCCGCTAGGGTAGCGGATGGTCGCAGGCTCCGATGCGAGGGCCGCGGCAGAGATGCAACATCAGGATGCGTTCGAGAACGGATGCCGGATGTTCTGCCGAGGTTGTCGTGTCCGATCTTGGAGCGCTCTGGACTGAAGCACTTGCGCCGACATCGCGCACGCCTCGTGAAGAGCCGCGCCGGACACTCGCGGAACCTTCTAACAATAACAATTCAGGCGGGGCGGAGTCAACGGTTTGGGAAAAATAACCGCAAAAACACCGTGAAAATGGCGGGGCGGCCGCGGACAATTGGCGGGAAGTTAGCGGTAAATTGGCGGCTGGTTGGCGGCAAACGCATGGCTGGTGGATGGGGAGCCGTATGGGGGCGGACGACAAAGCGGGGGCGAAGAATTGTTCCACGGGGAACAATTGGAGTACGCCAATATTTTGAAGTTTATTTTTGGCGGGGAGGGTCAGGACTTCCACTTGATGTTGCAGCCGATGCTGGTTTTTTGCACCGAAGATGGTGCAATTCCGGCCAGTACGGCGTCGAGCGCTGAGCGTAAGTCTTTTCCTGTCAATGGAATATCGTTTCCGCCGCCGGAGGGGCGCTTGGGGCGGGAGTCGTCGAGCTGGCCGCGGTACGCCAATTTCAGGTTTTTATCGAAAAGAAAGATGTCGGGGGTGCAGGCGGCTTCGTAGGCGCGGGCGACGGATTGGGACTCGTCATATAGATAAGGAAAGTTCAGCTGCAGGTGCGCGGCCTGCTTTTTCATCTCGGCGGGCGCGTCCTGGGGGAACTCTTCAACGTCGTTGGAACTGATGGCGACGATTCCGATCTTGCCGGCGTAATCGCGGCTGAGGCGGGAGAGTTCGGGCTCGATGTGCTTGACGTAGGGGCAGTGGACGCACATGAAGATCACGAGCAGGCCGTTGTGGGCTGCGGCGTCGCGGGTGATGATGTGGCCGGAGACGACGTCGGGGAGCGAGAAGTCGGGGGCCGTGGTTCCGAGGGCGACCATGGTGGAGGGCGTGAGAGACATGAGTTTCTCCTTGCTCTCTTTATAGATGCTTATTGTTGGTGGAGGGTTCACGCTGCGCGCGAATACCCCCACAACGTACCGAAAGGGTTGAAACGTACGATTAGCTTGGGAGTGGGGTTTATGTATGCTGACCCCGAATTACTTTGGGAACTATAGACAGCCATTTACGAAAATAAGCTTCCTCAAACGCCTGAAAACAATGTCTGGGGTTCCGGGCAATTTTCGGTCATGGAGCCGAAAACGATATCCCATCGCATGGATTAATCTGCGAACGGCAAGCTCAGGTTTTGTGTTCTTGCTCTTAATACGAGCCATCTGCTCGCTGCGTTCGGAGTGGGATAATGTGTCCAAAATAAACACTCCCGGGAAATACGACGACAGTATACAGATTCACCTGCTCCATCGGGCGCGGATGCCTCTCTGGAACCTTCGTATCCGCTCAGGATGACGGAAAAGATTAAGAACAAATGCAGGTCCCTCCGCTACGCAGCGCTAAGCGCTGCTTCGGTCGGGATGACGACAAAAGCAAATACAGAAGCAGGTCCTTCGACTCGCTTCGCTCGCTCAGGATGACGACGAAAAATAATACCCGCTAGACGGTTGGCTCCCAGCCTTTTTCGTAGGAGCGGCCCCAGTGCTTCATGGCTTCGGCGTCGTTGAGGATGTGGCCGGTGGATGAGTCGAGTGTGAGGCTGCGGCCCATCTGGATGGAGATGTTGGACAGCAGCAGCATGGCGACGGAGACGGCCGCAATCTGGATGGGCGAGTGGAGCGGCGCGCCGGAGCGGATGCCGTCCATGAAGTTGGCGAAGTGGTTGGCGGTCATCTTGTCGCGGCTGACGGCGTCGTGCGTGTCGGCGTGGGTGTTGTTGGAGAACTGGTCAATGAGCTTGCCGTTGTTGTCGTAGACCTCGTAGCCGCCGCGGTCGAGGAGCACACTGCCGTTGGTTCCGAGGATGACGGAGCCGCGGTCGCGGTTGTACTGCTTCATGCCGTTGGATGAGTTGCACTCCCAGGTAATCTGCTTGTCCTTGTAGTCGAAGGTGGTGGTGACGGTGTCCGCAAACTGCCAGTCGTCGTCGAAGTGGTAGCGCGCGCCGCAGGCGTAGACGCGCGAGGGGTAGCCGGCGTCGAGTGCCCAGCGGCAGATGTCCACTTCGTGGGTGCCGTTGTTGAGGGTCTCGCCGGTTCCGTAGGGAATGAGCCAGTGCCAGTTGTAGGGATGGATGTTGTCCTTGTAGGCGGCGCGGGGCGCGGGGCCCTGCCAGAGCTCCCAATCGAGGTTGGCGGGGACGGGCGCGGGCTTGCCCTTGCCCATGGACTTGCGGGTGTTGGAGTACCAGGAGCGTGCGGCGTAGGCGCGGCCGATGAGGCCGGCATGAATGTCGCCAATAATTTTTATCGTATGTTCGCTGGAGCGCTGCTGGTCTCCGACCTGCACGCAGTGGCCGTACTTTTTTTGCGCGGCGATGAGCAGCTCGCCTTCGCGGCAGTTGTGGCTGCTGGGCTTTTCGACGTAGACGTTCTTGCCGGCCTTGAGGCCGAGGATGGCCATGGGGGTGTGCCAGTGTTCGGGGGTGGCGATGGTGATGGCGTCGACGTCTTTGCTATCGAGCGCGCGGCGGAAGTCGCCGACGGCGGTGGGTGCGTAGCCGAGGACGCTGCTGGCCTTGGCGGCGAACTTGTCGAGGATCCTGGAGTCCACGTCGCAACAGAAGGCCATGTGCGCGCGGGGAGAGTTGTCGAGGATGGCGGCGAGGTGGGCGTAGCCGCGTCCGTTGAGGCCGGCGACGGCGAAGTTGACGCGGTCGTTGGCGCCGAGGATCTGGGCGTAGCTCTTTGCGGTGGCGGCGACGGCGGCGGTTGCCATGGTGGCGGCGGTGGCGGTGACGAATTCACGGCGGTTCATGTGGGCTCCTGAGGGTGCGAGGAGATTGTATGACGCGCGGGGCGGTGCAGGCATGGGGGAGCGTCCCACGGGGCAAGACCGGAAAGATTGTGCGAGGGATGGATTCGGTGATAAGTTGAAGTTGTCTATGGCAACCGCTACGAAAGAAATATTTATCACAGAGAAGGCCCGCGCTTATGGCGGTCGCGTGGCGGTCCGCGACGCGGCGGGCGCGCACCACTACGCGGAGCTGGTGGATGCGGCGGAGCGGGTGGCGAGTTCCCTGCTGGGCGGGCGCAGCGATTTGAACGAGGAGCGTGTAGCGATCCTGCTGACGCCGGGGATGCCGTGGGTGGCGGCGATGTGGGGCGTGTGGATGGCGGGGGGCGTGGCGGTTCCGCTGGCGCTGCATGCCGCGCGGCCGGAGTGGGAGTATGCGCTGGAGGACACAGGCGCCACGACGGTGATAGTGGACGAGACGACGGCGGGTGCGATTGGGCCGGCGTGCGAGGGACGGCTGGTGCGGCTGCGCGGATATGCGGAGCTGTTGGCGGGGAGCGCGGCGGCGCTGCCGCAACTGCAGCCGGAGCGGCGGGCGATGATCCTGTTTACGAGCGGGACGACGAACAAGCCGAAGGGCGTGGTGACGACGCACGCCAACATCGCGGCGCAGATCGAGAGCCTGGTGGAGGCGTGGGAGTGGCAGGCGGCGGACAAGATTGCGCTGCTCCTGCCGCTGCACCACGTACACGGCATCATCAACATTGTGAGCTGCGCGCTGTGGGTGGGTGCGAGCTGCCGTATGCTGCCGAAGTTCGACGCGGCGGAGGTGTGGCGGCTGATGGAGTCGCGCGAACTGACGCTGCTGATGGCGGTGCCGACGATCTACGTGCGGATGATCCGCGAGTGGGAGAAGCAGGACGAGGCGAAGCGGGCGGAGTGGAGCGCGGCGTGCCGCGGGATGCGGCTGATGGTGAGCGGGTCTGCGGCGCTGCCGGTGAGCGTGCTGGAGCAGTGGCGCGGCATCAGCGGGCACACGCTGCTGGAGCGGTACGGGATGACGGAGATTGGGATGGCGATCTCGAACTCGTATGCATGGCGGAGGGTTCCGGGGGCGGTGGGGCGTCCGCTGCCGGGCGTGGAGGTGCGGCTGACGAACGAGAGCGGCGCGGTGGTGGATGCCGGCGAGGCGGGCGAGATCGAGGTGAAGGGGCCGACGGTGTTCCGCGAGTACTGGGGCAAGCCGGAGGCGACGCGTGAGGCGTTCCGCGACGGGTGGTTCCGGACGGGGGACACGGCGGTGGTGGAGAACGGGGTGTACCGCATCCTGGGGCGGACGAGCGTGGACATATTGAAGTCTGGCGGACACAAGATCAGCGCGCTGGAGATTGAGGAGACGCTGCGGGAGCACGAAGGAATCAGCGAGTGCGCGGTGGTTGGGGTTCCGGACACGGAGTGGGGCGAGCGTGTGGCGGTGGCAGTGGTGCTGCGCCCGGGACATGCGATGGAACTGGACGGGCTGCGGGAGTGGGGACGCGAGCGCATGACGGTGCACAAGCTGCCTACGCTGCTGAAGGTGGTGGAGCAGTTGCCGCGGAACGCCATGGGCAAAGTGGTGAAGCCGCAGGTGACGAAGCTGTTTGCGGAGAACGTCAGCTAGAACAAACGAAGTTCCAGAAAATGAGGGAGTGCTCTTCCCTATCCCGGGAAGGCGCGGAGAACCTCTGTGGCAGCCTGCGCGAGCAGGGTGGCGGCGGGGCCGAGGGCGGGGACGATGACGGCGTGGCCGCGGGTGAGGGGAAGCGATTGGCCGGCGCAGACGAGCGAGGCGCCATCGGCGAGGGCGACGAGGATCTGCGCGGATTTCATGGAGGGGAGCGGGACGGAGGCGGCGGCGTCGAGGTCGAAGCGGTCGACGGTGAAGTACTGCTCGTGGATGAGGCGGGAGAAGGAGCCGGCGTCGCAGGGGGCGATGCGGCCGGCGCGGGTGGAGAGGCGCATGACGCGGAGAGCGTCTGGGATGTGGAGTTCGCGGCCGCGGCCGTAGTCGAAGACGCGGTAGGTGATGTCGCAGGTCTGCTGGGTTTCGAGGATGGTCATGCCGGGGCCTATGCCGTGGATGGTGCCGGCGTCGACGAAGAACATTTCGCCGGGTGCGACGGGGAGGATGTTCATGCGCTCGTCGAGGGTGCCTTCGGCGATGGCGCGGCGGACCTGTTCGGGAGTGGTGCCGGGGGTGAGGCCGAGGGAGAGCGCGGCGCCGGGCTGGGAGTCGAGGATGTACCAGCACTCGGTTTTGCCGCGAGGAAAGCCGGATTGCTGCGCGGCGGCGTCGTCGGGGTGGACCTGGAGAGAGAGTTTTTCTGTGGGGGCGAGGATTTTGAGCAGCAGCGGGAAGTCGGCGTCGCGGGAGACGGGACCGCAGATTGCGGCGCGATGGGCGGCGAAGGCCTGGGCGAGGGTGAGGCCGGTCCAGGGGCCGGTTTCGATGAGGGATTGCGGGCCGGTGAGCCAGGATTCGCCGATGGGTTCGGTGAAGCGGGCTTCGGGATACCAGTGGGCCCAGTTGGTACTGCCCCAGGGGCGGGGCGAGAAGAACGGGGCGAGACGGAATGGCATGGCGCTAGAGATGGCAATCCTCACAGGTAATTGGGCTGGCCTATTGCGTCATCTTACAACCGGCGGCTGGTGCGAGATGTGCAAGTTCTGCTGAGGCGTCAGGAGAGTTGTGTGCCGGTGAGGTGGGCGACGGCGTTGGCGAGCCAGCGCTGCTGGAGCGGCGCGTTGAAGGACGGCGCGCGATGAACGAGAGCGCGGGCGTTGCCGACGGTGCAGAGAAGACTGGCGGCGCCGAGCTTGCGGTCGTGGTCGCGGCTGTAGCCCATGATGACTTCGATATCGGGCTTGCCGGGAGCGCGTTCGACGACGAGGCCGTTGGCGGCCTTGCCGCGCGCTTGATAGTGGACGCCGAGGGTGCGGTCGACGGGGAGGCCGGCGAAGGTGGCGTGGGCGCGGACGAAGAGCCAGTTGCCCATCCAGGGGGCGCGCGTGTCTCCGACCTGGCCGGAGTAGGTGAATGCGCCGAGCGCGGCGAGCTGTTTGGCGACGCCGTCGGCGAGGAGGTCGTCGGGCACGATGGAGAGCAGCGGAGTTCCCTGCTGGACGACGGCGAGGACGACATCGGGGATGTGGCCGAGGATCTGGTCGGAGGGCGCGGAGGATTTAGAGGGGAGCGGGTCGAGGCCAGTCTCTTCGCCGATGGCTCGGTCGAGGCGCGAGCCCTTGACGACACCGGAGGCGATGATGAGGTCGTACTTCTTGCCTTCCACAAACTCGCTGAGATCGAGGCCGGGGAGGGCGGAGAGTTGGCGGCGAGTGGTGGAGAGGACTCCGCTGAGGCCGACGGAGAGTTTGCGCGCGAAGTTGGGCGCGGCGTTGGCGACCCAGATTTCGCGGGTGAAGGTGGCGGCGGGGTCGGAGTCGAGCGCGAAGCGGAAGGTGTAGATGCCTTCGTGGGTGAGCGCGGGAGTTTGCAATGCGGTGGCGAGGGTGTAGCTGAACTGGTCGGCGACGTGCGCGGGCGCGGGCCACTTACCGAGCTTGGTGATGGAGCCGGCGGGATCCGTCATGGTGAAGCTGAGTGTGCCGGTGACGGGGCGGGTGGTGTCGTTGAGGAGATAGAGGTCGAAGACGGCGGATTCGCCGACGGCGTGGCAGAGGTGGTGCTGCTTGGCGACGAGAGCGACGGGACGGAGCGCGGCGGCGATGAGCGCAGGGTCTCCCTTGTGGTTGCGCATGTTGTCCACGATGCCGGAGTGGTTCTCGATGGAGGTGGACTCCCAGCCGGAGATGACGGCGAAGTCGAGGGCGTCGTTGATGCGTGCGTTCTCCATGTACTGCTGCCAAGAGGCGTAGCACTTTTCGCCGATGGAGCGGAAGAGCGCGGCGGCGGTGGGGAAGGCGCGGCGGAAGCCCCAGCGGTCGAGGAAGGCTTCGGTGTTGTTGCGGACGGCGAGGTGGTCGGCGAGGTCGTAGGTCTTGCCGTTGCCGCCGAAGGCGTGGGACTCGATCTGCTGGACGATGAGGGAGTGATTGTCGGCGACGGCGGTGCCTTCCATCTCACCGTACTCGACGAGGACTTTGCGCTCGGATTCGTTGTAGGTGTAGTCGGCGGCGGACTTGTAGAAATCGTCGTACCACTGGTCGCCGGCACCCTGATGATTGTTCCACCAGCCGCCCCAGAGTTCCTTGTCGGTGCGGTGAAGCTCGTCGGAGTAGGGAGCGAACCAGGCCTGAGCGGCGTTGCGCGGGGGCGCGCTGAAGCCGTCGTTGAGGACGACGAGGCGCGAGGGGTCCTCGGCGTGCATGATTTGGAGTGGGGTGAGGGTGTCGGGGTTGGCGAGGTCGGCGCCAATCTCGTTTTGCAGCGTGTACTGGATGACGGAGGGGTGGCTGCGCGAGGCGCGGACCATCTGGCGGCACTTTTCGAGGACGAAGCGGCGGCAGAAGATGTCGGCGGGGTCGGTGGGCTTCTCCATGACGACGCCGGGAGCGCCGGTGTTGGTGACGACGGGCAGCTTGCCGATGGCGAGCTTGCCTCCGCCGGGCTCCATGTAGCGGAGCAGGCCGAGACGGTCGTGGGCGCGGAGGACATCTTCCTTGGGGAGGTTGCGGTGGAAGTTGAGGCAGTTGAGGCCGAGGGCCTTGGCCTGCGTGACCTCGCGCGTGGCGAGCTCGGGCGTGGGCCAGAGGCCGTTGATGCCCCAGAATCCCCAGGAGATGGAGGAGTAGAGCTTGATGCGACGACCGTTGAGGCGGAAGAGTGCGTTGGAACCGAGGCCAACGGGTGCGAACCAGCGGAAGCCGAAGGGGACGGTGAAGGTGTCGGTGGCGCCGGAGGCGGTGGTGAGCGTGGCGCGGAGATGGTAGAGCGTGGGCGAGTCGAGGTCCCAGAGTTTGGCGGTAGGGGCGGTGAGTGATGTGCGGAGAGTTCCGCTGCCCGAGGTTTCGGCGTGGGCGAGTTCGGTGTGGGTGCGGGGATCGAGGATAGTGAAGGAGAGCTTGCCGCTGCCTTCGACCTGAACGTGGGCGGTGATGGTGCGAGCGTCGGTGGTATTGAGCACGTAGACATCGGCTAAGCGCGCGTCGGTGGGCGAGGCGGTGAGGGTGAGCTCGCGGTCGAGGCCGCCGAAGCCGTGGGAACGATGGATGTTGACGCTGCCCCAGCGGAGGGTGTTGCCGTCCACCCAGTCGTAGCGGCCGCCGGGGTTGGTGATGCGGATGGCGAGGGTGTTGCTGCCGCCGGGCTTGGCGGCACGGGTGAGGTCGCACTCGAAGGGGAGCTCCTCCATGATGGAGTAGCCGACGAGTTGCTGGTTGAGGAAGACCTCGGCGCGCATGCGCGCTCCGCGGATGTGGAGGAAGATGCGCTGGCCGTGCATGGAGGCGGGAATGTTGATGGAGCGCCACCACCAGGAGACACCGGCGACGGCGCCGTTTTGCGGGATGGGATCCTCTTCGGCGTAGCGGTACTCGTCGCGTGTGTAGGAGCGGAGGCCGTTGTGTCCCCAGAAGTGCTGCTCGACGGTGGTGGGAAGGGTGACGGTGGTGGAGTCTGGGCTGGAGATGTGTTGCGCCAGGGAGGACCATCCGCCGGTGGGCGGGTTGACGGAGAGCTTTTCGAGGTGGACGTCTTCGGGGAGGAAGATGGCGTCGTCCTGCCACTTGGCAGTGCGGTCGAGCCAGAGGTTCCAGCCGGTGTCTGGGATGGCGGTGCCGTTGAGCGGAGGTTCTATGTGGGTGGGCGCGGGCGCGGCTGCGAGGGAGTTGCGTGTGGAGGCGACGGCGGCGGCGAGAGCGGAGGATTGGAGGAAGCGGCGGCGGTTCATGGGCAGACCTCGATGGGGAAGCGTTTTCTTGCTTCGCAGAGCATCTTACACGCTTGGATGGGGTGGATGCTGCGGGAGGGTCACAGGAATACGTAGGAGGCGGACGAGCGAATTTACAATTCACTCCATGACGATTCCGAAGCGCACTTCGCAGCCGGGAACGTACTTCATCACGACATCTTGCCTACAATATCGGCGTGTCTTTCAGGTGGAGCGAAACGCAGAACTGTTTATTGAAACGCTCCTGCATTATCGAACGCATTTCCAACTTCACGCGTATGCCGTCATGCCCGACCACGTGCATCTGCTCATCACGCCACGAGAGATGGTGACATTGGAACGCGCCATGCAATATATCAAAGGGGGATTCTCACGGCGATTGGGAAGAGACGGGCTGGTGTGGCAGAAGGGATTTACGGACCATCGTATTCGCAACGCAGAGGAGTACGCGCGCTGCGTTGAATATATCCACATGAATCCAGTGCGGGCAGGGCTGGTTGAGCGTATCAAAGATTATCCGTGGTCTTCGGCCTCTGCCCATCTGGATGTTTGGCCGGTGAAGTGAAGGCTTCCCTCAGCGGCTAAAGCCGCTTTTCAATACGGCTGCTATTTCCGTGGGGCTGAAGCCCCACTCCCCACGGCTGAAGCCGTGGGCTTAAGCAAGGCACTCGCACATCTACTGCTGAACCCTGAGATGTATCGACGCTCCAACGAAAAGACCCTGCGCAAGCAGGGCCTTTGTGTTTGCTGCTCAAGAACAGTCCGGTTTAGGAGCAGCCGCTGGTGGAGCCGCAGCTCATGCAGCGGTAGCAGGAGCCGTTGCGGGTCATGATAGCGCCGCAGGTGGCGCAACTGGGTGCGTCGCCCATGTTGTACATCTCCTTCATGGCGTCGGCGATGTGGAAGTGGGAGCTGCTATCGCGCGAGGGGACCTTGAACTCGCCGGAGTCGTAGACGGGCGAGGGGGTGGTGGGCTGCACCTCTGGCGGGATGCCCTGCTGCGGGGAGGCGTTGGCGTGGAGGTCGGAGCCGGCGGTGAGGGACGAGGGGGATTCGCTGAGCATGCCGTTGTTGTTGCGGGGCAGGACCTGGAAGAGCTCGAGCTGCTGTCCGCTGAGGAAGCGGAGCTGCAGCCAGCGGAAGATGTAGTCCATGATGGACTTGGCGAAGCCGATCTGTTCGTTGCCGGTCCAGCCGGAGGGCTCGAAGCGGGAGTGGGCGAACTTTTCGCAGAGGACCTTGAGCGGGACGCCGTGTTGCAGGGCGATGCTGACGGCGGTGGCGAAGGAGTCCATGAGGCCGGAGATGGTGGAGCCCTCCTTGGCCATGCGGATGAAGATTTCGCCGGGTTGACCGCTGGGGTAGAGGCCGACGGTGATGTAGCCCTCGTGGCCGCCGATGGAGAACTTGTGGGTAAAGCTGGCGCGCTCCTCGGGGAGCCGGTGGCGGACGGCGCGGGGCGGCGCGGGAGCGTCGAAGGCGTCGGCGTTGGCGGTGAGCTGGCCGGTGAGCTGGGCGATGTGGGCCTCCAGCGCGGAGACCTTCTGCAGATGTTCGCTGGGCAGCTCGACGGTCGACTTCTTCTTGTCGTCCATGGAGACGTTGAGGGGCTGGGTGCCCTTGGAGCCGTCGCGGTAGATGGCGACGGCCTTGAGGCCCTGACGCCAGCTCTCGAGGTAGGCCTCCGCGATGTCGGCGGCGGTGCAGTCCTGGGGCAGGTTGACGGTCTTGGAGATGGCGCCGGAGAGGAAGGGCTGGGTGGCGCCCATCATCTTGATGTGGCCCATGTAGGGGATGGTGCGGTTGCCCTTGGCGGGCTTGAAGGAGCAGTCGAATACGGAGAGGTGCTCGTCCTTGATGGCGGGCGCGCCTTCGATGGTGCCGGTGGCGTCGATGTAGCTGACGATGGCGTTGACCTGGTCGTCGTTGTAGCCGAGCTTGAAGAGCGCGGAAGGGACGGTGTTGTTGACGATCTTGATCATGCCGCCGCCGACGAGCTTCTTGTACTTGACGAGGGCGAGGTCGGGCTCGATGCCGGTGGTGTCGCAATCCATCATGAAGCCGATGGTGCCGGTGGGAGCGAGGACGGTGACCTGCGAGTTGCGGAAGCCGTGCTTCTCGCCGTGGGCGAGCGCGCCGTCCCAAGCCTGCTTGCCGGCCTCGACGAGCTCGTCGAGCTGGGGCGCGGTGAAGGGCTCGGCGGAGAGGCGGGATGCGCCGATGTTGTTGACGCTGGCGCGGTGCATGCGGATGACATCGAGGAAGGGCTCGCGGTTGACGTAGAAGCCGGGGCACGCGCCGCCGGCGATCTCGACCTGCTGTGTGAGCGGAGTGGCCGCGCCGAGGGGCGGGCAGAGCTCTGCGATGCGGGAGGACTGCCAGTAGGCCTGGCCACAGAGGATGGCGGTGAGGGTGGCGGCGAAGTCGCGTCCGGCGTCGGAGTCGTAGGGCAGGCCGAGGGACATGAGCAGCGCGCCGAGGTTGGCGTAGCCGAGGCCGAGCGGACGGTAGTCGTGGGAGTTCTTGGCGATCATCTCGGTGGGGTAGCCGGCTGCGTCGACGATGATCTCCATGGCGGTGGTGACGACATCAATGGCGTGGCGGTAGGCGGCGACGTCGAAGCGGCCGGTGGAGTCCACAAACTTGAGGAGGTTGAAGCTGGCGAGGTTGCAGGCCGAGTCGTCGAGGAACATGTACTCGGAGCAGGGGTTGGATGCGTTGATGCGGCCGGAGTTCTTGCTGGTGTGCCAGCGGTTGATGGTGGTGTCGTACTGCATGCCGGGATCGCCGCACTGCCAGGTGGCCTCGGCGATCTTGTCCATGATGTCGCGGGCCTTGTAACTCTTGACGGGCTCGCGGCTCTTGACGGTGCGGGTGTGGAACTCGCCGTCGGACTCGACGGCGCGCATGAACTCGTCGGTGACGCGGACGGAGTTGTTGGCGTTCTGGAAGAAGATGGAGGCGAAGGCCTCGGAGTCTGGGCCGGAGCCGTCGTAACCGGCCTGAACGAGGTGCCAGGCCTTCTTCTCCTCCTTGACCTTGCACTCGATGAAGTCGAGGATGTCGGGATGGTCCACGTTGAGGATGACCATCTTGGCGGCACGGCGGGTTTTGCCTCCGCTCTTGATGACGCCGGCGAAGGCGTCGAAGCCGCGCATGAAGCTGAGTGGGCCGGAGGCAGTGCCGCCGCCGGAGAGCGTCTCCATGGAGCCGCGGATGTTGCTGAGGTTGGAGCCAGCGCCGGAGCCCCACTTGAAGAGCATGCCCTCGGTCTTGGCGAGGGTGAGGATGGAGTCCAGCGAATCCTGCACGCTGTTGATGAAGCAGGCGGAGCACTGGGGACGGGTGTAGCCGGTGACGGAGAACTCGACGGCGCAGGCGGAGTGGTTCCAGTGCCAGTTCTGGGCGTCGGAGTTGGGTTCGAGGCGGTCGCAGCCGACGTTGAACCAGACGGGAGAGTTGAAGGCAGCGCGCTGGGTGAGGAGCAGCCAGGCAAGCTCGTCGTGGAAGATGGCGGCGTCTTGCGCGGAGGCGAAGTAGCCGTCGCGGATGCCCCAGTCGCGGATGCTCTCGGCGACGCGGGAGACGAGCTGGCGGACGCCGGTCTCGCGCTCGTCGGTGCCGACCTTGCCGTGCAGATACTTGCTGGCGACGATGTTGGTGGCGGTCATGGACCAGTCGGCGGGAACCTCGACCTGCTTCTGCTCGAAGATGGTGTTGCCCTTGTAGTCCTGAATGACGGCGTCGCGGCGCTCCCAGGCGACCATGTCGTAGGGGGAGAGGCCGTCGGAGGTGTTGCGGCGCGAGAAGCGCAGGCCCTGGCCGGGGGTGAAGGGCGTACGGGCGGCGGGGGCGGCGGAATCGGTGGGGAGGGTTTGCGTCTTGACGGTCTTGCCGGGGGTGGCCATGGTCCTTAGTCCTGCTTTCTGCTCGTATCTGCGACGCCTGACGACGCCTTTGTGCTGCTGCCGGTGTTACGGGAGGGAAACGCTGGGGTTAATGGCTGAAGAATCAACGTTTCTGCCGCGAATTAAGGCAAAGAGTCCATACGACTGCTCTGTGGAAAACTCGGGGCTAAATTCGCCCCTGCCAAGGCGTTCCTGTCGTTTTTGGGTCTTGCCAGAGATTGTGTTGCAGAGACGAAAGTACCCCCCTGCATGGGGCGTGTCAACTGGAAATCACAAGATGTAGTGGTAACGAGGTAGATTCCGCCAACGGCGCGGGGAAATGTGACAGGACCATTAAAAACCCTTGATTTTGCTGTGGAATACTCCCTTGGGCCGCATCCTTTCAGGGTTTGATTGTTGGCGAAATCGCCAACAATTTGATGGTAAGCCGACAGGGGGTGCGAAACAAGGCGCAGAAGTGGTGCAAGTGCTGTGAACGGCGGTGGAAAGCTGGGAAAAATGTGAGAATCGAGGCATGGACGACGGACAGCGGGAGTACTTCAACGAGCGGGCGGCGAAATGGGATATGGAACGACATGAACGGCCGCAGGAGCCGGGGCTGCGACGGCTGGCGGCACGGCTGAAGACTTGCGCCGGGGCGCGGGTGGTGATGGATGCGGGGTGCGGGACGGGGGTGTTGGCTCCGTGGCTGCTGGAGGCGCTTCCGGATGCGCTGGTGATTGAGTTGGACGCTGCGGAGGAGATGCTGAGGATCAATCGCGCAAAGTATTCCGATGCGCGGCTGGTGAGGATGCTGGGCGATGCGAGGCTGCTTCCCTTCCCAGATGATTCGGTGGAGGCGGTGGTGTGCTTTCAGGCGGCGCCGCACATGGGTGCTCCGCATGACGGGCTGCGGGATATGTGGCGGGTGCTGGCGCGGGGCGGGAGGATGGTGGTGTGCAATTTGAGTGACAGCGCGGAACTGAACACGATGCACGCGGGGATGGATGCGGCGGTGGCGCACGACCACATGCCGAAGGCGGAGCGGGTGGCGGGGCTGGTGGCGTCGTGGGGCGGGGTGGATGTGGAGGCCGAAGAGGAGACGGGGTGGTACTGGGTGAGCGCGCGGAAGGGTTAGCGGGCGCGCTTCCCTGCCCTACATTCCGGCGAGGCGGCCGATGCCGACACCGATGAAGTAGGTGACGACGCCTTCGATGGCGCCGACGAAGGTCATCTCCAAGCCGCTGGCCCACCAGGAGCGGATGGTGATGAGTGACTTGGAGGCTCCGACGGCGAAGTGGGCGACGAGCGAGATGGCGGCGGCGACGAGCATGGCGGGAAGTCCATGCATGAAGAAGAAGGGGATGATGGGGACGAATGCGCCGATGGCGGTGGAGATGGCGCCGCTGGTGGCGGAGACCCAGGGGTTGCTGAGGCCCTCCTCGGAGACGTGGAGGCGCTCGCGGGCGAGTGCCTGGACGAGTTGATCCTTGTCGGCGGCGATGTGGCCGACGAAGTGGTCGGCGTCTTCGGCGGTGAGGCCGCGTGTCTGGTAGGTGAGGGAGAGCAACTCGCGGGCCTCGGGCTCGTTGCTCTCGACGGCCTCGCGCTCGCGCTGGAACTCGGCCTCGTAGATCTCCTTCTCGCTCTTGGCGGCGAGGTAGGCGCCGGAGCCCATGGAGAGTGCGCTGGCGATCATGCCGGCGAGTCCGGCGATGAGGACGTAGTGCGCGCCGGCGGGGGAGCGTTCGGTGGCGCCGGCGACGCCGCTGACGATGCCGAAGATGGCGCCGAGACCGTCGTTGACGCCGTAGATGGCGTCTCCGATCCATCCGGCGGCGCGGGGGCGGTCCTTGTCGCGAGCGGCGATGAGGTTGTCGAGGGCGGCGCGGGCGGAGCCGGGATCGAGCTGAGTGACGGGCAGATGGTGGCGGATGATGTTGCCGAGGGTGATGTAGTGGTCGCGCTCGTCGTGGATGACCTGGTTGAGGATGGCGACGCTGTCGGGATCGTCGAGCTCGCGGAGCTGCTTGCCGTAGCGGGCGATGTCGCGGCTCTCGTCGAGTTCGAGGCGGCGAAGCGAGAGGTCGAGGCCGCCGATGCGGGAAGCGAGCGAGTCGGCGTCGCCGCCCTCGGGGCCGTCGTACACGGGGACCGCAGCACCGAGTGCGGTGAGGCGCGAGGCCCAAAGATCGGCGTGGTGCTTTTCCGCCAGCGCCATGGAGCGCAGCGAGCGGCACTGCTGCGGGTCGCTGGCGCGTGTGGCGAGCATGGAGTAGGTGTGGAAGCCGCGCATCTCGGCCTGCCAGTTGCCGGAGAGGGCGTCAATGAGGTGTTCGCGTTCGTGGTCGGTCATGTGCTCACTCCCATTTGCCGCGACGCCGTGGTACGGGCGGCGGAGTTGATGCGAAGGTCTAGTGCGTCGGCGCGAGCTGGCCGGACTCGGAGCGGTCGTCCACGACGACGCCGAGATCGGTCATGGTCTGCATGGCGGATTCGAGGGCGCGGCGGACCTGTGGGCGCATGGCGGCGGGAGTGTTGTGCGCCTCCTCGACGGCGACGACGCGGCCGTAGGGCCAGCAGTTGGCGGGGACGGCGTTGAGCGCGGCGGGCAGGTCGGCGAAGCGAACGTCAACATCCTGACGGCGTGCGGCGACGGGGCGGAGGACTCCGCCGGCGCCGAAGGAGCTGGTGTTGGCGTCGGCCAGCGTGACGTGCAAGGTGATGTGGTCGGGCTGCACGGTGAGGTAGGGGTTCTGCCAGTCGTTGAGCGAGCGGACGGCCATATAGAGGGACTTGGAGGGCGGCGGGATGAGCGCGAGTTGCTGCTGGGCGGTGGCGAGCTGGGCGCGCTGCTCGGTGGCGGCGAAGGCGGCGGCCGGGGCCTCGACGGCGTTCTGGGCGGCGTGCTCGGCGCGCTTGCAGCCGGAGGGGGTGAGGACGACGGCCAGAGCGGCGACGAATGCAATGAGGGTCAGGATGGCGGTGAACTTGCGCACGAGTCTAGGATAGCAACTTCCGCATTGTGGGAGGATGTGCAGCGCGAAGGCGACCATTGGACTCCTATACTGAGAGGCAAAGCAAGATTCGGGAGCGATGGCGATGAAGAGATGGGCGATGTTGGTGGTGCTTGCGGCGTGCGTGGCGACTGCCGCGCAGGCGCAGGATAAGGGCGAGACCCTTGTGCTGATACGGCACGGGGAGAAGCCGCTGAGCAATCTGGGACAGATGAACTGCCGCGGGCTGAACCGTTCGCTGGCGCTGCCGGCGATGCTGGTGGGACGTTATGGACGGCCGGACTATCTGTATGCGCCGAACCCGAGCGTGCAGATCAAGAGCAAGGACGGAACGGCGTACAGCTACGTGCGGCCGCTGGCGACCATCGAGCCGACGGCCATCCAACTGGAGATGCCGGTGAACGCGCAGATTGGATACAACCAACTGGACGCGCTGCAGCAGGAGTTAGTGCAGCCGGCGTACGCGGGTAAGCTCATTTTTGTGGCGTGGGAGCACGTCAAGCTGCGCGATTTTGCGCTGCAGATGCTGAAGGCGTACGGCGACAGCACGATGACGGTGCCGGAGTGGCCGAACAGCGACTACGAGACCATCTACGTCTTCCACATCACGCGTGCAGGCAAGGACGGCGCACCGCGGGCCACGCTGGAGATCCAGAAGGAAGGGCTGGAGACGACGCTGAAGGACACCTGTCCGGGGCAAGAGTGGGGCGCGCAGCGACTACAATAGAAGCATGGTACGAAGCATCACGATGATGCAGTTGCTGGCGGGACGCCCGGAGTTCGAGGGGCTGCGCGAACTGCTGGCCGCAGCCGGGCTGGAGACGGGCAAGGGCTGGGAGCAGGACGGGGGCTTTGGCACGGCGATGCATGCGCCGCGGGCCACGCTGGAGATTGCGGCGGGCAAAGTGCCGAAGACTCCACCGGTGCTGGTGGAGGTGACGGCGCTGGAGGATGTGCGCGCTGTTGTGGTGGAGCAGGCGAAGAAGTTGGCCGACGCGAAGGTGACGGAGACGGCGGAGACCGAGTGGAACTCGCAGATGTTCGTGCTGTCGGCGTGCGGGCTCACAATCGGGTTCTGGCAGTCGAACAATCCGCTACATAACCGGTTTGCGGCGGTGGAAGGCGAACTGCACGCGGAGGGCAAGCGGTTTGGGATTGTGGTGGCGCGGTGGAACGCGGTGATCACCGAGCGGCTGCTGCAGGGGGCGATGGACTGCCTGTTGCGGTCGGGCGTGAAGCGTGAGGAGATTACGGTGGTGCGCGTGCCGGGCGCATGGGAGATTCCGCAGGCGGCGCGAACGATGGCCGAGGGCGGACGCGTGGATGCGGTGATTGCGCTGGGATGCCTGCTGCGCGGCGAAACGACGCACTACGAAGTCATCTCGCATGAAGTCTCGCGCGGACTGGGGCAGAGCCAGCAGGAGACGGGTGTGCCGCATGCGTTTGGCGTGCTGACCTGCGAGACGCTGGAGCAGGCGCTGGACCGCGCGGGACTGAAGGCGGGGAACAAGGGATTTGAGGCGGCGAGCGTGGCCATCGAGATGGTGAGCGTGACAGACAAGCTGCGGCAGGGTGGGAGCTGATGGGCACACGCCGCAAGTCGCGCGAGATTCTATTGCAGATGCTGTATCAGGCGGATGTGGGCAAGCAGTCGCCGGAACAGGTGGAGAAGCACTTCTGGGCGTCGCGCGAAGGCGAGGTGGATGCGGAGTCGCGTTCCTTCGCAGAGGAACTGTTCCGCGCGGCCAACGAGCGGCGCGAGGAGGTGGACGCGCTGATTGAGAAGCATGCGCAGAACTGGCGGCTGGAGCGGATGCAGGCGGTGGAGCGGAATCTGCTGCGCGGCGCGGTGGGGGAGATGCTGGCGTGGCCCGGCACACCGCACGCGGTGATCATCAACGAGGCTCTGGAGGTGGCGCGGCGTTATGCGGCGCCGGAGAGCGTGAACTTCCTGAACGGGGTGCTGGACGCGGTGGCGCGCGAGTTGCTGGAGAATCGAGTCAACGCCAAGAAGTAAGGCCGGAGCGGGTGGCAGCGGCGCTGCACTTTCACACTGAAAATTGAAATGGGTCTAGGTGGTCGTGCGCGGCTTGACGGCGAGCAGGTCGGGCGCGGCCGAACCGGTGCCGAGCGCGGTGCAGTTGCCGAGGGCATCCTGAGTGGCACAGACGGGAAGCGCGGGAAGGAGTGTCCGGGTGTCGGTGAGTGTGGAGTTGGTGATGACGTGGACGGCGCTGTCACCGCTGGTGCCGGCGTAGAAGCTGAGGCCGTCTGGGGAGAAGATGCCGGAGACTGGAGCGGTGGCCGAGCCGGTGAGCGCAACAGAAGAGATAGTGCCTGCGCCGCTGGTGGCAGGCTTGTAGGCGGGCAGGACACCGCCGGTACCGGTGTAGGTGACGAAGGCGACGGAGGAGTCGAGGCTGGGCAGGACGCCGGTGATGGTAGTGGGCGAGCCGGGCAGCGCGAGCGTGTGGGGGATGGTGGTGAAGGTAGAGCCTGCGACGGGGCAGGCTCCGGGGTTGTTGGCGCCGCCGAGTGTGGGCAGGGTGAGCGAAAGATCCACGAGTTGCTTGGTGGAGGCCGTTGCGCCGAGGATGTGCTGGCTGTTGAGCGTGGCGGCGATGCGGTCGGTGGCAACGGACTGCGAGTCGGCCTGCGGGAAGAAGGCGGCGGCGTTGGCAGGCGGCGTGCCGACGGAGCAGTAGCCGACGGCGGTGGTCTTGGCGCCAGCGAAGTAGGCGCCGATGCTGGGCACGGTGATGGCGACGTCCACGGGCGTGGTGGCGAGGGTGAAGGCGTGCCATCCGGTGTAGTTGGAGAAGACTGCGATGTTGTTGGTGGTGGAGCCGGAGCCGGTTGGAAATTGGCCGGTGATGTAGATGTACTGGTCGTCGGGTGTGAAGTAGGCGTGGGTGGCGGTGCCGCCGTAGCTGACGTTGCCGCCTGTGTTGACGTTGTAGACGTAGACGAGTTGGTGGACGCTATCGCTGAGGACGACGGAGGAGCCGTCGGCGGCGACACCGATGACGGTACCGCGCACGGAGGGGTCCTCCTTCTGGACGCTCTCGGTGTAGGTGCTGACCTCCATCAGTTCGTAAGGGCTGCCGAAGTAGAGGGTGGCACCGGCCTGGTCGCTGAGCATGGAGTTGGGGACGTATGGGAGACGGACGGGGGTGCTGAGGTTGCCGGTGTAGAAGTCCGCGCTGGCGAAGTACTGGGACTGGTCGCTGGCCATGAAGAGGACGGTGGCGGTGGAGCCGGGGGTGGAGACGGTGACGGGGTTGGAGGTGACGGGCAGGCCCGTGCCGTAGAGTCCGAGTTGGTTGAGGGGCGCGTTGTTGCAGGTGGGGGGCTGGCAAACGGCGGTGATGGCACCGACGCCGGGGTAATTGGCCGAGACCGCGCCTGAGCCGTTGGCGTTGACCGAACGCGGGCTGGTGGAGTTGTACTCCAGCGAGAGGCCGTTGATGACGTTGTTGTTGGTGTCCACAACGGTGGCGGTGAGCGCCTGCGGGGTGGAGAGGTTGAGCGAGAAGCTGGTGGCGCCGGTGCCGGCCTCGGTGAGGGTGATGCTCTTGGGCGGGCAGGTGTAGAAGAGGCCAGTGCTGAGCGAGGAGCCAGAACCGGAGCTGGCGGAGTTGGAGGTGTAGGCGGAGAGCACGGTGGCTCCGGGCAACTGGGCGGTGGCCGTGGGGGGCAACAGAGTGGAGTTGATGCTGACAACGGTGCTGTCCTGAGCGTTGAAGACGAGCGGGCCGGCGAGCGCGGTGATGTCGGTACCGGTGCTGGTGTAGACCTTGGCGGAGAGCGGGACAGTGGTTCCCTGGGAGTAGCACTGGGTCTGTGGGGTTAGCACGACGCTGGAGACGGTGGGATGGACGTAGACGGGGACGGGGTTGCTGACAGCTCCACCAGCGCTGGCGGTGATGTAGGCGACGGGAGTGTAGGCGGATCCGGGCGCGGGGATGGGGAGTTGCGTGGAGGGCGCGGTGCAGGTGGTGTAATCGGAGACGCCGCCGGGAGTGTTGCGGTTCCAGGAGCCGGCGCAGATGGCGCCGTTGGGGGAGATATCCACGTAACTGACGTTGGTGGTGCCGAAGGTGAAGCGGTTGACGCCGACGGCGCTGCCCTTGCAGTCGAAGGCCGAGGGGGCGCTGGACTGGGCGGTGGCGCCGTAGTTGAGGGAGATGCCGTAGAGGCGGGGCTCGAGATTGATGGTGTCAATCTGGCCGGTCATCATGCCGGAGCTGGCGCCGTTGCAGAACTCCGCGCCGCTGCCTTTGGCGCAACCTGAGAGAGAGACTCCAACCGGAACAGAGAGGGCCAAAAGAATGGCCAGAGAGACCAACCGCCGCATTACACCTCGAACCACCGCTCGCCTCATGGTGCAAGAAAGACACATAGAGTGCGGTTCATCATCACGCTGGATGCGCAGTAACCAGTGTAAATCACGGCAGAGGAGACGCCAAAGCGTGACGGGCCTGTTTTCCACGCCGGAGATGGGCTTGCCCGGTGGGCGTGACGGAACGCATACTGGCAACGTCTGATGCATATGCGCAAGATGCTGCTGAATACGGGCTGTCTGCTGCTGATGATGCTGTCCACGGCGGGGCTGCGGGCGCAGGAGGCTCCGGAGCCGGACGCGTCGCCGGTGTCGAACGCGCCGGCTGCGGAGATGCCGCTGCCCACGCAGGGGACGGTGCGCGTACACACGAATCTGGTGAGCTTGTACTTTCTGGCGTATGGCAAGCACTACGAGCCGCTGGGCGCTCTGAAGAAGGAGGACTGCTCTGTCTTTGAGGACAAGGCGGCGCAGACGATACGGGACTTCGAGCAGGTGAAGGATCTGCCACTGACCATCGGCATTCTGCTGGACACGAGCGGAAGCCAGGAGAAGGTTCTGCCGCTGGAGCAGCAGGCGGGGACGGCGTTCCTGAAGCGGATGCTGACGGCGAAGGATCAGGCGTTCCTGATCAGCTTTGACGTGAACGTGGATCTGCTGGCCGACTACACCAACAATGCGAAGGAGTTGGAGCGCGCCATGGACAAGGCGCAGATCAACGTGGGCGGAGGGTTCGGGAACAGCGGGATTCCCGGGCTGGGGCAGGGGCCGGTGGAGATCCAGAAGCCGCGGGGGACGCTGCTGTACGACGCTGTGTACTTGGCGGCGCACGACAAGATGCGGCAGGAGAGCGCGCGCAAGGTGCTGGTGCTGCTGACGGACGGCGAGGACGAGGGCTCGCAGGAGACGCTGAAGTCGTCGCTGGAGGCAGCGCAGAAGTCGAACGTGATGGTGTACGCGATTCTACTGGCCGACCGCGCGGCATACGCGCAGGCGGGGATGATGTACGGCGGCGAGCGCGTGCTGCGGCAGATGACCGAGGAGACGGGTGGGCGGGTGATTGACGTGGGCTCGAACGGGAAGAAGCTGGAGGAGGCCTTCCAACAGATTGAGGACGAGCTGCGGACACAATATCTGCTGAGCTACACGCCGACGGACCAGACGCTAGACGGGAAGTTCCGCAGCATCAAGCTGGAGTGCAACGGCGCGGCGCGCATCCAGACACGCAAGGGATATTACGCGGTGGCCGAGGACGGCGAGTAACGGGAGTTACTGCGCTTCGAGCTTCTTGAGCTGCTCGGCGGTGAGCTGGCTGCGCAACTGGATGGCAAGCGATGCGGCCTGCTTTTGCAAATCACCGCGCAACGCGGTGACACGATCAATTTGCGTGAGGATGGCCTGTTTGTCGGGCGAAGAGGACTTCTGCAACTGCTTGAGCGCGGCCTCCTGCTGCTTGAGCGCGGTGAAGGTGGAGTAGAGCTGCGCCTTGCTGGCGTTGAAGGCTGCGTCCATTTTTTGCTGCTGCTCGGTGGTGAGGTGGATGCTCTTGGCGGAGCGCTTGTCGTCCCACCAGCGTCCGCCGGGGCCGAGCTGCACGCTGCTCTGGCCGGGCTTGCCGTTCTTGTCGGAGGAGAAGGCCTTGGGTGGGCCGGGGGGTGGCGGTGCGCCGGGATTTGCTGCGCCGGAGCCACCGGTGGCGGACGGGGGGGGGGGGGGGT
>Ga0316220_1001512_pt1 | contig 25331 bp, 32 predicted proteins | sample TBH18005metaG_FD_203632 | JGI IMG/M metagenome (GOLD analysis project Ga0316220, IMG submission 203632) | Freshwater microbial communities from Trout Bog Lake, Wisconsin, USA - TBH18005 | ecosystem: Environmental > Aquatic > Freshwater > Lake > Hypolimnion/Profundal zone | place: USA: Wisconsin...
TGTTTTTAAAGTCGTACAAATCAACGTCGCCTAGATGTGAAGGCTCAACGTTAGTGATGGCACGAAATATGTTATTGATGCGTCCAGGTTGTTCACGCTCCCAGTCTTGAAGCATGTCTTTGATTTTTTGCCGTTGTAAATTTTCTTGGCTACCACAAAGGTCGCAAGGAATAATCGGGAATTCCATTTGCCTCGCGTAACTAGCAATATCTTTTTCACTACAGTAGGCAAGGGGCCGAATTACGATATTTTGTTTATCGTTAGTTGAAAGTTTAGGTGGCATGGCTTTCATTTTAGCGCCAAAAAACATATTCAGAAATAGGGTTTCAACGATATCATCACGATGATGGCCTAGTGCAATTTTGTTTGCGCCAAGTTCTTTTGCGGTTGTATAGATAATACCGCGACGAAGGCGAGAGCAAAGAGAGCATGTGGTTTTACCTTCAGGTATTTTTTCTTTAACGATCGAGTAAGTATCTGCTTCAACTATGCGGTAATCAACGCCTAACTGTTCAAAGTAGGCTGGTAAGATATGACTAGGAAACCCAGGTTGCTTTTGATCTAAATTCATTGCAATAAGTTTAAAGTTGATCGGCGCACGCTCTTGTAAGGCCAGCAGAATCATCAGCAATGCATGAGAGTCTTTGCCACCACTCATACACACCAAAACGGTATCGGCTTCTTCAATCATATTGTAGTCACCGATGGCTTTGCCAGTAGCACTAATTAAACTATTACGCAGCTTGATAAAATTGTTAGAGTAGTTTGTTGGGAGATGTTTAATCATTAGTTTTTTAATTTTTGCTGTTGTTGGTGTTAAAAATTTTATAGGTTAATCGATCTGCCACCATCTACTGCAAGTACATGACCAGTAATAAAAGGTGCATCAGCGATTAAGAATTTAACTGCCTTGGCTACATCTTCTGCTTCACCAACGCGCTTTAGTAATGTTTGATTAATGACGCGCTGACGATATACCTCGTCAAATTGTGGATTGCTGTCAGGCCACTGCACTGGACCTGGCGCTACCGCGTTCACACGAACTTCTGGGCTCAATTCATGCGCAAGAGATTTAGTTAGGGTAACCAAGCCAGCTTTGGCTACACTATAAATAATGTACCCTTTTTTTGGTCGCTCTACATGCATATCAGTAATGTTAACAATGCACCCATAATTTTTGCGTAATTCTGATGCCGCAGCTTGTGACAGAAATAGTGGGGCTTTTAAATTGCTGCCTACTAAATCATGCCATTTGCTTTCGTCGATTTCTCCAAGCTCGCTTGCGTAATAAGTAGAGGCGTTGTTAATTAGTACATCTAGTCGACCGAAAGTATTAACCGTTGCAGCCACTAAGTTTGGAATACTTGCAATATCCAATAAGTCGCCTTGCACAATTGCTACTGAATTGGGGCGATGTAAATTGAGTTCTGCTTTTAAGGACTGGGCTTCTTGAAGTGAACTTTTATAGTGAATCATCATGGTGTAGCCTTCGGCGTGCAAAGAACGGCAAATGGCTGCACCTACGCGCTTCGCACCACCTGTAATCAGCACAACTTTATTTCTGTCGCTTAACTTCACTTATTATCCAATTTAAATTTTAGCCATTATAATCTAAGTCTATGAGTACATTGCCAACGCCATCAATAGATGCACAAGAACGCAGTCTTAAATTACAAACGCTAATTCAGCAGTCAATAAAAAAAGCTGGGGATTGGATAGATTTCGCTGAGTTTATGCAGCTAGTACTCTATGCGCCCCAACTCGGTTATTACAGTTCAGGAAATCAAAAATTTGGCAGTGGTGGAGACTTTGTGACCGCACCAGAAATCTCTTCGTTGTTTGGACAGTGTCTGGCGAAGCAAGTTGCGCAGATATTAGAGTTAACAACGGGTAGCATAATGGAATTGGGTGCAGGCACGGGTAAGCTTGCAGCTGATTTACTCCTTACTTTGGCGCATTTAGACAGATTACCAAATTATTATTATATACTTGATGTGAGTGATCACTTACGCCAAGTTCAACTGGAATACCTAAAAAGGGTATTAACTACATCGCTATTTAAACGCGTAGTTTGGATTAGCAAGTTGCCTTCAACATTTATTGGTGTAGTCCTGGGTAATGAAGTTCTAGATGCGATTCCGGTTCATATTGCTCGAGTGGACTCAGAAGGATTATTTGAGAGGGGTATTGTGTTTTCTCAAGATAGTCAAAGCTTTTCCTGGTTTGATAAGCCTTGGTATGCCGACCCACCAAGCAATCACCAGTTGTTTGATTCAGTCACAAAAATGAATCTGCCCACAGGATATATCAGTGAATTTTGCCCTTCAGCGAGTGGTTTAATTAGCAGTATAGGAAATATATTAGAATGCGGCGTTATTTTAATGATAGATTATGGATTCTCTGAACAAGAGTACTATCATGCTCAACGCAACCTCGGCACCCTGATGTGCCATTATCAACATTATGCGCATACCGACCCACTTCTTAATATAGGGCTCCAAGATATTACTGCGCACGTTGATTTCACTAGTATTGCTTATGCTGGGGTGAATAACGGATTGAAGTTAAGTGGCTTCTGCAGCCAAGCACAGTTTTTAATGAACTGTGGAATTTTAGAACTGATGACGCAAGTACCGTCAGATGATATCGTCCATTATGCTCCGCTTGTAACAGCAGCACAAAAGTTATTATCTCCCGCTGAAATGGGTGATTTATTTAAGGTTATTGCTTTGAGTAAAGGCATAGACATGCCTTTGCTTGGCTTTAGTATGGGGGATAAATCACATACCTTATAGTTTGGTAGTCAGCTATAACTAAAGATACTCTAAGGCGCGGCTTGCTCTTGAATAGTAAAGTCATCATGTATAATGCGTGGCATGAAAGAGATTGATTTAACTCCAGAACACCCGCATAGGCCAATTCGAAGTTTTGTTTTGCGCCAAGGAAGACTAACCAAAGGGCAAGCACGTGCTCTAGAAATGGGATTGCCACGGTTTGGAGTTAGCTATAAACCGGAACTGATAGATCTGAACGCAGAGTTTAATCATGAAAGCAGTAAAAAAATATTAGAAATTGGTTTTGGAATGGGTGAAACTACAGCCAAGATTGCACAGACATTACCTGATTACGATTTCTTAGCAGTTGAAGTTCACACGCCTGGTGTTGGTGCTCTGCTTAAGTTAATTGAAGAGTTGGCGCTTACTAATATTCGTATTATTCAGCATGATGTGGTCGAAGTGCTGAAGAATATGCTAAAAGATGCAAGCTTAGATGGAGTTCATATTTTTTTCCCTGATCCTTGGCATAAAACGCGCCATCATAAGCGCAGGTTGATACAGATGGAATTTGTAAAACTACTATGCAGTAAGTTAAAAGTAGGGGCTTATTTGCATGTAGCTACCGATTGGCAAGAGTATGCTGAATGGGTATTAGAGGTGCTAAATGCTGAATCACAGTTGAAAAATAGCGCAATAGATTATGCACAAAAACCAAGCTACAGGCCTTTAACTAAGTTTGAAAATCGTGGCCTAAAACTTGGGCATGGGGTATGGGATTTGGTTTACATACGTACATAACTAATTGGGGTGATTAATAGTTTTGATGGGCTAGCTCAGATTAAATGACTTTTTCACTAAATCTTCAGGTTCTTCACCAAATAGCCATTTACCAATTATCTGCTCTGCTTCTTCTACGCCTTGTTTTTTCAAGCTAGAAAATAACTGTATAGTGCATTCGCTGTGGTAATGATTGCCCCAAGTTTCAATTAATTCTTTACGGACACGACTTAAAGTTAAGCCGGCTTCACCGCGAGACAATTTATCCGCTTTAGTTAATAAAACATGCACAGGTTTACCGCTTGGACAAAACCAATTCAACATTTGGCGGTCTAACGGTGTGAGTGGGTGGCGACTATCCATAACCAACACCAAGCCTCCCAAGCTAGAACGTTCGCTTAAATATCGTGCGAGCACATTTTGCCAATGTGCTCGCATGGCTTCGGGTACCTTGGCGTAGCCGTAACCAGGAAGATCGACTAGGTGCCTATCATTACCTAGTGTGAAGAAGTTAATTAACTGGGTGCGCCCGGGTTGTTTGCTAACGAAAGCCAGACGATTGTGATTTGCAAGCGTATTTAAAGCACTTGATTTTCCTGCATTGGAGCGACCGGCAAAGGCAACTTCAATACCGCTTGCAAGCGGCAGGTCTCGTAAATGATGGGCTGAGATATGAAAAGTAGCATTTTGAAACAAGGGCATTGGAATCCAATTCTAATACTAAGGGACGTCGGGCTTAGTGATAAATTAACGTCCGGAAAATCTATGTTGAAAAATGCTATCACGAATAGATGTTTTTCGCTAAAATAGCATGTTAATTGATTGAATAATTTAGATTAGTCACTTAGGTAAAATGTCGCTGTAACTTAAAGTACGGGTAAGTAAATTTCAGATCTTAAATTTAAGAGCTAGGAGCAGTAATGCAATTTCGTAATTTAGCATGGTTAGTGTTAAGTTTGACATTAAGTTTATCGGCACATGCCGCGACAGCAACTCTTGATAAAAAAGCTGTGGTGCCAGAAGTAAGGACTGCCGAAAGTATAGTTACTTCGGTTTGCTCAGCTTGTCACGGTTTAGATGGCAATAGTGTGATTACGCTTAATCCTAAGTTAGCCGGTCAGCATCCTGAATATATAGTTAAACAACTAACGGAGTTTAAGTCTGGCAAACGAGCAAATGCAGTGATGTCAGGTATGGCTGCCATGTTAAGTGACGAAGATATGAAAAACTTAGCAGCTTACTTTGCAAGTCAAAAGCTGGCTTTAGGTCAGGCTAAAACGAACGCCCAAGGGTCTTTAGGTGAGAAGATTTATCGCGGAGGCATTGCTTCAAATAATCTACCTGCCTGCGCCTCCTGTCATGGTGCAACAGGTTCAGGTTTGCCAAAACAATTTCCGCGATTAGGTGGTCAACATTCTGATTATATATTGGCACAACTTAGAACTTTCCGAACTGGAGAGCGTGCTAATGCTCCGATGATGATGACGATCGCAGCAAAAATGACTGACGCTGAAATGTCGGCAGTTGCTGATTATATGCAAGGTTTACGCTAAGAAGAAAGTTTAAAAGAGGTTGCTAGTTTTGCTTCTTTTGTGCGGAATGTTCTAAACCGTAGTTCTTTAAGTGATTTTAAGTATCTACAACTAAATTTATATGGCAAACTCGATTGTAAAATTTTAAAGTAATTAACACGTGAGTTAAGCCTATGGGTAGAGTCATTGATGGCAGATACAATTAAAATACCTTCCACTCTGTCAAATTGTTTTAAAATAACAAACTAATGACAGCTTACAAAATTTCCAAGTTAGCCATGACTCCCAATATCGTAGAAATTGACAATCTTTCCTTTGGTTACAAAGGTCGCCTGTTACATAAAGGCATAAACATGGCGTTTCCGAGGGGGAAGGTCGTAGCTATAATGGGTGGAAGTGGGAGTGGTAAAACCACCCTATTGAGGTTGATAGGTGGGCAGATTAAGCCTAGCAAAGGCGAAGTGCGTGTAGATGGCGATGTTGTTCATAAGCAAGATCGCGATGGAATTTTCAAGCTACGCCGTAAAATGGGTATGTTATTTCAGCATGGTGCTTTGTTCACTGATTTGTCAGTCTTTGATAATGTTGCTTTTCCAATGCGAGAATTAACAGACTTGCCAGAATCTATGATTCGAGACTTGGTGTTAATGAAGCTTAATGCGGTTGGTCTGCGTGGAGCCTCTCAATATATGCCAGCAGAGCTGTCCGGAGGAATGGCGCGACGAGTTGCTTTGGCTAGAGCCATTGCTCTTGACCCGCATATCATTATCTATGATGAGCCATTTGCTGGATTAGATCCTATTTCTATGGGTGTTATTTGTGATTTAATTCGTAGCCTTAATGATGCCTTAGGGACCACTTCTATTGTTGTATCTCACGATGTAAAAGAAACCTTCTTAATAGCGGATTACGTTTATTTTGTGGCCAGTGGTGAAGTTACCGCAGAAGGAACGCCTCATGACTTGATGCAATCTTCATTGCCTTTTGTGCATCAATTTGTGCACGGTGAAAAAGATGGTCCAGTACCATTTCATTATCCAGCAGCTAACTATCAGTCTGAAATACTCAAAAGCCGTACACATGATTAAATTATTAGTTATTGCTATTGGAAGAGTGCTGCGCGGCTTAGGTACACGAATGATTGAGCGTGTCTGGCGTTTAGGTGCTGGTGCACGACTATTTTTCTTGACTATATTTTATTCAGGAGAAAGTTTTCGCCGCTTTCATTTGGTCATGCGTGAAATTTACTTTACTGGCGTTATGTCTTTATTAATTATTATCGTTTCTGCTTTTTTTGTAGGGATGGTGCTGGCTTTACAGGGCTACAATACTTTGCAGAAATATGGTTCATCAGAGGCAATCGGCGTTTTAGTGGCATTGTCTCTCGTACGTGAATTAGGTCCTGTAGTTACAGCATTGTTATTTGCAGGGAGAGCAGGTACTGCAATTACCGCAGAAATAGGATTAATGAAGACTACCGAGCAATTGTCGGCTATGGAAATGATGGCCGTTAGCCCAATCGCACGCGTTGTTGCACCGCGCTTTTGGGCTGGGGTAATTTCTATGCCAATCTTAGCTTCACTTTTCTCAATGGTAGGTATTTTGGGAGGTTATCTGGTCGCAGTCCCTTTAATCGGGGTTGACCAAGGGGCTTTCTGGTCGCAAATGCAAGCTAATGTAGATTTTAGATTAGATATCGTAGATGGTTTAATTAAGAGCCTCGTATTCGGCGTTGCTTGTACCATGATTGCCTTGTTTGAAGGGTTTGATGCGCCACCAACAGCAGAAGGCGTCAGTAGAGCAACTACCAGAACAGTGGTGATTTCTTCTCTTACTGTACTGGGTTTGGATTTCGTTTTGACGTCATTTATGCTCGCTGTTTAGTAGATGCTGGCCAACAATGTATATATGTGCAAATTGAGGGAGTGATAAGTGGATAGAACAACAATTGATTTATGGGTAGGTGTTTTTGTAGCGCTTGGTGTGGCTGCATTATTAGGCTTGGCAATGAAGGTTGGCAACCTGACTTCAGCAAACTTAGGTCCAACCTATAGCGTCAGTGCTGCCTTTGAAAATGTAGGTAGTTTAAAGCCAAATGCGCCTGTGAAAAGTGCCGGTGTAGTTGTAGGTCGCGTGGATAGCATTAATTTTGATGGATTAAAATTTGAGGCAATTGTAAAAATTAATATCGATCAGCGCTATAAATTTCCTAAAGATACTTTTGCCAATATTTATACGGCAGGTCTGCTGGGTGAGCAGTACATTGGACTCGAGGCGGGTGGGGATGAAGACACTTTAAAGAATGGTGATAGAATAGCTAAGACACAAGATGCGATCGTGTTGGAAAAAATGATTAGCCAATTTTTGTTTAGTAAAGCCTCTGAAACAAAAGCGGACAATGCTGAACCAATACCAGCATCAACTGCCAAATTGTCAGATAAAAAAACTGCTGGTAAGACTTTAGAGCTGGGTGATCCTGGCTTTTAATTAACACTTAAACTTGATTAAAGTTAGATGTCCAGTTGCACTAGTTTAGTGGGCAAGTAAGTGGTCCTTTTTTTGTGAAATATGTGCTGCAGAGCAATAAGTAAGGAATATTAATGAAAGTAATTCTTAAGTTTTTAGTTAGCATAAGTTTGTTTGCATTTGTTGCAACGGCATATGCAGAAGTTGCGCCTGATTTGCTTGTTAAGCAAACTGCCCAAGAAGTTTTGACCATTATCAAAAATGATAAAGAAATTCAGGCCGGCAATAAGCAGAAATTGTATGCGGTTATTGAGGCGAATATTTTGCCAAACTTTGATTTTGATCGCGTGTGTCGTATGGTGCTTGGCAAAAGCTGGCGCTCAGCAACACCTGAGCAGCAAGCTACTTTTCAAAAAGAATTCCAAAGTCTTCTATTACGTACTTACGCTTCTGCGCTTGGGAAATACAAAGATCAGACCATAGAATATAAGCCGTTTCATCTAGAGGCTGATGCCAAAAATGCGAATGTTAAAACACAAATTCTGCAACCAGGTGGACAACCAGTTGAAGTTGATTATGATCTTATAAAATCTGAAAATGGTTGGAAGGTTTACGATATAGTGATTGAAAGCGTTAGCTTGGTAACGAATTACAGAAGTCAGTTTAGTAATGAAATTCGCCAAAATGGCTTAGATAGCTTAAATAAAAAACTTGAAGATAAAAATAGGTCGGCTGGCGTTTAGGCTGGAATTTGTATGACTAGTATTACGCAACAAGGCAATCAGTGGCATATTTTTGGTGATGTACTGATGCAGAATGCCAATGCAATTTTAGCTCAAAGTGAGATTTTATCTATGGGCGATAAAGTTGAAGTGGATTTTTCTGGCACTACTAATATAGACACTTCAGCCTTGAGTTTAATCATGGAGTGGCAACGTCGCGCCATGGCTTCGAAAAGCAAAGTAAGCTTTGCTAACATACCGCCTAACTTAAAAAGTCTAGCCGAACTTTACGGTGTAACCGCATTTATCCCATTAGCAAAAACCTGAAGATCTTGGTCGACGTGGTTTACTCAAAAAAACTGCTCTCTGTTTTATTTTAAAAACAATCAAAGTACTATAAGTGATGTCTCTACTCATTATATTTTAAGCTTTATGTTCCATGCTTACCTATGATTCTATCAACAGTTGAATTATCAATTTGAAAGTTTAATGTGTCTAGTCCTGCAATTGAAATTAATGGTTTGCATAAATATTTCGGTGATCTACATGCACTGAAAGGTGTTAATTTAACGATTGAGCAAGGCGAGTTTTTTGCGTTACTAGGGCCTAATGGTGCGGGTAAATCAACTTTAATTAATATTCTAGCGGGATTAATTAAGCCTAGTTCTGGTAACATTTCAGTGATGGGCTTCGATGTTGTTAATCGTTATCAGCAGGCGAGGCAGTTATTAGGCATAGTTCCGCAAGAGTTGGTATTTGACCCATTTTTTAATGTAAGAGAAATGCTACGCTTTCAAGCAGGCTATTTTGGCCATGGCCCCGAAAATGATAAATGGATTGATGAAGTACTCGAGGGGTTAGGCTTAACTGATAAAGCGCATACCAATATGCGCAAGCTTTCAGGTGGAATGAAACGGCGCGCACTAATTGCTCAAGCATTAGCACATAGACCACCTGTCATTGTCTTAGATGAGCCTACCGCGGGTGTTGATGTAGAGCTAAGGCAGATGTTATGGGAATTTATTAAGAAACTCAATCGTGCTGGTCATACCATTATTCTCACTACACATTATTTAGAAGAGGCTGAGGCTTTATGTAGTCGGGTGGCGATGATGAAGCAAGGAGAAATTGTAGCTCTTGATAGCACCTCTAGTTTACTTAATAAATTTGCAGGTAAAAATTTACGCTTAAGTTTAGGGTCCGTTGTCTTGCCAGAGGTGTTGGAGCCACTGTTGCGTAATCAAGATAATGGTATATTTACCTTTGCGCTTACTGATAGTGAACAAATCGAATTTGTGTTATCGGTCTTACGAGCAGCAAACATTAAGGTGCTTGATATGCAGTTAAGTGAAGCCGATTTAGAAGATGTATTTTTATCGCTAGTGGGCAAACAGTCATGATGAGGCAGGTTAAAATTAAATCTTCATTAAGGGGTCCTTGGACATTATTAAAAAAAGAGATGTTAAGATTTTGGCGCGTTGCTTTTCAAACAGTTGCAGCTCCTGTAATCACAGCTTTGCTTTATTTGCTGATATTTTCACATGTGCTTGATAAGCAGGTGCAGGTTTACGATAACGTGCCATATGCAGCATTCCTAATTCCTGGCTTAATTATGATGTCGGTGTTGCAAAACGCTTTTGCAAATAGCTCATCAAGTCTTATACAGTCTAAGGTCATGGGTAATTTGGTGTTTATTTTACTGACGCCTCTTACCCATCTGCAGTTTTTTACAGCATTTTTATTTGCAGCAATTATTCGCGGTTTGGTAGTTGGATTGTTTATATTTTTGGTTGCAATGTGGTTCGTAGATATTCATATTGCTAACCCATGGTTAATAATTGCATTTGCTTTGCTCGGAAGTGCGTTAATGGGTACTTTTGGCATCATCGCGGGGATATGGGCAGATCGTTTTGATCAAATGGCAGCTTTTCAGAATTTCATTATTATGCCTTTGTCGTTCTTATCGGGAGTGTTTTACTCAATACATTCCCTTCCAAATTTTTGGCAAAAACTATCGCAACTTAACCCATTTTTCTACATGATTGATGGCTTTAGGTATGGTTTTTTCGGCAAAGGGGATGTGTCACCTTTTATTAGCTTATCTGTAGTTGGCTTGTCGTTCTTAGTGTTAGCATGGGTATCACTAAAAATGTTAAAATCAGGTTATAAATTAAGAACCTAAATATTTAGCTTGGAATAAATAAATTTCGGGCTGGAAAGTGAAGATATAAGTGTTAAGTGCACAACAGCTAGAATCCTATATTACGCAACATTTAGATTGCGATCATATTAAAGTCCATGGAGACGATGGAACGCATTTTGAAGCTATTATTGTCAGTCCTGAATTTAACGGCAAGAATATGGTGCAGCAACATCAGTTGGTTTACGCGGCGCTTGGCGATAGAATGCGCTCAGAAATTCATGCGCTTTCTATGAAAACTTATACTCCTGAGCAGTGGAAAAAATAAGTTAAATTAATTAAATACAAAGTATTGGAGATTTATATGGATGCACAATTGTTAATTAAAGAAACCGTAACCAGTAATCCTGTAGTGTTATATATGAAAGGAAATCCTAAGTTTCCGCAATGTGGTTTTTCTAATATGGCAACACAAATTCTAGATGCATGTAATGTTAAATATATCTCTGTAGATGTTCTGGCAGATCAAGCAGTGCGCGAAGGCATTAAAGTATATGCAAACTGGCCAACCATACCACAGCTTTATATAGGTGGTGAGTTTGTTGGAGGTTCGGATATTATGCGAGCTATGTATGAGAGTGGTGAGCTGCAAACTCTAATTGAGAGAGTTAAAGATAACGCGGCCAATTAATTGGACAAGCTTATTATTAAGGGCGGAAATCGCTTAAATGGTGAAGTAGTGATTTCGGGGGCTAAGAACGCAGCGCTCCCTATTTTATGCGCTGCTCTGTTGGCAGAAACCCCGCTTCATTTGACCGGCGTCCCAGCACTTAAGGATGTTGGATCAACGATTAAGTTGCTGGAAAATATGGGTGTTAAGATTAGCCGAGAAGCGGATAAAGTAACTTTAGATGCAAGCGTTATTCTTAGCAAAGAAGCCCCATATGACATGGTGAAAACCATGCGTGCTTCTATTTTGGTTCTAGGTCCTTTGTTAGCAAGGTTTGGCATAGCTCGTGTTTCATTGCCTGGTGGATGTGCTATTGGGTCACGCCCAGTGGATTTGCATATCAAAGGCCTGCAAGCTATGGGCGCTGAAATTCATATCAATCATGGATATATAGAAGCAACAACAGCGCATCTACCCAATCAGCGTTTACAAGGCGCGCGTTATTACATGGATTTGGTGACTGTTACTGGTACTGAAAATTTGATGATGGCGGCAACACTGGCGCAAGGCACAACTGTGTTAGAGAATGCAGCAAAAGAGCCTGAAGTTGTTGATATGGCAGAATGCTTAGTTAAAATGGGCGCAAAAATTACCGGTGCTGGTACTGATGAGATTACCATTATTGGTGTCGACCGATTGAGTGGCGCTTTGCATAACGTGGTTTGTGATCGCATAGAGGCTGGAACTTACATGGTAGCCGTGGCCATGACTGGTGGGGAAGTCAAATTACTGAATGTGCAACCTCATCTGCTTGATGCTGTGATTGAAAAATTGCGCGATGCAGGAGCAATAGTAAGCTGTGATATAAATAGTATTACAGTGAAAAGTGACGGTCAAATGAAGGCGGTCAATATTCGTACTGCGCCTCATCCAGCCTTCCCAACCGATATGCAAGCACAATTTATGGCACTTAATACAGTAGCAAAGGGTATATCAAAAGTTACTGAAACGATTTTTGAAAATCGTTTTATGCATGTACAAGAAATGCAACGACTAGGTGCCGATATAGATATTGAAGGAAATACTGCCTTGGTTAAAGGAGTGGATTTTTTAGATGGAGCTACTGTTATGGCAACCGATTTGCGAGCTTCTGCTAGTTTAGTGTTAGCTGGGTTGGTAGCTCGTGGTGAAACCGTGATTGAACGTATCTACCACTTAGATCGTGGTTATGAGAATTTAGAAAAGAAGCTCAATGCCTTAGGTGCTGATGTTAAGCGCGTAACGTAAGTTTTTAAAGATTATAAAGTTATGATTACTATTGCACTATCAAAAGGCCGTATCTTTGAGGAAACAACTCCACTGCTAGCAGCGGCAGGAATTTATCCGCTTGAAGATCCAGATTCCTCACGTAAGTTAATACTTGCAACCAGTCGTGATGATGTGCGATTAATTATAGTTCGCGCTACTGATGTTCCTACTTACGTTCAGTACGGCGCTGCAGATATAGGAATTGCTGGTAAAGACGTACTGGATGAACATGGTGGTGAAGGCTTATATCAGCCCATAGACTTACAAATTGCTAAATGCAAAATGATGGTGGCAGTGCGAGAGGATTTTGATTATTTCGGATCCATTCGAAGTGGTGCTCGCTTAAAAGTAGTGACTAAATATGTAAAAACTGCTCGTGAGCACTTTGCCGCTAAGGGTATGCATGTCGATTTAATTAAGCTTTATGGCTCTATGGAGTTGGGGCCATTAGTTGGGTTGGCTGATGTCATTGTAGACTTGGTAAGTACTGGTGGGACTTTGCGTGCTAATAACCTTAAGGCAGTCGAGGAGGTTGGCGACATTAGTTCAAGACTTGTGGTAAACCAAGCCTCACTCAAGTTAAACCGATCTAAAATTCAACCGATTATGGATGTATTCTCAACAGTCATTGCACAACGAAATTCAATTTAAAATTATAGGCAATAGCTATGAAAATTAAACGCTTCTCTACCACAGACAGCAATTTTGATGACCAGCTCAAACAGTTGCTTGCTTTTGAAACCGCTCAGGACGATAGCGTTGATGAAGTGGTTGCTAAAATTCTTAAAGATGTAAAGCAACGTGGCGATGATGCTGTATTAGAATATACAAATCGTTTTGATAAAACGGGCGCAAATACTCTGGTTGAGCTAGAAGTCAGTCAAAGTGAGCTTCATGCCGCATTGGCTGGCCTGCCAAGTGATCAAAGAGATGCTTTGCAAGCAGCTGCAGATCGTGTGCGTATTTATCATGAAAAGCAGTTAATGGTATCTTGGAGTTATACTGAATCGGATGGCACCTTGCTGGGTCAGCAAGTGACGGCACTAGATCGAGTGGGTTTATACGTGCCTGGGGGCAAGGCGGCTTACCCATCCTCTGTATTGATGAATGCAATACCTGCAAAAGTAGCCGGCGTGCAAGAGTTGATTATGGTGGTGCCAACGCCTAATGGTGAACGCAATCAGTTAGTGTTTGCTGCGGCAGCAATTTCCGGAGTGGATAGGGTGTTCTGTATCGGAGGTGCGCAGGCCATAGGTGCAATGGCTTATGGTACTAAGACCGTGCCACAGGTAGATAAAATTGTGGGCCCAGGTAATGCATATGTAGCGGCAGCCAAGAGGCGAGTATTTGGCGTTGTTGGCATTGATATGGTAGCGGGACCTTCAGAAATTTTGGTGATTTGTGATGGTAAAACCGATCCGGATTGGGTGGCAATGGATTTGTTTAGTCAAGCTGAACATGATGAATTAGCCCAATCGATTCTTTTAAGTCCGGATGCAGACTTTCTTGATAAAGTGACAGCTAGCATTGAAAAGCTGGTAACTGAGATGCCGCGTAAAGATATTATTATTAAATCATTAACGGATCGTGGCGCTTTAATTCATGTGCGAGATTTAGACGAGGCGGCGACCATAAGTAATTATATTGCGCCTGAACATTTAGAGTTGTCGATTGATGATCCACTTACTTTTAGCCAAAAGATAAAACATGCCGGTGCCATTTTTATGGGACGCGATACTTGCGAGGCTTTAGGTGACTATTGTGCAGGCCCTAATCATGTGCTTCCAACCTCACGTACAGCAAGATTTTCCTCGCCACTCGGTGTTTATGATTTTCAAAAGCGTTCAAGTTTGATTATGGTCTCATCAATCGGTGCGCAGACCTTAGGAAAAGTCGCTGCGACACTTGCTTATGGTGAAGGATTGCAGGCGCATGCCCGAAGTGCTGAATATCGTCTGAAAAATAGCGATTAGGAGATGAGTCAGTTCTGGAGCGAAATTATCCATAAGCTAACGCCCTATGTTCCGGGTGAGCAGCCCAAACTGGATAACTTAGTTAAACTTAATACTAATGAAAATCCTTATGGACCAAGCCCAAAGGTTATAGCCGCACTTAAGCAAGAAGTGGCAGATACCTTGCGTTTATATCCAGATCCAAATTCAGAAGCATTGAAAGCTGCAATCGCAGATACGCATCACTTAAACCCTCATCAAGTATTTGTTGGTAATGGATCAGATGAAGTCTTAGCGCATGTATTCCAAGCTTTATTAAAGCATGATCTTCCATTGCTATTCCCTGATATTAGCTATAGCTTTTATCCGGCATATTGCCGTTTATATTCAATTGATTATAAGACCATAGCGCTTGCTCAAGACTTCACAATCAATATTTCTGATTATAACCAACCTAATGGTGGCATTATATTTCCCAATCCCAATGCCCCTACTGGGATACCCTTAGCTTTAGATAAAATTGAACAATTATTAAAAAATAATACACAGTCTGTTGTAGTTATCGATGAGGCTTATGTTGATTTTGGGACCCAATCAGCGGTAGGATTAATTGACCAATATCCTAACCTGCTTGTAACGCACACACTATCTAAAGCACGTTCTCTAGCGGGCTTGCGTGTTGGTTATGCGCTTGGGTCAACAGATCTAATCGAAGCACTAACTCGAGTAAAAGATAGCTTCAACTCTTACCCGATTGATCGTTTAGCCTCAGCAGGAGCAATTGCTGCAATGCAAGACGAGGACTACTTCAATAAAACCTGTTCTTTAGTGATTTCTACGCGTACTAAACTTATTGCCGATTTGGAGCAATTAAACTTCGAAGTATTACCGTCAGGTGCTAACTTCATCTTTGCAAAACATCAAACAAAAGACGGTGCAGAGCTAACCGCGGAACTGCGTACTAGGAATATTATTGTGCGTCACTTCAAAGCGCCTACTCGCATATCAACATATTTACGAATTACCATCGGCACTGACGTCCAGTCCGATTTTCTTATAAGGGCTTTAACTGAGATTTTGTGTTGACGACCAACTTTGCTTAAATGTGGCAATCAATATATAGCTTTGCACTGTCAATATTATGCAAAATCTTACTAGAATGCGTGAAAATATTAATAAAAAGTTTGAACTTAGTTGCTAACTGCGGTTATGATTGCGCAATGTGCATTTATTCGCATAAATAATAATTACATTTAAATCATAATTTTAACCTAAGTAAATTGTATTGATTTACTTTAAGCTGGAGGATGTATCATGGCACAAACCCAAATGGCGTTAGATTCACTGGATTTCGACGGCACCGTCGCTTTAGCAACTAAAGTTGCTCCACATGTAGATATTTTAGAAATAGGCACACCTTGCATTAAGCACAACGGGATTAAATTACTAGAAGTTTTACGTGCTAAATTTCCAAAAAACAAAATTTTAGTTGATCTTAAAACTATGGATGCAGGTTTCTACGAAGCTGAGCCATTCTACAAAGCAGGTGCAGATATTTGTACGGTGCTAGGAACAGCTGATTTAGGCACAATCAAAGGTGTAATTGATGTTGCTAATAAATACGGTAAAAAAGCACAAGTTGATTTGATCAACGTAGCTGATAAAAAAACACGTACACTAGAAGTTGCTAAATTAGGTGCACATATTATTGGCGTTCATACTGGTCTAGATCAACAAGCTGCTGGTCAAACACCATTCAATGATTTAGCCATGGTTGCTGGTTTAGGTTTAGGCGTTGAGATTTCAGTAGCTGGTGGTGTTAAAGCTGCTACTACACAACAAGTTAAAGATGCTGGTGCGACAATTATCGTAGCTGGTGCAGCAATTTACGGCGCAACTGATCCTGCTGCTGCAGCTGCTGAAATCACAGCAATTGCTCACGGTGGTTCTGCAAGTGCTGGTGGTGTTAAAAAATACCTACCATGGTTAATTGTTGCTGCAGTTTTGGTTTTATTATTCAATTTACTAGCCGGTAAAAAAGCTGAAGAAGCGCAACCTGCAGTCGAAGCGCCTGTTGCTGCTGAAGTTGCGCCTGCTGCTGCTCCAGAAGCTGCTGCACCTGCTGCCGCACCTGCTGAAGCTGCGAAATAATTAATTTCTAATCGCTTTTTTATCAGCTTAAGTGTTGATAGTGAGAGGAAGTTGATTAGCGAAAGCTAATGAACTAAAAGCCTAGTCAAGATAAATTACATCTTGCTAGGCTTTGTTTTTTATTGATTGCCATATTTGGTATGCTTCCATCAGCTTTGGGTTAAAATAAGCCCTATTGAAGTTTTACACTATTTCATTTAAGTGATTTTATATGCGTGCAGCTGAAGTTATAAGAAATACACTAGAAACACAAATTACTGCCTCTTTGAATTTGGATGGTACTGGGTTGACGAAACTCAATTCTGGTATAGGATTTCTAGATCATATGCTTGATCAAATTGCACGTCATGGAATGATGGACATTCAAGTCCAAGCTAGTGGTGATTTACATATAGATGCACATCATACAGTCGAAGATATAGGCATTACTATTGGCCAGGCTTTTGCTAAAGCTGTGGGCGATAAAAAAGGGATTAGACGATATGGCCATGCTTATGTGCCTTTGGATGAAGCCCTGTCGCGCGTTGTACTTGACATTTCAGGCCGACCAGGCTTGGCCTTTGGATGCACGTTTACCCGAGCTACAATTGGTACATTCGATGTAGATTTAGTGCATGAATTTTTTCAGGGCTTTGTTAATCATGCCAATATTTCATTGCATATTGACAACCTTAAAGGTCATAACTCACATCATCAAGCGGAATCAATATTTAAAGCTTTCGGTCGAGCTTTACGTATGGCTGTAGAGTTAGATCCGCGCATGGAAGGCTTGATGCCCTCTACAAAAGGAAGCTTATAAGTCTTGTTAGTGATCGAACCTATAAGTAGCAGTTGTAAAAGAGTATGAAAAAAATAGATATTGCGGTAGTAGATTATGGCATGGGCAATTTGCGCTCAGTGTCTAAGGCATTAGAGCATGTTGCGCCAATGAAAAGCGTTCTTGTCACCAGTGACCCCAAAGAAATAATAAGAGCGGATCGTGTAGTTTTTCCTGGGCAAGGTGCCATGCCTGATTGTATGCATGAATTAGATGCGCGGGGCCTTCGGGAAGCTGTTGTATCCGCTGCCAACAATAAACCATTTTTGGGGATTTGCATTGGCCTGCAAATGTTATTTGAGCACTCTGAGGAGGGTGATGCTGCAGGGCTGGGTTTATTTAAGGGTGCAGTGAAGCGTTTTGCGGTAGCAGATATGAAGCTTACTGACGGTGAAAAGCTAAAGGTGCCACATATGGGCTGGAATCAGGTGTACCAAACTAACAGCAATAAAGATAAACCCCATAAATTATGGCAAGATATTGATGATGCTGCACGTTTTTATTATGTTCATAGTTATTATGTGCAACCTGCAGACGAAAATCTTATAGCCGGCTTTAGTGAGTACCCCAAACCTTTTACGTGTGCTATTGCCAGTAATAATTTGTTTGCTGTTCAGTTCCATCCAGAAAAAAGTGCTAGCGCAGGGTTGCAATTATTAAGTAATTTTATAGAGTGGCAACCTTAATTCTGCGTTATTTTTATCCACCCATTTTTTGTTCGTAATTATTAAATACTCATATGTTAATTATCCCAGCAATTGATCTCAAAGACGGCCATTGTGTAAGGTTAAAACAAGGCTTAATGGAGGAATCCACGGTGTTTTCAGAAGACCCTGGTGCGATGGCTCGCCATTGGGTTGATCGAGGCGGTAAGCGCTTGCATTTGGTGGATTTGAATGGTGCCTTTGCAGGTAAACCAGTGAATGAAGCAGCAATTAAGACTATAGTGAAGGCAGTAGGAGGAGAAATCCCAATTCAATTAGGTGGTGGTATTAGAGACTTAGAGACTATAGAGCGTTACCTAGATAGCGGTATTGACTATGTAATCATCGGTACTGCAGCAGTTAAAAATCCTGGATTCTTGCATGAAGCTTGTTATGCTTTCCCCAGACAGATTATGGTTGGGTTGGATGCAAAGGACGGCAAGGTTGCGGTTGATGGCTGGTCTAAGCTCACTGGACATGATGTTATTGATTTGGCGAAAAAGTTTGAAGATTATGGTGTAAATGCAATTGTGTATACTGATATTGGGCGCGATGGGATGTTGACTGGTGTAAACATTGAAGCTACAGTTGCCCTAGCGCAAGCACTCACAATTCCAGTGATTGCCTCAGGCGGAGTGACTAATCTTGATGATGTGCGCAAGTTATGCGCTGTGGCGAGTGAAGGGATCATAGGCACAATTACTGGCCGTGCAATTTATGAAGGAACATTAGACTTTACTGCAGCACAGGCTTTGGCTGACGAGCTTAGTTAATGGGTCTAGCAAAAAGAATCATACCGTGTTTGGATGTGACCAATGGTCGCGTTGTTAAAGGCATCAATTTTCTAGAGTTACGTGATGCGGGGGATCCAGTTGAAATAGCTAAACGTTATGATGATCAAGGTGCAGATGAGCTGACCTTTTTAGATATTACTGCCAGCTCTGATAATCGGGGTTTAATTTTTCATATAATTGAGCAAGTGGCCTCGCAAGTATTTATTCCGTTAACTGTTGGTGGAGGTGTGCGTGAGGTTGAAGATGTGCGTCGCTTGCTGAATGCAGGCGCTGACAAAGTCAGTATCAATACGACTGCAGTGCTTAATCCTCAAATGGTCGCTGATGCTGCTAGCCGCTTCGGCTCGCAATGCATAGTGGTAGCTATAGATGCTAAAAAAGTAGAAAACCAACCTTTTCAATGGGAAGTATTTACGCATGGTGGGCGCAAGGCAACTGGTTTAGATGCCGTTGAGTGGGCCAAAAAAATGGTGGAATTAGGAGCAGGTGAGTTACTTGTAACCAGTATGGATAGAGACGGTACTAAAATAGGATTTAATAATCCATTAAACCGAGCAATTTCAGATGCAGTGGCTGTGCCCATCATAGCCTCAGGAGGTGTCGGTAATTTGCAACATCTGGTAGACGGTGTTAAAGATGGTGGAGCCGATGCGGTACTTGCCGCAAGTATATTTCATTACGGTGAATATACAGTTAGGCAGGCTAAGGAGTATATGGCACAACACGGTATAGAAGTTAGGTTATAAATTGACACCATTATTAAGTTGGTTAGATGAAGTGAATTGGGATGTTAATGGATTGGTGCCAGTCATTGCGCAAGAGCGAGAGACTGGAAAAATCCTTATGTTTGCATGGATGAACCGTGAGGCTTTGCAATTAACCTCTACCACTATGCAGGCTGTATATTGGTCTCGCTCACGTAATAAGCTTTGGCTTAAAGGGGAAGAATCTGGTCACATACAACATGTGTCGGAAATCCGATTAGATTGTGATGAGGATGTAATTCTCCTAATGGTAGATCAAGAAGGCGGTATTGCTTGCCATACAGGGAGGCATAGTTGTTTCTTTAAAACTCTTCAAAATGGACATTGGCTGATAGATCAGGATGTCATTAAAAATCCGGACGAAATTTACAAACATGAATGATATTTTAGATCGCTTAGCCGAACTGCTAGAACAAAGAAAAAGTGCTGATCCACAATCTTCTTATGTAGCTAGTCTTTATGCCAAAGGTATGGATAGCATATTAAAAAAAGTTGGGGAAGAAGCAACTGAAACCATTATTGCTGCCAAAAATGGGGATCAACATCAGCTTATTTATGAAACCTCTGATTTGTGGTTTCATACCCTAGTCATGCTAACTAAAGCGGGGCTAAAGCCTCAAGATGTGTTAGATGAACTTGCTCGACGCGAAGGTCTGTCTGGTATTACTGAAAAAGCATCTAGAACAGCAGATGGTGAGAAATAGTGAGCTTAGACTGCATTTTTTGTAAGATAGTTAAGACTGATATTCCAGCAAAGAAAATATATGAAGATGACGATATTGTTGCTTTTCACGATATTCATCCTATTGCATCAGTTCATTTTTTAATTGTACCTAAACTTCATATCGAGAGCTTAGCGAGTTGCACATTGCAACATCAGTTGCTATTGGGCAAACTGCTGTTATTAGCGCCTAAGCTTGCTAAAGAACAGGGCTTATTAGGATTTCGAACCATGATTAATACGGGGCATGATGGTGGGCAGGAAGTGTTTCATATACACTTGCATGTATTTGGTGGCAGCGATAAGCTACCAAAGACATAGAATTAAATTTTAATGGAAGTAATTACTATAAATACTATAGTTAAGGAGAGTCACAATGGGTTCATTTAGTATCTGGCATTGGTTGATAGTATTACTTATTGTGGTGTTGATATTTGGCACAAAAAAACTACGTAATATGGGTAGTGATGTAGGCGGAGCTGTTAAAAACTTCAAAGAAGCTATGAATGAGGAAAGTAGTGTTTCAGTTACAGAAAGCGTTTCAAATATAATTGAAGCTGAGGTGGTACCTGCTGAAAAAGCTGCTCCAAAAAAACGTATAGCGGTCACAAAATCAAAAACGGAAGTTAAACCTAAAACGATTGCCAAAGCTAAGGCCTCTGCTAAAGCAGAAGTTATAGCCCCAAAAAAAGCCCCAGAAAAAGCACCAGCAAAACCAAAAGCACCAGCAAAACCTAAGGCGGTTGTAAAGCCTAAAGCAGATACACCTACCAAGGTTTAGCTAATAATTCTCATCGATATTCAAAGATCGCATATTTATGTTTGATGTTTCATTCTCTGAGTTAGTGGTGATTGGGGTAGTTGCGCTGATTGTGATTGGGCCAGAAAAATTGCCTAAAGTAGCGCGCACTCTAGGTGCGCTGACTGGACGTATGCAAAGATATATGACTGAAATTAAAGAGGAAGTAAACCGTGAGGTGCGTTTTGAAGAGCTGCAGCAACTACAGCAAGAAATTAAATCCAGAGTCGATCAAACTGAAGCTAATTTAAGGCTAAAAACACATACATTAAATTCAGAGTTAGATTTCCGAGTGTCTGCTGAATTAAAGCCGGTTGAAAAGAAGAAGGTTGTACGTAGGAAATCTCCAGTCAAAGTTAAGTCAACCTAGTGACCCCTACCGACAACTTCATTTCACATTTAATCGAGTTACGTGGCCGATTATTACGTATCCTTATTGGATTTAGTATTGTATTTATAGGGCTCTTTCCTTTTGCAAACAAGATCTATTCAGCGCTTGCAGCACCATTGTTAAGTAAATTACCTGCCGGTGGGCAAATGATTGCTACTGCGGTAACTACCCCCTTTTTTGTACCGATGAAAGTAGCGATGATGGCTGCATTTATTGTCTCTTTGCCGCACACTATGTATCAGATTTGGGCCTTTGTTGCGCCTGGACTTTATACGCATGAAAAAAGATTCATGATTCCAATGATTATTGCTAGTAGTCTGTTGTTTCTCGCTGGAATGTCTTTTGCTTATTTCTTAGTCTTCCCTGTTGTCTTTGGCTTTATTGTAAGCAGTGCACCACAGGGTGTGGCTGTAATGACGGATATTGGTAACTATTTAGATTTCGTACTTACCTTGTTCTTTTCTTTTGGAATAGCTTTTGAAGTACCGATTGCTGTGGTAATGGCGGTTAGATTTGGATGGGTAAGTGTAGTGCAGCTCCAGCAAGCACGTGCTTATGTTATTGTTGCTGCTTTTGTGGTTGGAGCAGTATTAACTCCACCTGATGTTATTTCTCAGTTTATGTTGGCAATACCGATGTGGTTGTTATATGAAATGGGTATTCTTGTTGCGAAATATACTAAACAAGCCCCAACTTCCTCCAATAATAATTAATCTTTAACTTGACTGGGTTTCGGCCTCTTACCAATAACGACTGCTACATTTAAAGCTTTCTGAGCACGAGAAATTTTAATATTCGCTTTTTGATTGGGTTTCAGCACCGCAATCAGATTCAGCATTCCTGCGCTATCTAAAACTGGTTTACCTTCTATTTCTAATAAAATATCACCCGCACGAAGCCCGGCAGTGTCAGCTGGACTATTTTTTAATACGCCGGCAATTAATGCACCTTGAAGTTCTTTAAGCTTGAATGATTCTGCTAACTCAGTGGTTATGTCTTGCGCTTCTATACCAATCCACCCTCTAGTTACACTGCCATGAGTCACAATTTGCTCCATTACTTGACGTGCTAAGATAGCTGGAATTGCAAAACCTATGCCCATAGAACCTCCATTGCGAGAGTAGATAGCACTATTTATGCCAACTAGATTACCAGCAGTGTCGATGAGAGCGCCACCAGAATTGCCAGGATTAATCGATGCATCAGTTTGAATGAAATTTTCAAATATATTAATGCCTAAGTGATTACGTCCGAGTGCGCTGACAATGCCTTGAGTAACAGTTTGACCGACACCGAAAGGATTTCCAATAGCAAGAACAACATCTCCAATATTTAATCGGTCTGAGCTAGCAAAAGTAATGGCAGGTAAGTGGTTCGCGCTTATTTTGATTAGGGCGAGATCAGTATCTGGGTCTGTACCCACCACTTTAGCTGACATTTTACGACCGTCTGCAAGGGCGACTTCAATTTCATCAGCAGCAGCTATAACATGGTTGTTGGTTAGAATTAGTCCCTGTTCACTTACAATAACCCCTGATCCTAAACTATTTTCTAGGTGAGATTGGTTTTCCATATCGTCCATTTGATCACCAAAAAAATTACGAAAGCTTGGGTCATCCAAGTATTTCTGATCTTCATTAGTAGATACTTTTTTGCTGGTAAAGATATTAACAACTGCGGGCATCGCTTTTTTTGCTGCATAACTGTAAGAGCCGGTTAAACTGAGTTTCGCCCCAGATTCAACCTGCTTTATTACAATGGCCTGTTCATTATTAAGGAAGTCGGGAAAGAATATACGCAATACAAAAAGTAACGCCAGGCAAAGTGTCACAGCCTGTGCAAAAATGAGCCATAGATTTTTATTTAACTGATTGATCATAATCTCGGATACTTAATTAAATTCTCAAAATAGAAACATTTCACTAGTTTATTCCATTGCGTACAATATCAGGCAATAAAGTAAATAATTCAATACCCTTATTTCGACAAGGAACAAAGTCATGGTTGATCTAAATACCCTCGTAAATTATTCCCAACAGTTGATGCAAGTGAAACGCTTTCAAGATTACTGCCCGAATGGCTTGCAGGTTGAGGGTAAAAGAGAAGTAAAAAAAATAGTAACTGGGGTGAGTGCTAGTATGGCATTGCTAGAAGCGGCGAAAGAGGCCAGTGCAGACTTGATTCTAGTGCATCATGGTTATTTTTGGCGCAATGAAGACCAAAGAGTCGTTGGCATTAAGCGTAATCGATTAAGATTTTTATTAGAAAATGACATAAATTTGCTGGCCTATCATTTACCTTTAGATGCGCATGCACAGTTTGGGAATAACAGGCAGTTTGGAAAAAAGTTGGGAATTACGATGGATACCTACAATGGAGAGTCTGACTTAGTTGCCACTGGCCATTTGGAGCAACCAATCAAGCTGGTTGATTTTTCGCAACATATTGAAAATACTTTGCAACGATATCCGCTCGTTATCGGGGATGGGCAGAGCTTGGTAAAAAAAATTGCATGGTGTACTGGGGGGGCTCAAAGTTATATGAGCGCTGTAATGGAGCTGGACGTTGATGTTTATATTAGCGGTGAAATATCTGAACAAACCACACATCAAGCAGTCGAATCAGGAATTGCATATATTGCTGCTGGGCATCACGCAACTGAACGCTACGGGGTGCAAGCCTTAGGTAAGCATCTGGCTGAAAAATTTAATTTGCAGCATGAATTTATTGATATCAATAATCCAGTTTAATCGTTTTATTTCAGTTACTTAATAAATAAAGCTTTAAATTAGCAGTAAAAAATTGTATAATTTAGCGCTTTACAATTGCTGGAATTACTTTGCAATAACAGATTTATGTTTTAATTCTTACGTTGTTATTTTGCATCAATATCTTAGGTAATTTTGTTAACAGAAACCTGGTGCAAGTCCCTAAAAGATGAGATTGTGAAAGCAACTCATCTAATTTAGTTAATGAGGAAAACATGTCAGACAAACAAAATAACCAGCTGGAACTGAGTTCGGTAAATGAGCAGGCTTCAAAGGTGGATGCGGAAAAACGTAAGTTCTTAATTGCAACATCGGCCCTAGGTGCGCTGGGTTCTGTCGCAGTGGCTGTTCCATTCATTAAAAGTATGACGCCGAGTGAGCGCGCTAAAGCCGCTGGTGCTCCGGTTGAAGTGGATATAAGTAAGATCGCGCCGGGCACAATGATTACTGCAGAATGGCGTGGTAAGCCAGTTTGGATTATTAATCGTACTGATGAAATGACTGCGGAATTGTCTCATCATAATGATCAGCTTTCTGATCCAAATTGTGAAGTGACTTCTCAGCAGCCTACATACTGTAAGAATCAAAACCGCGCAATTAAGCCTAATTTAGCTGTAATTGTCGGTATATGTACACACTTAGGTTGTTCACCGACTGCTAAATTGCAAGCAAATGGAGACATGGGTCCCACATGGACTGGCGGATTTTTCTGCCCATGTCATGGTTCCAAATTTGACTTAGCTGGTCGCGTACTGAAAGGTTCGCCAGCACCAATTAACTTGGTAGTGCCACCTTACAAATATTTAACCGATAATACCTTGCTTATTGGCGTTGATACTGAAGAGAAAGCCTAATTATGACAGATACTAAAAAATCACCTGCGGGTAGTAAGTTAGATGCTGCATTAATTTGGGTGGATGAAAGATTCCCACTCACTAGCAATGTTACAGCACATTTGACTGAATACTATGCGCCGAAAAACTTCAATTTCTGGTATTTTTTCGGCTCGTTAGCCATGATGGTGTTAGTGTTACAAATACTTACAGGCATTTTTCTAACGATGCATTATAAGCCTGAT
>Ga0316220_1001513_pt1 | contig 25322 bp, 14 predicted proteins | sample TBH18005metaG_FD_203632 | JGI IMG/M metagenome (GOLD analysis project Ga0316220, IMG submission 203632) | Freshwater microbial communities from Trout Bog Lake, Wisconsin, USA - TBH18005 | ecosystem: Environmental > Aquatic > Freshwater > Lake > Hypolimnion/Profundal zone | place: USA: Wisconsin...
GCTCTCTGAAGGAATGAGACACTCCGAACGAAGACTTCCTTTGCGGAGACGTCTTCCGGTGGGTCGAAAATCGGTCCGGCTCGCGAAGGCGGCACAGGACTGCCGCACTCCACGACGCTGTCGCGTTGACGAACGCCCCACGGCAAACGCCGGATGTCGCCCTCCTGCAACCGGCAGGTTCATTGGCAGCTTGCGAAGGATCTCGCGAAATACCTGATAACACCATTTTACCATCAGTGCTCTCGAAGCTGAAGGTGTTGCGAGCGACGCCGTTAGCTCCGAACACATTCGAGGCAGGTATTACGCCCGACCGGCCTCGTGAGATCCTTCGCAAGCTCAGGATGACAAATAATATGGGCCGTTCGGGTTTGTGTGCCCGGCTCCCGAATATGTGGGTAACGGAAAAGGGTGGCGCACTTTTTGCGCCCAATCAGAGATTGGCAACGAGCGCGGGTTTTAGGAAGCCAGCCATCACCCCTGCGTCTGCTTCCCCTTTTTCTGTTCCGCCTCAAAGAGCGCTTTCCAGTATTCCAGCCGCTCTTTCACGCGGCGTTCGGCGCCGTTTTCGGTTGGGGTGTAGTAGATGCGGCCCTCGGGCAGGTAGGCTTGGGGGACGTACCCGCCCTCGAAGTCGTGGGCGTAGCGGTAGCCCTCGCCATGGCCCAGCGTGGCCGAGCCTTTGTAGTGCGTGTCGCGCAGATGCCGCGGGACGGCCAGCGTGACGCCATTCTTCACGTCGGCAAGGGCGGCGTCGATGGCGGCGTAGGCCCGATTGCTCTTTGGCGCGGTGGCCACGTACACCGCCGCGTGCGCCAATGGGATGCGCGCTTCCGGCATTCCAATAAACTCCACCGCCTGCTGCGCTGCCACGGCCAAAATCAGCGCCTGCGGGTCTGCCATCCCGACATCTTCGCTGGCGCAAATCACGATCCGGCGCGCGATGAAGCGGATGTCTTCGCCGGCGTAAAGCATCTTGGCCAGCCAGTAGATGGCGGCATCGGGATCGCTCCCCCGCATGCTCTTGATGAACGCGCTGATGGTGTCGTAGTGCTGGTCTTCGTCGGCATCGTACACCACGGCCTTGCGCTGGATGCTCTCCTCGGCAACGGACAGCGTGAGGTGGATCACGCCGTCGGTTTTCGACGGGGTGGTCATGACCGCGAGTTCCAGCGCGTTGAGGCATTTGCGGGCGTCGCCGTCGCTGGTGATGGCGAGATGCGTCAGGGCGTCCTCTTCGGCGCGCACGGGGTGGTTGCCCAGGCCCCGTTCCGCGTTGCCCAAAGCGCGGCGCATCAGTTCGCGCAGGTTTTCCGGGCCGATCGATTCCAACTGAAACACCTGCGAACGAGAGACCAGCGGGCTGTTCACGTAAAAAAACGGATTATGGGTGGTCGCGCCAATCAACCGCACGACACCGCTTTCCACGTCGGGCAGGAGGACATCCTGCTGCGCCTTGTTGAATCGGTGGATTTCGTCGATGAAAAGAATCGTGCGCTGGCCGCTGGTCTTGAGCCGGTTTGCCGCGGAAGCGACCACGCGCCGGATGTCCGCCACCGTGCTTTCGACGCCGCTGAGCCGCTCGAACTTCGAACGCGTGGAGAGGGCGATGACCTGGGCCAGGCTCGTTTTCCCCACCCCGGGCGGACCGTAGAGCAGAATCGAGGAAATGCGGTCGGCCTCAATCGCCCGCCGAAGCAGTTTGCCCGGCCCGAGGATGTGTTCCTGGCCGATGAAGTCGTCCAGCGACTGCGGGCGCATCCGAGCCGCCAACGGCGCGGAGGCCGGCGGCGCTTTTTCGGGTTCAGGCTCGAACAGGTCTGGCATGTTTCAGGGCCAAATAGACCAGCGCCACGGCAGGGCCGCAACCAAATCCGCAGAAGAAGAAAAAGGTCCGCAGATTACGCGGATTTTCGGCCATCGGATCGCCTTCCAATGCCCATATTCTGAGGGCTGTAAGCGTATTCACGCCAGAAGTTCGTCGAGGCGGGACGCCTCGACCAGCACCCGGAAATTCCAAGCTCTAGAACCTAACCTTAATCGTCGCCGCCACGGCATTGCTGTTGGTGCGCCACGTTCCGTCCACCAACGGGCTGTCGACGCTGTGACCGACGGTTCGATCTTCCCAGTGGTCGAACTGGTATGCGAAATCGATGCCCCAGCCCGGTTGGTTGTATCCAAACCCGACTGTAAACGAATGGAGGCTGGAGTCCGGCAGCAGCGGCGAGAACGTGGAGGCCGGCACGGTGTTGGTCCAGAAGGAGTAGCCTGCGCGCAGAGCCCAGTTGGCGTTGAGCTTGTATTCCGTCCCGAATTTCAATGCGATGCTGTTTTGCCAGTTCAACGGAATGCTTGATCCATTGAAAATCGGACTGGGCGATGCAAAGCGAATCGCATTGACGCGATTCCAATCGGTCCATTCGACATCCGCCTCCAGGCTCCATGCGTCGGTCGGGTGGTAGGCATAACCGCCGCCAACGATGTTGGGCAGGTTGATGTTCGCTGTGGCTGCCGCCGATGTTGCCGGCATGGACGGAAAGCTAATGTTAGCCACTCCGCTCAAGCTCAGGTCCGCCTGACTGCGATAGACGAGGCCAATGGAGTGCTGCTCGTTGAACTTGTATTGCAACCCCACCGTTGCGCCGACGGACCAGTCTTCGCCCGCGATCCGGTATTGCGCGTCAGGAAAGCCGGCCCCGAGAAAAATATCTCTGTGGAGCGTTGCCTGGCTGTAGTAAACATCCACGGAGGCGCCGATCGACAGGTGGTCGTTGAATCGATACGCAACTGTCGGGGCAATATTGACGACTGAGAGGTCGGCCCTCGTGACCAGATAACGGAGGCTGCCTTCGCCCCAGTCCACACCGACGCCGAAAGCGTTGAAGACGCCCAAGCCGAATCGCCAATCCGTGGTTCCCGCATCGGTGGCGAAATAAACCTGCGGCATGATTGCGGGCTTGTGATCCTTCTCCGTGGCTGCGCTGCTGCTGAACCGCTCATCGGGCAACCAGAAGTAGCCTCCGGCATCGATTTCCGATCCCTGAAGCCGGCAAAGACCGGCAGGGTTGGTGTAAAGCGCTGAAGCGCCGTCGGCACGGGCGACATAAGCATCGCCCTGTGCGGTGGCAACCGTGTCCTGGTCCGGGGTGCGGATGCCAATGCCGAATGCGGAACCGCCCAGAAGCGCGGCGCATGCCGACGCCAACATGATTGCGTGTTTTTTCATAAGCGAGAGAGACGAATGAGTTCGAAGGACGCGAACGTTTTGTGGAGTATTTCCCGTTTTGCCTCCGGTATGCAAGCGTGGGATCGATCTGAAATCGTTTTATGGCCAGAAAGCAATGGCACGTTGCAACTGCGACAGCGTGCTAATCGAGCAAACGGTACCAATTATCCCGGTTGCGCGGCTCGTATCCGGCGTCGCGGATAAGCGCCTGGATCTCTTCCTTCTGAAGATGGAAACTCGTGCCGGCGCTGCTGACGACGTTCTCCTCCATCATCACCGAACCGAAATCGTTGGCCCCGTAGCGGAGCGCGACCTGCCCGATCTTCGGCCCCTGGGTGACCCAGGAGCTTTGCAGGTTCTCGAAGTTGTCGAGGTAAATGCGGGCCAGCGCGAGGGTGCGCAGGTATTCGGCCGCGCCCACCTTCGGCGCCTTGAGTGCGGTGTTCTCCGGCTGAAACGTCCAGCAGATGAACGCGGTGAAGCCCCCGGAACGCTCCTGCTGTTCGCGCAGGCGGTCGAGGTGTTCGATGCGATCGTCCACGGTTTCGACATGGCCGAACATCATCGTGGCGCTCGACTTGAGGCCGAGGCCGTGCGCGACCTCCATGACCCGCAGCCACTGGGCGCTGTTGCATTTCAACGGCGCGATCCGGTTGCGCACGCGGTCCACCAGGATTTCGCCGCCTCCGCCGGGAATAGAACCGAGGCCGGCCTCCTTGAACTTCGCGATGACCTCGTGCAGCGGCATCCGGAAGACTTCGGAGAAATGGTGGAATTCCGGCGGGCTGAAGCCGTGGATGTTGATGTGTGGAAAGTTCTCGCGCATGCGCGCCAGCATCCGCAGGTAGAAGTCGAGGCCGAGTTTGGGATGATGCCCGCCCTGGAGCAGCACCTGGACGCCGCCGTTGTCGCTGAGTTCCTGCAATTTGCGGTCGAGTTCCTCGTCGCTGAGGACGTACTGGTCGGGGTCGCGTTCGGTGCGGTAAAACGCACAGAACTTGCAGTAGACGCTGCACACGTTGGTGTAGTTGACGTTGCGGTCGACGATGAAGGTGACGAGCTCGTTGCCGCGTCCCCCGTAAGCGCTCTGTTTGGCGCGTTTCCGCCGGGCGTTGGCAAGTTCGCCGAGTTCCTCCAGGGGAGCGCGATAAAGTGCGCGGGCGTCAGCGGGCGTGATTCGTTCGCCGCCGAGCACCTTGTCCGCAAGAGATTCGTCCAGATGTGGATGGGTCATGCCAAGATCGGTGAAAGGGTTTCGTGCCAAGGACTTAGCGAGGCAGAGCCGCAACCAAAGGGCTCGCGCGAAGGGCGCCAAGCACGCCAAGAAGAAGACTGAAGCGTGTTTTGATCTGCCTTGGCGTTCTTCGCGTTCTTGGCGCGAGGCCATCTTCTCCGTTCGTCGGTTTTCGCGGACTGCGGGAAAATTCTTTTCGCGCCGTGAAGACGCAGCCAAACGAGATCGAAAGGAAAATCTCTCACGGAGACACAAAGACACAGAGATGAGAATTCCAGCAGTTCCTCCTCTGTGTTCTTCGTGGCTCTGTGAGAAAAAATCCTCGCAGAACTGTGCGAATATGAGGGATAGCAGCGCAAATTACGCAAAGAAGAAGGGTCCGCGGATTGCGCGGATTTTCGCAGAAACGCGAAGACAACGGGAGGCAACTCAGCGCCAAGGGCGCGACACCATAGGAGCCTAGAGCAACGCCCTGAGGTTTGTACACAATTTTGGAGGGTGCGCGCTCCCCTTCCGAATCCACGTCCCAGTCCTAGGCGCGTGCGAAAATGTGTACAAACGTCACGGCGTTGCCCCTCGCTGCATTGTTGCCGGGTCGTTGGCCCTGAAATGGCTGCGCACGCGCTTCGAAAAGATGTGGGTAATGGAAAGGGAGTTTTGCCGCACACCAAAGTGCTTCGCGCTCTGCCTTCGAATCCTCGTCGAACTTCACACTTCCGGCGTGTTACGAGCGCGCGAGATAAACGAATAAGACCAAAATGTCTCATTCTCTATCCGACCGCCGCTGTCTTGAGATAATCGTCGATGGCCCGCGCGGCGTTCTTTCCGTCGCCCATGGCCAGGATCACTGTGGCGGCGCCGCGGACGATATCCCCTCCGGCGAACACCCCGGGGATGCTCGTCATTTCGTTGGCGTCCGCTTCGATGTTGCCCCACTTGTTGAGCTTCAGTTCGGGGCAGGTGGCGGTAAGCAGCGGGTTCGCTTTCGTGCCGATGGCGACCACGACCGTATCGCATGGTATGACAAACTCCGAATTCGGGACCGGTCGAGGCCGGCGCCGACCGGAAGCGTCCGGTTCGCCCAGCTCCATGCGGTTGCATTTCAGTCCGGTGACCCAACGCTTCTCGTTGCCGATCACCTCCAGCGGCGCGACGAGCAATTCAAATTCCACGCCCTCGTGCTCCGCGTGATGCACTTCTTCCACCCGCGCGGGCATCTCGGCCTTGGTGCGGCGGTAGACAATCATCGCCTTTTCGGCGCCAAGCCGCTTGGCGGTGCGCACGGCGTCCATCGCCACGTTGCCGCCGCCGATAACCGCCACCCGTTTGCCCAGCAGCACCGGCGTGTTCCCCTCTTCGGTGTCGTAAGCCTCCATCAGGTTCACCCGCGTCAGGTATTCGTTGGCGGCATAGACCCCCTTGAAATTCTCCCCCGGCACATTCATGAAAACCGGCAGTCCCGCGCCGTTGGCGATGAAGATCGCGTCAAAACGCTCGCGCAATTCGGGGATGGTGTACGTGCGCCCAACGACGACGTTGCATTCGATCTTCACCCCCGCCGCAACCAACCGGTCCACTTCGGCGGCGACGATCTTTTTCGGCAGCCGGAATTCCGGAATGCCATAGACGAGCACGCCGCCGGGTTTGTGGAGCGCCTCGTAAATTGTGACCTCGTGACCGCTCTTGATGAGTTCGCCCGCCGCGGTGAGGCCCGCCGGGCCGGCGCCGATCACGACGACCTTCTTCCCGCTCGGGACCATGGTGGCAACCTCCGCCTTGCCGTTGTTCTCGCGCGCCCAATCGGCCACGTAGCGTTCGAGGTAACCGATGGCCACCGGCTTCCCTTTCACGCCGCGGATACACACGGCCTCGCACTGCTCTTCCTGCGGGCAAACGCGCCCGGAGATGGCCGGCAGCGAGTTGTCGCAGAAGAGACTCCCGGCCGCCGAACGAAGATCGTCCGCCGCCAGGAAATCGAGAAACCGCGGAATGTTCACGCGAACCGGACAACCGGCCACGCACTTCGGGTCCTTGCACTGGATGCAGCGTTGCGCCTCCAGGATGGCGAGCCCCTCGGAAAAGCCGAGGTTGACCTCCTTGAAGTTGGCGCTGCGTTGGATCGCCTCCTGTTCCGGCATGATCTGCCGGTCGATCTGCATCCGCTCTTTAATGGTGATTTTGGCCTGCATGATGAAAGGGTAGGGGATTGAGATTAGCTTCGGATTCGGCACTCCTCTTCGGAACAGGCGTTGGCGTGCTGTTCGAACTCCCGGTAGGTTTGCAACCGGTCGGCGAGGAGGTCGAAATCGACCAGATGACCGTCGAATTCCGGGCCGTCCACGCAGGCGAACTTGGTCTCTCCGCCGATCTCCACGCGGCACCCGCCGCACATGCCGGTGCCATCGACCATCACCGGATTGAGCGAAACGATGGTGTGGACATTGAACGGGCGCGTGAGATTGGCGACAGCGCGCATCATCGGCACCGGGCCGACCGCGTAAACGATATTGACGCCCCCCGCCTCGAGGACCTCTTTCGCCGCGTCGGTCACGAAGCCTTTGCGCCCATAGCTGCCGTCATCGGTGCAGACGATCACGTCGCCCTGCCTCTTGAGTTCCTCCTCGAAAATCACCCATTCCTTCGAGCGCCCGCCGATGACGCTGGTCACGTGAACCCCGCGTTCGTGCAAGCCCTGGGCGATCGGATGCACGACCGCCGTGCCCACGCCGCCGCCGACGCACAATGCGCGCCCGGATTCGATCATCTCCGTCGGATGCCCCAGCGGGCCGGAGATGTCCCGGATGGAATCGCCCACCGAGAGCCCCACGAGCTGCCGGGTGGCTTTTCCCACGGCCTGAATCACCAGCGAGATGGAGCATTTGCCGGGGTTGGAGTCGGCGATCGTTAATGGGATGCGCTCGCACCCTTCGGCGGCCCGGACAATGACGAACTGGCCGGGCTTGCGAATCTCGGCGATACGCGGTGCCAGCACGTCGAGGCGCGTTACGTTGGGGCTGAGCTGTTTCTTGGCAAGGATGGTATGCATGGAAAACGGACTCACTAATAGTGTCACACGCGTCCGGAGGCAAATATTATGCGCGGAAGCGCCTTTCAAGAGGGAAAACCGGGGAGGGGAGGCAGGGAAAGCCGGATTTCATGGTGTGCAAGACGGACGGCACTCCGTGCCGTCCGTCGGAGCGGTGATTGTCGGGCACGAAACGCGATAAAACCACGCGCGCTCGTTCCCAGGCTCCTGCCTGGGAACGCCCTTGTCTTCGAGGCTCCAGCCTCGCCAAGGGGGAGGCTGGAGCCTCCGGGAACAGCATGCGTTACAAGGCTGGAGCCTTGTAACGAGATTCAAAAGCCGCACTGTCATATAAAAGCATCTAATTCCAGACGCGACTTTTTGCCGGGGTCAGAGTAAAAAGATTGGCGTTTCGACTCTTATTTACTATTTCCATTCAAATGATCGACCCAATCCAGACCTCGCTTAACCACGACGCGTTTTCGCGCCGTCAATTCATCGGGCTCACGACGCTGGCCACCGGCGCCATGGCCTTCCCATCCATTCTCCGCGCTGAAAACGCCGGCACGAAGCTCAAAGTCGGCGTAATCGGCTGCGGCGGAATGGGCACCGGACGCCTCAGGGAAGCGCTCGGATGCGGCTGCCAGATAGTCGCTTTGTGCGATCCCGACAGCAACATGATGGACGCCGCGAAAAAGGAGATCGCGAAACACGATGCGAAGGCGAATCTGGCCGACGTAAAGACCTACGACGACTACCGGAAGCTGCTCGCGGACAAGAACATCGAGGCCGTCATCGTCGCCACGCCGGACCACTGGCACGCTCCGATCGCCAAGGCAGCGTTGCTCGCCGGCAAACACGTTTTTTGCGAAAAGCCGCTCACCCACGCCATTTCCGAAGCCCGCGAACTGCGGGAGCTGTCGAAAAAAGTGAAGCTGATCACCCAGATGGGCAACCAGGGAAGCGCATCGAATAATCTGCGCCGCGCGGTGGAATTGATCCAGGCAGGCGTGATCGGCGAGGTCCGCGAGGTTCACTGCCGCGCCGGCGGCGTGGGGTGTCATCCGGGCCTGGCTCTGCCAACGGTGGGCGATCCGGTTCCCGCGAATTTGAACTGGGACGAATGGGTCGGTCCGGCACCGTTCCGCCCGTACAAGCAAGGGTATTACCACACCTGGAACTGGCGCGGCTGGCTCGATTTCGGCAGCGGGCCGATGGGCGATTTCGGTTGCCACAATCTCAATTTGCCATTCCGCGCGCTCAAGCTCGATTATCCGACGTCCATCGACGTCGATGCCCAGCTCATGGGGCTGCCGACTTACCCGAAGGACGCGCGCATCCGGTATGAATTCGCCCAGCGCGGAAACCTGCCGCCGGTGACGCTGACCTGGTACGACGGCGGCCGACCGCTGCCCGAGGAACTATTCCCGAAAGAGTTGGTCGAACACCTGCTCGGAAAGGACGAACCGGCAAAACCGGGTGAGAAACCGAAGCGCCGCAGCATGGGCGACGGGGTTCTGATCCTCGGTTCCAAGGGCTACACCTGGGGCGGTTGCTGGAACGGGGCCGATTACATCATGGTCCATGGCGAAGACAAGATTTCGGGAATTCTCAACCACAAGGCAAGCGAGAGCGTTCCTCATTCACTGCCCGTCAGCCCCGGTCACGTGAAGGAATGGGTGCTGGCCTGCCAGGGTGGCGCCCCGGTTTATTCCGACTTCGACACGGGCGGACACCTCACCGAAATCGCGCTTGCGGGCGTCGTCGCGGCGCGCGTGGGCAAGAAGCTCGAATGGGACGGTCCCGCCATGAAAGCGAAGAACGCTCCCGAGGCCGACCAATATATCGTTGCAAAATACCGTCCGGGCTGGGTATAACCAATCATCCTCATGAATCAACCCATCGAAAACAAAGAGCCTTGCTGTTCCGGCAAGGAAAACGAATCGAAGTGCTGTTGCAACCTCGATTACACGGCGGCCTTCCTGCTTTTGCGAGGCTGGCTGGCCATGCGCGCCATCGTTACCGGCATCGAGAAATTCGGCTATTACAACATCGTCCAGAAACCGGTGATCGATCCGACCACTGGCATGGAAGACCCCAGCGGCGCCATGGTGGAGGTCAAGATGAAGGCGTATTCGCTGACTCATTACGCGGCCATTCCCGATTCGCTCAAGGACAAGTTCGCGCTCGAACCGTTCCTGCCGAAGGTCCTGACCACGCCGTTCTACGCCGCGCTCGGCCCGGTGCTGATCGGGCTCGGCCTCATGTTGCTGGTTGGCGCGGGCACGCGCATCTCGCTCTTCCTGCAAGGGCTGCTCTACATCGGCCTGACCTTCGGGTTGATCCTCATCAAGCAGGACGACGGCGTCGCCTGGCTCGGCATTCACCTGGCCCTCATCGCCCTCGCTCTGATGCTCGTAAAGCATAACCGGTTCGCCATTTGCAAAAAATGTTAGATTCCACCATTACAAGGCGCGATTTCGTGCGCACCGCGGCCGCCGCCGGTGCCGGCGTTGTGCTCACCCAGGGCGTTCGGCTTTTCGGGAAAGACAACAGCTCGCCCAACAGCAAGCTTAACATCGCGCTGATCGGCTTCGGCGCGCAGGGGCGCGTGTTGCTGGAGTCGCTGCTAAAGATCGAGGGAATCCAGCTTGTCGCCGTCGTGGACATCTGGGAGTACGCCCGGACGTATGCCGAACGCTACCTGAAGAAGAGCGGCGTCATCGTACGCACGTATGAAAACTACGAAGACCTCTTGGCGAAGGAAAAGGATCTCCAGGCCGTCGTCGTGGCGACGCCGGATTTCTGGCACGCGCCGATCACCAACGCCTGCCTCAAGGCGGGCCTCAACGTCTACTGCGAGAAGATGATGTCCAACACCATCGAAGGCGCCCGTTCGATGGTGAAGACGATGAAGGAGACCGGCAGGCTGCTGCAAATCGGCCACCAGCGCCGGAGCAATCCGCGCTATCTCTTCGCCCTCAACCGGCTCATGCGCGAAGCGAAAATCTGCGGACGGCTCACCGCCGCGCAAGCGCAGTGGAATCGCGCGGTCACCGAGGACTTCGGCTGGCCCAAGAAAGCCGCGATGGACCCGGCGCAACTTGCCAAATACGGATTCGCCGACATGCACCAGTTCCGCAACTGGCGCTGGTTCAAGAACTTGGGAGGCGGTCCGTTGTCCGATCTCGGCGCGCACCAGATCGACATTTTCAACTGGTGGTTCGGAGTGCGCCCGCGTTCGGTCATGGGATCGGCGGGAATGGACTATTACAAGAATCACGAGTGGTATGACAACGCAATGGTGGTCTATGAGTTCCCGCTGCCCGAGGGCGTCGCGCGCGCTTTTTACCAGGTGCAAACGACCACCAGCGCCGGCGGCGGTTACTTCGAGTATTTCATGGGCGACGAAGGTTCGCTGAAGATGTCGGAGAATCCAAAGCTTTCGACGATCTTCCGCGAGGCGCGCGCGCCGTCGTGGGACGAGTGGATTCGGCGCAACTACATGCGCGCGCAGAAAGCCCCGGCGATGGAGGCTCCGGCGGACGGCGCGAAAGTCGATGTGCGTGAGACCGCCCAACTCGCCGCGTTTGAAATTCCCGTGTCCTTCAGCAAGGCCATTCACCAACCGCATCTGGAGAACTTCTTTACCGCCGTGCGCAGCAACGATAAGAGCAAGCTCAACTGCCCCGCCGACGAAGCGTTCGCCAGCGAATACGTCATCTTCAAGGCCAACGAAGCGATCGCCCAGAGAAAGACGATCGATCTCGTGCCGACGGAGATGGACGCATAGCGAGCGGTTAACGTGGCACAGGCGTCCCGCACGATACCGTTCGAATAGCGATATTGGAGGGAATTCGTGTGGGCTTGCCTTGGGAGTTTCGAGGTGCGCGCCAGCGTCTTGGAGCAACGGTGAAGCACCCTTTCCATTACCCACAAACCGGAAGCCGAGCACGGAAACCGGAGCGGCCCCTATTATTTGTCATCCTGAGCTTGCGAAGAGCCTGTCCTGAGTCTGTCGAAGGAATCTCACAGTAGGCCAGCCGGCGTTATGTCACCATTCAGCGGTCTCGAAACTGACAGCGCCGCCCGATGAGCCATCAGTTCCGATTGCGCGCCGACTGAATCTAACGTCGGGGTCGCCTCGTGAGATTCCTTCGCAAGCTGCCAATGAACCTGCCGGTTGGAGACAGGCTTTCAGCGCCAACGGCGCGACCGCATTGTAGCCTAGGGCAACGCCCTAGGTCTTTGAGCCACAACGGCATAGGGCTGAAAGCCCGCAACAGGTCCCGCTCAACGCATTGTGCCAGGCCTACAGCCTGGGACGCCTCGTTTGCGAAAGTCCTAGGGCGATGCCCTAGGCTACATTGTGGCTGGGCCGTTGGCCCGGAAATGCGCCAAGCGATCCCCGAGGCGATCCCAGGTTCTTGCCCAACAATCAACGCCGCGCTTTGGCCGCCTGCAAGTCTCAGGATGACAGCAATCGGGGCGCCGTCCTCGCTCGGGCGTCTGGTCTTCAAAGTTGTGGGTAATGGAAAGAGTCCTGTGCCGCCTTCGGATGCCGGACAATCCCACTCCCACCGCATAGCTTGCTGGCCACGACCAGCCATGTCTTTCTTTTTCTCATGGCAACCCCGGACAACCCATGGCCGCATACCGGCGGGAAATGAATGGCAAAGGAGCGGTGAGCGCGAGCAGGAAAGCAACTTTGGGTACCGACGCGCCATCCCAAGGCGGCACAGGACTGCCGCAATCCAAGACGCTGCCGCGATCATTGGCGCTCCGTCCGGCATGGGAGAGAGATGAATATGAACGACGAGGGCGACGTGAATTCGCAGGCGAGAGCGGTCCAATAAAGCAGCGGCGCGAAGGCTGAGGTTATTGTTGAATCCACACCCGGTAGAAACACCGTGCGACACCGGTGGGAACCGGGGCGTCTTGCAGGAGCAGCGCGCCGCCGTTGCCGAATTGCGGTGTTCCGATGTCGGTCCATGCGGGTTGATCGAGCGAATAGGAGCGTTGCAAGCGATACGTGTGGCCGATCACGGAGTTCGCCACGGTCACCTGGATACCGCTGCCGGAAACGCCGATGGTGGGCGGGGCCGACTCGCCCGGGCCGATCGGCCCCGCTGGGCAGACACTGATTTCCACCGAATCAGCGCTTTCGCCGCCCGTCCCCTGTGCCGAGACGACGTAGTAATAGGTGACGCCGTTCGTCACGCCGGTGTCAGTGTAACCGGTTGTCACGATATTGCTGACGATGGCGATGTAGCCGCTGCCGCTCACCAGCGACCGCTTCACGTTGTAGCCGAGCGCGTCGGACGAAGGGTTCCATGCGAGGATAACCTGCCCGTCTCCGGCGGTCGCGTTCAGTCCTGTCGGCGCCGCCGGAGGCGTGGGCAACACGGCAATGGTCAACGATTCCGTGTCCGATCCCAGCCAATTGCCGGCGCCTATGGCGGCCGTGAAGGTTCCCGTGGCGGTTGGTGTCCCGGAGATAATGCCGGCGACTGTGTCAACGCCGAGACCGTCGGGCAATCCCGTTGCGCTGTAGCTTGCGGGAAGCCCGCTGGCGGTGATTTGATAGGTGAACGCCACGCCATTTGTTGCGGTGACTGACAGGGAACTGGTGATGACGGGAACAGATTGCGGCATGACAATGACGATCCTGTAAAACCGCCGCGGAACGGTGTTGAAGTCGGCGAAATCTTGAAAAAGCAGCGCGCCGCCATTGCCGGTTTGCACCGCGCCGATGTCAATCCACGCCGCTGGATCGAGCGAATCGTTGCGTTGCAGTCGATAGGTCCGGTCGGGCACGGAGTTTAGCACGGTCAACTGCACGATGCTGCCGGAGACAATAATGACAGGCTGCGCGGACTGGCCAGGGGGGGACGCGGACATCGGGCGGGCGCTGACCTCCACAAAATTGCCGCTTTCGCCCGCGGCGTTCAGCGCGGAGACGACATAGTAGTACAGAGCGCCGTTCGTCACGCTCGTGTCGGTAAAAGTTGTCGCGGCAGTGTTGAAAGCGACGACGGAATAGTTCGTCCCGCTCAGCAGGGAGCGTCTGACATTGTAGCCTGTTGCGCCGCTTGACGGATTCCAACTCAGCGTCACATACCCAGCTCCCGCGGTTGCGCTCAACCCCGTGGGCGTTTGCGGCGGGGCGAGGAATACGGTGATGGACAACGCCGCGGTTCCGGTCCCTCCTGCGTTGGCCGCGCCAATAGTCGATGCGAAGGTACCCGTGGTTGTGGGCGTGCCCGAGATCAGCCCGGTAACGCCATCCACGCTCAAGCCGTCGGGCAGCCCAGATGCGCTAAAACTCGCAGGGTTGTTGCTGGCTGAAATCTGATAGGCGAACGCGGACCCCTGGGTTCCGGTCGCCGTTGGCGGACTGGTGATAACAGGGGCTGGCGGCAGAATGGTGATGGTCAGCGTAGAGCTGCCGGTCGCCATGACGGTATCGCTGGTTCCGCTGACTCCCGGCACGCCGGCCACTGTTGTTACGACTCCGGCGGAGGTCACCTTGCGGATCGTATCGTTACTAGCATCCGCGAGGAAGATGTTCCCGCTTGCGTCCATGACCATTCCGTGAGGATTATTGAATCTTGCGGCGCTGCCCGTGCCATCCGCAGTTCCGGAGGTTCCCGGCCAACCCGCCATGGTCGTCACTACCCCCGCGGATGTTACCTTGCGAAGTGTCTGGCTGTTACTGTCCGCCACATACAGAGTCCCGCTCCCGTCCACCAACACATGGCCAGGTCCGTTGAACCTTGCGGCACTGCCTGTGCCATCCAAAGTGCCGGAAACGCCGGGGCTGCCTGCCAGAGTGGTCACGACTCCAGCAGAGGTTATTTTCCGGATGGTATGGTTGCTTTGATCGGCGACGTAAACGTTTCCACTCGCGTCCACGGCGACTCCGTGAGGCCAGTAGAACCGAGCGGCGCTGCCTGTGCCGTCTGTGGAGCCAGAAACGCCTGGGCTGCCAGCCAGGGTCGTTACGACTCCCGCCGGGGTTACCTTGCGAACGGTGTTATTCCCCGAGTCTCCCACATAAATGTTGCCGCTCCCGTCCACGGCCAGTCCATTGGGACTGTGGAACCGAGCGGCGCTGCCTGTGCCATCCGAGGAGCCGGTGCTGCCCGCGCTGCCCGCCAGTGTAGTCACCGTTCCGGTGGATGTTACCTTGCGAATGGTCTGGTTGTTGAAGTCCGCGACGTAGAGATTGCCCGCGCTGTCCAGGCCAACCCCGTCGGGAGCACTAAACCTCGCGGCGTTGCCCACCCCATCGGATGTACCCGCCGTTCCCGGACTCCCCGCAAATGTCGTCACGGCGCCGCCGGGCGAAATCAAACGAATCGTGTCGTTACTGAAGTCTGCAACATAGATAGTTCCTGTTCCATTCATGGCGAGACTGGTGGGGTAATAAAACTTCGCCACACCGGTGAAATAGCTGGCGGCAATGGTTGCGGAAAAGGTTCCTGTTGCAGTGGGTGTTCCAGAGATCACGCCCGTCGCCGCGTTAACCGTCAAACCCGCCGGCAGTCCGGCGGCGGAAAAGCTCGTCGGATTGTTGGTTGCCGTAATCTGGTAGGTAAACGGTTGGCCCGTGGTTCCGGTTCCAGTCGCGGGACTGGTGATAACGGGGGGCGGCGGCAGAACGGTAATCGTCAGGGTGGCTGAGCCCGTTCCACTAACGTTGCTGGCGCTGACGGTGGATGCGAAGGAACCCGCAGCCGTGGGCGTCCCTGAAATCAGTCCGGTGGCGGTGTTTACGCTTAAACCGGACGGCAGCGCGGATGCCCCGTAACTCGTGGGGCTGTTAGTGGCCGTAATCTGATAGGCGAACTGGGAATTACAGGTGCCGGTGGCAGTCGGCAGACTGGTGATGACCGGAGGCGGCGGCAGAATGGTGATTGCCAGTGCTGCGCTGCCTGTGCCGCCAAGGTTGCTGGCGCTGATCGTCGCACGAAAACTCCCTGTCACCGTCGGCGTTCCGCTCAGCAATCCCGTTGCCGTGTTTACGGTAACTCCGGTTGGCAATCCCGTTGCGTTATAACTGGTCGGCGCGTTGCTGGCTGTGATCGAATAAGCGAACGCGCTGCCATTGGTTCCCGTTGTCACGGTGCCGCTGGTGATTGCCGGTGGGGCGGGAATAATAACGGTTAACGAAGCCGCCCGGGTCGTGTTCCCGGTCCCGTTGCTTGCGTTCGCAAAGGTCATGGTATCGGAATAGGAACCGGGCGTCAAAGTGTTGGCCGTGCTGTTGATCGTTCCCGTGACGGTCGTGCTGGAGCCCGATGCAATCGTGCCGGCGGTGGCGGAGAACGTCAGCCACGTTTGCGTTTTGGCCGCAGTCCAGTTCATCGGTGCGTTCCCGGTATTCGAAAGGGTGTATGCGATGCTCGATGGCGTGAACGGTCCGCCAAAGGTGCCGGACGACGTTAGCCCTGACAGCGGCGATACGCTCAATACCGGATTTGGGGCAACGACGCTCAACGCCATGGCGCGCGTCGTGTTGCCGGCGCCATTAGTCGCATTGGCGAACGTGATAGTATCGGTATAAGAGCCTGTGGTGAGGAGATTCGCGGAGGCGGCAAGCGCCACGGTGACCGTCGCGCTCGATCCTGTGAGAAGCGTGCCGGACGCGGGCGAGACGGTCAGCCACGGCTGGGTGTTGGATACGGTCCAATTCAACAAGCCCGTACCGCTGTTCGTAATGGTATAGGTTGTGCTGGAAACGAAAGGACCGCCCTGCGGCCCCGACAAACTGGCATCGGTGGCGGGCGTGACCGTTATCGCGGGCAGGTTGGCCAGGACATTGAATGCCGCGCTCGTCCCGGTGTGCCCGGCTCCGTCGTCCACGGTAAGGGCTACAGTGGTGTCGAGCGTGTTGATCGTGGCGCTACCGGTCCAGACGCCGTTCATAAACGGCCCCGCGGTAACAGGGGTAAGGGAGACAATGCCCGAATCGCCGCTGCCCGTCAGGCTCGGAGTGCCGTTGTAGCTCGGAATCGGCACCCCGTTCACGTCCGCCGCGGCAACCGCGACGGAGAACGGCACGCCGACGAATTGCGGTGAACCGAGTATGGAGACCGTGAAATGATGCACGTTGTGATCGAGCACGCCAATGGTTCCGCTAACGGCGGCCATGCCGGAGACGCTTCCGGTAACGGTAGCCACCTGGGTTCCGTCCATCAGCGAATCGTCCGGGGCGGCAATCGTAAACGGTGCTGACACAGACCCGGCTGCGATAATCACGCTGCCGGGAACCGCCAAGTGTGCGGGCAGGCTTGATGTGAGCGTGACGACCGTGTCTGTGAGTACGGTATGGGAAAGCACCACGGTTCCGGTGGTCTGCAATCCCTTCAACAGTGCGGCAGGAAGGGCGAGGGAGAGCGGCGGAGCGGCGGGCGTCCCGAAGAAGGCGATATCGTCGATATTCCAACCGGAATAGGCGAAGGCAGCCGACGAAATTTGGTAGCCCCAGCGAACGTAGACGCCGGAGTTCCCGTCTGCGACGCTTGAGATGTCATACTGCACTTGGGTCCATGCGGCATCGGTGATGGCCGAGGTGCTGTTGGAGAAAACCGTGGTCCAAGCGATTCCGTTGTTCGATACATCGACCGTATCGGCAACAAAGGGCCGGTAATCGCTGTTGAGCCACCGCTGGAATTGGAGCTTCGTTCCCGTCATGCCCGAGAAATCGAACGGACCACCTATTAGATAGTATGGCCCGCCAACCGTGGTCGAATAATCCCCCGAGAGATTAACGCCAAAAACGTCGGTGCCCGTAGCACCGGCGGTCGGGTCGGGGTGTCCAAAAGACGCCCCACCCGAGCCGAGCGGCCGTCCGAAAGCCCATTGCCCCTGCCGCGTCCATCCGGGATCGGTATTCAAATTGAAAAATAGAACTGGCGACGGGTTTACAGTGAGCGTTGCCGTCCGGGTCGTAGTTCCATTCCCGTTGGTTGCGTTGCTAAATGAGATGGCGCCCGAATACGTTCCCGGGGGCAGCGCGTTTGCGGTGGAGTTAATCGTCGCCGTCACAGTCGTGGTTCCACCGCAGGCAAGGATTCCACCGGAGGGCGACAGGGTTAACCAACCCGATGCGCCGGTTGCCGTCCAAGTCAGTGATGCATTGCCCGTGTTGGTAACCGTGTAAGTGCCAGTGGCGGGACTAAACGGTCCTCCAGAATTTCCCGTTGAAGCAAACGCCGTCGCAGGGTTGACGCCCATGATGGGCGCCGGCACAGCAATCTTGAGGCTCACCGGGCTTGCCTGCGCGGTGCCCGACGTGGTGTTGGTGAAGGTGATCGTGGCGGAGTAAGTACCGGTCGCCAGCGTGTTCGCGTTGGCATTGATCGAAGCGATTAGCGAGGTTGAACCGCCCGCAGCCAGCGTGCCGCCCGTTGCGGAAAGCGTGAGCCAGCTTTGAGTCGCCCCCGCTTTCCACACCAGCGAAGTGGAGCCGCTGTTGGACAACGAATAGGTGTTGCTGCCCGGCGTGAAAGGTCCGCCGGGCCCGCCGCTGCAGGCAAACGCGGACCCCGTAACCAGCAAATTGTCAGGCGGTCCGGCGAGGGCGTTGATGAGTGCCGTCCCGGCGGGCGTCCCCCAGCCGGTGCAGAGATCGTAACCGGCGACCGCCGCATATTTCGATGGACTGCTGGTGCTGAAATTATTTCCGGCGGTGGTATCGTGGAAATCGGACGTATAGAGTAAACCTTTGCCGATGGCATAGATGGCCGGGTTGATAAAGCCGACCGGCGCGCGGTTGTAGGTCGCGGCCTGCTGGTTGGCGAGCGCGATGAACCCCGCCCACAAGGGCGCGGCGCAACTGGTGCCGCCGAAGCTTCCCGAGCCGCCGTTGTTGTAAAGGACGTAAACGCCGTCGCCCGTCAACGCGACATCGGGCATGTTGCGCATGGTGGTCGAGCCCTGGTTGGTCGCCATGCTGACGCCCTGCTGCCACGTCGGGATGGCGTAGTCGGTGCTCGTCCCGCCGCTGCTTCCGGTGCCGTTCCCCCAGTTCCAGACGGTTTCCGAAACGTAGGAACCGCCGGCGCCGGTGGTCGTCAGCGTCGTCGCGCCGACCTCAGTGATGTTCGGGCTCTCCGACGGAAATGAAATCGAGCCGGTAAATGCGTCGGAATCCCCGGTGGCGTTGAAGAAGGACTGCCCCTGCGCCGCCATCTGCTGGAAGACCGTCTCGCAGGTCGCATCGGGGCCGCCGCCGCCCCACGAGCAACTAAGCTGCTTCGCAAGATTGTCGTTGGCCATCCTGCTGAGAAGGTCCACCCACGGGCTTGGGTTTGGCGCTTCATAGACGTAAATGGCCGATACCCCCGGCGCCATCGACATGACCATCTCGATGTCCAGACACACCTCGCCATTTCCGGAGCCCGGCGTGGCGACGCCCCCATCCACCGCCACGTTGACCAACGGGATGTTGGGCAGGCTGAAGAGGGTCCGGTATGCCGCAATGTCGCTGGCGTAATAGCCGTCGAACTGCAACAACCCGACACTCTGCCCGGCGCCCGTCAACGCGGTGCCGGGAACATAAGCGGCCCGGAAATCGCCTCCGCCATAGGTGCCGCCCGGCGCGGACCCGGTTTGGGGAGTGGCGGTAGAGTTCGCACTCGCCGGCCTTATTTGGTGATTGGGATGCGGCAGCCAGTAGTCGTCGAGCCCGCTGATGTGCAGGACGGGAACAGCCAGATCGAGCGAGGGCTCGGCAGCCGGGGCATGGAACTGCCGCGCCTCCCGTGGATGCCGGTAAGTTCGCAGGGTTACGTGAAACGCTTTCTCGATATCGCCGACTGCGCCCTCCACATCCAAGACGACGCGGTTCGGATGCCTGCCGGTCACCGCCAAACCGTGCTTGACGCCAAACTGCGCCACAACCTCATAATCGCTTTCAGTCGGCCCGAATCTCTCCGTAAATTGCGCGGGCGTCAGGTATTGGCGGTAATTGGGGCTGGAAGGGTCGGAAAGTTCTTTGAGAAACGCACTGAGTTCCTGCCGGTTTCTCAATGGCAACCCAATTGCGAGCCGCAGACGTTTTGAGCTTTCCATACGTCCGACGGACGACAGCTTCGCCGTCGCGGCCGGCACGTGACCGGGAATTGTTTGCCGCTCCGCCGACCACGCCGCCACGGGCAGGACCTGGCAAATGACGACCGCGAGCCAGAGTCGGAGGAGTCCATGCCGGATAAGGTCAGTCACTGGGGAGCTTCGCATAACGCGTCTTTGCCTCATTCCTGTCCGGAAATTCGCCGGGAATCAAGAAAGAACGTCGGAGACCGAGCTCTGGGGAGCGCACGCGCCCTCGCGTGCGGCCTTTGGCGCCCCGCCAAAGGCATCTTCGCTCAAGAAGCCCGCATTCAACGGATGAACCACGGATTACACGAATGAACACCGATAGGTTTCATCCGTGCCAATCCGTGAAATCCGTGGTTTCGATGAAGCAAAAGTTCGCGTCGGCGAGGGCGCCGACGCCAACACGCCAGGGCGCGTGTGCTCCCCAGAGTTGCAGGCCGACACCGTTTTCTTTCTACCCCGGTATATGCATACCTCCCGGTGATTGCGATCCGCCGGAAGAACTTTGTCCCGCGCCCACACATATCTCCGAAAATGCTCGCTTATGGCTTCCAGAAGGGTTTTTCTCAAGTTGTCGTATGTCTTCGTCTGTAAACGCAACTGCCCCGACCTCGCTGCCTTTGCCCCGGAAGCCAGGATCGCGCGGAACCAGAAAAGCCCCGGATGATATCAAGGTGCCGTCGGTTCATGACTGGCGGACGACCGATGCCGACGAAATCAACAAGCGGCGATTGCGCGCCCGCGAGGAGAAGTTCGTCATCTCCAATCTCGATGCGCGGCATCCGGTGTTCTCGAACTTCGCGGTGAAGTCGGCCAGCGGGCTGACTTACGCGGTGGAACTGCGCGACGTGGCGGGCCGGCAGTTTGCGTGCGATTGCGTGGACTTCCGCATCAACGGCTTGGGCACTTGCAAGCATGTCGAGGCGGTGCTGTTGCTCTTGGAAAAACGCTTTCGCGGACTGTTCAAGGCGGCGTCCAAAAGCGGTTCGCCCCGCTTGGACATCGTACCCGATATTACCAACGCCACCCTGCGCCTCTGCGGGCCGGCGGCGGACGGTGCGGCGCCACGTGAGCTCGCCGAATGGTTCGACGAAAACGGCCTGCTCTGCGAGGGAACTCCGGAAGAAGCGCTGGAGAGCCTGGAGAATCTGCGGGGGCAGTTACCCGAATTGCGCATCTCCCAGGAAGTGGGAGGATGGCTGGAGAACCGGCGGCGCGCTGTGGAGGCGCGGGAGTTGCGGCGTGAGTACGAACTGAAAGTGCAGAGCGGCGAATGGCCGCCGCACGAAACCACGGTGCCGCTGTTTCCGTACCAGCGCGAAGGGATGCTGCACCTGGCGTTCAAGGAACGCGCGTTGCTCGCCGACGAGATGGGCCTGGGCAAGACGATCCAGGCGATCGCCGCGTGCGCGCTGCTGCACCGGCTCGGCAAGGCGCAGCGCGTGCTGGTGGTGACGCCCGCGTCTTTGAAAACGGAATGGGAAGAGCAGATTCTCAAGTTTACCCAGCTCCCGTTGCGCCTCGTCTTCGGCGGCCCGAAACATCGCGTCGCCGCTTACAACGATCCCGACGCGCCATTCTTCACCATCGTCAACTACGAACAGATGGTGTCGGACTCGATGGAGGTCAACCGCCTCTTGCGCCCCGACATTGTCATTCTCGACGAAGCGCAACGGATTAAGAACTGGAGCACCAAGACCGCCCAGGCCGTCAAGCGCCTGCAAAGCCGGTACGCGTTTGTGCTCACCGGAACGCCCATCGAAAACCGCATCGATGAGCTCCATTCGCTCCTGGATTTCCTGAATCCCACGGTGCTCGGCCCCCTCTTCCGCTTCAACCGGGAGTACTACACTCTCGACGACCGCGGCAGGCCGGAGGGATTCCGCAATCTGGACAAACTCCACGCGCGCATCCGCCCTTATCTCCTGCGCAGGCTCAAGGCGGAGGTGGAAACCGAGCTCCCGGAACGCACCGACCGCAATTTCTTTGTCCCGCTAAGCCCGCAGCAAAGAGACGCTTACGAGTCGCACGAAGCGCAGGTCGCCCGGCTGGTGCAGATCGCCAAGAAGCGCCCGTTGACCCAGCAGGAACAGGAAAAGCTGCTGCGCGAGATGGGGATGATGCGGATGATCTGCGACACCAACTACATTCTCGATTCCGACGACCGCGTCTGCCCGAAGCTGGCCGAGTTGGAAAAGATCCTGGAGGAATGCCGTGAGAACGACTCGAAGGTGATTGTGTTTTCGGAGTGGGAGAGAATGCTCCAACTTGTCCGCGACGTCTGCAACGAGGCTGGGATCGGCTTTGCGTGGCACACGGGGACCGTCCCGCAGAAGCGCCGCCGCGCGGAAATCAACGCCTTCAAGCACGATCCGGAGTGCCGGGTGTTCCTGAGCACCGATTCCGGCGCAACGGGGTTGAACCTGCAAAACGCCAGCGTGGTCATCAACTGCGACCTGCCGTGGAATCCCGCCAAGCTCGAACAGCGGATCGCGCGCGCCTGGCGAAAGCACCAGACCCGCCCGGTAACAGTCGTCAATCTCATATCGGAGAATACTCTGGAACACAAGATGCTGGGCACACTGGCGGCCAAGCAGACCGTGGCCCGTAGCGTGCTCGACGCAGCCGGCGGAGTGACGGAAATCAAGCTGCGCGGCAAGCAACAGAGCTTCATGACGCGGTTGGAGCAGATTCTGGAGACCGCGCCGGCCCAGCCAACGCAGGCGGCAGCCCGCGCAGTCGACCGCTCTCTGTCTCCGGATAAAGCCGTGGCGTTCAGCCAGCTTGCCAGCCGGCAGATGGGCGCCGCGTTGCTGCGATGCGAGGAGAGCTTCCCCGCAAATGGCCCACACTCAGTGCTACTGGTTGTAGTGGATCGCGATGCGCCGTTGTGGCGTGTGAAAGCCGAGGCGATTCACGAAGAGCTGTTCGGGCCGGGAAAATCGGACCCGCTCGCGCCCACGCTCGTGGAGGTCATCGACCGCGCGACGGACGAGGCGCTTCAGAAGTTGATCGCATCGGGATTGATCGCAAAAGCCTCGCGTGCGGCGCGCCCCTTGTATCCGGCGCCGGAACCCGCCCAACCCAAACCGCTCTCGGACCAGGAGCTTGCGAAAATGGAGGCGCACCGTAAACAGGCGCGGCACGCGCTGGGCATCGCCCGGGCGCTCGGCCCGGCCGGCTTCAAAGCTGAAACGCGGGCGCATTTGCTCGAAGCAACCCTTGCCTTCGCGTCCGCCAAAGCAGTGCAAGCGCGCCTTCCGGAACCAGGAAACGTGCAAGACGCCCTGGCGGCGCCACTCGGGCAATTCTGGGGCGAGGCGATTGGGAACCTTCGGCAGTTTGTGGGCGCCGAGGACTCGCCCTGGAACCCCGTCGCCGACGCGCTGACAAAGTGGGGCGAGATCGTGTGAGGGACGCTGCAGACGAGCAAACGTGGAACGGCGACTGGGCGACTCGCGTGAAGCCAACGCCCGATCCCGCCGTAACCGAACGTGTGCATGCCCAGTTCCACCAGCATCACCGTCGCACCTTGGCAAAGGCCGCTTTCATGCGCCGCGACCCGCTTTGGCCAGAGGGCCAAGAATCTGGGGAGTGTTGGTCACCGAAAACTCCGTGCCGTCCACGGCCACCAGGCGCAACCCGTTGTAGAAGGCCTGCGGATGCTTCTCCTCCTGGGCCTTGGGCTTGAGGGCAAACGCCACGATTGCGGTGAAAACGCTCCACGTGGCGCCGTGCGCCGGACTGGCCGGAACTGCGGCAGTTCGATGGGCGAACTGTAACGGAAGCCCCCCCCTATCTCCCGATGCGCGACTGCCGTCGTGGCGCACCGGGCCGTCACGTTCGGTATGTTTTTCTCTTCGATAGGCGCCCCCGCAGCAATCGGAAATCGATGCGCAACGGGAAAGCACTCAAAAGGAAGTCTCCCGCCTGGAGACCCTTATCAAGGCTCAAAGCGTCCGGCTCAATACCAACAACAAAGCGGTGATGGACCATTCCATTACCCACAAAACGGAAGCCGAGCACGGAAACCCGGAGCGGCCCATATTATTTGTCATCCTGAGCTTGCGAAGGATCTCACAGCAGGCCAGCCGGCGTTATGTCACCCTTCACCGTTCTCGAAGCTGACAGCGCCGCCCGATGAGCCGTCCGTTCCGATTACGCGCCGACTGAAACTGACGTCGGAATCGCCTCGTGAGATCCTTCGAAGGCTCAGGATCACAGCGTTCGGGGGGCCGGTCTGAATGGCGCTAACTTAAGGGCGTTCTTGGATCACTGCTGATTCGTATTGCCGATAGCGCTCGGGACGGGGACTCCGAGTCAGCGCACGCGTCCCGGGTGCGCTCCCCGGATCTTGCATCCGACGCTCCTCAGCTTCTTCGTGTCTCCCGTGCCTACCGAAAGCATCCTTAAGTTAGTGCCATTCGGGTCAACGCTTGATATTGACGTATTTTGAGAAGATGCCAGCCCTTTCCCCGAGGACTGTCCCCGTGGGTGACCCAGTAAATTTTCATCGCATCCCGGTCGTTGATAATCTCAACGGGAGAGTTCATAGTTCCGATTAAAGCACTTAAAATCAGACGCATGACCCCGCGACCCATCTCTTACGCACGACTCCTTGCCGTTGTCACCCTGCCGTTTTACCTGCTGGACCAGGTTTCGAAGATCGCTGTTTTTCGCCGGATTCCCTTCGAGGACGGCTATCCTGTGGTTCCGGGCTTCTTCGATCTGGTCCACTGGCACAATTATGGAGCGGCGTTCAGCCTCTTCAGCAGGTCGGGCACTTCCAACGTGTTCTTCATGGGGCTTTCGGCGGTGGCCCTGGCGATTCTCGCAGTGCTGGCGGCACGCGATGTGTTCCGCACCTGGCCGGCCCGACTTGCGTGGGCGCTGCTGCTGGCTGGCATTCTCGGCAATCTCACCGACCGTGTCTGGCACGGATACGTTGTCGATTTCCTGCTCTTCGACCTTCATCTCCCATTCGCGCATCCCTGGCCGGCCTTCAATGTCGCCGATTCGTGTATTTGCGTGGCGGCGGGATTGTTCGTGCTGGAGTCCTTCCGAGAGACACCACGCACGGACACTGGGGCGCAGTAACTCAGTTGGTGCTACTCGGGCGTCGCATGCAGGCTTAGGGGCAATGCCTTTAAGGAAATCGGGAACTGTGCGAACGCATCGATCCGAAGGGGAGCGCGGGCATCCTGCCCGCATCAGCCGGCATCTTGCCGGCGGCCGGGAGAAACCGCTCGTTTGCGTTCTACTGCGCAGGCCTCCGGCAAGATGCCGGAGGCAGCGGGCTGGAAGCCCGCGCTCCCCTTCGACTCCTTGCGCTTCTGTATTTTCGGGGGTGGACTTGTTAGAATTTTCCGCTGTAGAGGGCGTTGTTATTTCCTTTCAGGCATTGGCCCTAGGCTACATTGTCGCTGGGCCGTTGGCCCGGAAAGGCGCAAGGCGATGCCAGGTTCTTGCCCAACAATCAACGCCGCGCTTTGGCCGCCTGCAAGTCTGCCAATGAACCTCCCGCTTGCGGGAGGGCGACATCCGACGTTTGCCCTGGGGCGTTCGTGAACGCGACAGCGTCTTGGAGTGCGGCAGTCCTGTGCCGCCTTCGCGAGCCGGACCGACTTTCGACCCACCGGAAGACGTCTCCGCAAAGGAAGTCTTCGTTCGGAGTGTCTCATTCCTTCAGAGAGCGTTAGTCGCTGACGGCGTTTTCTCCCAAGGCGGCACAGGAC
>Ga0316220_1001518_pt1 | contig 25263 bp, 24 predicted proteins | sample TBH18005metaG_FD_203632 | JGI IMG/M metagenome (GOLD analysis project Ga0316220, IMG submission 203632) | Freshwater microbial communities from Trout Bog Lake, Wisconsin, USA - TBH18005 | ecosystem: Environmental > Aquatic > Freshwater > Lake > Hypolimnion/Profundal zone | place: USA: Wisconsin...
CGAAGGGCGGCGGATATACAAACTGTTTTTTGGCGGATATGGGTAGAAACTTGTTTTCGGTCACTTTCCTTTTGACACGCCATAAGCCATTCAGTCTCATTGCCGAAATTCAATCGGCGGGCAGGCATCGTTCAAAACATGACAATGATTTTAGGCTGGCGAACGAAACGAAGGGTTTTTCCAAAAATGCTTCGCTCACTTTTTTTCTGCTTGGCCTTCGGCGGCATCCTGGCCGCGCTGCCGGAGCCGGCGGCGGCCGCTCCCGGCTTCGGACTGCGACCCCGATTGGACTGGATGGCCGATCCGTGTTTGATGACAAATCTGCCAGGGCAGGTTTATCTTGTATTCAATCCGAATCAGTATGCCGCTAATGACGCTTACCGGGATAAGACGGATGCGCTGGCTCTGCGGACAGCCTTGGCAAACGCAAAAATTTCGCCGGGAGATTCTTTTGCGCCGGTTGTAGATACCATCGTTGCGGATGCCCTCAATACAGTCGTCGAGGACGAAAGGAAGAACGTCCCCGCGCAACTCCTGTCCATCCTTCAGTCGGCGGCGGATTCTCGGCGAACCGGCGCGCTGGCCAACAACGCCGCACGCTCATTGCCCAGCCAGCCGGAAGCCAAACGCTTCTGGCTCGCATTTTTTCTGGAACGCTGGATGCTGTTCATTACGGTCGCTTTTTTTCTGGCCCGCCGGGTCTTGCGCTATTTTCGCGAGGTGGAAGAGGAGGATGACTTTGCGGATCATCTGACTACGCTGGCGCGGGCGCATCGCTGGGTGTTTTGGGTTTACATGGCGCTGCTGGCGGCGGTGGCGGTAATGGAATTTGTCCGCTTCGGCAATTTTTTCTTTTCGCTGTCCGTCCTGTTCCTGTCGGCATCGCTCCGCCGTTATTACTGCGAAGGCCACTTTGCCGATTTTCCAACGGCGCAAAAAGCCCATCTGGCCATGCGGTGCCTCCTGATCTGGCTAGGCTGGTCGCTGGGCTACAACCACTACCTTTCCAATTTTTCCACTTGGTTTCACGGCCCGGTTTTTGCGTGGGTGCTGCTGGCCCTGGCGACGGCAGCCTTCAGCCAGTTTTACAACCATGAAGACGTTGCGGAACATCGCCGCGAATTGTATTGGTTCGGCTTCGGCTTTTTAAGCTTGGGAATTCTCGGCGCCACCGGCGGCTATTTTTTCTGGCGATCTGCCACCCAATACGACTTCCCGCTTTGGAAGTGTCTTGGCATCGGAACTTTGATTACCTGCGCTCCGCTGGCGGTTTATTTCAAACGCTGGAGCAAAAAAGTGTCAGAAGGCGTTGGTGGTCGGATGATTTACGACATGATTTTTTCCGAGAACCTCTTCGCCGAAAAACCCCGGAAGAAAAAACGCCTGCCGGAAATCCTGCTGCTCCAGCACTGGCGCGATCACGGCGAGGTGGAAAAAGCGTGGCAGACGGCGCAAAGCCATTTGTTCAAGGAGGCGCGGGCCTTGTCCGTTTGGCTGTTTGCGATGGAAACCGGCATTCTTTACCGGCGCAAACCCGACGATGCCCTGAAAATCTTGAAAACGCTTTGTGCCACCGAGGAGTTTCACTACGACCATCGCACGGTGGCGATATCCCAAGTGCAAGGCTGGATGGCGGCGGCAGGCTTTCGCTTTGACCCCGCACCGTTCAAAATCGAACGCCCCCCTTTGGCACCGTCCGCCATGACCAACCAAGTCGAGGCCCTATGCCGGGCCGGCCGCTTCGCCGATGCGGAAAAGTTATTGCGGGAGATTTTAGCCAACGATTCCCTAAACGAATCGGCCTTCACACAACTCGTGCGGCTTTACGCGCAGGATTTGAAAAACCGCCCGGCGGCGGAGAAAATGATTACAGAGGCCGCCGACACCTTCAGCCCGAAGCTGCTGGAGTTTCTCAAAAACTCCTTGGCCGAATGGATGCAAGCCCCCATCCGCAGCCAGGCCAAACCCCGAACCCTGCTTGATCGGTTGCTCCGTCGGCAAATGCCGGAAACCACCAGCCGCAAGCTGGCCTTGCAATCTCTCCCCACGCCCGTCCCACCCAAGTCCCAAGACCCGCTGGATGTCCATCTCGAACGACTCAAGCAGGCGCAAGCCCAGCGCCGGCCCGACACCTCCGCGCCCCATGACCCGGTGGAAAAAATGCTGCTGGAACGGCGCTTGGGCAGTGCCGTGGAACTATTGCAGCAACAGGCCGAGGCCGCGCCGGCTAATTTTGAATTGTGGCTGCGCTACGCTGAAGCCCACGGCCACCATTGCGGCCAAGTGGCTACCGCCGAGAAAATCATCAAGCGCATGGAGCGCTCCGGCCATTTCAAAAAAGCGCAGCTTAAAAAAGCCCACACCCAGCTCCGAAAATGGCATAAAAAACATCCCCTGCGGCAAGCCGGTTGGTGACCGGTCGCCGCCCAATCATCCGGCGCGCCGGGTAAAATTTCGCTCGCATTTCCGGGCAGACGGTTTAATGATGGAACCATGATTGCAGCTGCAACCCAAATCCCCGGCGCGGGCAAATTGCTGTTCAACTGGTTTGACCTGGCGCTGGTCGGCGTGCTGGTTTTCGGCTTCTGGCGCGGGCGCAAAAACGGCATGACCAAGGAATTCGTGTCGTTGCTCCAATGGCTGATGACCGTCATCGGCGGCGCGTTCGGCTACCAGCCCCTCGGCGACCTGCTCATCCGGCAGGGCATCATCAAGTATGTGTTCGGCAAAAATTTTCAGGAACTCACTGCCGCTTATCTCTCGGCCTATCTGCTCATCACGTTGGTGCTGGTGGTGGTGTTTTCCTCGTTCAAACGGAGCGCGAAGGCGCGGCTGGAGGGCAGCAATCTGTTCGGCGGCGGTGAATACTATCTCGGCATCCTATCCGGGATGCTGCGCTACACCTTTGTGCTAATCTTTGCGCTGGCGCTGCTCAACGCGCCGTTTTACACGCAGGCGGACATCCTGCAGGCAAAGGCCTTCAACAACCGGTGGTTTGGCGGCGGCGTCTCCGGCTACAGCGGCGATTTCTTTCCCACAGTGAGCGAACTCCAAAATACCGTCTTCAAAGAATCGTTGTGCGGGCCGTTCCTCAAGAACAATCTCGCAATGCTGCTCATTGAGAGCCATCCGCCCGGCTACGCGGTCAAACCGCTCGGCCAGGGCCAGACGGAAATCATCCTGCAACCGCCGCGCTGATTCATGGCCGGTTTTCTTTCCCCCGCGACCCGCGAGCAAATCCGCGCCGCCAGCGACATCGTGGATGTCATCGGCGCGTATGTGCCGCTGAAAAAAAACGGCGCGAACTTCACCGCGCTCTGCCCATTCCACAAAGAAAAATCGCCGAGCTTCAACGTCAATCCGCACAAGCAAATCTTCCACTGCTTCGGCTGCCACAAGGGCGGCGACGTGTTCACGTTCGTCAAAGATTACGAAAATATCGGTTTCATGGACGCCGTGCGCCGGTTGGCCGAGCGCGCGAAGATTCCGCTGGAATTTGAAAACACGCCCGGCGCGCAGGAATCGCGGCATCTCAAAGATCAGTTGCTCGAAATCCACGACCAGCTCACAACGCGCTGGCAAAATTGTCTCGCCAATGAAGCCGCCGGCCAGCTCGCGCGCGATTATCTCGCCAAACGCGGTGTCTCGGCGGACGCGATAAAACTGTTTCGCATCGGTGCCGCGCCGGAACTTTGGGACGACACGGTGAACTGGGCGAAGAGCAAAAACTTTCCGCTCGAAACCGTCGAGCAGGCCGGCCTCATCATCAAGAAAGAGGAAACGGGCCGTCACTACGACCGTTTTCGCGGGCGGCTGATGTTTCCAATCTGCGACGAGCAGGGCAGGGTGGTTGGCTTCAGCGGACGCGTTTTGTCCGGCGACGAAAAGACGGCGAAGTATGTCAACTCGCCGGAGACGCCAATTTTTACCAAGAGCAAAATCTTCTTCGGCCTCGACAAATCCAAACGCGCGATTCTCGACGCCGGCTACGCCATCATCTGCGAAGGTCAGCTTGATTTGATTGCGTGCTACATGGCCGGCGTGCAAAACATCGTCGCGCCGCAAGGCACGGCCTTCACCGAACAGCATGCGCGTATCATCAAGCGCTACGCCAATGAAGTCGTGCTGTGCTTCGATTCCGACAACGCCGGACAGAATGCCATCGTTCGCTCGCTCGACCATCTGCTCGCGGCGGATCTAGCCGTGCGCGTGGCCGTCGTGCCCGCGCCGCATGACCCAGACAGTTTTATTAAAGCCAATGGCGGCGAGGCTTTTCGCACGCTCGTGGAAAACGCAGAAGGGTTTTTTGATTATCTGCTGAAACGGCTCTTGGTCACGAACGATGCAACGAGCGACAAAGGCCGGCTGGTGATTTTGCGCGGCATGGCCGAGGCGCTGCACAAAACCGGCAACTCCGTTTTGCTGGATACGCACGCGCAAAAGACCGCGCTGCGCTTGGGCGTGGCGGTGGACGCCGTGCGGAAGGAATTTGCCAAAGTGAAACCGCAGCCAGCTATCGGGCACGAAGACGAACCGGATGATGCCGTGCTCGCGGGCGAAACCGAAGCCGAAGCTCCAATTCGTCCGTCCAATCTGGAATTGCATCTGCTGAAAATTTTATTGCTGCATGACGAACTGGTCGGCTGGGCGGCCTTGCATCTCGATGCCAACTGGATTGTGCATCCGCTGATCCGGCAGACCGTGGACGCGCGTCTCGCCGCTTGCGAACATGAGACCTGGCACAACCTCGCGGAATTTCTGGACGGCTGCGAATCGGCGTTGCAGCGCAGCCTCATCACCGAGGCGGTGGCCGACGAGCGCAAAATGCCGAATCCCGAAACGCAGCTCGCCGACGTGACGCTGAAATTGCGCAACCAGTTTCTCGACCAGCGCATTGGCGAACTGATGCACCGCATCAATTCGCCGGAAACCGCCGACGCGCAGAGGATTGAATTTCTCCACGAGCAGCAGCAGTTGAAACAGCAGAAGCGCTCGCCCTTGGTGCCGTTGGAAAAATAAAAACGGCACCATCGTTTTGCGACGGTGCCGGGTGGGTTTTATTTTATCAAATTACTTCGCGCCCTGTTTGATCCAGCCGATGATGAGACCGATTTCATCCTTGGTGAGCGGCTTGATTCCGGCCTTGTTGTGCGGCGGCGGCATCCAGCCATCGGGATCTTTGGTCAGGTGGGCAATGGATTTGACGAGGTGGCTCTTGTCGGCCTCGCCGGGCGTGACGATTTTTCCGTGACCGGTGCCTTTAAGCACGCCTTCGAGCGTGTCCATGTGCAGCTTTGCCTTGGCCTTGTCGCCGCTGTGGCATTTCACGCACGACGTGTCAAAAATCGGCTTGATGTCCGTGGCGTAGGTGATGTTTTCCTTGGTGGACGCCGCCGGCAGCTTCGATTCCTGCGCCGACGCGAGGTTAACGGCCGCAAGGGTTGCGGCCACAGCAATGAGAATGGTTGGTTTCATAATTGTTCGAGAACAGTCTGCGAATAAGACCGGTTTCACGTCAAAAGGTTTCATAAAAAATCGCATTAGGCGGCTTGCGGGCAACGGCGGTTCCGGCAAAATCCCCGCGTGCAAAGTGAAAACTTCTCGGACGCCGCGCTGGTCATTCTCGGCCACGGCACGACGTTGAACGACCAGTCCGCCGCGCCGGTGCGCCAGCACGCGGTAGAACTGCGCCGCCGGAAAATTTTCCGCGAAGTGCGCGAAGCCTTTTGGAAACAGGAGCCGCAAGTCAAAACCGTGCTGGCGGAAATCTCCGCGCCGCGCGTTTTCATCGTGCCGTTTTTCATCAGCGAAGGCTACTTCTCGACCGAGGTGATTCCAAAAGAGCTGGGCTTTCCGTCTGTGCCATCCTCTATCTTCCATTCTCCATCTTCGCTGCATTACTGCCGTCCTGTTGGCTCGCACGATTTAATGACCACGGTCATCCTCGCCCGCGCCAAGGAAGTCGCCGAGCGATTTCCGTTTCCCAGTCAGCCTAAGCCAGCGAACACTACGCTGCTCATCGCCGGCCACGGCACCGGGCGCAACGCCAATTCACGCAAGGCCGTCGAGCGGCAGGCGGAATTGATCCACGCGCTGAAAATTTTCGGGAACGTCGTCGCGGTTTTCATGGAAGAGGAACCGTTCATCAAAGGTTGCTGGCAAAATGTGCCGACGAAGAACATCATCGTCGTGCCGTTTTTCATCAGCGACGGCTTGCACGCGGTCGAGGACATTCCCGTGCTGCTCGGCGAACCGGAGCGCGTCGTGAAGGAACGTCACGCCGCCGGCCAACCGACCTGGCGCAACCCGACCGAGCGCGGCGGCAAACGCATCTGGTATTCGCCGTCCGTCGGCACCGAACCACTGCTCGCCGAGGTGATTTTGGAACGCGTCCGCGAGACAGCAAAATAATTTATGAAGAAACTCCACATCGGTTTTTTGAGCACCGCCGGCATCGGCAAGAAAAACTGGAAGGCCATTTTCCATTCCGGCAACGCCGTGGTTTCCGCCGTCGCCAGCCGCGATGTGCAGAAAAGCCTTAAATTTATTGATGATTGTCAGCGCGAGTTTGCCTTCACCGAAACACCGCGCGCCTTTGGTAGTTACGAACAATTGCTCGTGTCGCCAGACGTGGACGCGGTTTACGTCCCGCTGCCGACCGCGTTGCGAAAAAATTTAGTTGTCCGCGCCGCGCAAAACAACAAGCACATCCTCTGCGAAAAACCCTGCGCCGCAAATTCCACCGAACTCGACGCGATGCTCGCCGCGTGCCGGGAACATTCCGTGCAGTTTCTCGACGGCGTGATGTTTATGCACAGCCCGCGCCTGCCGAAAATCCGCGAAGTTTTGGATGATGGCAAAAGCCTCGGCCAACTGCAGCGGATGACGTCCGGTTTCAGTTTTTATTTCGGCGACGATTTTTTCCAAAAAAACATCCGCGTGGACACCGCACTGGAACCCGCCGGCTGCCTCGGCGATCTCGGCTGGTATTCCATCCGCTTTTTTCTGTGGACGCTGAATTGGCAATTACCACACACCGTCAGCGCCAAAATTCTGGCGCAATCCGCCAGCGGCACGCCGACGGAATTTTCCGCCGAGTTGTTTTTCGACGGCGGCGTCTCGGCGGAATTTTACAGTTCCTTCCTCACCGCCAAACAACAATGGGTGGCCGTCGGCGGGCGCAACGGCTGGCTGCGAATACCCGATTTCGTCCACCCGCGCAACGGCTACGAACCCGCGTTTGAACTAAACGGCACCGAAGTGTGCGCGGATTCCGACGTGAAATGCCCGCCCGGCACCGACTCTGGCGGCTTTGGCCACGCCACCGCGCAAGACACGCGAATGTGGCGCAATTTTGCGAATCAGATTTTCTCCGGTCAGATCAACGAAAACTGGCCGCTGTGGGCGCGGCAAACGCAAAAAGTTCTGGACGCCTGCCTCGCCGCCGGGCGCAGCGGCGTGCCGGTGAAGCTGGAGTCCAAGCTTTAGCTTGCACGGGAACAGGCTGAAGCCTGAACTCAAGCGAACGGCGCATTTCCATCTTCCATCTTCCAGCTTCCATCCTCTATCCTGTGGCCGTGCAATTTCGGAAAATCACCATCATCGGCGTCGGTCTGCTCGGCGGCTCCATCGGGCTGGCCGCGCGGAAACACCGCCTGACTAAGGAAATTGCCGGCTACGCCCGCCGCGAGAAAACCATCGCCGAATCCGAAAAAATCGGCGCGCTGGATTACGCCACCACCGATTTGCTCGCCGCCGTTTCCGGTGCGGATTTAATTATTCTCTGCACGCCACTCGCGCAAATGGCCGTGCTGACAAAACAATTTTTGCCCGCGCTCAAACGCGGCGCGATTGTCACCGATGTTGGCAGCGTGAAAGCCGATGTCGTGCGCAAATTGGAAGTGCTGGCGCAAAAGGCCGGTGCGCATTTTGTTGGCAGCCATCCGATGGCTGGCGGCGAAAAAATGGGCGTGCTTGCGGCCAAAGCAGATTTGTATGCGAACGCCGTTTGCGTCGTGACGCCGACCAAAAAATCCAACGCCGCCGCCGTCCGCAAAGTGGAACAATTTTGGAAATCGCTCGGCGCACGCACGCTGCGCTTGGACGCGGCAAAACATGATTTGCTGGTCAGCCGCACAAGTCATTTGCCGCACGTCGCCGCTGCCGCACTGGCCGGATTGGTTTTGGATCCGAAACATCCCAAGTCGCAAGTCGGCTTGTGCGCGACAGGTTTTCGCGACACTACGCGCATCGCGTCCGGCTCGCCGGAAATGTGGCGCGACATCGCGCTGGCGAACCGCAAAAATCTTTCTCAATCCGTGGACGTTTTCGTCGGTGAATTAAAACGGTTTCAAGCGGCGCTCAAAAAGAGCGACGCGAAGGCCGTGGGAAAATTCTTCGCCGTTGCAAAAGAACGCCGCGACAACTGGTGCGCTTGCTGCGCCTCGCCTTCGTCGGAATAAAATGGCACTTCCCGACCTCATCGAAATCGTTCCGCTCGCCGCGCCGGTGCGCGCGGAAATCACCGTGCCCGGCTCCAAGAGCATCACGAACCGCGCGCTGATTTTAGCGGCGCTGGCGGATGGCGAGACGGTTTTGCGCGGCGCGCTCTGGAGTGAGGACACGCAAATCATGGTCGAATGTTTGCAGGAACTCGGCTTCATGGTGAACGTGGAGGCTGACCCAGCCGAAACTTGTAATCGCACCATCACGGTCTATGGCACCGCCGGCGCGGTGCCGCCCGGCGGCACGGAAGCGCAGCCGCTGGATTTGTTCGTGGGCAATGCCGGCACGGCGGCGCGTTTTCTCGCGCCGTTTCTGTGCCTCGGCAGCGGTGTTTACCGACTGCACGGCGTGAAGCGGATGCACGAACGTCCACAGGCCGCGCTGTTTTCGGCGTTGCGTGAACTGGGCTATCGCATCGAATCCGAAAATGAGAACGACAAATTGCCCGCAATCATTTTTGCCGGCACGGCGGGTCAACCGCCACAATCCTACACGCAATTTGAAAGGCGCAAAGCCGCGCCGGCGGCTCTCAAGAAATGCCGCGTCAGCATTGAAGAAAGTTCGCAGTTCGCCTCGGCGCTTTTGCTGTCGTCGAAAATTGGTGGCTGGGAAATTGAAGTCGTCGGCGAGAACGCGGATGAATCGCCGTATGTGGCGATGACGACAAAACTCATTGAGGCGTTTCCGAAAAGCGGCGGAACTTTTCAAATCGAACCGGACGCGAGCAGCGGGAGCTATTTTTGGGGAGCTGCGTGGTTGTTTGAAACTCGGGAAAGCTATCCTTTCACTGTCGCCGATTGGCCAGAATCTGCTTGGCAAATCGACCAATTATTTACGACCTATTTTCCACCACCGCCAAGCATTTCGAGAAACGGGCAACTTGGAGATAGCATCATGACCGCAATCACGCTTTCTCCTTTAATGCAGTGTAAAACAGATTTTTTCGACCTCGGCCGTCTGCGCGTCCAAGAATGTGAGCGCGTCGTCGCGTTGCGGACGGAGTTGACCAAGTGCGGCGCGAAAGTCGTCGAGGAAGGCGACACGCTGACGGTCTGGCCGTCGCAGTTGCACGGCGCGGAGATTGAAACTTACAACGACCATCGCATGGCGATGTGTTTTGCGATTCTGGGATTGAAAGTTCCCGGCATAAAAATTAAAAATCCCGCATGCGTGAAAAAGACGTTCCCGAATTTTTTCCAAAAGCTCGCCGCCGTGCCGCCGCACGGTTTGGGCGCGGAGATTTGGGAAATAAAAAATGGCCAGCGCACGCGGAAATTGAGCGGCGAAGATTTATTTGCGGATTAAGATTACGATTACAAACAGGATTACGATTTGAAAAAACATCCCATTATCATTGCTCTGGACGGCACGAGCGCGAGCGGCAAAAGCACCAACGCCAAGCTCGTCGCCAAGGCGCTCGGCTACGTTTATGTGGACACCGGCGCGATGTATCGCACGCTGGCATGGTATTGCCTGCAAAAACGCGTGGACATCCACGACGCCAAGGCCGTCGGCGCCGCGTGCCGCAAGTGGAAAACGAAACTGGAATGCGTGGAGAAAAGCGGTTTGCGCTGCGTCCATCTGCTCGTAGAAACGTATTTTCCCGAAAAAGAAATCCGCACGCCGGAAACCGCCGCCGCCGTGGCGCACGTCGCCGCCGTGCCAGCGGTGCGCAAATGGATGAAGCAGACGCAGCGTGATTGCATCCAGTTCGGCGACCTCGTGATGGAGGGCCGCGACATCGGCACGAATGTTTTTCCCGAAACGGATTACAAATTTTATCTCGATGCGACGCTGGCCGAACGTTCCGCGCGCCGCGCCGCCGACGGCGTGCATGAAAATCTCGCCGCGCGCGACCAGCGCGACAGCCAGCGCGCGGTCGCGCCGCTGATGATTGCGCTCGGCGCAAAAGTCCTGAACAATTCCAGCATGACCTCGGCGGAAACAAGCGCATGGTTGCTGGCGGAAATCCGCAAAATAATGTCGGCAGAAAAATGAACCTGTCCTATCGCATCGGCTGGACGTGTTTTCGCATGATGTATGCCACCTATTTCCGGTGGCGCGTTTTTGGCGCAGAGAACGTGCCGCTGAAAGGCGGCGTTATTTTAGCCTCGAACCACGCGAGTTTTCTCGATCCGCCGCTGGTTGGCTCCGGCCTCAAGCGCGACATCAATTATCTCGCCCGCGAATCGCTGTTCAGTTTTCCCGGCATCGGCGCGCTGCTGTGTTCGTGGAATTCCGTGCCGGTGGATCGCGACGGCGGCGGCGCGAAGGGATTGAAAATTATTTTGGACCGGTTGCTCAACGGAGCCGGCATCATTCTATTTCCCGAAGGCACGCGGACGAAGGACGGAAAATTACAGCCAGCGCGTTCGGGCATCGGCCTGACGGTTATCAAATCCACCGCGCCGGTCGTGCCGGTGCGCGTGTTCGGAACTTTTGAAGCTTACGGACGAAATCATAAATTCCCCCGCCCGCATCGTGTGGCGGTGAAATACGGCCAACCGATGAATTTTGAAGCCTTGCGTGCCGAGGCGAAAACCTGCGACAAGGCGCGGCTGAAAGCCATTTACCAGCAGGTCGCCGACGAAATCATGGCGGCAATTGCGAAGCTGGAACCAAAGGAAGATATTTGATTTACGATTTACGATTGACGCGCCGCAAAACGAAACGTGCGTAGATCGTATATCGCAAATCGTAAATTTTCAGATTCCCAAATCTGACAGCGTCTTGCTGATGACGTTGACGATTTGGACGAGACGCGGATGCGATTTCTCGATGCCGTCCACCGACGATAGCAAACCCTGATTGGACAGTTCGCGCAACTGCGGATTAGGCGCGGTGCGCGTGGCCTCGTGCGCGGAGCTTTTGGCAAAGTTGGCAATGCTGTCCGCCTGTTCGCCGTGGGTTTTGGAAAGTTCGGCGATTTCCGTCTTCAACGTGCCGAGCAGTTTCAGCAGTTCCGCCTTGCGCTCGGCACTGACAGATTCCGCGCCGCCGATGCGCGCCTCAATTTCACTGATGGTATTTTCAATCATGCTAAAAGAAACTTACTCTGCCATTTGAATCCGGCAAACAAAATCACCAGCGACCAACTTTCGGCAGGCGCGGCTGGACGGTTTTCCAAATCTCCGCGCAGACCGCATCTACCGGCTGTGCGCCGTTGATGAATTTGACGCGCTGCGGTTCGCCGGCAGCAATGACGCCGTAGCCGTGCGCCACGCGCTCGAAAAATTTCCGGTCGGCTTCCTCGATGCGGTCGCGCACAAACGGCATGGTGGACTGGCGCGAACGCAGACGCGCGGCGCTGATTTCCGCCGGGACGTGTAAAAATAAAGTCAAATCCGGCTTGGTCTCGCCGACGGCGAACTCGATGACCGACTTCACTTTTTCTAAATCCAGTTCGCGCCCGAAGCCCTGATACGCCGTGGTGGAATCGTAAAAACGGTCGCACAAAATCATTTCGCCGGCGGCCAGCGCCGGGCGGATTACTTCGCGGACAATCTGCGCGCGACTGGCGTTCATCAGGAGCAACTCGGCCTCGGCGGTCATCGCATGGTTGTGTTCGCTATGCTTGAGCGTATGGCGAATTTCCTCGCCGATGGGCGTGCCGCCCGGCTCGCGCAACAGGCGCACGCGATGCCCAATGGCCTTGAGATGTTCGGCCAGCAGTTTGATCTGCGTGGACTTGCCGCAGCCTTCCGTGCCTTCAAACGTGATGAACAAGCCTTTGCTCACAATTTCTTAAATTTAAATCCCAACGGCATATCCTCGACCAACCAGCCTTTCGCTTTCAATTCGTCGCGGATGACATCGGCTTTTTTAAAATCGCGATTTGCTTTTGCCTCCGAACGAGTTTTGGCAAGTGTCATTATTTCTTCAGGAATTTCAATGTCCACTTGTTTGCTAACACCAAGAACAGCATCAACCTTTTCCCAAGCGGCTAATGATACGGACGCAGCATCGTTGGCCATGTGATTATTTTTTTCAAAGCGCTTATTCGTTTCGCGCACCCATTCAAAGACAGCAGCCCACGCAGCAGAGATGTTCAAATCATTAGTGAGTGCATCAGTAAAATCATGCAACATTTTGCTACAGGCATTTTGTTGCTCCTGTAGTCTGATTTGGTCTGGTTGCACGATGCCGACAATCTTAGCACTATGACGCAGTTTGCCGACACATTCATCAATCCGCGCCAGCGCAGTCTTCGCACCATGCAAACCATCGAGTGTGAAATTAAAAGTTTCGCGGTAATGCGCAGTGAGCAAAAGATAACGAACTTCACGACCGGTGAAACCTTTCGCCTGCAAATCGCGCAGCGTAAAAAAGTTCCCGAGGCTCTTGCTCATCTTTTTGCCTTCGACCAAAAGATGCGCGCCGTGCAGCCAGTATTTCACGAACGGCTTGCCCGTCGCACCTTCGCTCTGCGCGATTTCGTCTTCGTGATGAGGAAATTTCAAATCCTCGCCGCCGAGGTGCAGATCGAAGGTTTCGCCCAGCGCCTTGATGCTCATGGCGGAACATTCGATGTGCCAGCCGGGCCGGCCTTCGCCGAACGGACTCGGCCAGAACACCTCGCCATCGTCCGGCACGCGCGCCTTCCAGAGCGCGAAGTCGGCGACGGATTCTTTTTCGTATTCGTCGGAAGCGACGCGTTCGCCGGCGCGCATCTCGTCCAAATTTAGTTTGAGCAACTGGCCATAGCAGCAGCCGCAGCCGCGATACTTCTCGATGGAAAAATAAACCGAGCCATCCGCCGCCTTGTAAGCCACACCGCGCGCAACGAGCTTTTCGATGAGCGCGATGATTTCGGCGATGTGCTCGGTGGCACGCGGTTTCTGGTGCGGTTCGCGGCAACCGAGCGCCTTCAGGTCGTCAAGGAACGCGGTTTCAAACTTACCGGTGAATTCGCGGAGCGTGGTTTTGTTTTCACGGACGCGCTTGATGATTTTGTCCTCCACGTCGGTGATGTTCATGACGTGCGTAACGTCGTAGCCGGAAAACTCCAGCGTGCGGCGGACGAGATCAGCGAAGACAAAAGTGCGCCAGTTGCCGATGTGCGCGAAGTCATAGACCGTCGGGCCGCAGCAATACATCCCAACTATTTTCTTTTGCGGGTCGAGCGGAACAAACTCCTGCACGGAGCGCGTCAAGGTGTTGAACAGTTTCAAGGCCATTTGCGTCCGGCAAATTAAACAGCGGCGGAGAAAAGCAAAAGCAATTTGTCGCGCGAAGGACGCGAAGAAAAAACGAAGGAATAATTCCTGCACCTTCGCCGCCTTCGCGATCTTCGCGCGAAATATGAATTGCCGGTGTCGGCGATAAGTTTATTTGCGGCGGTGTCGGCTTCTGTTAAGTTACCTATGAAATTAAAGCCATGCGTCGCACTTTTGCCATCGCGGTTTTGGGATTGCTCCTCGGAGTGACGGCTCGCGCTGCACAGGTCGGGCTGGTCAAAATCAACGGCGCCATCGGCCCGGCCACGGCCAGCTTCATTGGTCGCGCGCTCGAAACTGCCGCCGCGCAGAACGACGAGTGCCTCGTCATCCAGCTCGACACGCCCGGCGGGCTGCTCGATTCCACTGAACAAATCGTCCAGAAAATCTACGACGCCAAAATTCCCACGGTCGTTTACGTCGCGCCGGCTCCGGCGCGCGCGGGCAGCGCCGGTGTTTTCATCACCATGGCGGCGGACATTGCCGTGATGGCGCCGCACACGCGCATCGGTGCGGCGCATCCGGTGGAACTCGGTGCGGGCGGTCAGGTGGAAAAGACCGACGACACGATGACCAAGAAAATCGAGAACGACACCGCCGCGTTCGCCAAATCCATCGCCGACAAGCGGCATCGCAATGTGGACTGGGCCATCGCCTCCGTGCGCGCCAGCGAATCCATCACCGCCGAGGAGGCGCTGGATAAAAATGTCGTGGACCTGCTCGCCGACGATCTGCCTGATTTGCTGAAACAGATTGACGGCCATGTCTGCGGCGACAAAACGTTGCACACCGCCAACGCCGCCGTCGTGGAAATCCCGATGCAGACATGGGAACGCTTCGCGCAGATTTTCCTGCGGCCGGAAGTGATGTTCATCCTGATGCTGATGGTGATTTACGGTTTCATCGGCGAATTAAGCAGCCCGGGCGCGATTCTGCCGGGCGTGGTCGGCGCGATTGCGCTGGTGCTAGTGCTTTATATGTCCGCGATTTTGCCGGTGAACATTGCCGGGCTGCTGCTCATCGGGCTGGCGGTGCTGCTGTTCATTGCGGACGTGTTCGCCTCGACGCACGGCATTTTGACGGCGGGCGGCATCCTCGCGTTTTTCCTCGGCGCGCTGATGCTGTTCAACCACGGCGGTCCCGGTTATCAGTTATCGCTCGCGTGGATTCTGCCGGCGACCGCGCTGACGGCGTTATTTTTCATTTTCATCGTGGGCAAAGGCATCGGCGCGCAGTTCAAACCGGCGTTGACCGGCACCGGCACGATGATTGGAAAAATCGTGAACGCGCAATCGCGCATTGATTCGGCGGGTGGAAAAGTTTTTATTGAGGGCGAACTCTGGAACGCCGTGAGCGCGACGCCGGTGGAAGCCGGCCAACCGGTGGAAATCACCGGTGTCAACGGATTGACTTTGTCGGTAAAACCAAAAAACTAAAATCAAAATTATGGCAGACCTCATCTCTCTCATCCTTCGCGGCGGCATCATTTCCGCCGTCGCCATCACCGTCATCGTGGTCATCTTCGTATTGCCGCAGGCGATCCGCATTTTGCGCGAATACGAGCGCGGCGTGATTTTCCGGCTCGGCAAATTGCAGGGCGCGAAGGGGCCGGGGCTGATTTTCCTGATCCCCATCATCGACAAGATGGTGAAGATGGATTTGCGCGTGGTGACCATTGACGTGCCCAAGCAGGAAATCATGACCAAGGACAACGTGCCGGCCACGGTGGACGCGGTGATGTATTTCCGCGTGGTGGATCCGAACGCGGCGGTGGTGAAGGTGGAAAATTTCTGGAAAGCGACCTCGCTCATCGGCCAGACGACCTTGCGCAGCGTGCTCGGCCAGTCGGCGTTGGACGAACTGCTGTCACAACGCGATGTCATCAACGCAAAATTACAGGAGATCATTGACAAGCAAACCGAACCGTGGGGCATCAAGGTCACGTCGGTCGAGGTGAAGGAAGTGTCGCTGCCTGACAGCATGAAGCGCGCGATGGCGAAACAGGCCGAGGCGGAACGCGAACGCCGCGCGAAAGTGGTGAACGCCGAGGGCGAATTTCAGGCCGCCGAAAAAATGGTGCAAGCTGCCGCGCTCATCGCCAAGGAGCCGATTGCGCTGCAACTGCGCTATCTCCAGACAATGCGCGAGATGGCGAGCGAACACAACACGACGACGTTCCTGCCGCTGCCGATAGATTTATTCAGCGCGTTTTTGAAAAAATAAAACAGAATTCTCAACCGCGAAATACGCTTAATACGCGAAATGGTATTGGTGAAATTTGTTCGCGTATTTTGCGTGGTTCGCGGTTAAATTTTTCCAGTTATGCCGCTTTACGAATACGAAATCTGCGAGGGCGAGTGCAAGGTGTGCGGCGGGACGTTCACGCTGAACCGCCCGCTGTCCGCCGCGCCGCTCACGAAATGCCCGGCGTGCAAGAAGCCGGTGCGCAAAATCATTTCCGGCTTCAGCACGCCGCACAAGCTCAAGCCGCTCTCCATCTCGGACGCGAAGAAGTCAGGCTTCCAAGTCTATAAGCGGCTGGGCAAGGGGGAATACGAGCGGCAATGACACCAACTTTTTCAGACAGGATTAACAGGATTTAGAGCTGCCGTTTTTTTGATCCTGAAAACCCAGTCAATCCGGTCTGAAAATACTTCGCCAATTTTCATTTTGAATTCATTTTGACGGAGGGTGTCCATTCCTTTAGCGTGAGAGTTGTCGATGAATAATTGTCAGTTCAAATTTTTGCTCGCGGTCGGGTTGTTCAGCGCGGCGCTGTTTTCCGTGCCGGCGCAGCAGACGATTATTTTTTCCAAACCGTCCGATTTGCCGGCAAACAAGGCCAATGCCTTCATGCCCAACGTCGAACGGCGGGCTGGCGATTACAACGCGCCCCATCCGTTGTTCAATGATTACACGCCGGATTTTCCGATACCCAAGCCGGTCTTCCAAAACAACAGCGCGTCGGTGCGGGAGGCGCTGGACAAGCGCAAGAATTGGACGCTGCTGACGCCGGAGCAAATCCTCGGCATCCAGACGCCGGAACAAATCCTCGGGGTGCCGGATAAAAACCGCGATAAAAAATTGTCGTTGGAGGAGCAGTTTCTGCTGCGCGAGAGCCAGACGACCACCATGTCGGCCACCAACGGGCGGGCGGGCAACGCGGCATTATTGCGCGAGTTGAGCGACGGCAATCCGTTTGAAGCCAAAAATAAGAACGATGAAAATAATCCGTTCCGCCGGGAGCCGCAAAAAATGGAGCCGGGGACGCGGTATTTCAACCAGCTATTGAACGCTGCGGACGCGGCGGGAACCGGCCCAGATGAAAAATCCAGTTCGCCTTGGAACAATTCTTTTACCCAACCCAATCGGCCTAAAGAAACGCCGGAACAACTGGCTAACATGGAGCGGTTCCGGGCGTTGATGGAGCCGACCACACCGCCAGACAAAGTGGAAGTGCCAACCCGGTTCTCGGTGGTCAAGGCCACGCCGTCCGATCCGTTTCTCCAGCCGGTGCCAGTGGTGAACCCAGCCGGTCGCGCCGTTCCGTCGCTCGAAAACATTTTTTCCCAACCGACTGGCATCAAACCGTTGCCGGGCATCAGCACGCCCCCGCCTACGCCGGTGGCGACCAAGCCAAGCTGGCAGGCGCAGTTGCCGCCGTGGTTGAGAGACGGGCCGCCGTCACACACTCCGTAGAATCGTCAGTAGGCGGAGGTGCCGAGCATGACTTGCTCCAGCGTGGAAATCCCGTCGCGGGCGCGATCCAGCGCTACCATGCGCAAAGTCCTCATTCCTTGATTCACGGCGAGCTTCGCCATTTCGCGCGTGCTGGCACGGGCGATGATGAGCTTGCGAATCTGGTCGGTGATGGTCATGGCCTCGATGATCGCCATACGACCGACGTAACCGGAATTTTTGCAGCGGTCACAGCCACGGCCACGGAACAACTGCACCCCATCGAACATCACCGGGTCAATGCCCAGGTCTTCATACATTTTTGCCGGATAAGACACGGGTTCCTTGCAATGCGAGCAGATGCGGCGCATGAGGCGTTGCGCACAGGACAAAATCACGGAGGACGAAATCAAAAACGGCGCGATGCCCATGTCGTCGAGGCGCGCGATGGCACCGGGCGCGTCATTGCAGTGCATCGTGGACAACACTTGATGGCCGGTGAGCGCGGCTTCGATGGCGATTTCGGCGGTCTCGGTATCGCGAATTTCCCCGATCATGATGATGTCCGGGTCTTGGCGCAAAATAGAGCGCAGCGCGTTGGCGAACGAAAGACCAATTTCCTTTTTCGTCGGCACCTGGTTGATGCCGGGAATCTGAAATTCCACCGGGTCTTCGACAGTGATGATATTCCACGTCGGATTGTTCAACTCATTGAGCGCGGAATAAAGTGTCGTCGTCTTGCCGGAGCCGGTCGGGCCGGTGACGAGAATCAAACCGTGCGGCGCATCAATGGCCGCCTTGAACTGCTTGAAGGTGCCCTCATCGAGGCCAAGTTTGTCGAGGCTGGCGGACAAATTGGATTTGTCGAGGACGCGCAGCACGATTTTTTCGCCATGCACGGTCGGCAACACCGAGACGCGCAAATCAAAATCCTTGCCGCTGACCTTGACGCGCATCCGCCCGTCCTGCGGCAGCCGGCGTTCAGCGATGTCGAGGTTCGACATGATTTTGAAACGCGAGGCCAGCGCGAGCTGCATCTGTTTGGGTGGCGGCGTGGCGTCCTGCAACACGCCGTCAATGCGGTAGCGCAGACGCATCACCTTCTCAAACGGCTCCAAGTGAATATCGCTGGCGCGGTCCTTGATGGCTTGGAGGACAATCAAATTCGCCAGCTTGATGACGGGGGCTTCCTCGCTGGACGCGGCCAACTGATCCAGGTTGACCTCCTCCATCGTTTCCTTGACGGACTCGATGGTTTCGCCTTCGCCCTCGGCATCGCTGCGCTTTTGCGCATCCTGAATGATGTCTTCCATCGAACCGCTCTTGGCGGCGTCAATGGCATTCAGCTTGTCGCTGATGGATTTTTCCGAGGCGATGAGCGGGGTGATTTCCAGCTTGGTGATTCGCTTGACGTCGTCGAGTGCCATCACGTTCAGCGGGTCGGCCATCGCGAGGAACAAACGATTTTCCAACCGGCTAACCGGAACCACCTTGTGATTGTGCGCCGTTTCGCGCGGCACTAGTTCAATCACATCGGGCAAAATATTGATGCGGGCGAGATTGATGGGCGAGACATTCAGCACCCGCCCCATGCTCACCGCGAGATCCTCCGGGCTGACGTATTGCTTGTCTTTATCAATGAGCAGCTTTACCAGTCGCGCCCCTTCCTTCTTCTGGCGCTCCAGCAATTCCTCAATCTGGTTGGGACTCAACAGGCCGTCCTCGACCAGGGCGTCGGCGATGCGTTCGGCGAATGACTTGATTTTGGCCATGGTCAGCGAAAGGCTTTGCGCAGGTTGGAAATGATGTCGTTCGGCGGCGCGAGATACCACAGCAAACGGTGCGTGGTCGCCTCTGAAAGTTCCTTGGCCGCCTGCTGGTTGAAGGGATTGGCCGTCGCCACCAAAATCGTTTTGCTCATGCGGTCAAACGGCAGCACGCACCAGCGCCGGCACACATCCGAGGGAAACCCGCGCGCCAAATCCATTTCCACGTCGTAGCGATCCAGCGGCAGATACGCCACGCGTGACTTGTCGGAAAGCAGCCGCAGCGATTTATCAACCTGCAAAATCCCTTTCTCATGCAGCATCTGAATGAACGGCTCAATCGGATCCGTCGGCCCCAGCGTCAAATCCACATTCCGCCAGCACAAATCAAAATCCCCCGCCGTGATCAGTTTGCTCTCCACATAAATCCGATACATCGTCTTGCGCCCGTCATCCACCTCTTCCGCCGCCGTCCGCGCCTTGCGCCGCGACGTCGGGTTGGTCTCCGACACCGACGCCAGCGAAACCGGATCATTCGCCGACGGCACCACCGCACCGCTCGCCTTGTCCTCGATTTGCCGCAACGCCGCGCGCACATCCGCATCTTCCGGCCGCCGCTGCAACACCGTCTCGTATTCCAAAATCGCCGATGACAACTGGCCCTGCTGCAGATACGCCTGCGCAATCCGCTTGGATGTGTTGATCACATCATCCTCGCGGCCGAGTTTCGAGTAAGCCTCCTTGAGAATTTCCAGCGATTGCGTGTCGCCGGACTGCGACTGCACAATCACCTCGAACATCTCAATCGTCTGCGTCAATTGAGCTTCCTCCCCCGGGTTTAATGTTGGCGTCGCCATGCTTTGAATTTCAGCAAATTCGCTGCCAAGTTAATTCGCGCCCGTCGCCAACGCAACCTAAAGAAACGACCGGATTCAACTTTCCGTGCCCCCGAGCGGGTGAGTCTGGGCCTGACCTGAAGCCGAAAGTTAAGCCTGACGCGGCGCAATTATTTTTTGCCGCCCCGGCCGCGCCACCCATTCAACCCATTCAAATCGCCATGTGGCTGATGGAGTCGCTCCATTCGGACGCGCCGGTGCGGCCGCCGATGAATTGCACGCGGAAATCATACATCGTTCCCGGCACGAGATTGAGCACCACCACCGACTTGGTGTTGAGAAAATCGCCCCCGTCCTGCCAGTTGCCGCCGGCGGTGCGGTATTGCACTTTGACGGAACGGACATTCCGCTGCGCCTTGACCCGCAACTGAATCTTGGTGGACGCCACGTTGACGGCATCGTAGAGGGACGGTTTGGCCAGCGGCGACTGCGCCGTGTAGCCGTGCGCCTTGGTATCAAAACCGGCGGCGCGGATGACGTCGGCGTTGCCCAGCGCCACGCCTTCCACGTGCAACGCGATGGGGTTCAACTTGCCAAGCAACACCGTGCGCGCGGCCTTCCGCGCCTCGGTCTGCGCCACGCTGCCCTGAACCGCCGCGTTGCGCTTGGTGGTGAAATCGGTGATGGCATCCTGCAAATCCGGCAGCGCCACGGGGAGGTTGGGAAACTGGCTGCCGTTGGCCGTCAATGCGTCATGCACGCCCTGCGCAAAGGGGATGAGCCGCTCATCCTTGTATTTCTTGTAGCCCAAATTCACATGATGATTCATGTTCACTCCAAGGTTGAAGGTTTTGGCCCGTCGGAACCGGGCGAAGTTGTTTCAGCGACCGGCTGAAGCTTCGTCCGTCCGGGGCGCAATGCCACTAAACACCCGCTTGGCTTCAAAATCAACCGAAACTTATTCACCGCGCCACCCAACCACCCGTATGCCTTAAACAACCGCTTGGTTGGCTCGCACAACCACCCGGTTGTCTTGGTCAACCAAGCGGATGTATTAGGCAACCGCCCGGTTGACTTAAACAACCAGCCGGTTGAATAACACAACCAAGCGGTTAAGTTATCCAACCACCCGGTTGTCTGATACAACCAAGCGATTGTGCGATGCAACCAAGTGGTTATATGACACAACCACTCGGTTGCTTGACACAACCAAGCGGTTGCGGAAGGTGAAAACGTCAATCCGGAGCGGGAAAGCTTGAAAAACTGCCATAAAAAGGTCTTTTTCGGCGATTTAAGGGTTGGCCAACCCGCTATCAGAGTTTTGGTTAAACTTGGCCGCGTCTTGCCGTTCGGCGGACAAAGCGGCGGCGGGCCGCCGCACTCCCAGACGCTGCGCGTTGACGTAGGTGATCGCCCCACGCGTTAGCGTCTTGGAGTGCTCCAGTCCTCTGGAGCTTTGACCGGCGGTATTGAGCGGGTCTAGGTCAATCGGAACTGCCCAGAAAACCCGTCCGCACCGGCGATGCGCCGGCAGGTTTTCGGTTTCAATTCTTGTATTTGTAGGAGACGACGTGAGGAGTCTCTAACTTAAATTGTATTTTCATCCAATCGGTGGTCGCTTGATGTTACCCGCGTCCGGCTGCCGCAGTTTGGCGAAAATCTTCCAAAACTTCGACCAATAATCTTCCGTCAGCGGATTTAATTTCGGATAGCCGGGAATCACGCAGCCGGTGAACGGCCAGACCGCGTTCTCACCCATCAATTTTGCCCGCGCCGGATTCGCCGCGACGTAAAAGTAGACTTTTGAGAACGCGTTCCGTTGCCTTTGTTCCTCGCGCAAAACCTCGTCCTGTGCCTGTGGCTGAAATTTTGCAGGCGAAAGTTCTGGCTCAAGGTAAGTCCGCAGAAAAGCCATGCCATTAATCTGGTCTGAATCCAGCCGCAATCCCATCCAGACCAGATGAATGTGGTCGGGCATTAAACAATAAATCGGACACACCAAGCCCTCACGCACGGCGGCATGAAGCATCAGGTTCTGAAAACGCTGGTGGAACCCGGGCGTCAGCCAGCCTTTGGCCTTGTCAAAAACGGTCAACGTCCAGAACACCACGGCGTCGCCCTGATAATGTTCGCGGGGCAGACGTGGCAGGGAAAATGCGCGGTTCAACGGGTCGCGCGGTGATTTGATTGGCCGTTGGAAACTCATGGCTGGAAAATTAGAAACTCCTCACGTCGTTTCCTACAATTATTTTTCGGTCGGAGACGACGTGAGGAGTCTCCAATTGAATTTCACGGTCATAAATAAAGTTAGAGACTCGTCACCTCGTCTCCTACCTTGAAAAGGCCGCTCGCCTTCTCGCTCATATTTGTTCAATCCCTATTTGATGATCTGCTGAATCTGCCTTGTAATTTCAAACGCCAGGTCCAGCGCGCGTTTGGCGGACTCGCCGCTGACGACGGGCTGTTGTTTCTCGCGGACGCAGTTGACGAAGCTTTGCAGTTCCAGCTTGAGCGGCTCGTCTTTGTTGATGGGCACCGGCTCGCGCACAATCTTCTTGCCGCCAAACTGGCTGACGATGACGGAGTCTTTGCCAATGCCCAGCTTGGCCGCCATGATTTTTTTGATGAACGGCGTTTCCGCTTCGCCATCGCGGGCGACGCGGTAAATAAAACCTTCCTGCACGCGGTAATCGAGCGAGATGTAGCAGGGATTCGTCGGGCCGCTGAAGACGCGAATCTTGCGGATGCGCTCCGGGCTGACGCGGCTGGCGGTGAGATTCGCGACGCAGCCGTTGGCGAAACGCAGGCGCACGTTGGCGATGTCTTCGCTCTTGCTCAACACGGGAATGCCCACGGCATCCACGCTGGTGACGGGCGATTTCACGAACGCGAGCACGATGTCGAGGTCGTGAATCATCAAATCCAGCACCACGCCGATGTCCGTGCTGCGCGCGGGAAACGGCGAGATGCGCAGACACTCGATGAAGCGCGGTTCGGTGGCGACGTTCTGGAGAAAGGTGAACACCGGATTGAACCGCTCGATGTGGCCGACTTGCAGAACGAGATTATTTTGCTTGGCGAGTTCGCACAGCTCGGCGGCCTGCTCGGAATTGTCGGTGATGGGTTTCTCGACGAGCACGTGTTTGCCGGCGGCGAGCAGTTGCTTGGCGAGTTCGTAGTGCGTGGTGGTGGGCGTGGCGATGTTCAGCGCGTCGCTCGCGGCGGCGGCCTCGGTGACGGAGGCGAACACGCGGAGTTGGTGCTTCTCGGCGATTTTGCGGGCGGTGTCGGCGTGCGCGTCAAAAATGCCGGCGAGTTCCACCGCGCCGGCGGCGTGGAGTTCGGCGTAGATGCGGGCGTGGTGTTGACCGAGCGAGCCGGTGCCGAGCACGGCGACTTTGACTTTTGCCATGCGCGGAGTTTGCCAGTGAACCCGTTGCCGGAAAATGAAAATGTAGGAGACGAGGTGACGAGTCTCTAAACTTAAAAAAGAAATTTGAGACTCCTCACGTCGTCTCCTACACTGGCCGCGTGCCAGTTCTCGCTTACATCCTGACCGCGCTCGGCGCGTATCTGCTCGGCTCGATTCCCACCGGCTTTCTCGTGGCGAAGGCGAAGGGGATCGACATCCGCAGCGTGGGCAGTGGCAACATCGGCGCGACGAACGCCATGCGCGTGCTCGGCAAACCGGCGGGAATTTTTGTGCTGCTGATGGATATTTGGAAAGGCTATGCCGCAGTTAAATGGTTGCCGATATTCCTTCTAAACATTTTAGCCCCGCCGGATTTCGACAAGTGCGGAGCGGTTACAGATTTTCACAGCTTCTTGAGCATTCGTATCATGGCTGCCATTTGCGTTGTTCTCGGCCACAACTACACCTGCTGGTTGAAGTTCAAAGGCGGCAAAGGCATCGCGACGACGGCGGGCGTTTATCTGGCGCTCGCGCCGTGGGCGGTGCTGGTGGCGCTGGTGGTTTTCCTTCTGGCGCTGCTGCTGACAAAATACGTTTCCGTCGGTTCCATTGCGGGAGCGGTGGCGCTGCCGGCGACGGTTTGGGCGATGACGCCGCATAATTATTTTCTGGGCATCGTCACCACGGCGCTCGGCGCGCTGGCGATCTACAAACACAAGTCCAACGTCCAACGGTTGCTGGCGGGCACGGAAAACCAACTCGGCAAAAAGAAACAGACGAAATGAAAATCACGATTCTCGGCGCGGGCGCATGGGGCGCGGCGCTCGCCAAAGTCCTCCACGAAAACGGCCACGCCGTGACGCTGTGGGATATCAACGCCGCGCTGCTCGACGAGCTCAAGCGGGGCCACAGCGAGCGGCTCCTGCCCGGCGTGAAACTGCCGGTGGACTGGCACACGGAAACGGATTTTCAAGCCGCCATGGCCGGACGCGAAGTGCTCGTGCTGGCGATTCCGTCGCAGTTCTTCCGCGAAGTGGCGGCAAGGCTGAAAGGGCATCCGGGCATTTTCGTCAGCGTCACGAAAGGCATCGAATTCGAGACCGGCGAGACGATGAGCCGGATTTTGCGCGAGCTTGCGCCGGCGGATCGCGTGGCGGCGTTGTCCGGCCCGAGTTTCGCGCGCGAGGTGGCGCTGGGCATTCCGACTTCCATCGTCTGCGCTTGCGAGAGCGATGCCACGGCGAAGACGGTGCAGGGGCTTTTTCACCGGTCGGAATTTCGCATCTACCGCAACAACGACGTGCTGGGCGTGGAATACGGCGGCGCGCTGAAAAACGTCATCGCCATCGGCGCGGGCGTGGGCGACGGCCTTGGCTACGGCGACAACACCAAGGCCGGTTTGGTTTCCCGCGCGCTTTCCGAAATGCGCCGGCTCGGCGAGGCGTGCGGCGCGAAGCCGGAAACTTTCAACGGCTTGAGCGGTCTCGGCGATCTCATGCTGACCTGTTTTTCCAAGCAGAGCCGCAACCGCGAATTGGGCGAGCGGCTCGGTCGCGGCGAAACGATGGCCGCGATCCAGGCGTCGCATCCGAAGCTGGCGGAAGGCTATCCCACGGCGCGTTCGGCGCAGCGGCTGGCGAAAGACAAGAACGTGCCGACGCCGATCATGGACGAGGTTTACGCGATGCTTTACGAGGGGAAAAATCCGAAGCTGGCGGTGCGCGATTTGATTTCGCGCGCGTTCAAGGCGGAGGATTAGCCCGCCGTCGGCTTGGGCGGCGCGGGGCGGATGATTTCCCGGTTCAACAGTCGGTGAAGCCAGGGTTGGGTCTGCGCGTCGGCGTCCGAAG
>Ga0316220_1001519_pt1 | contig 25254 bp, 22 predicted proteins | sample TBH18005metaG_FD_203632 | JGI IMG/M metagenome (GOLD analysis project Ga0316220, IMG submission 203632) | Freshwater microbial communities from Trout Bog Lake, Wisconsin, USA - TBH18005 | ecosystem: Environmental > Aquatic > Freshwater > Lake > Hypolimnion/Profundal zone | place: USA: Wisconsin...
TGGCCCTTGGGCAGCCGCAGGCGGTCGTAGAATTTTTCCAGCGGGCCGCGCAGCGTGAACGTGATCATGCCACCGACGGCGTCGGGGCGACGTGCGATTGCGCGGTAGTTTTCCCGGGACGCCGGGTGCAGCGCCCAGAAGACGTCGCGCACGGCGGGGTGTTTTTCCAAAAAGGCGGCGACAGCGGGCACGCTCGCGTGGATGCGGGCCATCACGGCCGGAGCCTGCCTAATCTCCGTCGCCAGTCGGGCCAGGTCGCGCTGATACAGCGGCTCGATTTTCCCGGCGATCAGCTGCCGAAGCAACGCGGCGTCGGGGGCGGCGGGATTCACCACGACGACCCCGGCGGTCAGGTCGCCGGCGTTGCCGGCATATTTGGTCAGACTCGTCGCGACCACGTCAGCGTGCGGGAGGACTTCGAGATCGAACGCCGATGCGATGGTCGGATCGAGCACGACGCGGGCGCCGTGGCGCCGCGCGAGGGCGGCGATGGCGGCGATTTTGGGCGTCTGGATCAGGGGATTGGTCGGCACCTCGGCGACGATGCCCGCGACGCGCCCGGCGTGGGCATTGAGGATCTTTTCCAGCGCGGACAGATCGAACACATCGCGGACGTGAACGTAGTCGCCGGGCGTGCGCGTGAATTTTTGCAGGATCGCGATGGTGTCGAGGTAGAGCCAGCCGAGCTGGATCCAGACCGTCCGGCCCTGGGCGGACTGGAGCTCGGTGACGGCGCGGAACGCGCTGTCGACCGCGTTCATGCCGCAGTTGGCGAGGAAGAACTGGTCGTCGGGGATGCCCGGGAAGGCCGGGCGCAGGGCGCGGCGCACCTCGGTCTCGGCGTCACCGCGGAAGGTTTCCTCGGGTTCCGCGGCCGGACGCAGGCCGAGGCGGACGAGTTCATCCTCGGCGGCGCGCGAGGAGAGAAAGCCGCCGACGTTCTGGAGAAAGACCCTCGCGCGTCCCGCCAGCTCGGGCGAGATCGGGTGGGCGATGCCGTGGAGGCCGGCATCGGTCACGCGCACGATTTGAGCTGCGCCGAGATGGGCGGCGAGTCGGCCGGCCATGTTCGCGGATGAGACGAGCCAGAGCGTGTGCCCGGCGAGGTCGTGCCGGCGCACCCAATCGGCGGCGAGCTGGTGCAGCAGCGGGTGCAGCACGAAGCGCGGGTAGCCCGACGTGAGGTGTTGGGTGACGGCGGGGTCTTTTTCCTCGTAGCCGCGGACGTCGCGCATGGTCGGCAGGCTGCACGAGACGGCGTGCAGTCTGGCGGGGATGCGCTGGCCGAGGGGAAGAGGTTGGAAGACGGACATGCGAGGGCGGGGAGGCGGAAGTTTCGGCCCGGTGGCCAATGATTGGCAACAGGAAGGTGCGTCATGCCGGGTCGCGGAAAATTGGCTGTTTTTCGGGGCGTCGCGGCGATAATTTGGCGGGCGTTCAGTTCAACCCCTCAACCCCATGTTCAACGCAATCGCGCATTTGAATTATCTCGCGGTGCTCGTCACCGCCGTCGCTGGTTTCATGATCGGGTGGCTCTGGTATTCCGTGCTGTTCGGCAAGGCCTGGATGGCGGAGATGAAGATCACCGAGGAGAAGATGAAGGAGGCCCAGCAGAAGGGCATGGCCAAGTATTTTGCGCAGGGCTTTCTCTACACGCTGATCGGCACGTTCGGCCTGGCGGTGCTCATCCGGGCGCACGGGACGACGGATTGGGTCAAGGGAGCCGAACTCGGCGCGTTTGTGGCGCTGGTGGTCGTGGGCGCTCGCCTGCTGAATGCCAGCGTGTGGGAGAACCGGAGCATGAAGCTGCTGGCGATCAACCTCGGGCACGAGCTGGCGCTGTTCGCCGTGCAAGGCGCAATCCTCGCGGTCTGGAGATAGAATCCCTGTTATGGGTTAAGCCGGAAGCCAGGAATCCAGGAACGGACCACCCTTCATGGTTTCCTGGCTTCCGGCTCCAACTTCTTCGGCCCGAAACGGTTTGCGCCGGAGGGCGCTCCCCCCTTGAACGGGCGCGCATGAAACTTGTTTCCTGGAACGTCAACGGCGTGCGCGCCGCACACAAAAAGGGGCTGCTCGACTACATGGCGTCGGCGCAGGCGGACGTCATCTGTCTCCAGGAAGCCAAGGCGCATCCCGGCGATGCCCAGCATATCGCGTGGCCCAACGGCTACGAGGTATTCTGGAACCCTGCGGTGAAGAAGGGCTACAGCGGCACCATCGTGTTCACCCGCGTGAAGCCAAAGAGCGTGGCCCTCGGCATCGGCGCGAAGGCCCACGATAGCGAGGGTCGCGTGATCACGGTGGAATATGACGATTTTTACCTGCTGAATGTCTATCAGCCGAATTCGCAGCGGGGGCTGCTGCGACTGGAGTACCGCACGCAGGAGTGGGACCCGGCCTTCCTGGCCTACCTGAAGAAGCTGAAAAAGAAGAAACCGGTGATCTTCTGCGGCGACCTGAATGTGGCCCACAAGGAAATCGACCTCGCCAACCCCAAGTCCAACCGCCGCAACGCGGGTTTCACGGATGAGGAGCGCGACAATTTCACCAAGATCATCGACAACGGCTTCGTGGACACGCTGCGGGAGTTCGAGCCGGGGCCGGGCCAGTATTCGTGGTGGAGCCAGATGATGAACTGCCGCGCCCGGAACATCGGGTGGCGCGTCGATTACTTCGTGGCCTCCGAAACTCTCCGCCCCGCACTGAAGCGAGCCTGGATCTCGCCCGAGGTGATGGGCAGCGACCACTGCCCGGTGGGGCTGGAGTTGAAGTGATTCGCGTGGCCTTCCGGGACGCGCAGTGCAGGATTTTTCCGCGATGACCGAACTCAAGGAGCTCATGCTGCAGCCAACCCGACGGACGCTCGCGGTGGCGGAGAGCCTCACGTGCGGCAAGGTGCAGGCGCGCGTGGGTACCATTTCGGGTGCGTCGGAATTCTTTTTCGGCGGGATCACGGCCTACTCGCTGGAGCAAAAGGTCAGGCATCTGGGCGTGGACCGGGCAGGCGCAGAGCGCGTGAACAGCGTTTCGGCTGCGGTGGCGGAGCAGATGGCGTCGGGCGTTTGCCAGCTGTTTGGCAGCGAACTCGGACTGGCGACGACCGGCTATGCCGAGCCCTTCGACGCTGCTCAGGGCGAGGTCTCGCCCGCGGCCGGGAAGATTCAGCCTTTCGCTTTCTGGGGGCTCGCGCATGTGTCTGGCGGCAAGACGACGCTGCGCAGTGGTCGGGTGGACTGCCCGGGCGCCACGCGCGTGCAGGTGCAGGAGAAAGTTGCTGAGACGGTGGTAGCCGAACTGGTGAAGTATCTAAGGGAATTGCGCGGGCAATTGTAGGGCGGGGTCTCCCGACCCCGCCTTGGCGTGCGGAACCGGACGTGTTCGAGGCGGGGTCGGGAGACTCCGCCCTACATCACGTCAGCGTATTCTGCAGAAACTCGACGCTCTCGCCGTTGGGGCCTTCGCAGAAGAAAATCCGCACCGGCACGGGCCCGACGGTCGTCGTGTTCGGGATGGTCACGTCGCGCGGCTCGACCGTGATCTTGTAGCCGGCCGCGCGCACGCGTTCCGCCACGGCGTCGAGGCGCGTCGTGCGGACGGCAAAATGGTTGATGACTCCCAGCGTGGCACCCTGGTAGGCGAGGTCCTCGAAGACCTCGATGTAGTTGCCGTCACCGGCGTCCAGCATCACGGCGCGCGCGGGCGCCTCCCGCCACGCGACCTTGGGCGTGCAGCCGAGCGTTTCCTGGTAGAAACGCATGGTGGCGTCCCAGTCCCGCGTCTTCAGACAGACATGATGCAAACCGCCGCCGCCTAGGATCGCATTCATGCGATAGTTGAAAGTTGAAAGCTGAAAGTTGAAAGTTGAAAGACGGACGAAAGGGTCAGCGCTGGGGCAGGCTTTCAACATTCACCTTTCAACTTTCACCTGCCCGCGCCCGGCGCGGGCTCACGGAGCGATCGACTTCACGTAATCCATCAACGGCACGACCTCGGGGACGGGTTGAACCCAGTCGCTGTAAAGCAGCTCCGGCATCGTGAACGACGTGTTGTAAAGGATGAAATTGGGCGGGTCGGAACGCTCGAGCCAGCCGGTCTTGACCGTGGCGCCGGCGTAAAGGCCGCGGGCCTTGGAATACACCAGCACCGGGGTGTCGAGGAGCTCGCGATTGACCTTTTGGGCCTCGGCGGCCTTCGGGCCGGCGGTGGCCTTGGCATCGACGCCGAGGTTGAAACGCCGGTTGAAGATGATGCGCGGGGTGGCCTCGTCGGTGATGACCATCACGCTCTCGCTGGCGTTGGCGCCGATTTGGAGACCGAGGCTGAGTTCGCCGGCCGCGACGATCACCGGGATGCTCCAGCGGCCGTCGGCGCGCTTCACGAGGATGACGCCGTAGCCGTCCTGCACGCCGAAGATAAACCCAGCCTTGAATTGGTTCACGATCACCAGCGCGTGGGCCTTCTGCAGCACTTCGGCGGGGATCGCCGTGGCGGGATTGGCCATGAACTCCCGCAGGATGGCCTCGCAGGTTTCGATGCGCGTGACGTATTCGTCGCGCGGGGTCTTACCGGCGCAGACGGTAGCGGCGCCGAAAAAGGCGAGGAGGGACAGCAGGAGGATTTTCTTCATGGCTGGGCGAAGGGAAGGATTTGCGCCGAGTGTAAGCACGGCGGCAGAGGATTGGAAAGCGCGGAGTGCGGTCCGTTCCGTTTCCCACTCAATCTAGTCCGCGAGCGGCGAGTTCGTCCTCATCCCAGCCCAGGTAATGTCCGAGTTCGTGCAGGTAGGTGAGGCGGGTTTCCTCCCGGAACACCGCCGGATCGCCCTCGGCCAGGTCCCAGAGATTGTCCACGTAGAGCAGGATTTCCGGCGGCGCCGGCTGGTCGTGAGCCAGCTCCGTGCCGTGGGCGCTGCCGGTGAACAGTCCCAGGATGTCGGGCTCGAAACCCTCCGCCAGCACGCTGGGATGCGGGCTGGCCTCGTAGTGGACCGGCACGGCCTCCGCCAGCGGGCGGATGGGAGGCGGCAGCTTGCGCTGCGTCGCCTCCACCACGGACGCCGCAAGGGCGGTGAGGCGCGCGCGGTTCACGGCCGCAACTCCGCCGCCAGGTCCAGCCGTTCAAAGCGCTGGCCCAGCCACCACAGGCCGCACGCGATTTCCGCGCCGAGGATGACAACCACCGCAATGGTCGTCACGCCGACGGCGACCACGAGGCCGACCAGCCATTGCAGCACAAAGATCAGGACGCTTGCCCCGAGGGCGGCGGGCAGCAGGGCGATGACGATCACCAACAGCTGGCCGAGCACGAAGATGATCCGCTGGCCCAGCATCTCGATGCCGCGTTCGCCACGGTGACGCGTGGCCTGCATCCAGCCGGGAAACAGCACCGCCGCCGCGTTGGGAATCAGCAACTGCAGGGCACAGAGCAGCGGAATGATGAGCGCGATCGCCCCGATCGTGACGAGGCGCAGACCGGGCGTGAGCCACAGCAGGTTGGGCGGCTCGAACGACAGCGCAAAGGCGAGCAGCGCGAGCCAGAGCATCGAGGAGAGGATGGCGAGCGGCGTCAGCAGTTCGCCCAACAATACCTGCCAGCCGTGCAGCGGATACGATTTCAGGATGTCCGCGTGAACCAGGTCGCTGCGCAGGTCCTGCCGGGCAAACTGCGGACCGAGGAACGCGATATAGCCCGCCGTGATGCCCGCGATGATCGTGACGGCGAGCAGCTTGGGTTGGGGCCGGGGCTGGAGTGCGAGCCAGTTGCAGCCGACGACGATGATGAACGCCGTGATGAAGGCAGTGCGCGGACGCAGATACGAACTCGTGGACAGCAGGTTTTTCCAGAGAAAGGCGAGTTCGGGCCGGCCACCGGCGGGGTTGAGCCGGAACGGTCCGGGCCGGGCCTTGGGCGGAGCGGCCCCCAGGCGAAATTTCCCCTCGCGCATCGCTGCAATCTGCGCGGTCCGTTTTTCCGCCAGGGCAATGGACGCCTCCTCGAACGACGTTTCCGCGCGCGCGACCCAGACGTAGTGGGCCGCGAGCAGCAGCAGCGCCGGCCCGAGAGCGCGCAGGAATTCCGCGGTGTCGTCCGCGAGGAAGGGCCGCAGGACGATTTTGAACGGCAGCACCATCCAGTAGAGGATGCCACTGTCGGCCAGGTGCGTGGCATACTGCACCAGGCGCAACGGGTTCACGGTGTCGGCCGCGGTGGGCGGCGCCGCGGTCCGCCACGCGATGAAGGCGGCGAGCGCCAGGAAGCCCAGGATGATCGCCGTCACCGCGGCCTGCCGGCGGGCCTTGTTCACGCCGCCGTCGATCAGGCGCTTCACGGTGAAGGCCGCGCCGGTGATATGCAGGTTCAGCGTGGAAAAGATCACCCACGCTCCCACGACATGTTGAAAATAGCTTCCGCCCAGCGCAACCCAGCGCGCGGCCAGCAGGCCGATCAGCAGCGAGGAGAACAGGATCGTGACCTGCGAGCCGAGCAGCTTGAAATGCACGAGCATCCGCCGCGTCAGCGGGGCGGGAAAAAGAAAGGCCACCTCCGCCTCGGTGAAGGCCAGGCCCGGTTTGTCGTCGGGCGCGAGCCACGCCTCGATCACGCGCTTGAGGCCGAGGATCACGAGCGGCAGCGCGAGGAACATCATGGGCAACGTCTGCAGTTCCGGCGACATGCCGTGGGCCATGCTGGGGCTGTGGGCCGGCGGGATGAACGCGCGCCGGAGGAAGAAAAACCAGAAATACGCCGCGCCCACGATCGCGCCGACGAGGTATTTGGGCTGCTTCAGCCGCAGCAGGCGCATGCGCAGCAGATTGCGCAGCGACGTCAGCCGGAGATAGAGCAGGGCGCCGAGCATGACGGTCAGCTTTCCGTGCCGCCCGTGGCGCGGATGAAAATTTCCTCGAGGCTGACGTTGGCCTCGCCGTTCGCGAACCGCGCCGAGACGTCCGCCAGTGTGCCGTCGGCGATCTTCTCGCCCTGTTTCAGGATCAGCACGTGCGAGCAGACTTCCTCGAGCAGGTGCAACAGGTGCGAGCTGAGCACGATGGTCGCGCCGGCGCGGGCGCGCGCGAGGATCGAATCCTTCATCCGGCGGATGCCGAGCGGGTCGAGGCCGGTGAGTGGCTCGTCGAAGAACATGACCGACGGCGAGTGCAGGAGGCCGCAGGCGATCGCGAGCTTCTGCTTCATGCCGCGCGAAAGCGCGCCGGGCAACTCGTCGGCCTTGTCGGCGATCTCGAGTTCCTCGAGCAGCGACTGGGCCAGCGGTTCATGGTGCGTGACGCCGTAGATGCGGGCGACGAACGCGAGGTGCTGGCGGACGGTGAGGTAATCGAAGAGCCGGGGCTCGTCCGGGAAGAACGCCAGGGTGCGCTTCGCCGCCACGGGGTCCGTGGCGATGTCGTGCCCGGCGATCCGCGCGGTGCCGGCCGAGGCCGGGATGATGCCCGCGAGGCAGCGCAGCGTGGTGGTCTTGCCGGCGCCGTTGGGGCCGACGAGCCCGAGCACTTCGCCTGGCCGCACGGCGAAGGACAAGTCCTTCACTGCGGTGAAAGTGCCGTAACGCTTCGCCAGACCGGTGACTTCGATCATGGCCCGGACGCTGGGGCGGAAGCAGGGCGGCGGCAAGTCCCGCGCAAAACTGTAACCGGACGCCCACGGCCCTCGTCTTGGGTTTCATCTCCATGAAATCTCCCCATCGCTTTCTCGCCCTCCTCGGTCTCAGCGCCCTGGCCCTCGCGCCGCTCGCGCGCGCCGACGAACCGCCCGCCACGCCCCCGCCGCCCGCGGGTGAACACCCGCACGGTGATCGCGCCGCGATGCGCGCCAAGCGTCTCACCGATCTCACCCAGAAACTGTCCCTGACCGACGCCCAGCAGCAGCAGGTCAAGGCGATCTGGGCCGCGAGCGAAGAGCAGGGCAAGGCGCTCCGCGACGACGATTCCCTTTCCCGCGAAGACCGCCGCGCCAAGATGGAAGCGATCATGAAGAGTTCGCACGACCAGGTCCGCGCGATCCTCACGCCGGACCAGCAGAAGACTTTTGACGCGATGCCCCCGGAACGCCGCGGCCACCGTGGTCCGCCGAAGGGTGACGGCGATGCGCCGCCCCCGCCGAAGCCGCAGTAAATTTGTCAGGGTTGGTATGCCGCCGTGGCAGGGGTGCCGCGGCGGCTTTTTTGTGCCCGGATTCCGGGGATTGTGGTGGGTCGGGGTTTATCCCCCGACATGCATACCCGATGTCGGGCGTAAAGCCCGACCCACGTGGGACGGATGTTTCGCTTCGACTCGGCTCGCCGCGCTCCGCAGCGTGAGAAGATGCCGGCAAAAACACGCGTCGTGGTGGTGGGCGGAGGGGCCGCGGGCTTCTTTGCGGCCATCACCTGCGCGGAGCAGCTCGGGGCGGCGGGGAGTGTCACGCTCTACGAGGCGACCGCACATCCGCTGGCGAAAGTGCGCGTCTCGGGCGGCGGCCGCTGCAACGTCACGCACGCGTGTTTCGAGCCCCGCGAATTGGTGAAGCGTTATCCCCGGGGTGGGCGCGAATTGCTGGGGGCGTTTCACCGGTGGCAGCCGCGCGACACGATCGAGTGGTTTGCGGCGCACGGTGTGGAGACCAAGACCGAGGCCGACGGGCGGATGTTTCCCGTGACCGACGACTCGGCCACGATCGTGGACTGCCTGATGCGCGCGGCGGAGCAGGCAGGCGTGACCGTCGTCACGAGTGTGGGCGTGCGCAAGGTCGAGCAACTCGGCCGCGAGGGCGCGGCGCCGGATTTCTGGGTGACCCTCACCGACGGCACCACCGCGCGGTGCGAACGGCTGCTGCTGGCCACGGGCGGCAACAAATCCTCCGCCGGCCTCGCGATTGCGCGCGCACTCGGCCACACGATCGAGCCGCCGGTGCCGTCGCTCTTCACGTTTCACATCGATGACGCCCGCCTGATCGGCCTGTCGGGCGTGTCGATCGAGAACGTCGCCGTCAGCGTGCCCGGCACGAAGCTGAAGGAAGGCGGCCCGCTGCTTATCACGCACTGGGGACTCAGCGGGCCGGCCATCCTGAAGCTCTCGGCGTGGGGCGCGCGCGAACTCGCGGCGCGCAACTATGAGTTCAAGCTCACGGTAAATTTCGTGCCGGGCCATACCGTGGAGTCGCTCGGGCGGGAATTCGCCGCGACGCGGGTGGCGCACGCGAAGAAGCAGCTCGTCACGTGGAACCCGCTCGGCCTGCCGCAGCGGTTCTGGGAGCGCATGCTGACGACGGCAGGCATCGCCCCGGCCACGCAATGGGCGGGCGTGTCGGCGGCGGCGCTGGGCGCGCTGGCCGTTTTGCTGACGGGCGCGGAATTCACCGTGGTGGGCAAGAGCATGAACAAGGAGGAATTTGTCACTTGCGGCGGCGTGCGGTTGAGCGAGGTCGAGTTCAAGACGATGGAGAGCAAGCTCTGCCCGGGCCTGCATTTCGCGGGCGAGGTGCTCGACATCGACGGCGTCACGGGTGGTTTTAATTTCCAATCCGCCTGGACCACCGGCTGGCTGGCGGGACAGGCGATGGGCACGCCCTCACCATGACCTCTTACCTCCAACTGCTGCGGCTCATTCTCCCGGTGTTCGCGCTGATGGCGATCGGCATGGGGCTGCGGCGAGTGCGGTGGCTGACGAGCGAGGCGGACACCAGTTTGCTCAAGCTCGTCGTCAACCTGCTCTACCCGTGCATCATCTTTGAGCACGTCTTCTCCAACCCGGCCCTGCGGGAGCCGGGCAACCTGGGTTGGGCGCCGTTGCTGGGGTTTGTGACGATGGCGGGCGGGATTGCGCTCTGCTATCACGTGGCGCGGCACCTGGGCTTCACCGTGGGCACGGGGCTGCGCACGTTCGCGTTTTCGACGGGCATCTACAACTACAGCTACATCACCGTGCCGGTGATGCTCGCGCTATTCGGCGAGGGGAGCCTCGGGGTGCTGTTCACGTTCAACGTCGGCGCGGAAGCGGCCATCTGGATGGTCGGGGTGATGGTGCTGGCGGGCCAGTCCTGGCGGCAGGGTTGGCGCCAGGCGCTCAGCCCGCCGGTGCTGGCGCTGGTCGTGTCCGTGCTGGTGAACCTGTTGCGACTCGACCCGTATATTCCGCGGATCGCGCTGGACGTGGTGCACCCGCTGGCGGCCTGCGCGATTCCGATGGGGCTCGTGCTCAGCGGCGCGACGCTGGCGGAGCACTTTTTCGGCCCGCCGCGGGAGCTATTCGAGTTGCGCACGTCGTTGGCTGCGGTGGCAATGCGGCTGGGCGTGCTCACGGGCCTATTCCTGCTGCTGGCGCGCTTCGGGCCGTTCTCCGCGGACATCCGGCACGTGATCCTGGTGCAGGCAGCGATGCCGGTGGGCTTCCTGCCGCTCGTGCTCGTGAAGCATTACGGTGGTCACTCGCTGACGGCGGTGCGCATCGTGCTCGCGACCGTGCTGGCGAGCCTGCTGTTGACGCCGCTTTGGCTGCGACTGGGACTGGCCTGGCTGGGTTGAAAATTTTCCCATGAAAGCAGGACTCCTTCCCCGGATTCACCGCGAAGTTCGCTGCGGCGCCACGACCGCGCTTTATGTGCAGGACCGCACCACCGGCCGCCTCGGCCTCTGGCTCGTGCCGACGAATCGGCGCCGGCTGACGCCGCGCAGGGAAATTCTCAGCGGCGTGGAGATCGACGGCATTCTCAACCCGGGCGGGAAGGGCCTGCCGGCGTGGGGCATCGAATCGCTGCTCCAGCTGAAAGCACGCGACGAGGATGCGGTGCCGGGTTTCGGGCAGGGCCGGTCCATGCGCAACAGCCCGACGTCCGACCGGATGAAGTTCACGACGCAGAAGATCACCCGTGCCCGCGGCGTCACGACGGTGCGCACGAACTTCAAGCATCCGGATGGCTGGGCGGCGCATCACGACCTCGTGTGGCGGAAAGGCGCGAGCTGGCTGGAAAGTTCCGTCACCGTCGACAATTCATCGGCCAAGCCGCTCACGCTGGAATTCCTCGCGAGCTTCTCGATCAGCGGCCTGACGCCGTATGCGGTCGACGACGCGCCGGGCCGGCTGAAGCTGCATCGGTTTCGCGGCGTGTGGAGCATGGAAGGACGCCTCGAGACGCGGCCGTTTGAAGATATCCAACTGGAGCGCTCGTGGGCGGGCTTCGGCGTGCGCAACGAACGGTTCGGTGACGTGGGCTCGCTGCCGGTAAACGGATTTTTTCCCTTCGTCGCGGTGGAGGACACCGGCGCGGGCGTCACATGGGGCGCGCAGCTGGCGCATCCCGGCTCGTGGCAGATGGAGGTCTATCGCTGCGATGACATGGCGGCGATCTCGGGCGGCCTGGCAGATCGCGAGCTGGGACACTGGATGAAAACCCTCAGGCCCGGCGCGAGTTTCACGTCGCCGGTCGCGACGCTCGGCTGCGTGGCGGGTGATCTCGACGACCTGTGCGCGGCGCTGACGGCGGCGCAGGAGCGGCCGCTGGCGAACTTGCCCGCGAGCGAGCGGGCGTTGCCGGTGATGTTCAACGAGTGGACGACGAGTTGGGGCCACCCGAGCCACGAGAACATGGTCAAGCTGGCGGAGTCGCTACGCGGCACGGGGATCAAGTATCTCGTGATGGACGCGGGCTGGTACAAGCCCGACGGCGGGGACTGGTCAAGCGCGCAAGGCGACTGGCAGCCGAACGTGAAGATGTATCCGCAGGGAATTCGCGCCACCGCCGACGCGATTCGCGCGTGCGGGATGATTCCCGGACTCTGGTTTGAGATGGAAGTGATTGGGTCGGCGTCGCCGCTCTTCGGCCGGACCGACCTGATGCTGCATCGCGATGGCCGCGTGATCACGGTGGGCAGCCGGCGTTTCCTCGATTTGCGCAAGCCCAAGGTGGTCGAGCACCTTAGCCGGCGTGTCATCGGCGTGCTCCGCGCGGGCAACTTCGGGTATCTCAAGGTGGACTACAACGACAGCATCGGCCTTGGCGTCGATGGCGCGGAGTCGCTGGGCGAGGGACTCCGCCAGCATCTCGTCGGCGTGCAAGCGTTTTTCCGCCGGCTGCGGGCGGAGTTGCCGGACCTCGTGATCGAGAACTGCTCCTCGGGTGGGCACCGACTGGAACCGTCGATGATGGGCCTGACGGCGATGAGCAGTTTTTCCGACGCGCACGAGTGTCCGGAGATCCCGATCATCGCGGCCAATTTGCACCGGCTCATGCTGCCGCGGCAGAGCCAGGTGTGGGCGGTGTTGCGGGCGCGCGTCAGCCTGCGGCGCATCGTTTACCTGCTGGCGGGCGGTTTTCTCGGCCGCTTGTGCCTGTCGGGTGATTTTCCGACGTTGAAGCCCGCCCAGCGGGCGCTCGTGGATCGCGCCATCGCACTCTACGCGCAGGCCGCGCCGGTGATCCGGAGCGGGACTTCGCGCCGTTACGGACCGGACGTCATGGCCTACCGCCACGCGAAAGGGTGGCAGGTCGTGGTGCGGCGGGGTGCGGGCGGAAGAAAACTGCTCGTGGTCGGGCACACCTTCGAAAAGCCCGGCGTGAAAATCATCCGCGTGCCGCTGCCGCCGGGAAAGTGGCGCGTGGCCGGTGAGCTGCACACCGACCGCAGCGGGGTGAAACTTGCGAAGGGCGAGTTGCGTTGGACGCCGGCCGGCGAGTGGTCGGCGAACGTGGTGCTGCTGACACGGTGACCGGGCTTATTGGTTCGATGTAGGGCGGGGTCTCCCGACCCCGCCTGCACCCGGGAATGCGAAGCCGCCCATTTTGCAAATTGACGCGGATAACCTGCATTCATCCGCGCTTGTCCGTGGGACCTGCGGGAGAGATTGCCCCGGTTTGGCGGGGTCAGGAGACCCCGACCTACATTTCAATGCGTATCCTGCCGCGGCTCGGCGGGCATCATGTCCATCTCGCCGGTGGCGACGTTGCCAGTGGGGGCGGGGATGGTGCGGTGCTTTTTGCGCCGGGCGACCGGGTCTTCCAACGCAGCGCAGGGCGTGCCGAAGCGGGGTTTGGCGTAGGGCAGGTGGGTGTCGCCGCGCGCGAGAATGTGCGAGGAGTTGCTCATCAGCGTGACGGGATCCTGCAGCGGGGCGTTGGGGCCGGTGATGGGACCCCACTGAGTGAAGGAGCGCGCGTTGCAGTAGTGCGAGACGAAGGAGCGGCGGAAGCGGTCGGTCGTGACGTTGGTCTTGCTGCGGTGCAGGACGTGGCCGTTGAAAAACACGACGTCGCCGGCCTTCGCGGGCACGAGGACCTGCTGGTAGCGGTTGGCGATTGGGCTGAGCTGGTTCCTCGCGTCATCGGTGTCGCTCACGCTTGCGACCTCTGGCACGCCGGCCAGTTGGCGGTCGCCGTACCAGGGCTCGGGGGCAGGCGGCGGGTAGACGGGCTCGACCTGGCTGCCCACGGCCATCCACATCGCGCCATTGTATTCGTCGCAGTCGTCGATCGCGATCCACGCGCCGCAGAGCGTGTCGGGATGCGTGGGGATGTAGAACGTGTCCTGGTGCCAGCCCTGGCCGGGCGAGCCGGGCGGCTTGAGGAAGAGCATGGTTTGCAGCGCGAGGACATCGGGGCCGATGAGGGTCTCCAGCACATCGAGCACGCGCGGATGCAGCAGGTAACGCTCGTGCAGGGGGACCTGGCGGTGGAGCATGTGGATGCGGGCGACGGCCTGGGCCTTCTCGAGCGGGGAAAGATGATCGGCGGGACGCGGGAGGCGGTCCGCCTCGGGCGTGTCGGGGTGTTGTTCCGGCACGCGGCCCTGCATCAGGTCCTCCGTGTGGGCCCGCAGCTCCGAGATGTCGGCGGCCGGGACGAGACCGGGGATGACCACATAGCCATCGCGACGAAAGCGGCGGAAGTCATCGATGGACACCTTGTAAGGGGACAGGGGCATGGCGGGCGGGAGATTGGCGGCGGCCTGCTAATTTGGTCAATCCTTGCCCGCGAATCACGCGAACGGACGCGAATCTGAATTCGATGCATTGAGGTTCGGAACATTCGTGCAAATTCGCGTGATTCGCGGGCAACAATCCGCACGCTGACGCCATGCACCTTCGGAAACTTGGCCGCAGTGAACTAAATGTCTCCGAGCTCTGCCTTGGCACCATGCAGTTTGGCTGGACGGCGGACGAGAAGACCTCGTTCGCGATCATGGATGCGTTCGTGGCGGCGGGCGGCAATTTCATCGACACGGCCGACATCTACACGACGTGGGGTCCGGACGGGATGGCTGGCGCGGGACGCTCGGAGGAGATCATCGGCCGCTGGATGAAGGCGCGGGGCAACCGCAAGAATTTGGTCATCGCCACCAAGGTCCGCGGGCGGATGGCGGACGGGCCGGGCGGCGAGGGACTGGCGCGCGAACGCGTGATCCGGGCCTGCGGCGACTCGCTGCGCCGGCTGCAGACGGATTACATCGACCTTTACCAGTGCCACTCGGCGGACCTAAAGGTGGAGATCGAGGAGACGCTCGGCGGGCTCAACCAGCTCGTGAAAGCCGGCAAGGTGCGGGTGATCGGCGCGTCGAACTATCCGGCGTGGCGGCTGCTCGAGGCGCTGTGGCAGAGCGAAAAGCACGGCTATGCACGGTTCGAATCCTACCAGCCGGATTACTCGCTGATGGAACGCTCGCTCTTCGAAATCGAGGCGCGTCCGCTCTGCCGGGATTACGGTCTCGGCGTGATCCCTTACTCGCCTTTGGCGGGAGGCTTTCTCACCGGGAAATATCGCCGCGGCGCGAACGTCGAGAGCGTGCGGGCGTCGGACATCGGCAAGAAGTATGGCAACGAGCAGGGTTTCGCGTTGATCGAGAAACTCGACGTCATCGGCCGCAGCCACGGCAAGACGGTCGCCCAGACGGCGCTGGCCTGGCTGCTGACGAATCCCGTGATGACCGCGCCGATCATCGGCGCCAACAACCCGGCGCAATTGCAGGATGCGCTCGGCGCGGCGGGTTACCGTTTGAACGCTGAGGAGATGAAAGCGCTCAACGAGCTGACGAAATACCCCACAAACTGGCGGGATATTTGGGACTGAGCTTAATCGGATTATTGAACACGGAGGAAGCGGAGGTCGCAGAGATCAATCCCTTGGGTGGTTCCAAACCCTGAAAGGTCCGGTCCATGACCCGCCTCTGCTCGTTCTGCTTCCTCCGTGTTCGATATCTGGTGCCGGAAATCTTCCGCTTCCGAGTCAGCGACTACTTGGGTAACCGTTCCATGCGGTAGTGGGTCTTGGCCTCGCAGGTGATCCTAAAGCCACAGCGCACGTACAGGCTTTGCACCGGGTTGATTTTGAAAACCTCCAGCCGGATCGGTAACTTGGCCGCATCCGCATCGCGCAGCAGCGCGGTCATGAGGTGAAGGCCTATGCCCTGGCGTTGGTAGGCTGGGAAAAGATAGAATTCCCCGAGGTGGAAGCCGATCTCGCCTCGCACGATCTCAATCGTGCCAATATCGCCTCCGTCCAGCGTGATGATCTGCGGGCGCTGTTTCAGCCAGTCCTTCCGATGATATTCCAACTGAAAAGACTCATCCCAGCCCCAGATCGGTTCAATGTACGGCCGCATCGCGGCTTTCTTCACCGCAAATCCAAAGTTGCGATCGTCGTCGCGGGCGGCACGTAGGGAAACTTTCGAGAGATCAACCACGGCGTAGGCGGGAAACTTCCTGGAGAAGTCAGCCTAGCATGATCTGCCGGTAGGCGAGGAAGTCGGCGTGGAGGCGGTGAAAGACGGTGTGTTTTTTCGCGTGGAAGGCGCGGACTTTCCCGGCGGTGGGGCGGATCGTGCGACCGGCGGCGCTCATCGCGGCCATGGCGGCGGCAACGCTCGGGTAACGCTGCGCAGCGACGGCGCCGAGCATGGCGGAACCGAGCAGCACGGCTTCAGGTTCTTTCGGCAACACGAGCGCGCAACCGGTGATGTCAGCGTGCTCGCGGAGGAAGACCGGGTTCTTCGTGCCGCCGCCACAGGCGGGGATCGTGTTGATGCGGTAGCCGCGGGCGTTCATCGCGTCGATGATGTGGCGCGTGCCGTGCGCCACGGCTTGGATCGCGGCAAGATATTGCAGCGCGAGGTCGTCGGCAGTGGCGGAGAGCGCGAGTCCGGTCATCGTGCCGCGCAATGTTGGATTGGCGCGCGGCGAGCGGTTGCCGTGGAAATCCGGCTGGATGTGCAGATCGCGCGTCAGTTCGGCCGGGAAACGCGCGCCTTGTGACTTCGCGAGCGCGGCGAGGCGGTCGTTGAGCAACTCATAGATCGTGCGGCCGGCTTTCTTCGCCTGCGTGGCGAGGGACGCGGCGGCGGCGTGCGAGAAAATCACGTGGTCGATGAGCGCGCCGGTCGCGGATTGGCCACCTTCGGTGAGCCACAGACCGGGAACCATCGCTGAAAAATACGGGCCCCAAATGCCGGGGATGAAGCGGGGCTTGGCCGACACTGCCATGTGGCAGGACGAGGTGCCGCCGATGAGGGCGACGCGCCGCTCGAGCGTGGCGGCGCCGATGGAATTGCTTCGCAGGCCGGCGCCCAGCACGCCGAGTCCGCCCGCGTGGGCGTCGATGATGGCCACACCGACGGGAATGCCGGGGCGCAGCCCCAGTTCCCGCGCGGCCTTCGCGGTGAGCCCGCGCCCCACGGGCTGGCCCATTGGAGCGATGGTTTGGCCGATGCGGCGGAATCTTTCCGCAGCGAGATCGCCGAGTCCGATGCGCCGAAAGTAACTGGCGTCCCAGCCGCCGCCCTTGCGATGGCCGAGGTAGGTCCACTTGCAGACCGTGGTGCAGAGCGAGCGGGTGTCATCGCCGGTGGCGCGGTAAGTCAGGAAATCCGGCAGGTCGAGGAAGCGGGCGGCGCGGCGCCAGGTGGCGGGCAGGTTTTCCTTCAGCCAGAGGAGTTTCGGCGTCTCCATCTCGGGCGAGATGACGCCGCCGACGTAGCGCAGCACGGGGTGGCGCGTGCGGTTGATCCGCTCCGCCTGCGGGATGGCGCGGTGGTCCATCCAGACGATCACGTTTTGCGCAGCGCGTCCCGTGGGACTGACCGAGACGGGGCGATCCTGGGCGTCGAGCACGACGAGCGAGCAGGTGGCGTCGAAGCCGATGCCGGCGATGTCCGCGGGTTTGGCACGCGCGGCTTTCAGCGCGGCGCGCACCGCGCGTCCGCACGCGGCCCAGATGTCAGCGGAAGAGTGTTCGGCGTAGTCGGGCGCGGGCCGCCAGAGTTTGATCGGCTGGGTGGCGTGGCCAAGCATGCGGCCGGTGGCGGTGAAGACGCCAGCGCGCGCGCTGCCCGTGCCGACGTCGAGGCCGAGGAAGAGTTTCGGGGTCATGGGTGAGGGGTGCTGGGGAGATTTCTCCGGCGGGGCGCCGGTCGCAAGCTAGGAGCGGATGGGGTGGAGGGGGGAAAGCAGGAAGACAGGAACGAACCGAGACATCGGCTCCGACCACTTCGCGTGGGTCCGTTCCTGCCTTCCTGGCTTCCCTCTCCATACGACATCCCGGCTTCCCCCTTGGCGACGGGGCGGCGTTAGTCTACACCGCGTGACATTCATGAAGTTGACCGGCAACAGAATTGGGTTCGCGCTGCTGGGCGCCGCCTATCTGATTTCGGTTTTCCTCGTGGCGCGGCGCTCGGCGGAGGAGGTCACGTCGGACCGTGTCACGATCCGGATTTCGCAATGGCAGCTGGAAGGCGGCGTCCGTGAGGCGATCGACGCCATCATCCACCGTTACGAGCAGCTCAACCCGCGCGTGCACGTCGTACAGCTGGCGGTGCCCGGCGGGACGACTTATCTGCCGTGGATCCAGTCCCAGATGGTCGGCGGGGTGGGGCCGGACATCGTGGAATACTCGTGGCCCTGGCCGGACACCGCGCGGAATTTCGCGCCGATCACCGCCGAGGTGATGCAGCCTAATCCCTACGACCGCGGCACGCCGCTGGAGGGCCTGCCGTGGCGCGACACGTTCGTCGACGGCATGACGAGCCCGGACAACTACGTGCAGGCCCTGAGCCAGTATTACGGCGTCTCGATGTCGACGGGCATTCACCGGATCGTCTACAACCGCCCGCTGGTGCGGAAGATCACCGGGCGCGACACGGCGCCGCGCAACTACCGTGAGTTCCGCGCGCTGTGCGATGAAATCACCGCCTATGCGAAAGCCCACGGGCTTAAACTCGCCCCACTGGCCAACTCGCGGACGACGCACATCAACCTGACCAGCGAGGTCATCGGCAACACGACCACGCGGCTGGCCGCGCGGGTCGATTTCGCCCATCGGCTGAAGCTTGAACCGCTCGACCTGGCCATCGCGTATGTGCGCGGCGAGTGGAGCTATGATTCGCCGGAATTGGTGGCGAGTTTCCAAGTGCTGAAGGAGTTTGGCAACGAGTGCACACCGGGCTTCCTGCAGCTGGAGCGCGAATCGGCGCTGATGGATTTCGTCGCCGGCCGCGCGGCCATGGTGGTGGCCCCGAGCTGGGAGTCGTCCAGCCTGCTGCAAATTTGCCCGTTTGAATTGGGCGCCTTCCGGTTTCCCACCCCGCGGGAAGACGACCCGGTGTATGGGAAGTTCACCCAGGGGCCGTTCAGCGAGGGGCAGATCACGACGGGCATGCCATTCTACCTCAACCGGCACACGGCGCATCGCGCGGAGGCCCTGGATTTCCTGCGGTTCCTCGGCAGCTATGAAGGCAGCACGATCTTCACGCGGGTCAGCAGCTGGCTGCCGGTCGTCGTCGGGGTCAAGCCGTCGGATTTTTCGGCACAATTCTCGATCCAGGCCGATGGCTACAACTGGTACAGCGGCTTCCTGGCGCCCAGCAACCACAGCGACTGCCAGAATTTCTGGCTGAGTGAACTCTACACGTTGTGGGGCTCGGACGGCAGTGCGGACAAATTTCGCCGGGCCCTGCGCGAGGGCATGGGTGTGCCGATTCGCGACGGCCTGAGGCGGGACGTCATGGCCGGCCTGGAAAATGTACGGCGGGAAGATTGTGCAGCGGCGGCGGCGATGGAACTGGCTCCGCCGGCGAGCCGCCCCGAGGTGCTCCGGCTCGTCACGATCGGCAACGAAACGAACCTTTACCAAGCCCGCGGCGTGCTCGCGCCGGCGCCCCCGATGCGATGAGAACCGCATGTTTCATCGTCGGGCTGATTTGCGCCGCCGTTCCCCTCGCGGGCTCCGAGCTGGCTGCCGGCTGGACGGCACTGACGAATTACCGCGCGGCGCAGGCGCTCAAGGTGTTCGATCCGGCGGTCACGTCCGCCGATCCCGCGGTGGCGCGCGAGGCGCGGTTCGGGCGTGGCGTGGCGCTGCTGGACTTGCAGCCGGTCACGCCGGCGCAAATCGAGGAGGCGCGGGGGCTCTTCGCGAGGTTGGCGGACAGCGGCGGCGACGAGGTGGCGGCGGGCGCGCGGTTTTTCCTCGGGCGCATCGCGCAACACCACCAGGCCAGGCCCGACGCAGGCGAGGCGGCGCGCCAGTTCCGCCAGCTCATCGCGGAGCACGAGCAATCGGTCTGGGCGCAGACGGCGCTGAGCCGGCTCGCCTTGCTGGAGCTCTATGAGCTCAATCCCTCTCTGCCACCGGCGTCGCGGGTGGTGGCGGCCGAGAAGCTGCTCGCGCACGCGCACACTCCGTCCGCGGAGAGCCAGCTGCACCTCGCGATTGCGAACGCGATTTTCTACCATCGACTGCCGGCTGGCGGGGCGCTGCCACACTTGCTCGCCGCCGAGCAGCTAGGGCAAATGGACTGGATCGCCCGCGGCGAGACGCTGATGGAGATTGCCGAACTGTCCCGGCTGGCGGGCGAGCGCGCGCAAGCCGCGAAGTTTTACCGGTTGTTCCTGACGGAAAATCCCCGCGACCTGCGCCACTACATCGCCAAGGAGCGGCTGGCAGGGGTAGAGAAATGACCGGCGAGGGAAGAGACCACGAATCACACGAATGAGTGAGAGGATCGTTTGATTGTCATTCTGAGCGCAGCGAAGAATCCAGTGCAACGGCGCGGCGGGCTTCGGCGTAGTCCAACTGGATTCTTCGCTGCGCTCAGAATGACAAACTCGGAAGCGGGCTTTTCCGTGTGTTCCGTGGGCAGTTTATCTAGCCTGCAGCGCCGTCGGTAACCGCAGCGGCTTGAAGTGCCATTCGGGCACGAGCGTGTAATTCGGCGCGTCGGGCGTGTCGGCGAAGTTCTTCTCGCCGACGATCTGCCCCGGGCTCACGACGTGCCAGTCGCCGTTGAAATAGTGGTGCGGGCCGAAGGTGTTGAACGTGCTCGGCACCAACTCGAGCCGCAGTCGGTGCGGGCCGGCGGCGAGGGGTGTCGTCAACGAGAGCTGCCAGTCGGGTCCCCACGCCCAGCCAGCCGGCCGGCCGTCGATGGTCGCGCGCAGGGCGTCGCCGAGCATGCCTTGGAAGCGCAGCGCTTGCGCGGGTTTCGCCAGCGTGAAGGTGCTCTCGGCCACGAACGAATCGTGAAGAAACGGAAACCCGGTCGCCACGAGTTCGCTGGAGACGACGGTCGGCTCGAGGCCCGCGACGAACGGGCCTGCGGTGCGGATCGTGTGCGTCGGGCCGGGCGTGAAGGGCGTGCGGCTCTGCACCGTGAACGCGCCCTTGAGCCAGAGATACGGCTTGGCGGGAAATTCGCGATGCGTGCGGAAGCGCAGGGTATGCTCGCCGCTCGCGAGCGCCGGGGGCACGGCGGTCATGCCATCGTAGACCGTAGTCAGCTTGAGCGGCTGGCCGTCGAGGCTTGCGTCGACAAGGTCATCGGCGAAGTGCAGGTGCAAGCCGGCCGGATTGGCTGGGCCGAACGCCGTCGTAAACGCCGCGGTGTATTCGCGCGGCGCCCTGCGCGTTGGCTCTACGAGCCAAGCATTCTGCGGCAGCGCGGGCGTTTGCCAGGTCAGGGGAATTTCCCGTAGGTCGGGCTTTACGCCCGACAGGTCAAGCGGGTTGTCCCCAACCCGCTGGGTTGCCTGCTGTGGGTCGGGCTTTACGCCCGACATGTCGGGCGTAAACCTCGACCCACGTTTTGCCCACTCACCGCGCAGGATCGCGGCGGGATCCACGACCAACTTCGTATACGTCGCCTGTCCGAGGGTGATGCGGCCGTGCTCGATTTTGCCGTCCGTCTCGAGCGTGCGCTCGTCGGTGATGTCGTAGGGGATGCCGGAGGCCTTCAGCTCCTCGAGCTGCTTGAGGAAGGCCGTGTTCATGCGGCTCGCGGGTGTGTCGGGGAAAGTCGTGGCGATGTGCTGGTTGGTCTGGAACAGCTCCCACGGCTCATACTCGGTCATGAGCCCGCGGTAGGGCGCGACGACGAGCGTGTCGGGGACGGGTGGCGGGTTCGTGGTCAGCTCGCGCGAAACGCGGGCGAGCATTTCGGGAAACGCGTCCTTCCAGGTGAGGTGCAGCGGCTCCGACGGCGGCCAGTCGGTGAGCGCGGGCGTGTCGAGGCGATACTGGCTGAGATGAAAGACAAAATCTGTGATCCCGTTGCGGCCGAGCCAGAGCAGGTAGCGCTCGAGGTCCTCGGGCGAAGCGCCCCAGCCGGCGCCGCCGAAGCACTCGACCATGCTGCGGCCGTTGGCGAATTGCCGCGAGGCCGCGGCGGCCTGCCGCGGATAGAAATCCAAGGCCGGGTAACGCTCGAGCGAGTCGATGCCCGGGATGCTGAGGTGGCGAAAAATGCGGTGCAGCGAGCCGACCAGCGGCAGCTGGAAGAGCGGGTGCTCCTCGCCCTTCACGTGCCCGATGAACTGCTTGCCGTTCTTTTCGCACCACGCGAGGTAGGGCGCGAAGAAGCCGTCAATCAGCACGTCGGTGACAAGCTCCCAGTAGAGCGCGCGGACTTCCTGGTACCCGGGACCGCGGGTGAAGATCAGCGGGAGCTTTTCCGCGAAGTTGGCGCCGAGCTTTTGCTTCAAGCGCGCGGGCATGGCGGGCGTCCACGGGATACCTGCGACGATCGGATAAGGGTCCTTGATGATGCCCGACTCGGGCTCGTCGGCGAAGAACGCCTCGACGTAGTCGAACGCCTCCTGGCTCAGCCCGGTGCGATAGCGCTCGTGGATCAGCTCGAGGAAATGTCCGAGCACCTTGGGGTCGAGCGAGTCGACGTAGTTGATCTGGTGAGGCGTGAGATACCAAGTCTTCGGCTCGGTGCCGGCGCCGGCAACGAGGTGGTTGAGCCCGGCGCTGGTGAACGAGCCGACGGACAACGCGGTCGGCTCCGCAGTCAGGTCGAGGCGCCAGGCGCCACTGTCGGGGTATTTCTTGAGCACCTGGCCGTCGCCGGTGCCGCTGGGCCAGCCGTTTTCGTCGTAGAGCCAGAAGCGCAGCCCGAGTTTCTTCGCGTGCAGGATGCAGGCGTCGACCTCGGCCAGATACTTCGGGCTCATGTAGGGCGGGTTGCCCGGGTAGAAGCGCGGGTGAAACACCACGCCGTGCAGGCCGGCGTCGCGGAAGTCGGCGAGCTGCTTTTGCAGGCGGGCTTGGTCGATGTCGCCGTTGATGGACCAGAACGTGTAATAACGCGGGGCGAGGTCGGGAGCGGATTTTTTCACGCGAGGGCGGAGGGTAGGGCGGCGTCGGGTGGGGAGGGAAATGAAAACGGGCCGAAAATTCAGGGTGTCACGCAAAGGCGCGAAGCCGCGAAGAGCCTGAGGTTCGATCTTCCTTCGCGGCTTTGCGCCTTTGCGTGAACCCACCTCCGGCCAAAAAGCTTGTTCGCTGACGGGGCGAGGAGTTTGCTCGCGTTGAACCCCATGAGCACCTCCCGCATCGTTCGCGCGGCCATCATCGGCTGCGGAAGTTACGGCGCCGAACACGCCAAGTTTTTGTCGACGTATGCCGGCGTGAAGCTCGCGGCAGTGGCCGACATCGCGGGGAACCGCGCGGAGGAATTTCGCCAGAAGTATGGCGCGGGTTACGCGACGGGCGACGTCGCGAAAATTTGGGCGGACCGGGACATCGACGCGGTGTGGATCTGCACGCAACACCACACGCATGCGCCACTGGCGGAGGCGGCGGCCGCGGCGGGGAAGAATTTTTTCCTCGAGAAGCCGCTCGCGCTGACGCTCGCGGACAGCAACCGCATCGTGGCGGCGGTGGAGCGGGCCGGCGTGATCGCGGCGGCGGGCTACAAGCTGCGCTTTTTCCCGGCGGTGGTGGCGGCCAAGGCCTTTCTGTCGAAGCCCACGCTCACGATGGCGCAGGTGATCGATGATCATTGGGCGTCCGATTTCTGGGCCAACGACCCCATCCAGGGCGGTGGCAACGTGCTGTCGCAGGGCTGTCACATGGTGGACACGGTGCTGCACCTGCACCGCACGCCGCCGGTGCGCGTCTATGCGGCGGGCGGCAACCGGCATCATCCGACGCGCGACATCGTCGACACGGCGGCGATCACGCTGACCTTCGCCGACGGTGCGGTGGCGAATGTGGCGGTGGGCGACTGCGGCGTGCCGCCACACTCGTCGAAGTTCGCGCTGCAGCAGTCCGACGGCGCGCGGAGCTTCAGCCTGTTCAACCGGCTCAATTCACTGATGACCCGCGAGGACAAGAAAATCACCGAGCATCCCGCGCATCCCGAGGAAGGCGCGGCGGTGATCGACACCCCCTTCATCCGCGCGGTGGCCGAGGGACGGCCGTCGCCGGTGAATGTGCAGTCCGCCCGCCGCACGACGGCGGTCGTGCTTGCCGCGATCGAGTCAATCAAGACTGGTCAGGCGGTGGACCTGAGGGTCGCGCCGTGGAACGTCTGAGGAGTTGGCCGCGAAGAGGCACAAGCAGGCACAAGAAATCGTAGGTCGGGCTTCACGCCCGATATGCATGCAATCCTATCGGGGATAAACCCCGACCTACGGTGATCAGACGCCGGCGCCCACGAGTCCGCTGCGCCGGAGGGCCGCGCAGGGCAGGGTGACGGTGGAGCAATAGAGCGGGTTGCGGCGGAGATTTTGGCCGGGGTTGATCCACTCCCAGGGACCGCCGTCCTTGCGGTCGGCGGTGATGCTGGCGACCAAGTCATGCAGGACCGCGCGGGCGGCCGCGGGATCAACCCGGTGCAGGGCGACGATGAGCCAGCCGGACATGGTGCCCCAGAATGCGCCGTTCTGATACTCGCCCGGCGGCGCGGCGCAGGTTTCCCAAAATCCACCGAAGGGTCCGTCAGGCGGCAGGCCGCGTACTTGTCCCTCGGCGACGATGCCACCGGCTTGGTGGAGCGCCAGCAGCCCCCGAGCAACCGCCTGCCCGACGACCGGCTCGAGCAGGCCTTCGGCGACCGCAAACGAGGAGCCCCAAACGTCGTCCTTCCGGCCGAGTGTGGTGGCGGAAAACAGCATCGCTGAATTCTCGCCCGTGTTTCGCAGGAAAGTCTTCGCGACGGAGAGGCGGAGCTGGGCGGCGATCTGCCGGTAGCGCGCGGCGGCGTCAGATCCGCCTACGGCTTCGTGCAGCAAAGCCAGGTCGTTCGCGGCGCGGAAGCGCAGGATCGTGGGGAAGAGCAGAAGGCCCGTTTTGCGGACTGAGTCACAGAACCCCCAATCCACGCGTGTCTGGCCCGGCGCTTTCCCGCCGAGGACAATCCCGGTCGATGGATCCTCGGCGACGGACGCGAACGCGCGGTCGCAGATTTCCAGTAACGGATGCTCGCCACAGCCGGTGGGCAAGGGCGTCCGCAGGAGATTTGGCGAGCCCGTCAGTTGCACGTGTTCCCGTACCATCTGGAGAAAATAGAAGGCATCGTCCGCCGGCGGCAGGAAGCCATACTGGCCGTCGCCCTGGTCGCTAGTGTCGGCGTAGGTCCCCGGAAACCACACCGGTTTCCCATTCACGTTGATGTGATCGGGAATGCTGAAGCCCGGGACCGAGAGGCCGTGCTCGAGGGCAACGCCTTGCGGCCCGGGTTGCGTGGACGCGATGAGCCGGATCCAGCCTTCAATTTCATCCGCGGGGATGAAACCGTCGCCGAGCATCATGGCGGCGTCGCGCACCCAAAAAGCCGGATAATGCCCGCTGCCGCCCGGGAGGTGAAGCAGACGGCCGGTCGTGTTGACGCCGGTGGAGATTTGCTCCCCGGGCTTCACCGCGGCGGTCGTGACTGTGTCCCGCGCGAGCTGGCGAAGCGCGGCGTAGGCGGAATCCAGGGACTTGTCGGGTGCCTGAGTAGCGGTGCGAGAGAGCATGGCGGGCAAAAGTGTGGGTCGGGCTTTACGCCCGACA
>Ga0316220_1001520_pt1 | contig 25236 bp, 21 predicted proteins | sample TBH18005metaG_FD_203632 | JGI IMG/M metagenome (GOLD analysis project Ga0316220, IMG submission 203632) | Freshwater microbial communities from Trout Bog Lake, Wisconsin, USA - TBH18005 | ecosystem: Environmental > Aquatic > Freshwater > Lake > Hypolimnion/Profundal zone | place: USA: Wisconsin...
CGTCCTCCTGCATCGCCCCAGCGGGCTCGATAACGAGAGCTCTCGCATCCGGCAGCCGTTCACCCGTGTAGAGCACGAGTTCCACCGGATCACCAGGCTGGATATTCATGCCGCCCTTGGCCAGGACTCGGAGTTCCTTGCCCTGCGAACTCATGATCAGGTGGTAGTCGCCGCAGATATTGATGCAATCATCTCCCATGAATCGCGCAGTGCATCCGAGGTAGCTCGGCCCCTTGATGGCATATTTGCTGTGATAGGCGTCCGCATCGAGTGAGCGCAGGCGTGGTGAGCCGCGTTTCACCGGGTCGTCTTCCGGTGATCGCCGGTCGATGTGGCAGTGCGCGTACACGCTGCCGTCGCAGTTCAGTTCGATAAATCCGAAACAGTTCGACGCGAAAAGATCGATGTTCTCCAAGCGGACGTTGCGGTTGCTATGGCACTCGACCGCGTGAGCGGCGCTGCCCGACGGGGCAGACTCGGACCCGATCACGATGAGATCGCCAACCTGTTCGGGATGGACCTCGTGCCGTCCGGGGCTGGTGAGGCGGAGATGGCGCGAATCCACGGTTTCGATCCGGCTCACGCCCCGGTCCTCGCACCGCAAGGTCCGTGTGTCCGGACGGAACACCTCATATTTGAAGTTGCGCACCGTCGCGGTTTCCGGGTAGCCCGCGAACAACTCGATGTCGTAGACCTGTTTGTCCGCTGATATCGCGGTGATGTGTCCTTGCGTATAGGGAAGTGGGTCGTAGTCGATGCTTAGTCCGCGTACGCTGACGTTGGTGCAGCGGGTGATGGTGAGGGCCCGCGTCGTTTCAGTGCAGATCATCTCCACCCCATCGGCGATGACCTGGATGCCGGTTAGTCCTTGGAGCAGTAAGTGTTGGCGGTTGCGCGGCACGACGCGATACCGCCCGGGCGGGACCACAATGCGCGTGGCCCCCATCTTGATTTCCTGGTCGATGAAACCCTGCAAGTCGAACGGAATGCCGGCCGTGGGGGTGGCACCTCGAGTCAACGTCGGGGTTTCCGCCGCGGTTGAGGCGGTTTCCTGGCCCAGCCAGACAAGGCCGGCGACCACCAGGGTGGCGGAGCTTCGTTTCACTATGGTCATCATTGTTCCAGGGCCCGGGAGCGGTCGTTGTGCCGCGGCCGTGGCGTACCGCGAAGATAATGGGTCGGCCCGGCGGGGACGAGGCGCATTTTGATCCAACCATAACCTCGACGCCCGCGTAATGGGCACTTCTCACGGTTGTCCACCTGCTCCAAGTCCCATTAACCCACCGCTTCCAGCGGGGGTTAGCCAAGCCAAGAGGCATTCTCAACCGCTTCAACGGTTTATCCCCCGCAACGTGCGGATGCACCCGCCCGTTTCCATCGCGTGATCGAGCCATGAGGATCACCTGGGCCAAGGCGCCTAGCCCTTCCGGAGGGGCTTTTGCGGTTGCGGTCTGGCGCTTTCAACGGTATAGAATGATAACAACAAGAATCAACTATGAGCGAACCAGTTATATTCCAGAAGTTTCCTTTTGTGCAAAAGGCCGAGGCGGGCGCTTATTGGTGGTGCGCCTGTGGGCAATCCAAGGGCCAGCCCTTTTGTGATGGCTCCCACAAGGGGACCGGCTTGGGCCCTCAAAAGGTCGAGTTGGCCGAAGCCAAAACCGTCGCGTGGTGCGGGTGCCGGCATTCGAAAAACCCGCCCTTCTGCGACGGTGCGCATACCAAGCTCTGAATCTCCCCGGCTAAAGCTGCGGTGTTAAAGACGGCTCTTTCACTGAACCGCTGGATCGAGACCGCTTCAACCGAGGGATGATGGCAACGTGTTATCGGGAATAGAACGGTTAGCCGCCCGCGGGCGCTAAATCGGCAGTGTGTGACAGCCCTGATCGCTCGTGGCGAAAGACGTTCACTTTGCCGCCGAGGGCGCAGAGGTGGCCATCGGTCTGCACCACCAACGCCGCGCCCGACACGATCCCGTAGCCGGTGGTCCCGACCGGGGAAAGGGTGAGCGCGGCGCGCAGTTCCGCCCAGCCTTCCTCTTCGCCGTGCGTGTCACAGAGCACGGGGGCAAACCCCAGGCAGGGAAAGAGTTCGGCGGTGTCGTCATCCTCGGGGTCGCCCCATCGGACCCAGTGGTGGGCGAGCATAATGCTGCCCGCCGAGACTCCGACGAAAGGAACGCCTCTTCCATGGAGCGCTTCCAGGGTCAGGGTGATTCGGTTCTGCCGCAAGACCCGTATCCCCTCTTCCACATCCCCGCCCGAGATGAACACCAGGTCTGCCCCCTCTAGCACGGCCTTCGCCTCATCGCGGTCCGCTCGTCGGCCACACAGCGGGGCGAGAGTGACCTGCCCGGCACCTGCCTCCCTGAGCATGGTAGCAATAAGTTCCCGGAAACCAGGGTTGTCTCCCGAGGCAGCGCCGACATAGGCGATCTTCGGATGCCGCACGCCGATCCGTTGGAGGACCGCCTGCATTAGCGGCTCGGAGCTCTGGCGCGAGCTGTGCCGATGGCCGCCCGCCAGCAGGTACATCGGAGAGGAACAGTCAGCCATGGGGTGCCTCTCCAGTTCGCAGGGGTGCAACGCGGTCCAAGGGGAACGAGCGGAGCGCTAACAGGAACTTGCTTGAGGGTTCCGCGAGTAGCTCGGGGACCTCGACGGCCTCGATGGACACCCCGAGGCCAAAGAGTTTTGACAGGGCTGCGCTAGCCTCCCGCGCCAGTGCTTGGCCTTGGTCTGGCGCCGCAACCACGGCGCAATGCACACGGTTGGGCGCGTCCTGATCGACCCGGTAGGCTTCCAGGCCGTCGACCCCGGCCAGGGCACGGTCAATGGCCCCGTGGGTGACCGGTATCCCATTTCCGGCAACGCAGAGACTCTTCAGCCGCCCCTCGAGGCTGCTGAGGGTCAGGCCCAGCGTCCGGCCGCAAGGGCAGGGGTTAACGGCCATCCGCCCCACATCCCCAACCTCGAAGCGCAGCAGGGGGAACCACGCGTTGCCGAAGGTGGTGGCCACGATTCGTCCCAGACCACCGGGCGGAACGACGGCGGATTCATCGCCGCCGGGCAGCGGGACCAAGTCGACCCGGCAGCTCTCGGTGTTTTGGTGCAACCTCCCGTGCTCGCACTCCATGAAGACATAGCCTGCCTCCGTCGAGCCGTAGGAACTGGCGATGGGCGACCGGAAGACCCGACGGATAACGCGCAGGTGCAGCTCGGAAGGGAACTCGTAAGTGAGTGTGATGAGTGGCACCGGCGGAACTTCAAGCCCCAGGCGTTCGGCCGCACGGGCGAGTCGGGCCAGGAGCGAAGGGTTGGCTTCCAACACCGATGGACGGTAATCGGCGAGTTCCGCCAGCATCCGACGCTCATGCCCCGCGGGCCATTCCTCCGTGCGGCCGTATTCATTCAGAAATAAGAACCGCCCAAGCATTCGCCCGGGACGAGCAATCGGCGGGCCCTCGGAACGAGGACCCACGGAGAGGGCGCTGGCAAGGATGGCTTCCGGGTGGGTGCCGGTCGCGACGCGGGCGGCGACGGCATTGAGCGTCCAACTGGCGCGTTCGGAGGCATCCCACCACCCTTGGTTCCAGAGGTTGGTGAGGGCCTCGTCGGTGGTGCCACTGGTGCGGACGAAACTGACTTCACCCCGCGCCAGCGCGGCGTCGAGGTTTCTCCCGATTGGGACGCATCCATAGGGGAAGTGCGCGCGGAGATCGTCCTTGGTGAGCAGCGGCAGTGCGCGATACCGAGCGTTGATCTCGTGGCCTTCCCCCGGGTCGCGGCCGCGCCAGGAGGCGTAAAGCGGCGTTTGATCGAGGGCGAGGGAGAGCGCCTGGCGACTGCGCTCCTCATAGAGGCCGATGGCCGCAGGTCCGATGTTCACAGGGGTGGACTGTTGTTCGTAGCTCCCGACGCAAGGAGGCGGATCCCCTCCGCCCCGGCGCGCGAGCGGCTGGCGGCTTTGATAGAGAGCCGAGGCAGGGCGTTGGTCCAGCGGTACTCGCTGGCGCCATTGAGCGGCAGACGCCAGCGCCCACCGGCGGGCATGGGGGTGACTTCCGGGGACGTGCCGCCGGCGGATTGGACGCGCTCCGGCGCGCCGAATCGCTTGGCGTTCAGTTCCAGCGTGAAGTGGCGTTTCCGGGGCCAGGTTTGGAGGCGCCAGATATTGCCTTCGCGGCGCAACCGAACGCTGCCATCGGTGCGCAGGTCGTCGAAGTCGATGACTTCGTTGGCGTTGTTCAAGTGCGGCGTGTGCCAGGCGGTCGGGGCGGGCGTGGGCGGTCCGGTCTCGGCGTGGAAGGCGACTAGGGCGCCGCCTTTGGCCAAGTGCAGCTTGCCCAGGCGAAACCGAGTCGTGCCGTCGTCCACTCCCTCAAGATGGACGCGGCTACCGTCCCCCGCCGCGTCGAACAGACCGATCACCCAATCGTAATCGCCATCAGGCAGATTAGCGGGCAGCGAGACGTTCCAGGTTCCGTCGTGGATGGACTGGCCGGTGCGCCATTGCGAGGTCGGGGTGGCGAGGGTGTGGTCCTGTTGCGCCCGGATGGCCTCGCCCTGACAAAAATGGACCAGGCACTGGTAGTCTTGGGGCAGCCCGTCCTCCGCCAGCCACCGGTAGGAGACGGTGAAGGCGCGCGTGCCCGTCTGCTGAAACGACTCAACCGAGGGACAGATACGCCAGTGGGCCGACAGATTCCAGTCGATGGCCGCGCGGGCGTTGACGAACAGGGTGTCGCCGGTGTCGGCGAAGTCGGTCACAAAACCGCCACGGAGGCGGCCGCCGGCCGTGAGCCTGGCACCGCGCAGCAGGGTGCCGGCGGTGAGCCCGGGGCCTTCGGCGATCCATCCCCAATCCGGCAACCGCCAACTGCCCACCTCCAGGAGGTTCGAAGAACCGTTGACGGTTAGTGTCAGCCCATTCTCGTAACGAATCCGCACGCGGTCTTTGGCGCCCCCCTCTGCGAGCCTGGCCAGGGCGGTGGCGTCCAGCCAGTTGCCGCTCCGTTCGTAACGGATATCCACCGGCCGGGCGGTAGCATACCGGGCCATGACCGGAGAGAGCAGATGGTGCTCCAGCCAGGCCAAGGGGAGGTTGGCGTAGAGGGAGCCGTCGAGGAACCCGGCGTGGCCGTAGGCTACTTCCTGGGCCCGATAGCGATCCAGGACGATCATGGGAGTGGTCCCTCCCGCCCAGTTGGTTTGGTAAGCGTCGGTCGGCCACCAACGGCTGTGATAGCCCATGCCGTGGTTGAACTGGAGTGGATGGATCTTGAGCAAATCAAACTCCACCGCCAGCGGGGCGGTGAACCCGCCGTTGTCGGGCCAGCCACTTCCGAATTGGGCTTCGACACCGTCCAGGCATCCGCTCCAATACCAGTGGTGGTTGCCCTCGCCCAACACCGGCCCGGAATGGGTGGTGCGTTCGTAGGCCCAAAGCTGGCGGTGGATGTCCCACACCCGGCTAAACTGTCCCGCCCCGGTTTCGCCGGCCCGTTGCTCGACGTGGAACCAGGGGGGGACCGAGCTATGCACGTCGAGGTAATCGGCTTGGGTGGCGTAGCGGCGGTGGATCTCGGGTGACTGCTCGGTGGCCAGGCGCAGGATGGCATTGGGCTTCACGGCAAAGGACTGGATGCGCGTGCCGGGGTTGTACCACGCTTTTTGGAGCTTGCCAGCTGAATCCAGCGCAATGTCATTGGTGTTGAAGGAGTCGTAGTTGGGGTAATAATCGACGTAATTCTCGTGGGGGGCGCAGCGAATGCCAAGGCGGGCGCCGGTCGCGATAAGGTGGCTCATGCCGGCATCGCCACCGTAGGCTGCGTTGGCGGGAAAGTGCATCGGTAGGGCGTTATCGTAGCCGCTCCGCTGCCAGTCGTGAATGATAGCCACGCAGTTCGTGATGCCGTAATCAGCCAGCGTGGTCAGATTGGCGGCGATGTGGTCGAACTTCCCGCCCCAGATGTCCAGAACGATCCGGTTGGCCAGGAAATCGCGCCAAGGCGAGGGCGGGTTGGGCGGGTTGGGCAGCACCTCCGCGAGGTGCCAGGCGGCCGTGAAGATGGCCCGTTCGCGCAGCAAGATGCGCGTGCCGTCGGCCAAGGGCTCGTAATGAGCCGTGTTCCCGTCCTGCGAGGCCGCCGCCGAGACCGTCCAATCGAGGATTTCGTTGACGAATAGGCCCTCGCGCGGCAGGAACCAGACGTTGCCGGTGTAGTAAGGCGTCGTGACCGGTTTCCGCCGGAGTGCTGGTCCCCAAACCCCGGCGTCGAACGCAGTTACTTTGGGGGAATCGCAGGTGACGGTGAGCACCAGGCTCTTGCCGATCATCTCACCGGTTATCCGCACCGTCGCGGTTACGGCCCCAACCCGGAAGCTCCGCCAGAGTATGCAGACCGAGTTGGTTTGCCACCAACCGCTCTCGATCGGCGTGGCGGGCTCGGTCCAGGAGAGTCCCGCGGAGTTGGCCAACGGCACTGAGATGGGGCCCTCGCCCGTCATGTGGCCGGTGAGCATCAAGGACCCCCAAAGCCCATCGGTGGCCGAGCGAGGTGCGCTCCATTGATACTCCAGGACGCCGTCCGGCCCGGCATACCGGAGCCGGGCCACACCGTTTGAGAGGCTGGTCGTAGTCTTTCCGAGGAAAGCGCTTTGGGGGGCCACCTCGATCGTTTGGCCGGACCACAGATTGGAGAGCGCGAGGGGTTGAGGCGCGGCCTGAGCGATCGCGGGCGGCGAGTACCCCTCCAGCACCAGCTCGCGGTCGCCCCAGAACGAATAGTCAAAGGACGCGTCGTTGCGCGGTCCGGGGTCCACCTCGAACCGGATGGTGACGTTCGAACCGCGCAGGGCGGTCAGGTCGTACTCGAACGGACGCCACACGTCGTTCGTCTGGTGGTAGTCAAAGACCTTGGTGCCATTGGCGAACAGACGAAATGTGACCCCGTCGGAATTGGTCACGTTTTCGGTTCGCATCGCCGTCGCGCCCCGAAGGAGGATGCGCGTGGCCTGGCTGGGCAGGCTGAAGGCGAACTGTTGGAAAGTGATCCCAGTGCCGTTGCGCCAAGGGCAGTGGAGGAAAAAAACGTCTTTGCCGTTTTGTAGGCCGAAAGGACCGCATGCGACGCCCGTCCGGGCTTCAAAAAATCCCGACCACCCCGTCGAGAACTGTTGCTCGGCTTGCCCGCGGTAGGCATACCCGACGGCGTACACTCCCACCTCGTCGAGTTTCATCACCGGCAGGTCCGGGATGAGTAAAGGCTGCGCGGTTGCACTTAGTGCCAGGGTTGCGGTTTTCCAAAGCAACAACCCTCGTCGAATTCGCTTCATGCGAAACCAACCTTACGGGGGATTTCGGGGCAAGGCAAACCGGTTTCAACCGGCGCTTGCTCTCCCAACCCTGAAGCAGTTCCACCCTAGCCAGACTTTGCCGGTATCTAATGGGAGTCTGATCCCAAGCTTCGCTCGCGACCAAATGGAACCACCGACGGCTCGCGCCGGTTAATGCCGGGTCCGCGATTTTAGCGTGCCCTCAGTCTGCCATCCGGGGAATCGAAGTTTCGGTCAAATGCTTGATCTGCTCGGCGTGCAGCCACCACCGAAACCACTGCGAGCGGTAGCGGACCGTCCAGTCCGCCTTGGCCTGTTCCAAGCCGATATCGTAGCCGGCCTTTTCCGACTCGCACCACTTGTGTTTTAAGATCTCCTCGCGTTGCGCCTGCGCTTGCCGGTAGAGGAGCGAATTTGTGACTAGGTCGGCTGCCGACCTGATCTCGTTTTGTTGTTCTGTCATAACCCCGACACAAACTCACCACCTGCCAACCAACCCCTATTCAAGGGCAACCCTGATAGGCGAATTCAACTACACTTTCGCTGATCCTGAGGACGAAGCAATCAAAACTTAAACAAAAACATGACGCCCCTCACCCGTAGGAGTATCACACCCCTGCTTGCCGGGTGGGAATCCCACATCTCGGGGAGGCCAAGGCCACATCAAGCCCTGGTTGTCGGGGTGGGGTCTGCCCCCATCCGGAGCTTGATGCAGCCCTGGGGTTCTGCCGCGCTTCGCACTTTCCGCTCGCCGGCCGGGAGGGCAATTCGGATATTGGCAGCATGTCATTCTATTCCGTCTCCCGGTTGAGTCTTAAGATCGGCTTGGGGAGCGTGTCCTTTTCCTTCCTGGTCGTCACCCGTGCGTTCGGGGCGGAGCAGCCGGGCTCGCCTGCTCTGCTGCCCAAGATCCACGTCTCGGCGGATAACCGCGGCTTTGTCACCGAAACCGGCAAACCCTTCGTTCCGTTTGGGGTGACTTACTTCCGGCCCGGCACCGGCTGGGCACCGCAGGTGTGGAGGCAATTTGATGCCCAGGCCACGCGAAGAGATTTTGCCCGCCTGCGCGAGTTGGGGGGAAATTGTGTGCGCGTCTTTTTATCCTTCGGCTCGTTTTATGAGGAGCCGGGCCGCCTCTCCGCGGGTGCCCTCGCCAAGCTCGACCAGTTTCTGTCGCTGGCCGAGGAGGCGGGCCTTTACGTGCAGCCGACGGGACCGGACCATTGGGAAGGGTTGCCGGAGTGGGCTCGAGGTGACCGGATGGCAGAGGCAAAAATCTTGAGCGCCTTGGAGCAATTCTGGACGCTCCTGGCCGCTCGGTATCGCGGGCGTAGTGTGATCTTCGCCTATGAGTTGCTTAATGAGCCCGAAGTCGGCTGGGACACCGTGGCCATGCGGCAACAATGGCCCGCGTGGTTGTTGAAGAAATACGGCGCCGCCGCCAGATTGTCCGAGGCTTGGGGGAGGCCAGTGGGCCAGGCCGACCTCGAAGCTATCGCTCCCCCAGCCAAGGACGCTCCCCCAGGCAAGTCCTTGCTCGATTACCAACTTTTCCGGGAAGATATTGCTGACCAATGGACCCGCCGGCAAGTCGCGGCCATCCGCTCCGTCGATCCGCAGGCGCTCGTGACCACCGGGCTTATCCAGTGGTCAGTGCCGCTTTGCCTGGCCGGGCCCTTTCACTATTCGGCCTTTCGGCCGTCGCGGCAGGCGGCCCTCCTCGATTTCCTGGAAGTCCATTTTTATCCGCTGGCCACCGGTTTTTACGAATACCAGGGCGAGGAGAGCGAGCAACGAAACCTCGCCTACCTGGAGTGTGTGACGCGCGAGGTGGCGCGGTGTGGTAAACCCGTGGTCATTGGCGAGTTCGGGTGGTACGGAGGCGGGAGGTTAGCCATCGATGGGGGGCGACACCCGGCCGCGACCGAGGATCAACAGGCTCGTTGGTGCCGGGCGGCCGTCGAATCCACCGCAGGCTGGGCGACGGGTTGGCTCAACTGGAGCTTCCACGACCATCCGGGCGCGGGCGATGTGACTGAGTTGATCGGTCTGCTGGCTCCCGATGAGCGGGTGAAAGCCTGGGGCCGCGCTTTCCATGAGCTCAGCGGGAAACTCCAAGCCCGACCTCTGCCTCCCGCACCCTCCGTGAAACGCCCGGCGTTGGATTGGGACCGGAACATCACGGATCGCCGGGCCATGGACGTTTTTCGCGAGAGCTACTTCCAAGCTTTCAAGGCTGACGCTGGCCAATCGGCCTGGCACTAATCGTCCGGGGGTCGCAAACTGCTGCCGCAACTTCGGCCGAAATGACCATTTTTCGACGAGGTTCACGCCCAAGGGACGGGAACCACCCGTGCGTCAAAGCACACACTTGCGGGGGATGGGCGCATGGGTGTAGGTTCCGGATAGTGAGCACCCTTCGCCGACGGACGATCACGGAAGATCTCAGACAGGGTCTGAGGTCTTCTCCAGGCGTGGCTTTTACCCTGATCGAACTGTTGGTGGTGATAGCGATTATCGCGATCCTGGCCGCCATGTTGTTGCCCGCGCTGGCCAAGGCGAAGGCAGAGGCCCATCGCATTCAGTGTGTGAACAATGAGAAACAGCTCATGCTGGCCTGGGCCATTTATCCCAACGACAACCACGAAATGCTGGTGCTGAACGGCGGTGACACGGCGGTGGCCTCCTCACAGGCCCATCTCTGGGTTTATGGCGGCAACCATGGAGATCCCGACACCCTCACCAACTCCCAATACTTGCTGAGTCCCACCTACGCCCTGTTTGCTCCCCTGGTGCCCGCCATCGGAGTTTACAAGTGTCCGGCCGACACCTCCCTCTGGACCATCGGGGGCAAGAACGTCAACGAACTGCGCAGCTACTCCTTGAACTGCTACGTGGGGTCTTCCCCCGCCAACGTGGTGCAGCCGATATCACTCGACTCAGGCTACCGGGTTTATCTGAAATCCTCAGACCTCGCGGTGGATTCGCCCGCCATGCGCTTTGTGTTTATCGATGTCAACCCGGCCAGCATTTGCACCCCGGCTTTTGGCATGGACATGAACCTGCAGAGTTTCGTCCATTACCCATCCAGTCTGCATCGTAACCTGGGAGTGATCTCCTTCGCCGACAATCACGTCGAGTCGCGCAAATGGGTAGACCCACGGACCCGGAAAGGGCTGCCGATGGGTCAGCAGTATATCCCCCACAACGATCCGTCTCCTGGCAACCAAGATTTGGTCTGGCTGGGGGCGCGCACCTCGGTGCGAAAATGAGTTCAGCACCCGTCTTCATTGGGTGCTCGGGTCGAGCGAACCCTTTGCCCTGCAAAATCAATCGTGGCCCCCGCCGTGAGCTCGTCGCCACTTCGCGAACCAGCTCTAGCCGGCATCACCTCCGCTATGTAGACTGGCCGTCAACATCCCCGCCACGATACACCTATGAGGTGGTGACCATGATCGGCTTCGCCGATTCATTGACATCCCCGCGGAGTCACAGCATTCTGCCACGATGAAATGCAGCAAGCATCCGCGACCCGTCCTCCACAGAACACGAGTTTGGCTGGCACCCCTCCTGGTCGGCCTGGGGTTGGGTCTTCCCGGCGCGTGGGCGGATTGGCCGGAATGGCGCGGTCCCTCGGGCGATGGCCACGTTCCAGCCCCGGGTGACGCTCGCCTCATCGGCCTCCCCCTCCACTGGAGCGACGCTGAGAATGTCAAATGGAAGACCGAAACCCCGTACCAGGGTTGGTCCAGCCCCGTGGTCTTAGCCGGGCAGGTGTGGCTTACCGCCGCGACGCCGGATGGACATGATTTTTTTGCGCTCTGCGTGGAGGCTGACACCGGGCGGATCCGGTTTAATGAAAAGCTCTTCCATTGCGACGCGCCCGAGCCTCTCGGCAACCCGATGAACTCCTACGCCACTCCCAGCCCAGTCATTGAGCCGGGCCGGGTCTATGTGCATTTCGGAAGTTACGGGACCGCTTGCCTCGACACGGCCACGGGCAAGACCATCTGGCAGCGGCAGGATTTGCCCTGCCGCCACTATCGTGGACCGGCCTCGTCCCCGGTGCTCTTCGAGGGACTGTTGATTCTCACGATGGATGGCGTCGACCAGCAATACCTGGTCGCCTTGGACAAGCAGACCGGCAAGGACGTTTGGAAGACCGCCCGTTCGGTGGCCTGGAACGATGAGAATGTGCCCGGTCAGATGGCCCGGGACGGAGATCTGCGGAAGGCGCATAGCACCCCCCTTATCGTCACCGCCAACGGGCATCTCCAGATGCTCACCGCCGGCGCCAAAGCGGCCTACGGCTACGACCCGCGCACCGGCAAGGAGTTGTGGCGAGCTCGATACGATGCCTGGTCGGCCGCGTCCCGGCCTCTCTTTGATCGCGGCATGGCGCTGATCATTAGCGGTTTCGGTGGGAAGACCGAGCTCTTGGGCATCCGGGTGGACGGACAGGGAGATGTCACCGATACCCACGTGTCCTGGCGTTTCATGGCCAATGTCTCCAAGACCGCCTCGCCGGTGGTGGTGGATGGCCTCCTCTATATGGTCAGCGATGACGGGATGGTGACTTGCCTCGAAACTGCGACTGGCACCCGGGTGTGGCGAGAGCGGATCGGTGGCAAGTATGCCGCTTCACCCATTTACGGGGACGGGCGCCTCTATTTCTTTGCTCAGGATGGCAAGGCGACGGTGTTGAAGCCGGGCCGTGCGTTCGAGGGGGTGGCGACCAATAGCCTCCCGGGTGGGTTCATGGCTTCACCAGCCGTGGACGGTAAGGCTTTCTTCCTCCGCACCAAAACCCACCTTGCCCGGATCGAATCGGCGGTGGAAGGAAAGTAACAGTCGACCTGGTAGTCACGGTGGTTTGGCGTGTGCGGCAGCTCTTGAGTTGTCGGACCCAGACGTGAGCAAGTCGGGATAAGTCCATTACCTTGTTTTGGCTGTCGTCTCCGCCATACGATCTGCCATGTTGGGCCGTACTACGATCTTATGAGAATTCAGGTCGGCTTGTTAGTCGGAGGCGGGGGGCCTCCGGCGGTGGCATCGCCAGACGGGGCGGGCGCGTCGCGGATCGGCACGATCACCAAGGTCGGACTCTGCTTGCTGTTCGTTTTCTCGTGGACCGTGGTTGCCCAGCCGGTGGGAAAATCATTCCACACCCTCGAAGCCTTGGCGGCGGACTCAGAACTCGTGGTCCGCGGCGCGATCTTGTCGATCGAAAACTCGAACCAGGCGCCTTCCCTGAATAGGTGGGAGGCGGTCACCTTTGCGGTGGTAGAGTCGCTCAAAGGCGACGCCCCGAAAACCATGCAGTTCGTGATCCCGTCAGTGTCCTACCCCGATAGGACGCTGAGCAACTGGATCGCGTCCAAGACCTCGCTGCTGGTATTCCTGTCGGAGAGCGCGCGGCTGGGCAACCGCCAGACCTCCCGATTCCGGTATGCGCCGTTCACGAGGGCTGCGGTCGTGGACCTCAGCTCGAATGCGCCACCGGAACTGCTCACCCCGGATTACCAACCGGTCCTGGGTGCCGTGGCCATCCTGGCGCGGGCTAGAACCGCGATCGCTGTCACGAAAACGGGCACCTATAACATCCTCTGGACCAATGTTCCGTTTGGCCGGATCCCGAGCGGGTACGCGGCGCCTTGGGCCTATCTTTCGCTCCCGATCCGCCGCGAGCCCGGCAAGGAGTTGCGCCCGGACCGTTCGCCACGATTCACCCCAAAAGCGCAGTACGACGGCAACCGTATCCTGGCCGCGCGTGGCCAGGGGGCCTGTCTCTGGGACGCCGTGACCGGCAAACTCATACGAAGATTCACGGGCAGCGCCGAGGAAGTTCAGGCGGTCAGTTTCTGCCCGGTGGGCCCCTTCAGTCCCCCCAAGGGGGAGATTTTGACCGGCTCCGGCAAGCGCGGTGGCATTCTCGGCATGTCCAAGGACAACGCCATCCGGCTTTGGAATACCGAGGACGGGGCGGTTAAGAAGATATTCGGCCCGCTGATGGGACCCGTGATGGCGCTGAACTGGTCTCCCGACGGGCACCGGTTTCTCAGTTCGAGCATCGAGAGTTCCGGCCAGGACGCCCACCGGGAGAGGTTGTGGGAGGATTTTGGAGCGACAGAGCTGTTTGTGTTTCCCGGCTACGATCCCCAGTTCAGCCCGGACGGTGCGTTGGTGGTTTCCCGGAATACGAATACGGCGGCATCACGAGCTTTGTCGGAGTCTGGGACACACGCACGTATCTCCAACTATGCACTTTGCCCGGGGAAAACAAGACTTTCTTCTCGGCCAGGCCCAGCCCTTGGGGCAACCGCCTCGTCACGACGGCAACCGCGTACGCCGACGGCAAATACACCTTCGCAGTCGAGGTTTGGGACGCTGAGACAGGCCGGCATCTACTCGACCTCAAGGGAGCCTGCGCCACCGACGCTGCCTACACGCACGATGGCGCCACGATCGTAACGGCCAACCGCGACACCGGCGCTGACGTCTGGAATGCGGAGACCGGTGAGTTGGTCCGCACCCTGGATTGTCCGAAGCAATTGCACGGCATCCTGCTCAGCCCGGACGGCCGCCGCTGCCTCGCGACCTGGGGTCCGGGCCGCCACCGTGGGAACGTCGAGGGGGCATCGCTGTGGGACGTCCAGGCGGGCAAAGAGTTGCTCCGGCTTAGTCGTGTTGCCGAAGGCTTGGTCGGCTTTGCCTCCGACGGAGCCACGATTTTCGCATTCGATGAAGCAGAGGGCACCGCTGCCACTGTTTGGAGCGCCGAGACCGGTGAAGTCCTGCGAACCATTCGGCTCGAATAGGACCGGCCCCGGCCACACAGCTCATGAAAAACGCTGAGTCCAACTATCGGCGCGGCGCGTAGTCTGTCTCACGCACCAGCGAGCAGACAGAGGCCGAAAACACAAATCCTCGGCGCTAGCGGGTGGGTGGCGGCGCCGGGGCGCCGCCGCTCCCGGGGGCCCGCTTGAACATCTGGAGCAGCCCCTCGAGGAAGGTGTAGAACACATCCACCGCGTAGCCGACGAGAAAGGCGAGGGCGAAAGGTGAAATGGTGACGGCCTGGGAGACATTGAAGAGGCCGACGACCAGGCCGCCAATGCCGGCGATCAAAAAGCGGGCGATGTGACGGTTGCCGGCAACGAAGGTGCGGTTCGCGACCTGGTCCTCGTGCAAGCGCAGCAGATAGGCGCCCGCCCCGAGCAAGGCATAAAGGACAGGGAGGATGCAGGTGGCGATGGCGCCATAGTAAACAGTTACCCGCTCCTTGAGGTTGTTGGCGAAACCACGAACGGTCTGATACTCCTCCACCCGGTCCCTCAACTCGCCGGCCAGGCGCACGTCCAGACCGGGCGTGAGCTCGAACATCCTCCTAGCGCGATGGTCGTTGGTCCGGTTTGCCGAATAGGGGAGTGGGCCGAAATCCAACAGGAAGTGTTTCAACCGCCTGGCGTAACCGTCAATTTCGCGCGTGGTGGCGGTGAACTGTTGGAGATCGGTGATGATCTCCACGGCGGTAAGACCGTGCGGTGGCTCGGGGGTGCCAAACCATTTCTCGTTCTCCGAGAGGGGGGCCGGCTGGCCGGCGCCATCCTTTACACCGACTGGGGCCGGGCTTGAGTCCGGCCAAGGCCCGAGTTCGGCCCTCAACTTCGCGGCGAGGGCGTTGGCCGTGGTGACATCCGCCTTAATCCGGTCAGCCACGCTGGTGCTGACGAAGGTGACCAACGAGAAGAGCACGATCATGCAGCCAACCCAGATGGCGACCTTCCCGTAAAAATGGATGGCCTCGCGGGCGTCCCGCGGAGTGGCATACGTGCGCAAGCTCTCGACGGTGACGGGCTTGACCTTCGCCGCCAGCGTCGTGAGCGAGGTCAGGAGATCGGCCGCGTGCTGCTGGGTGAGGCCGCCTGCGGCGCCAGCGATCCTGGCCTTGAAAACGCCATCCCTGACCGTGGCATCCACCGCGATGCCGACCTCGGCGGCATAACCCAACAGCAGTTCCGCCTCCTCGAGTGTTTCCGTCAGGTACGGCACGGAGAGGAGCGACGAAGGCGGGCCCGCGGCTCCGGGCTGAGTCGGCGGCACTACCACGGCATCGGTGTTCGCGGGGGGCGTCGGTGTTTGGCCGCCGTCAGGTTGGTTGGGCGTTGAATTCATTGAATTAGTCTCCTGGTTTGGCGCCGAGTTCTCGCCCCCGGGCCGGCTTTCGAAGCCGCCTTAGCTTGCGTTGCCACACTGGAAAGCGCTGGGGTGATGTTGTGCCATGTGTGCCATGCGTGTATCTAATCCGAGCCGGACGGGCGGGTCAAGCCCCTATTTGTCAAAATGTTCCAATGACCCCCATGCTCCCTCAGCCACCAACGGCAGCGCCAGTTCAGACATATCGGCCTGCCTCAGGTCGGAACGCCTGGCGGGCCACTGCCGGTGAGTTAGTGGGCAACACACTTATGGGCTACCGACACAAGACCCTCCGCCCTGATTTGTGTTCGGCTGTCTTGTCTAACGGCGTTGATCGAGGCACAATCTCCTCATGGAAGATAACTGGGCTCGGCTCGAAAGCCTGGCGCGTGAAGAAGTCGAAGCGACGCTAGTGTCCCTGCCGGCACCGCTCCGCGAGCGGGCTGGCGCCTTGCCGGTCACCCTGGAGCCGCGCCCCAGCCCGGCCCTGTGCGACGACGGCATCGAACCCGACACCCTCGGCCTGTTCGTCGGTCCCGAATTCGCCTTCGAACCCACCTCGGCCGTCCCGCTGCCGCCCCAGATCATCCTCTTCCTCGAGAACCTCTGGGAAGAGGCCGAGGCCGATACCGGCATCTTCCGCGACGAGGTCCGCACCACCTATCTCCACGAACTCGGCCACTACCTCGGGCTCGACGAGGACGACCTCTACGACCGTGGGTTGGACTAAGACGAACCGGCATGAACTCTGATCGCTCAGTACCTGATCCGGTTCCCCGTCCCGACGGATCCGCCTGGCGGTGGCCGGTCGCTTTCATGGGGGTTTCCCTGGTGGTCATCCTGGCCGGGGTGTATGTGTTCAAGTCGTGCCGCGATCTGCCCGGCGAGGCGCTGGACCGGACGGGGAAGCTGGTAAAACAGGCCGGGGAGCAGGCTCGCAAGGTGGCCGCCGCCTTCAACCGGGGGACGATCACCACCACCTTCACCAGCTACGCCACCACCCTCACCGGCAGCGAATATTTCCAGTTTGCCACCCTCTCCCAAACGGAAGTGTTCACCCGCAGAGACGAGGCGAGTACTGCCTTCGGTTTCGTCCCCCTGCCGGACGTCGTGGTCCAAGCCTCCGCGCCGGTCACCTACACCTACTACCTGGACTTCAACGGCCATTGGGATTTTCATCTGGAGGGGGGCGTGATTCAGGTTACCGCTCCGATCATCCAATTCAACAAGCCGGCGGTGGACGCCTCCCGCATCACCTATGAGGTCAAAAAGGACAGCGTGTTGCGCAACAGCGCCGAGGCCGTGGCCAGCCTTAAGGAATCCATCACCGCACTCTCTTATCTCAAGGCCCGATCCAACGTCAGCCTCGTGCGCGAAACCGGGCGGAAGGAGGTCGAGACCTTCGTCGAGAACTGGCTGGCCAAGTCGTTCACCGACGGCAAGGCCTACGCGGTGAAGGTCCAGTTCCGCAACGAGCTCCGCGCGGACGGAACCAAAAGGCTTGCTACTCCCGCCGAGGGGCCTAGAGTAATCCCATGAAACGATTAGGCTTATGGGCGTGCCTTTGGGCCAGCACCCTGGCGCCGATTTACGGCCAACTGACGGTCGAGCTGACGCAGAACCAGGACCAGTTCCTGCCGGGCGAACCGATACGCCTGGCGGTGCGCATTACCAACTTGTCGGGGCAGGCGCTCCAGTTGGGCACCGACCCTGATTGGCTGACGTTCACCATCGAATCGCAACAAGGCGCCGCGGTGCCGCAACTGGCAGCCGTCCCGGTGGTCGGCGGGTTCTCGCTGGAATCTTCCGAGATCGGCACCAAACGGGTGGACCTGGCGCCGTATTTCGCCTTGGCCAACCCCGGCACCTATAAGGTGACCGCCACCGTGAAGGTCAAGGAATGGACCCGCGATGTCAGCAGCCAGCCCCGCACCTTCGACATCATCACCGGCGTCAAACTCTGGGAACAGGCCTTCGGCGTCCCCCGCGCCGCCAACGACCCGCCTGGCGAACCAGAGACCCGCCGTTACATCCTCCAGCAAGCCAATTACATCCGCGGCCAGATCCGTCTCTATCTCCGCGTCACCGACGCCTCCGGGAACCGCCCGATCAAGGTTGTGACGGTGGGCAGCATGCTCTCCTTGAGCCGTCCCGAGCATCTCGTGGATTCCGCCAGCAACCTGAACATCCTCTACCAGAACGGGCCGCATTCCTTCAATTACAGCGTCTTCACCCCCGACGGCGAACTCAAGGTCCGGCAGACCTACGACTACCTGACCACCCGTCCGCGCCTGCAAGTCATCGAACAGGGCAAGATCGTGGTCGCGGGTGGCGAGCGGCGCATTGCCAATTCCGACCTCCCGCCCCCGCAACCGCTGTTAGCTCCCGAGAGCCCCAAGCCGCTCAATCCACCGTAACTCACTGTCAGTCGGTCATGTCCTTGAGCGTCGTCAGCCGGCCCTCGATCTCCTTCACAATTGGCCTGGCCCGCGCGAGGGCGTTCTGTTCCGTTTGACCCGGGAACGATCGCAGGCGCAGCCGCAGGGCGGCGGCAATGTCGCCGTTGCGATCCCGCACCGGCATAATCACCGACACCGCGCCATTGTCCTTGCCATAATAAATCGTGCCGTGGGTCAGCACGTCCAACTCTGAGGTTCCGCCCGCCTGGCCGAAGTCGCCCGGTTCTTTGCCCGCGACCACGCGCGTCGTTTGAGGGTCGGCCCCGGCGATGTAGAGCTTGAGCCCGAGCACCAGCGAGTATTTCTTCAAGGTCTCCCGCACCGCGGTCTGCACCGGCGGCACCACCGGCTTGTAGACGATCCGCGTTTCACTGAAATAACTGACCGAATCCGATTTGGTCCAAAACCCGATCTTCCCTTTCGCGAACGTATCCTGCATCAACTGCGGGATCACCACCTTCCCATCGAGCGAGCAGGTTAACTGGCTGCCCCGGCATTCCACCGACATCTCGTGCCACACGCCCTTGGTGATTTCCACCTTCGACCCGATCGGACCCAGTAGGTTGCCATTGACGAACTTGAAGAAATAAAACGTGTTTCCGATGCCGCTCGCCCTGACGTAGTAATAGTTTTTCTCGTCCTGAATCCGAAACGCCAGTCCCGCCATCTGCTCCACGGCCCCGTTCACCAGCTTGAAGCGCGTGGTGAGCGTGAAATCGGCGAACACCTCGTCGTCCAGCACCAGCAGCGGGTAGTGATCGTCGGCCGGATCCCGGGCCACCTGGGCCAGCACGGGCCGCTTCGAATGCGAGACGGCCTCGGGCGACAAAGGCGGCAGCAGCGACGGCACCTCCTCCATGAGGACCTTCCACTCGCCCGGTTTGCCGCTACCCGACACCGTGCTGCGAAAGCCGGGCGGGGTCTGTCCCTCACGCACGTCTGAGAAGTCGAACTTCCGTTCCGCTCCCGCGGCCGTCCAAGCCAACATTACCAATACCCATGACAAATAAAGTCGCATTGACGGTCAAGCTACCAGAATCCGCGCCGGCCACAAGCGCGCGGCGGCCGCCTTCGGATACGGGTCGGCAGGGGAGCGGCGGTTCTTGTTCTTGCCTTTTCCGGACGGTGTGAGAACCGATTTCGGGCTTGGGGGGCAACGGAGGCGGTTCGAGCGGGGAGCGGAGCTTGTGATAACTGTCGCGGAGGGCAGCATCATGCGTAAGGAGCCTCCTCTCGATTTTGGCGAGGCGCTTGAGCAGGCCCTCCTCGGAGGTGAGATCCTCGCTGACGGCGGTTTGGACGCCATCGGCGGGTTGAGCGGGTGGCGCACTTGGTCGCCAGCCCTGCCGCTCACGCTTGCGCCACCAATTGGCGGAGCACGTAGGGCAGGATGCCGCCGTGCTGGTAGTAATCAATTTCGATCGGGGTATCGATCCGGCAGATGACGGGGACGGTTTCCGCGACGCCGTTGGTCCGCGTGATGCGGAGCGCCAGGTCCTGCTGGGGCTTGAGCGAGGCGTCGAGACCCAGGACGTCGAAGGTTTCGGTGCCGTCCAGTTTGAGGGTTTGCGCCGTCACGCCCTCTTTGAACTGCAAGGGGAGTACCCCCATCCCGACCAGGTTGGAGCGGTGAATGCGCTCGTAGCTCTGGGCAACCACGGCCTTGACCCCGAGCAGCGAGGTGCCTTTGGCGGCCCAATCCCGCGAGCTGCCGGTTCCGTATTCCTGGCCGGCGAGAATGACGAGGGGTGTGCCCTCCTTCTGGTAGGCCATCGCGGCGTCATAGATCGAGACGACTTCGCCGGGCGGGCAGGTGCAGCCTTTGGTGGCAAAGCACTTGGTCACGCCGCCTTCCACGCCCGGGACCATCAGGTTTTTGATACGGACGTTGGCGAAGGTGCCGCGGGTCATGACGCGGTCGTTGCCGCGGCGGGAGCCGTAGCTGTTGAACTCTTCAAAGGGCACCCCGTTCTCGAGCAGGAATTTCCCGGCCGGCCCGCTCTTCTTGATGCTCCCGGCGGGGGAGATGTGGTCGGTGGTGACACTGTCGCCAAAAATGCCCAAGGCGCGAGCCCCCTGGATTTCGCGCAGGTCGCCCGCCGCCAAACCAAAGTGGGTGAAGAACGGCGGTTCCTGGACATAAGTGCTCGATTCGTCCCAGGCGAAGACGTTCCCCACGGTGGCGGGGATCTCGTTCCACATTGGGTTCTGCGCGGCAAAGTCTCGGTAAAGCCGCCGGAACACCTCGGGTTTGAGGGCCGATTGCATGAGCGCGCCCACTTCGCTCGAGGTGGGCCAAAGCTCCTTGAGGAACACCTCACGGCCGTCGGCGCCTGTGCCGAGCGGTTCGCGCGTCAGGTCGATATCCACCCGGCCGGCCAGGGCGAAGGCTACGACCAGCGGGGGCGACATGAGGAAGTTGGCTTTGATGCTCTGGTGGACGCGGGCCTCGAAGTTGCGGTTGCCGGACAGGACCGACGCGGCCACCAGGTCATGCTTGGTGACGGCTTCATCCACCGCAGGGGGCAGCGGACCGGAATTGCCGATGCACGTCGTGCACCCATACCCGACGAGGTTAAAGCCAAGCTGATCGAGATAGGGTTGCAAGCCAGTGGTTTCGAGATAATCACTCACCACGCGCGAGCCAGGCCCGAGCGAGGTCTTCACCAGGGGACTAACCCGCAGACCTCGTTCCACAGCCTTCTTGGCGAGCAACCCCGCGGCCAGCATGACCGACGGGTTGCTGGTGTTGGTGCAACTAGTGATGGCGGCGATCAGCACGCTGCCGTGTCGCAATTCACCGCTCCGTTCCGGAGCGGTGGCGGTGACGCTGAACGTCTTCGCCAAATCCGCCGCCGGTTTGCCGAAACCGCTTTCGGTGACCGGTTTTGAAAAGGCCGAGGTGAAACTCTGCTTGAGGTTGGGCAGCTCGATTCGGTCCTGCGGCCGTTTGGGGCCGGCTACGCTCGGCACGATGCTCCCCAGGTCGAGCTCGATCTCCACCGAGTAACGGACCTGGCCGCGAGCGGGCATCCCGAACAGGCCCTGGACACGGTAATAGTTCTCGTACGCGCGGCAAAGCCCTTCGTCACGCCCGGTGGCACGCAGGAAGTCCACGCACTTGCCGTCGATCGGGAAGAAGCCCATCGTGGCGCCATACTCGGGGGCCATGTTGGCGATGGTGGCGCGGTCCACGACTTCGAGGTTCTCGGCGCCCGGGCCAAAGAACTCGACAAATTTGCCGACCACCTTTTGTTTGCGCAGCATCTGCGTGACGGTCAGCGCCACGTCGGTGGCGGTCACCCCCTCCCGGACCGCGCCGGTGAGGTACACCCCGACGACGTCGGGAGTCAGGAAGTACACCGGCTGGCCGAGCATGCCCGCCTCGGCCTCAATGCCGCCGACCCCCCAGCCGACGATTCCCAGGCCATTGATCATGGTGGTGTGGGAATCGGTGCCGACCAGGGTGTCGGGATAGAAAACCGTCGCGTTTTCCTGCGAGCGTGACAGAATGCCCTTGGCGAGGTATTCGAGGTTGACCTGGTGGACGATGCCGATGCCGGGCGGGACCACCTTGAAGGTCTCGAAGGCCTGCATCCCCCACTTAAGGAACTGGTAGCGCTCGCGGTTGCGCTCGAACTCCCGGGCCAGGTTTTTCTGCGCCGCGTTCGCGGCTCCGAAGAAATCCACCTGCACCGAATGGTCTACCACCAGATCCACCGGGACGAGCGGCTCAATGATCTTGGGGTTCTTCCCCAGGCGAGCCACAGCGGAACGCATCGCCGCGAGGTCTACTAGCAGGGGCACGCCGGTGAAATCCTGCAAAACGATGCGCGCCACGACAAACGGGATCTCTGCCGTGCGCGGGGCGTTGGGCTGCCAATTGGCGAGGGCCCGGACGCTCGGCTCGGCCACCCGCTTGCCGTCGCAATTGCGGAGGACCGACTCGAGGACCAACCGGATGGAGACGGGGAGCTGTGAGATCGGTCCAATTCCGGCCTGCTCCAGCCGGGGCAGGGAATAGAAGGATCCGGCTTTGCCGTTACCCAAGTCAAAGGACTGCAAGGTGTCAAACAGGTTATGCGCGTTGCTCATAAAAAATTCCCGAAAACGTTATGAGAGTTGAGGCCTCGGCGCAATAGCGGAGTCCTCAAAAAACATAACTAACGCCGGCCATGATGAGGTTGATGCCGGGGTTGTGTTGGTTCAAGGAGGCGTTGGACATGTGCTGGAATCGGCAGCCGACGCGGAAATGGGGGAGGAAGTCCCAGTAAAGTCCGGCGTAGGAGGTGAATTGAACGGGGTCGCCGAAGTTCTTGCCGACGAATTGCGTCCGGGTAATCCCCGTGACGTTGGCGCCGGCTTCGAGTTGAAGCGGGAGCCCGGTTCGGCCCAGGGCCAGGAAGGGGCCCGCACCGAAGATCCCCGCACCTTCAGCCCCCCGGCCGAACCACCCCGCCGAAGCGTCGAGCCGCGTCTGGAGGGTCATTTTGGCGCCCAAATCGCATCTCCAGGGCAGATTCCAATCCGCAAACGCCTCGCCCTGGTGGAAATCGAAGTTCTCCGCAGTGGGCGCGATGCCAAACCGCAGGCCGGTAGATTCGGGCAAAAAACCTCCCGCCCGCGAGCGGAAGGGAAATACGGCAACTAGAATGGTGGCCACCCAGGCCAACCATCCCCTCCGGTGGGCCGCAGGAGTTGAGCTTTCCATCTGCGGGACGTTGGCACAATTCCCCTTTGACCGCAAGGGGGATCGGTTCGGGCAAGCCTGCGGGGGGCGCGTCTACGGCCTGGGTGGCAGCGGGCTTCCGATTTCGAACCGGCGCCGATCCAACTCGCGGGCCAAACGTACGAAGGCGAATGGATTACCCAGGAGGGTTGAGTTGATGAGGAGCGATCGTGGGGCACCGTGTCGAACGTAGATGTCGGCAAGCTGGCGTTGGAGCCTCGGGAGGTGCATCCAATGCACGGCGGGGAACAAGTGGTGCGTCAGATGGGTCGCCGCGGTATAGTGATTGACCTGCGAGAAGAACCGCTCGGCGGGGGTCGTAGGTTCGAGGAAAGTGGCGAGACGGAAGGGGTGGTGCGAGTCACCCGGGATATGGTCGGTGAGGTTCATCACCAAGCTGCCCAGCGAACCGACCATCAGCACCGCCGGTACCAAGAAGCAGAGGGTGTTGATGGGGTCGAGCACGAGGAGGAAGATAAACCAGAGTAACATGGCGAACCGCACGGCCATGACCTCACGATAGTGTGCTGGCTGGCGCTGGCGAAGCGCCTGGACGCACGGGTCCATCGGGCGGAGCGGCCAAAGCAGCTTGAGCCCGTCGAGCGCGCCGGTTGTCAGGTAGCCCCAGAACGATCTCCCGCGGTCGCTCGCGGCGAAGACCCGCTCATCGTTGTCGGCGCGGGCGTAAGCGCGGTGGTGTTCCTGGTGGATGGCTCGGATCTCGAGCGGGTTGAAGAACACAAGCACACCGCTCGCCCGCCACAGGGCATTGCCGAGGCGCGAGCGGAACAGCGGCCAATGGTTGGCGTAATGCGTGATGTTATCGAGCGCAAGACTGCTGTAGAGCGACCAGGGGATGAGGAGCAGGAGTTTCACCGCCAGCGGCCGCATCGCGAAGACCATCACATAGGTAAGGCCAACGATCACGAGCCATTCCAAGGCTAATCCCAGCCCAGTCAACCGCTCTCGCCGGCGCGCGGCACCGTCGTTACGGAGGCGCTCGTCAAAGGCGCGCGCGATCCGTCTCGCCGCCGTCTGATCGGCCCCGCACTCGGGAGCGGCGAAGACCGCAAAGGGGGATTCGCCGGGTGCAGATTGGGTCGGACCAGTCGTGTTCACTTAACGCCCGCGGTGGCCAAACAGGCCTCCAGCCGGACATCGCCGTCGCTGTATCCGACCAGCACCCCTGCGATCTTGCCATCCCGGCCGATGATGAATTGGGTCGGAATCCCCGCCACCCCGTAGAGCTTCTTGGACGCCCGATCGTCATAGTTGGCCGAGCCCCGTTCACAGGGATCGCAGGTGAACTTGATGTCGGGATAGGTTGCCTGGCTAGTCTTGACCCACTCATCGAACTTGGCGCGGGTGTCGCTGGTGCAGCAGGCCAGGACGACCAGTCCCTGGTCTTTGAATTTCTTCGCTACTGCCTGAGTATGGGGTAGTGACTTTTGGCAGGGACCGCACCAGGTGGCCCAAAAGTCGAGCACTACCACTTTTCCTTTCAGGCTGGCGAGGCGCACCGGTTGGCTGGACGGGTCGTTGGAGACGAAATCCGGAGCGGTGGCGCCGGTCTCCAGCAATTTCATTCCGGCGGCGGCTCCGGGCTTGGCGGCCATGGGCACGATCTTCTGGGCCGGTACCGCCTTCGTGGCGGGGGTCGGTTCTTGCGCGGAAGCGGCGGCCGCAACGAGCGCCACGGACAAGGACCAGAGGAGACAACTTGGGATCTTCATAGCGGGTGGGTTTGAAGTTTCGGGCTAGAACGATGTGGGTTAACCGTTATTCAGTTTCTATTCAGCAGACCCAATCTGGAGCACCCGGTTCGCCCCGTCAAGCTCCCGCGGATCCCCGCTGGGTGGCCGGCGAAGTTGCGGATGGGCCGCTGACAGGATAAACTACCGATCATGTTGAGGCCCGCGATAAAGTGGATGAGGCGGTACGCAGGGTTGCCCTGCCTGATGTGGGTGATTTGCCTCGCGTCGGCGCGCGACCGAGGCCTGCCGGCCACGGAGGGGATCGGCAACTTCGGGCAGGTGGATGAGCACCTGTACCGCGGGGCGCAGCCGGATGTGGCGGGCCTGGAGAGCCTGCAACGCCTTGGAGTCCGGACCATCATCAATTTACGGCAGACGAATGATGTTTGGAGGGCCGAGGAGGCCGAGGCTCAGGCCAAGGGCATCCTCCACACTAATCTCCCGCTCAGTGGCGTCGGACGTCCCACCACCGAGCAGGTTGAGACCATCCTGGCGCTGATTCAGCGGCTGCCTTCGCCGGTCTTCGTCCACTGCCAGCATGGCTGTGACCGTACTGGCACGATCGTGGCCTGTTACCGGATCCGGCAAGGGAGATGGACGGCTCAAGCGGCCCAGGCGGAGGCCAACCGCTACGGAATGTCCTCGCTCGTGCGAGGAATGCGGCGGTTTGTGGCTGAGTTTACCGAGGCGACGAGACCGGCCCGTTGAGGGTTGATCGCCGGTGGTGGTATCCGCGGTGCCAGCGGACTGGGGCGCGGTGG